>Ga0247839_1000186_pt1 | contig 108763 bp, 78 predicted proteins | sample LaCruzMarch2015__6_FD_192405 | JGI IMG/M metagenome (GOLD analysis project Ga0247839, IMG submission 192405) | Freshwater microbial communities from meromictic Lake La Cruz, Castile-La Mancha, Spain - LaCruzMarch2015_16m | ecosystem: Environmental > Aquatic > Freshwater > Lake | place: Spain...
TTCCTCCTCCGCCTGGAGTTGGGGTCGGTGTTGGTACTACCGGTGGTACCGAAGAATTGGTGTTCTGCAGGTAGACACCTCCGCTAATCTTGTTCGTAGTCTGCAGCAAAGTACCAATCGTCATGTCGATATCAGCACCATCAGGTGCACCGATTCCAGTCTGGGCAACCATCGTAACGGCCCCTGTCGTTATGATGTTGGATGTTTCTCCCGCTGTATTGTCCGTAATTGCACCAACTGACGTACCATTACCGGCAGTGATGGAAATTGGTCCACTCGTTGATTGCAGTAACGAAAGGTTAACATTTCCTGAAGCTGTGTAGGTAATAGCACCCGTCACACCTGTTGTCGAAGCACCATCCTTCATCGTGATTGAGCCGTTATCAGCCGTTACCGTAACATTGCCGGTGCTGCCCGTTGAGATATCAGCATCCTGGGTAACAACATCGCCCGTTATGACAATATGACCGGTCGTTGAACTGACCCTGGCATTCAGATCGACAATTCCATGATCAGCATTCAGCGTAACATTGCCCGTGCCATGAGCTGTAACCACACCGTCTTCCGTCAGATTCCCTTCGTTAACATCAATATTGACATTCCCGTTACCTGCAAGGGTTTGGACACCCGTACCGTTAATCGTCAAGCCGTTCGTCTCCTCCACGAAAATACCTCCACTCGTGGTGTTTGTTGCCTGCAGATTATCAATCGTTGTGTCAATATCCCCCGCACCCGACACACCAATACCAGTTGCGGCCGTCAACCTTACCTGCCCGGCCGTTACCAGATTAGAGGTCTCAGCCAACGTATTGTCCGTGATAGCCCCGTTCGTAGCCGTAATAGCAATAGGACTGGTCGAAGCAATGATCTGACCGAGTTTAACATCTCTGGCGGCCATCAAGTTGATGGCACCGGATCCGGCAGCATATACCGTACCGTCAGACATCACAATGTCACCTGTCGTGGCCGTTACGCCAATCGTACCGCTGCCACTGGTCGTCAGGTTACCCGATGCTACACCCGTACCACCAGTCAGGCTCAGATTGCCAGTACCGGATGAAATAGCTCCACCTCCCTTCACCATACCAGCCGCGTTCAAGGTTACCCTGCCTGAACCATGCGCAGCAACAACATTGTTCACCGACAGATCTCCGGCGACAACAGTAATGGAAATATTACCGTTGCCTCCCTTGGTCTGAACACCTTCAAAAGATACCGGAGGAGTACCAACAACGGTACTGCCAATATCCAGACCGTCAGTCTCCGTAACCGCAATATCGCCGTTTGTTGTGTTGAGTGCAACCAGTGTGCCTATGGCGGTATTGATATCTGCAGCGCCGCCCCCTGATCCGATTCCAGTTGCAGCAACAAGAGTTGCCGTACCGCTTGTAGTTATGTTCGGAGTTTCGGCTGCCAGGATATCAGAAATAGCGCCATTACTTGCCAGGATATTGACATTACCACCACCGGTCACAAGTTCACTCAGCGCAACATTTTTATCTGCGAGAAGCGAGATATTTCCGCTGCCGCTCCTGATTCCTGTATTGTCAATGATGGAGGCTCCTGCACCAAGAGCAAAAACCATAACGCTGCCACTGCCATTGGCACTGATGGCGGTGTTGTCGGTACCTGCTGTCAGGTCGGCCTTGACCGTGCCATCGTTCAGCGTAATGTCGCCATTGGTCGTGCGCAGCATGATTGAGCCATTGCCGGCAGTGGTGATGACATCGCTCTGGGTCACATCAGTGGTTGAGGTAACACTCGCATCAGCATTGACACGCTGGATGGTGGCGCTCGTGTCGCCAACAATCAGTCCGTCACTTTCAAGAATATTGACGCCGCCGTTCGTAGCCCGTGCACTCAGGGTGGTTACCGTTGTTTCAATCGGGTTGTCTGTCCCGATACCAAGCTCGCCAACTCCGGTACCTGCCACGAGACGCAATGCATTCGAGGCAATATCAACACTGTTGTCATCAAGGTCGTTGTCGAGAATCGAGCCCTTTGTCGCCGTGATGCTCACGTTCGCTCCGGTCGATATCAACCAACCCACCTTAACGTCGTCATCGGCAAGCATCCGGATATCGCCACCGGTGCTCGTCGTGTTGCTGCTGGTGCTCATAGTAATGCTGCCCGTGCCCGCTTCAACGTCAATCGTACCCGTCACGCCAGCGCCGCCTGTCACGATATCCGCAGTGCCCGTGAAGGTAACGTCTTGTGCTCCAAGCAAGGTAATGTTGCCCGTGCCACTCTTCACATCAGCATTGCTGGTGATGGAGGTACCAGCTCCCATCGAATGAACAAGAATGTTGCCCGTGCCATTGGCGCTGATGGCGGTATTGTCGGTACCTGCCGTAAGGTCGGCCTTGACCGTGCCATCATTCAGGGTGATATCGCCGTTGGTCGTACGCAGCACGATGGAACCATCACCGGCAGTGGTAATGACATCGCTCTGGGTCACATCAGTGGTTGAGGTAACACTCGCATCAGCATTGACACGCTGGATGGTGGCGCTCGTGTCGCCAACAATCAGTCCGTCACTTTCAAGAATATTGACGCCGCCGTTCGTAGCCCGTGCACTCAGGGTGGTTACCGTTGTTTCAATCGGATTGTCAACACCAACACCGAGCACTCCGGCTCCGGTTCCTGCCCAGAGACGCAAACCATTCGATGCAATGTCAACACTGGTATTTTCGCCATCGTTGTCGAGAATCGAGCCCGTTGTGGCCTCGATGCTGACGTTCGCATCGGTCAATATCTTCCCGCCAATGTTGACATTATTCTGTGCATGCAGACGAATGTCGCCGTTTGTGCTTGTCGTGTTGCTTGTCACACTCATATTGATGCTGCCCGTGCCCGCTTCAACGTCAATGGTGCCCGTCACGCCAGCGCCGCCGGTCAGGATATCCGCCTTGTCCGTGAAGATCACATCCTGTGCACCAAGGAGAGTAATGTTGCCCGTACCACTCTTCACATCAGCATTGCCGGTGATGGAGGTGCCTGCTCCCATCGCCTGAACAAGAATGTTGCCCGTGCCATTGGCGCTGATGGTGGTATTGTCGGTACCTGCCGTGAGGTCGGCCTTGACGGTGCCATCGTCCAGCACAACGTCGCCGTTGGTCGTACGCAGCACGATGCTGCCGTTGCCAGCGGTGGTGATAACATCACTCTGGGTCGCGTCAGTTGTTGAGGTAACACTCGCATCAGCATTGACCCGCTGGATGGTGACGCCCGTGTCGCCCACAATCAGACCATCACTTTCAAGAATATTGACGCCACCGTTCGTCGCCCGTGCGCTCAGCGTCGTTACCTTCGTCTCAATCGGGTTATCAACACCAGCTCCCAGTACGCCAACTCCGACGCCTGCCTGGAGACGCAGACCATTCGAAGCAATGTCAAGACTGCCATCAAGGTCATTATCAAAAATTGAACCCGTTTCAGCCGTGATACTCACACTCGCAAAGGTGGATATCAACTGACCGACGTTGACATTATTCTTTGCAAGCATCCGGATATCGCCGTTTACGCTTGTCGTGTTGCTTGTCTTACTCATATTGATGCTGCCCGTAGCTGCTTCAACATCAATGGTGCCGGCACCTGCTGTCACGATATCCGCAGTGCCCGTGAAGGTCACATCCTGTGCTGCAAGCAAGGTAATGTGACCCGTATCGCTCTTAACATCGGCATTGCTCGTAATGGAGGAGCCTGTACCAGCATCCTGCAGCAGAATGTTGCCGCTGCCATTCGCACTGACAACCCTGTCTACCGTCAGGCCACCCGAAACAACATCAATACTGATGCTGCCATTGCCCCCCTCAGTACGAACGCCGCCGCCAACCGGTCCACCGATGATCAAACCTGCTGTTTCCTGCACAAAGATGCCGCCACTCGTCGTGTTCCTCGCATCAAGGGTGCCAATCGTGGTATCAATATCGCCCACACCAGCCACACCGATGCCCTTTGCTGCAACCAGCGTTGCTGTATCGGTGGTCGTGATGTTTGCCGCCTCTGAAGGCACGGTGTTATCGATTATCGCACCATCCGTGGCCGTAACATTTATGGCGCTGCTCGTCGTGGTGATTTCACCAAGTTTGACATTGTCTGCCGCAAGCAGGTCAACCTGGCCACTACCCGTCGTGTATTTCGTATCGTTGGCCATGACAATATCACCGGTGACAGCGGTCACGCCAATCGTACCAGTGCCGGTGGTCGCAAGGTCACCCGTATCAGAATGGGTTACACCGGCAGCACCGCTCAACACAATATTGCCTCCTCCGACATCAATTTTCTGATCAACAGTCAGCACACCAGCAGTTGTCGAAATGGCCGAGGTACCACCGGTTGCGGTCACACCGGTAACTTCTGCAGGTGTATTGCTGCCGAAAATAGTCCCATAACCATCAGAAACTTCAGAAATACCCGACTTATCAACAACAGTGGTCACCGAAAGCGGCTTGTCGTTGGTGATGGATACCCCGCCGGTTCCACCGGTTGCCGCAAATTTATCGACATGTGTTTCAATCACTCCACCACCTTTTCCGTCAGTTCCCACGCCAGCAGTTGCCCTTGCAATAAAATTCGTGCTCGAAATCAAGCCATCAGGGCCGCTCTGATAAATTTTGCCATCAGTTGTGGAGAGCTTTACAATGTCATCAGCCGCTGTACCGGTACTGACCGTTTTGGTAACAACGATATCTCCCTTACCGGCATTATTGACGATCACCGCAGAAGGGCCAAGTACCCGGTTATTCTGGGCCGAAACCGTCCCAAGCGTCACATCGCCAGTAGTATCAAGATAGATATTGCTGTAGTCCGCAGTAACGTTCACTAACCCCGGAACCATGATCCCGAGTGGCTCATTCGGATTACCGATTGCATTGGCTGAGTAGTGACCAAGAGGATCGGTAGCAATCTCGACATATTTATCAGCAATGATCGACTGTGCCATGATCTGGTCAGCCGCAGCGCTTGCAATAATTGCCTTTTCATAAGAGGCATCGGCCGTCGACTTCGCTTCAGCCCAGATAGCGCTCTGTGACTGGGAGATAATCAGATCCCCCTCCCTTGCAGTAAGCGTAACCTTTGCGTCCCTTGCAACTTCAAGATTATCATCGGCTTCACCTCTCAGAAAATCAGCAACACCAGTCGCAACTTCCGAGAGAGCCGCAGCAACCTGAGCCGCTGTTTCGAGTCCCTTTGTCACCGTTGTTGCGCCACCATCCCCAGTCACCGGAACCGCCTGGGCAGGGGCCGATATCCAGCCGCTCGCCTTTGCGGCAATGTCGAGCGCAAGGGCGGTCACTTTGACGCCAAGAGCGACATACTCCGCTATGGTAGCAGCTTTATCGGCAACTTCAAACTCCGCCTCTTTGGTGTCGTAATCCTCAGCCGCAGCATTTTTAAGATTTTCGCTGACATGAAGATTCGAGTCAGCCAAAATAGAGGCCTGTATGGTAATCTGGTCGGTCAGTTGTTTTGAGGCCTCTTCAGCCTGTGCGGCATAAGCTGCAGCCGTACCCGCTGTCCTTCTCTGGTCAGCAACATGGGCCGTCGGGGTGGTCGCATGCAAATCAGCAGAACCGGCAATGATATTGAGCGCCGTACCATTGCCGTCAATGATCATGCCATAATTCGAGTCAACCGTAACCTTTCCATCTGTGGGGGCCGCAAAAATGTTTACTGCCGTATTCAGCTCGCCGATCGTGATGTTACCATCAGCCAGAACCGTGATGGCTCCACCAGCGGTTTTGAGATTACCGATGATCGCCACAGCGCCACTGTTGCCAGCTCCAGTGCCTCCGGCATCAATGGTGATGGATCCTGATGAGGTCGCAATCGTATCAAGCGGATCAAGAAAAACAATGTTGCCAGCCGTTGTACGCAGCACCAGCGAGGAGGTCATGGTAACGGTATTGGCTTCAGAAGTATTCCCGAGAGTAGCATTGCTATCCAGATCAAGAATGGTGATTGATGGAGCCGTAAAGGTTCCACCCCCGACAAGGGAACTCGCCGTAACAGCGAGAGCTTCGGAATTGGTTATGCTTAAGGGCGAACCGGCGCTGCCCGATATTTCACTGACCGACAGCAACAAACCACTGCTGACGTCTCCGGAGGCCGAAAGCGTAAGGGTTTTTGCCTTCACGTTAACAGAGGCCAAACCATCAGGAGTGATACTCCCTTTCGACTCAAGCGTCACATCATCACCCTCGGCAACAAGCTCGCCAAGGGAGAGATCACCATTGTTTTTGATAGAGATATCCGCATTATACCCTGAAGCCTTGGCTGATACCACATGCAATGGACCAGGCCGATTATTATCCAGATAGATTCCGCCGGAAGTGGTGCTGAGCGTCACTTCACCAATCTTGGTTTCAATCTTGTTACCACTCGCGCCAATCTGCAGGCCGGAAAGCGTTGCCGACACGCCAGTAATATTGACTGAAGTAACGGTATCAGGCGTCGTATCATTCCCGTCAATGATCTTGCCGGTAGAGGCAAGCGTAACCGCGTCCGGCGCTGATACCGCCATCAGCGTCAGATCACCGGAGGTCGAAATATCGAGATCGTTGTTTCCTGCCAGAGCAGATGCAGTCAAGGTCAAGGCTTTGTTGTTCGCCACGAAAATACCACCTGACACGGAAACCGCTGCATTGAGTTCACCAACAGAGCTTTCAATCTTGTTGCCGCTTTCACCAATTGCGCCGCCACTTGTCAGTGTTGCCTTTTTCGCCGTGATGTTATTGACTGCAGAACTTCCATCAGCAGGTACCGGATCATTGCCGTCAAGAATATTTCCGCTCGCATTCAGCGTCAGGAAGTTGGGAGCCGTCACCGCTTTGAGCACCATATTGCCCGCCCCGGTAACGATAATATCCTTGTTTGCCCCGGCTGCCGATGCCGTCAGCATCATATCCCTGCCATTGATAACATAGACGCCACCTTCGGTATAGAGGTCGGCATTACGGGCGGTTGCCATGAGGTTATCAACCATCGTATTGATGGGATTGGCGACAACACCGATCGCCTTTGCTGAAAGGGTGGCGGTACCTGCTGTCAGCAAGGTGGCAGCGTCACCGGTAATAAATTCGGAAGCAGTCAGCACTGCCGTACCATTTCCGGCATTGATGACCCCAAGTTTCAGGTCTCCGTCGGTGTTCGCAAAAGTGAAGGTCGGAATTTCACGCCATACCGGCGAGGCGCCGGTCAGGTCATCCTCGGGAGGAGTGCTTCCACTTGTTGCAACAAGATTCTCGTAAACCTTCTGCGTCGCAGTACGAATCACCTTGTAACCGACAGCATACGAGGTGCCAGTAAGCCATTCTGGAAAAATGGTCGGATTTGATGCCGTAAGCAGGTCGTCTACTGTCGCGAAATTAACGAGCTCCACATCCAGCGGACCTTTTATAACCACGTCGCCATCGTTGCTCTTCACCGCTATGGTTTCGAGAGGAAGGGAATTATTGACCCAGGTTTCACCAAATTTTTTGATGACCGCAGTATCAAGCTCGGAAACCTGTGTCAGGATGGGGGCGTCACTTGTTCCGATGGCATCCTGCCCTTTCAGGATGGCTTTGTTGGCTGTGATGAACCCGTTGTCATAGAGCAGTTTACCGCCGGTACTGCTGAGCGTCACCGTATCACCGTCAGCCGTAATCGGCCCAAGCGTCATATTATTGAGGCTGCTGATCGTAATGTTATATCCTTCAAGCCCCGGGCCGCCAGCCAAAACGCTAGAGAGTATTACAGGACTGTTAACGGTAAGATCAATGCTGCCACCTGTCGCACTGGTTGCAAGGCTCTCGGTAATCAGTTCAATTGGGTCGGCAGACTGGCCGATGTTTTCGAAGGCAGTAATGAAGGTATTCTGCGCAATGATGTTATTGGCCTCTATGTTTCCATCAATGACCTTACCGCCAGAAGAGTTAACATACGCGCTGTTAGGAGCCATGAGGGTAGCGAGCACAATATTCTTCCCAGCAGTGATCGATACGTCGAATGTGCCAACTGCTGACTCCCCCGACGGATCAATCAGCACCACCTGGCCATCAGTACCAAGTTTGGGCTCAACGCCGGCAGCTTTACCAGCAGAGGTTTTCTGCTTGGCGATGACGCTGTTGACAATCAATCCATCAACCTCATCAAGGTAGATACCACCCTGATTCGTGGTGGCTACAAGCTCGGAAATTTGCGTTGTTATGGAGGCGCCTGGCATTCCGATATAACCGCCATACTGACCCTCCGTTGTCAGGCTGACATTCCCTGCGGTGATGTTGGTGTGGCCGCTGACAGCCGTAATGTTGCCATCAATACCATTATTTGATGTATCATTCGCGGTCAGGAAGAGAGCCCCTGAGCCAAGATTGATGGCATCAAGCGCTATGCCGCCATCTGTATCTTTAATAAAAGCAGAACCATTTGTTGTTGTAACGTTCAGCGTATTTGCATCGATGAGCAACGGAGTGTCGGCATCGGTGCCAACAAGTGCGCCATCCTCTCTGGTTGTCATGGAGAGGATATTCGCATCGATTAATGGCGATGCACCCACCTGAACGATTGAACCGTATGAGTTGAGTGTCACATTTTTGGCCTGAACTTGGGTAAGGATCATACTTCCTTCGTCAGGCCCCGTACCAATGTTCAGCGTTAAATTTCTTGAACCGTTGTCGATAGATGTCCCTGATGCCATCACAATATTACCGGAGCCTCCATCCCTATTTGCGAGTACGGCTCCCGGATCATTGGCCGTCAAGGAAATATCACCACCAGTGATCAGAATAGATTGATTCACCAGAATCGACCGACCCGCCTGCATGGTGAGCGATACACCAGCTTGATTGTTAAAGATTGGCGCATTGACCGTTATATCGGTGTTGGCCTGCAACGTAATGGGCGAAGTCAGGCCAGTGATTGTTGCATCCGTAATGTTGGTATCGAGTCCCGGGTTATCGGCAAATAAATTACTGCCTAATTTCGCAGCCAGACCGCTAACAATGGTGATATTCTTCGGATCGATCAGCAGCGTACCGCTCTGGCCCTGTGGAGCAAGCGCATCGACGGTGCCGTTGAGATCAACCTGCCCCTGGCTCGAGAGGTCAACAAAGCCGCCATCACCGCCGTTGTCGCCGCCGCGTGCTGCTATCGAACCTTGCAGAGTGGCATGATTGTCGGAACGGATCAGCACGGTACCACCGGAGGAGTTATCCTGACCACTCACGTCAATCTGGCTGGAAGAGCCAAGCAGCGTGTGCGTTGTGGAGTTGAAGGTGACCGTTCCGCCATCAGCGTTTGTTGCGCCCTTCGCCTCGATGGCGCCAAAGTTGCCTGCATACTGGCCGCTGATGGCGACTGTTCCCGCCTGTGCGCCCGCTTCAGCCGCTGAAACCTTTATTGTCCCCGTATTCTGCGCTATCCCTTCGTCACCACCGGAGAGCACAACCGACCCGCCCTGCACCTGCAGTGATGAAGCCTCTATAATTCCGCTGTTATTGACCACCGAGGAGAAGGCATCTTTAGCCCCGTTGCCAACCAGCACAACCTGACCGCCGGGGGTCGTAATGGTGCCTGTGTTGCTGACCGCTGCGTCGAAGGGTTTGCCATCAGGCCCGGTAATGCTTTCCAGCACCTTGCCTGAAACTGTGTAGGTGAGCAGACCGTCGCCATTGAAGTCGAGCGTCAGCGCATCGCCTGATGCCATGACAACCTTCCCGAGCTGCCCGATAATGGTTCCGCCATTCTGAACTCCGGGGGCGACAAGAAAGCAGAAACCGTTATCGGCTATGCGGATCTCGCCCTGGTTAACCACAAAGGAGGGCGAGTTAGCAAGATTCTGGCTAAAAACCGTCTGGCCACTCATAAAGGCATCTTCATTGATCGAAAGAGTCGTGGCAAGAAGGCCAGCAACGTCAACCTTTGAGCCAGCTCCAAAAACAACACCGTTCGGATTGGTGATAAAGACCCTTCCATTCGCCGCCAACTGACCGAGAATAGAGGTTGGATTACCACCGGTAATACGGTTCAGGGCAATGGCATTCTGGCTTGCCTGAATAAACTGCACGCGTTCGCCATTGCCGATATCAAAACTTCGCCAGTCAATCACCGCCCGGGCGCTCCCCTGATCAATAATCGTCGAAAGAGGGCTCTGGGAGATCGTCGCCGAACCTTTCACCACCAGACCATCCGTGGGATTGGCAAAACCGTGCAACGGATAAAAGAAGAGGACTGCTCCTGAAACGATACTGATAAGCGGCTTTCTCATGAAACGCTTCAAACGGGCGGAATGGAAGGAATGTCTCATAAATATACAGGCGTTAGTAGTTCACTAAAAAAATAAAAATGATGGAATCCTCTCACAGAAGAGAGCGCACGGGTATGACAATCAGAAACGAATTGAGGTATCAAATGAGATAACCGGAACATGACCTTGAGAGTTGCTTGATGGACTTATCGGCCAACCGATATCGATCCGCAGGTTTGTCGGGGCCACTGTCTGGAGACGGGAGGAGATACCCAATCCAATACCAGTCAGTTCAGTGTCAGCCTTTACACCGCTCAGTGGACTCTTTTTATGGGCAAAACCGTAGTCAAGAAAGGCGGAAAGCTGCAGCATCTCCTTGTTGGTGAGGGGATTTGCGCGCAGGGCAAGCGTAGCGCTGTAGCCCTCATCACCCGATACCTCTCCGGATGCATAGCCATGTACTGAATTGATGCCGCCCAGAAGCCACTCCTCACCAGCAAGCAGGTTCGTATTCGACAACTGGCCGGAAAGAGTGAGGATGGTTGAAAAAATGGGCGTTACGGGCTGCACGCGAGCCAGGCTGAGATTTGCGCGCAAAAAATCGTTGCCGGCATTCTGGCGGCTGGCCATCACATCACCCGACTCTGTGCCGTCCAGCAAACTTCCCAACCCTTTGGAAAGCGTTATATTTGCAATACTTTTTCCGCCAAGCGAGAGCATATCGCCCTGCAGCTCGGCATAGAGAACGCGGGTATTGTCGCGACCTGAAACTTCATCAAGCTGAAAATATTTCGCATCGGAGAGCCTGAACCCGACCTTTGCGGAAAGAGAGCTTTTGCGATTGAGCAAAAGAGGGTGCTTGACAAAAACATCCCCACTCCGCTCCTCATTGTGGATGCCCAGATCAGCAAACTCCTTGCCGACCTCAAAATTACCCTTGAGTGCACTGAGCCCCATCATGGTTCCAGCCGAGTTCAGAGGAAAGGAATAGGCCGCATTTATAAGATGCATGTTGGCAGGCTTGTCGCCTGTAAACCCTCCTGCCGTAAGGGTTGATCCCGCCATAAGGGCATTTGACCAATCAAGCTGCCCTCCAAAGCGATAACGACTGACAAAATCTGAGCCAAAATTGTTGGAAGTGAGGGTAACGTGAAGCGGAAAGCTCTCTTCCACCTTGACCTTGAGATCGGCCGTACCGGGCTGACGACCAGCGACAAAGTTAGCTGAAACTTTCAGATCGCTAAAGGTAGCATTCAACAGCAGCAGCCCATGTTCAATGCGCTCGACCGTCAGCTCCTCATCTTTCTGGCCCGACGTGAGCCAGTTGCGAATGAAATCGGCTGAATACTGCTGATTGCCTTCAATCAGAATCTGCCCGATTCGCCCCTCCATAACCGTTATTGTCACAATGCCATCCGTGATGGTCTGCACCAGCATATAGGCTCTGGCCAGCGGATAGCCACGACGATGATACTCCTCAGTCACCTTGCCGGCTGCTTCACGAAGCTGGTTCAGATCACATGATTGGTTGATATAACCGGCAAGCTGAAGCTGAAGCTCACTCTCCGGCAGCAGTGTATTGCCGGTCAGCACAAACCCTTTCACCACGACGCTTTTCACGCTGGTGGCAGAGGGCTGATTGATGAGGGGTATTTTTTTATCCGTCGAAGGAGGGGCCGGTTCCGCACAAAAAGCCCCATGCCATGCAGGCATCAACAAAACGAGCAAAAAAGCAGATAATCTGAAGCATTGTCTGGCAAAACGCAAGGTCATCATCACTCTATTTTTTTAAGCCGATTGTTTATCTTTACAGAAGAAAAACCCGCACCCGAGAAAATAATAACAGAAAAAAGCACCAAAAATACAGCACGAACCAGCTCACACTCATTGGTGAATATAGAGATTATACCGGCATCCCAAAAAAAATATATGTTTGATTTGCAAGAGAGCCACACACCATCAACAGAGCATCACCAGGCTCTCACACGGCGATACCCACCAGAGTGACCAGCTCACTTTCCTGTTCGATGACAGGGCAAGCGCTCATAAAATGATCATCAATACTCTCGACACTCTGCACAACTCTCCTGCCGGACAGGGCGGATACAACAAACGTTGCTCCTGAAAGAAAAGGCGAAGCCGACATGGTCATTACATTTTCCAGTTGCTCAAGTGTCCAGTCTGTAAAAAAATCTTCCCGGGCTGAAAGCAACAGGGCTGCCGCACCGCTCACAAATGGGGTTGCCATCGATGTACCTGTCATTTTTTCATAGGAGTTACCCAAAGAGGTGCTGTAAATGTCCACACCAGGTGCAACAAGAAAATCATACGACGCAGCGGTGCCAACACCATTACTGAATGATGCCAGCGAACCACTGCTGTTGACGGCGCCCACAGCGATGCCACCTGTCGTCTGGGCAAGAAGAGCCGGATGGACCGGTTGAGACTGGGCGGCATTACCCGAAGCCATACAGACCAGTACACCACTCTTGACAGCATATTGCAATGCTGAAGCAATTCTGGCAGAGTATCCCCCTCCCAATGAGAGGTTAATGACATCAGCTCCATTGTTGACCGCATAGTAAATACCATCCGCAACACTGATATCACTCCCGACACCCCCCGAGTTGAGAACCTTGACCGGCATGACCTGTGCATCAAAGGCAACCCCGGTCACACCAAAACCATTATTCAAGCCGGCAATAATTCCCGCAACAGAGGAGCCATGACCATTATCATCAAAGGCATCACCATCACGGTTGACAAAATCCCATCCATAACCATCATCAACATATCCATTACCATCATCATCCAGGCCATTGCCAATAATTTCACCGGAATTTTTCCAAATGTTGCTGCCAAGATCACTATGCAAATAATTGACACCGGTATCAATAACCGCAACAACAACGCCGTTTCCTGTATATCCTGCGCTCCATGCATCAGGCGCCTGAATCTGGTTAAGAGCCCAGTCCTGCAACCCCCCACCATCGCCAAAAAGGGAGGCATCGGTTATCGTCCGGCCAGTAGCATTTTCCAGCATCATGTCGATATTGAGCAATCCCCTTCCCGAGCCATTGTCCCATGAAGAGATTGAAGCAACTGTTGTGAAATCATACACCGTTGTGCCGATATAGCCGTTCCCGGCAAGATCCCTGATTGTATCCGAATCGAAGGTCACAAAATAGTGTGTATTATTCTGCAGAGTCAGAACCGGATTGATGGTCAGCGTCGTGCCCGAAAAAGTGAGGTTTGCACTGCTGACCACATTGAAACTTTCAACAACCGTGCCGTCAAACGAACCACTGTGAATGGCAATGGTGCCCGCGCCCCGCTGGATCAGCTCACTGAAGGTCAGTACAATGTTACTCTCAATGGGAACTCCCGTCATACCATCTGCCGGAGTGAAGCCGGTTACGGTTGGAGCCAGATCATCAAACGGCGCCGTCGTAAAGTCGTAAGTGGTGGTACCAGCATAGCTGTTTCCTGCCATATCCTTCACCGTACCAGCTCCAAAGGTCACATAGTACTGAATACTGTTCGACAGATTCCATACAGGATCAATCGTCAGGCTTTTGCCCGAAAAAAGCAGATTGAGACTTGATGATGCGTCAAAACTTTCAACCAGCGGGCCATCTGCAGAACCACTGTGAATGGCAATAACTCCCGCTCCCCGCTGAATCGATTCATTGAAGGTCAGCACAATGTTGCTCCCGACCAAAACCCCTCCAACTCCATCGCCAGGAGTGAAGGTTACTACCGTTGGCGGCGTCAAATCAGTTGTATAACCTCCCGGCAAAGGAAGATTACCAACTGGCGCCTGCCTGCCTGGATATCTGATAGCCATAACAATCCATTATCATACTTCATGAATCAAACACTACCGCTCATCAATAAATATAACAAACTTTTAAAACAAGAATTCAAACATTGCCCGCCACTGCGTTTACCCACTGCAACTGCCCTGGCAGACAGACACGCTTCAGGTCATAATTGTTGCAGGCGAAAGCACGAGCATTGGCTCCCAACCTCTTTCTTGCAGCCGAATCATCAAGCAACCTGCACACTTCACCCGTGAGGCCATCCACATCGAAGAAATCAACAAGGCGACCCGTCTCATCATCGGTGATTACCCCATGCAGCGGAGGAGTATTACTGGCCACAATAGCGCAACCAACACTCATCGCTTCAAGCAGACTCCAGGAGAGCACAAAAGGGTAGGTTAAATAGACGTGAACCATAGAGAGCTGCAAGAGTGACACAAAATCCGGGTAAGGTATTTTACCAAGAAAAAAGAGCCTTGCCCAATCAGCATCAGCAATCCGGGGACGTACCTCACTGGCAAAAATCTCTTTCCACGTCCGGCCTCCCTGCGGCTTTTTGCCATAGCTCACCTCCTCCCCGCCCACAATCAGCACTCGCGCATGAGGCCTTTGACGAAGCAGTTCCGGCAGAGCACGCATGAAAACATGGTAACCCCGGTAGGGCTCAAGATTGCGGTTAATGAAGGTAATCACCTCATCACCTTGATGCAGCACCATCTTTTTGTCGAGGGTAAGCGTGACACCGGGGTTTGGTGCAAGAAGAGTGGTATCGATACCATCATGGATCACAGCAATCTTTGAACGGAAAGAGTCCGGAAAGGTACTTGCCTGCCACTGCGTAGGCGAAATACCCGCATCGGCAATATCAAAATGGAGCAGGTTATTGACATTCTTCAACCTCAGGCGGCTGATATCCCCATCCCCTTCCGATGGAAATTCGGGATCAAAGCCAACATCAGCCCCTTCGGCATGATAGAAGAACTCGCAATAGATAGCGAGCTTTGCTGCCGGCCACACCTCTTTGAGAAAGAGACTCTCCCCCCAACCGGGATGTGCAATGATCAAATCCGGCTTGAACCCCATCTTGCGCAACTGCAGAGCGGCCCGAAAACAGGCCTCTCCACGAATAGTTTTTGCTTCAAAATCCGATACCCAGGGATGGATGCCGGGAGTTGATCCCTTCACAACCGTATAAGGATAAATCTCGACACCCTGCCACCGTCCCGGCTTGAGATTTTTCAGGGTCATGGCAACAACCCTGTTGCCTGCGATAGCGGCAAGTGCGGGCGCCAGATGCTTGAACTGGCCGGGAAAGTTCTGGTGAACAAAAAGAATCTTCATCCTTGGGTAACGACTATGCAATCTGTAGAGCCTTATAAATCGGCAACTGTTTTTCTGTAAAGAGAGCAGCCTGCGCCGTCAGTTCAGCAATATTCTCCTCTGCTGTTTCAAGCGTTATTTTTCCCTTGACGATCTTCTGCCCCTGAACAACAAGAAGCTGCCAGACAAATCGGGCAAGTTCAGCAGGCTCTTTATGACCATTGATCAGAGCGAGCAGAAAAAGCTGCTGGAAACGTCCAGCCAGCACACCACCCCCGGTAACCGGATTGCAAAGATAGCTGACTTCACTACCGCTTCGTGCCTTGTTCATTAAATACCTATTCAAAGCGGCGGCACGCTTGCTTGCCCTCTCTGTCACATCCTCATCCTGTGCAGCAGCAAGATCGCCACAGGAAATAAGCACCATAACAACCTGCACAATCTGGGTAAACCCAATCCCTTTATCCTGAACAGCACGCTCAATTTCAGCGAGAGTTACCACTTTATGATCCGCAAGAAAATCAAGAAAAGGATTATAGATGGCATCATTCATGGAAGCCTCGCCCAGTGCGCCAGAAACCTTTAGAGAAACATCAGGGCGATGGTTCACCAGAACAACCCTCTGGCGGCTCAACGCCTCAGAGCGCTCCAACGCAGTGAACTGACGCGCCCCCTTTACCCAATAGTCACGACGAAACTGCTGGTTAACCATAAAGTCGCGAACACTCTCACGAAACATTGTATCCGGAATCTCCTTCAGAAACGCCTGCTGCTCAGGCGTCAGATTGAGGGCTTCAATATGATCCTGATAATGAGCAGAACAGGCATAGGTCACCTTTGCCGGTAACAACCAGTCAGCCATCGTTGCAAAGTACATGGGATGCCAATCCTGATTGAAATATTCATGTGCCAGATAGCTGCGATTCTGCTCCTTAAGCTTGTTGATGCGCATTGCTATCTGATTATTTTGACGCGAATAGAGAGGATTTGTTGCAAGAAGCTTGTCAGCAAAATCAATTGCACCCTCAACCCGCTTCACAATACCATGCCCATCAACACCAATCACATCAGCATGTTCCTGCATGAGATGGCGCATCGGTGCAAAAGCCGCCCAGCCCGGAAAGGTGTTATAACTAATATAGAGCACACCGCCCACCTTGAGCTTGCGGCGGATAAAATCGACAATAACCGTACGGTTCTCATCCGAAATCCAGCTCCAGATACCATGAATACCGATGTAATCAAAGTCAGGCAGATCCTGGCGGTTACAGAAAGAGAGAAACGCATCATCATAGAGTTTTGCCCCATTGGCGGAAACCGTCGCCAGCTCCTGGGCAAAATGAGCCTGTGAAGGATTAAAATCGGTGCCATACCACTCTGTCACCGTAGCGGCAGCATGAATATTTGCACTCAAACCCTGACCAAAACCAAGCTCGCAGGCAACAGTGCATTCAGGAAAGTGCAGCCCGGCAGAGAGAAATGCAAGCTTCACCCGCATCGGATTCAGTTCAGGGTAGTAACCAAATGTGTAACCAATATCGGTAACGTATCCGTCATTCCAGTTTTGCATCGCTTAATTTTTATGGTTAAGAGAAATAACAATCGTGCAACATAACGTTTTTCATCCGCTTCCTCTACTCTGAAGAGCGCTCCTCATTCCAGAGAAAGCTTCAGCCACCAGCTCTTTTTTCAAGAAGAGGCTGCAGTGCATCCAACAACCTTTTTGTACTCTTGTCGATATGATGGAGCGTAACACCACTATGCCGAGCCCGCTCCACATAGTCATTATAGAAAGCCTCATCATCATAGAACTGGATAATCTTGTCCACCAATGGCATCAACAATTCCATTGCCGGAAGACGATTATACGGTTTTTCATAACAAGCTTCAGGAAAGTTTACCGTGATACCACCACTTCCGATCATTTCAGGACTGCCTCCACTCCCGGTGACAATAGCAGGAATTGCATTCAGCATCGCTTCAGCCAAAACCCTTGACCCACTTTCCCAGCAAAGAGTGGGAACAAGAATCAATCGAGCCCGTCCATAAACGGGACGCATATCACTACGGTTCGAAGTCACCATAACGTTACCGAGTTGCTCACGGGGGTCACCAAGCTGACCTGATATATGACGGAGCAAGGTCTGCCAGTTCCCGCGTGATTCAACCACTTCAAACTGGATATCAGGGCGTCGTTTCTCGAGCATCAGCGCCAACTGAACAACAATGGCGGCGCCTTTCTCAATGGATGGGTTAATAAACAGCAAATTTCGGCGTCGATGCTCCAAGGCTGTAACGGTAGATGGATCAATAAAGGTACCCACCGGAACCGGCTTTATGCTTTTCTGACGCTCGTAAAAAGCTGCCGTCGCATTGCTGTCCGTGATAACCAGATCAACATCACGATGCCAGCGCCCTCCTTTATAATTCGAATTGACGATGTAGGCGACTGCGGGTATCCCTCTCGACCTTGCTTCATTAGAAATCAGCAGGTCAAGTGTTTGACCTCCATAAAAAAAAAGAAGATCAGGCCTGAAGCTCTCAAGCATCTGCTCATAGAACCCAAACCAGAGATCGGCCTCAAGAGAGGTCATTTCAGCACGCCTTGTACTTTTTGTCACAATCAGTTTATGCACAAGAGAGGCATCCGATAGCTGGTAGAATATTTTATCTTTGATATTCACCTTCCAATTTTCAGGAAGCCTCGATACACCCTTTTCCGAATCAAAAATCATCGCACCAACAACTGCCACCTCACAGCCATGCAACGACAATTGCCGGAGCATCTCCCTTGCTGTAATTGATGCACCGCTCGACGTATCAAGAAGGCAACTGATACTTGCCCATAAAATGCGGGGCTTACGCCTATTCCTCTCCAACGCTGTTACGCTCTTCTGCATGATACCATTCCAGGAATCCCATTATCAATAAAGCTCTCGGCCAAAACCGGCTCAACGATTTCGTAAAGCCAGGGTACACGATTTCCAAAAGAAAAGATGACGGCTATGTTGTGCTGCATAAATCAAGTGTATTGAAAACAAGGATGAGTGCTTTCCAGGCAACAGCACCCCCCGATAACAACGCTCTCAAGGTACGACAATAGAGAGAGAGAATCAACACGGGGATCATCTCAAAAAAAAACCCCGCCTCCTTGTGAGAAGCGGGGTTTTTCAATGTTGTCCAGCTCCCACCCACTGCCTGTGCAGAGGGTGAGTTTACTCAGTGTAATCAGACAGCGAAGTTGGCAGCAGAAAGAGCTACCTGAGGATTCGGTATACCTACCAGAGTCGCTACCAAAGTCTCAGTACCATCATTGCCAAGATCCGTTGAATACCAGACCTCTGTAGTGCTGGCACCTGTTGCCAGTAGAATGAATCCATCATGAGCAGACACCGAAGCATCTCCAGCAACTACAGTAGCAGCGGCACCAATACCGCCAGGAACGTTGCCGAATACGATCACATTGGCATCTGTCACAATGTCGTTGGAAACCTGAACCTCTCCATACACCAATGAAACAGCGGAAGTAAGAGCACCCAGTTCAAGAACGTCACCAGTACCAAAGCCGGTAATCGTATCAGAGGAGGTCAGGGTAGTGAGATAGACATGATCATTACCACCTGAGGTGATGGTGATCGCATCAGCGCCTAAACCGCCAGTGATGGAATCGCTGCCCGTGCCACCAGTGATGGTGTCCGCGCCCTGACCAGAGATGAGTATGTCACCGCCACCCGAGACATTATCCGTCAGGGTGATGTTGAAAGCCTCAGTCTGATCACTGATATTGACAGTAATGGTACGATCTGCAATAGTAATCAGCTCATGCGGGAAATGGGTGACACCATCTGCACCGGCTGCACCGATAGTTGTGCAAACATTACCCTCGCCATCAACAGCACCGTCAACTGCAACACCATACATACGTCCATCAACCACCAGATTCTCGATTCTCTGGATAAGCTTATCATTTAAGACAGTATCAGTAAAAGTATACTCTGCATCATCAGCATAGTTATCGGTGAAGGTCAGGGTGTCTGTCCCAAAACCGCCGATTACCTGATTATTGTTGGTATTGCCACCATTGCCGATAATGATGTCAAGATTTTCTGTCTGATACCACAGCATGATGTTTGCGTTGTTGTCAGTCACGTAATGCTCAATGGACTGCAACTGACTATTACCGTACCAATCAGCAAAGTCTGTGGTAAAGTTGACAGTATCGATTCCACCCAGACCGTTTACCTGATCAGCAGAGGAGACGCCATGAATGGTGTCATCACCCTCACCGGTTGTAATGATATCGTATCCAGTCTTGTCAGGGAGGAAATAACTGCTGAACAAACCGCTTCCACCGCCACTCCCGCCACTCGCTGTCCAGTCATAAGTATCGACCAATACACTAAGATGCGTGTCGAGCGTGATGTCAAGGTTTGAGCTGCCAGTAGTAAGACCTGAAGCATCAAGGTGCAACACTGCTGATCCATATCCGGCAGAGGAGAACGGAAGCGAACCATCCTGGGCAACAATGTAGAGCGTCTCTGACTGTGCAGAAGTTGCCGTGTGCAGGCTGTCGACAAGATTATCAACAAGCGCATCGGTAAAGCCTCCAAGAATCAGCGTCTGCTCGCCTACTGTGTCATTGTTGAAAACGATGGTTCCAACGTTGGAAATGTTTGCAAGGTCAGCGCCTACGACTTCCGGAGCATTACCGTCAATGCTCAGATGACGAATTTCAAGCACATCACCGTTACCACACCAGGTGCTCACACCATTAGCATCCAGAGCACCACCGTCAATGGTATCCAGACCTTCAAGATTGACATCGGTAAAGATAAAGCGATCGTTACTTCCATGATCAACCAATAAGTCATCAGCAAGGTCCGATACATATGAGCCACCAAGACCAATTGCGCCATCATAGGTGATCTGGTTTGACGTATTCAGACCGAGAAGGTTCAGCGTCGTGTTACCTTCAGAAACCGGTCCGAGCTGAATGAGACGCGTGTCAGGCTCGGTTGCGCCGTTAAGACTTACTACGCCATTGTTGTGATCTTTCAGTACCCGTGAATCGTCAACGTTGTTGTTGACAATGTGCAACACATCTCCGCCGTTAGCGTCAATGAGGTTATTGGTGATGTTGAGGTAATAATCGCCACTCTCAACCCAGACATCAAAACCTCCTGTCCATGTAGAGGTACCATGCGGATCATTCCCTACATAAACGTCATTGTAATAGGAATCCGGCGTTGCCTGCCCTGCGGAGAGCTGGATGGTCTCAAAGCCTGTTACATTCTGCCATTCCGAGGCTCCAAGCGTAACACCGATTTCAAAACCACCCGGGGTATATGATGTCTGACCGCCGAATGCGAGGATATCATTTCCTGCGCCACCCTTGACGGTATCAAGATTGTCGAGACCGGCATGGTTCACCGAAGTGGTTCCGGTTCCGTTGAAGACGACGATATCGTTGCCTTCGCCGGCATCAACAGAGTCGTTACCAAGAGCAATTGCCGTCTGGTCACCGAGGCGGATGATGTCGTTACCAATACCGGTGATGATGGTATGGTTGTAGATACTCTCGACACCAAGATAAACATTACCCTGATAGCCAGTGGTATTGATAGATGCTGCATCGACATTGATAATGGTCAGGTTGCCGCCTTTCGTATCGGCGCCTGTTACCGTAAGAGCTACATCAAAGTCGTTCATGAGATTGACGCCATGGTTGTCAGCGCCATTGACCGTCAAATCCAGAGACTCATAGGCATCCGTGCCAACAGAACCTCCTGGTACAGAGGCATCACCATTGGAAATGTCATTGATTGTAACATCGTAGTTGACATCCAGGGGATCGAAAGGAGCGTTTGCAGGATCCGACAGGGTTGCCACATCTTCAAGAACAACGTGAGCAACATCGGTCGCGATGGAGTTGGTCTGCAGCCTCAGATTGACGTTAAGATCGGTATTGAATGCTGCTGCCCATGATGTTGCTGACGCACCAGCGGAATAGACCGTACCAAGCTCATCGTTAGCGGCTGATACACTCGTTGCCAACCCGATTGCTTTATTATAAAAATGGGGATCAAAAAGATCCGTTTCGAGCGCCCTTACGTGAATTGTCTCGGTACCACGAAGATTGAAGAGCGTATCGGTTGCATCATCGCCAGCAAAAGCCTTGTAACCAGCAATTTCCGGGTAGGTGTTGCGGATGACGCCATCGCAATGGTTCAGATTGATGGTCTGAAGACTGGAGTCAAACTCATTGACATTGACACGGTAGTCTGCAGTTTCGGCATTGTTGTCGTTAACGCTTATTGTCCTGTAGCCGTTACCTGCCTCGAAATTTGCTTTAAAGGTGGCATCATAGGCCGTCGTGGAGTTCAGTGTCAGAACTTCAACATTGGTGACACGAGGAGCATCTGCGCTGTTGCCCAACACAAGATCAAGATCCTTGTTGCCGGTTACCCTGACTTCATCAGCAATGCCTTCACCGCCATTGACCAGACCCTCGATAACCGAGTATCCTGGGGTAAATGTATAGTTGTCAGCGCCAAATGAGACCAGGTCGTTCAATGCTGCACCAGTGAAGGTGAAGTTGACCAAGTCATTGCCAGCGCCGGTATTGACTTCTGCGCCGTTATCAGCATCCAACCCAGCAGAGTCAGCATGAATGACCGTTTTGCCTGAGCCACCGTTAACGACTGTCGTCAAATTGATAACATCATTGCCACTTCCGCTCATGATGCGGGCCTCTTCACCAAGGTTCAGGGCATTGATCCAGTTGTTACCATCACCAAGATTGACAGTCGCACCAACGTAATCCTTGATGATCGGTGCACCTACAGAGCCAAGCAATTCGCCAACCGAAACAAAATCGTTACCATCACCGGTCGAAATTGCGCCGGTTATGGCCACGTCATTATAGGAGATAACAACATCATCACCCTTGCCGGTCACGAGACCGTAGACAAGTGCCTGATTGTATTGAGCACTATCTCCGGTATTGCCACTGATTTCGTTAACACCCGCCGCAAAATCAGGGGAGGTATAAACAGGCATTGTACCACCACCAGAAACAGGAACGTATCCAGAAATGTACGAGTCAATCAGAACGGTGTCGTTTCCATCACCGGTTGCAAAGCGAGCCGTTGAATCATCTGCAGCATTTGAGATGTTGACAGCAATGTTGCCTGTGGAGGTCGAGCCTTCAAGCACAAATGCCGGAGCGCTGCCTACAGAGTCAAGGGTTACATTGCCAGCGCCAGTGATGCTGATATAATTGAGGCTTGCTGTTGTTGCATCGGTAAATGCATTGTTATGCTCGATGAAGCCGAGGTCGTGACCTGCAAGACCGGCATAAGCTGGAGTTCCGTAGCAAGCGGCAGCAGCAACAGCCGGAGCGGCAGGACGGGTACCATGATCATTATCGGCATCCCTACCAATAACAAGAGCGGCATTTGCCGTAATGTTGAGGCGCTGACTGGTTTCAGGAAGGTTGTCTGGACGAAGGTCAACAAGGTTGATCGTACTGGCGCCACCGGCAACAACGGTAAGATTGACGACTTCGATCTGCTCGAACTGGATTGAGTCTGAGCCGAGTACCAGATCGTCTGCAGTGACTTTCGAGATCGACAGATTGACTGCCTGATGGCCTGCAAGCTCGCTGTCGATATAGGTGAAGGTCATGTCTGCGATATCATTACTGTTTTTCGCAGAGAGATTGACTGTTTCAGTCCACATATTCTCGACACGTGAACCACCTGAAGAGATTCTCGTAACATTGACATCAGTCAACATGGATTTGCCGAGATTCACCCCTTCTTCCTCTCCGGAGTCCTGCAGGTCAAGGAAGGTGTCATCGGTATTGGAGAATGCAATGTTAACGACTTCGATACCACGCAATTCCGGGGTAACATCATACGATGAATCATCATCATTGTTATTGCCAAGGGTAACGTTCAGTGTCGGCTCATCACCTACGCCATGAAGCTCGTCCTCATCCTGCAGGGTGTTGAGATATTCGTCACCACCGGGTGACCAGGCCAAAGGCGCCGTGAAGATATTGGCAGTTTTGCTCTCCGGATCCGGCGTGAGTGTAACTTCATCAAACTCACCGTTACCGGCAGCAACGACTTCTGCTACAGCGGCATCTACCTGAGCCTGGGTTACCGGAGCGGTTACGCCATGAAGCCATGCATGTGCATGTGCCGCTGCATCCGGGCCTGCATAACCCTGAACTTCAGCCAATGTATCGATCGATTCCGTGAATGATACCGCAGCAGCAATCTTGGCTTGAAGCACCGCTTTATCTGCAGCATTTGGACCTGTAAGAGCCGAGTTGACGATTGCCTCAACAACAGTATCAATGGTGAGGGCTCCGGCAACAAGCTTGTCACCCCAGTATGCACGACCACCAAGATCTGCTGTACGGTTAAGAAGGTTCAGATAAATGCTGTCAACAATCTGATAGGGAGTCTGACCTGCATATGTTGCCTGATACTCTGCCGAAGCCGCAAACTCTGCGCTTATGGTAGCAAAAATGGCAGCAGAACCACCATGACTTGCCACTGTAGTCTCCCAGTAGTGCAACCCATCATAATCAGCCGGGCGACCAAAATAAGCCACATACAGCTTCTGAATTCTTTCAGTGTAAATAGTTGACATAGTGTGTATTTTTTTATTGTTTAGATGTGATGCTTAAAAATTTCAATTCATGAATTTAACCAACAGGAAACCAAAACAACCAACCACACGCCTCTGGCAGTACCTTCTCGCATGACATCGGATCACTTTGGCTTGACTTCGACTGAGAGACGGATTTAAGTCCATTTAAGAATTATTGATTTAATGGCGTAGAAGGCGGCAATCCCTGACCCCATTTCTGGTTACTATTTCAAGGTATAAAAAATAAAATTCCAATACAAAAAAATAGCCCTTTAATTTTATTTTACCAATGCCCGGCTTTCATACGGTGAAAGCGTGACAGAATGTTGCAGATATCGATGTTATGGCAACAATGGTTTTGACTGACCAACAATGGTAACCTTTCACTTGCTGCGTATTATGAATACTTCATCTCCTCCACCCTTTGACTACCATGCATTTGAGGATTTTTTCAGAGGCTCAAGCCGTGCCGTGGCCATGCGCCTCGAGGTCTATCTGCCCTTGCTCAAGCTCTTGCGACAGGTGTGCGATGGCCCGGCGCTCGATATTGGCTGCGGAAAGGGTGAGTGGCTTGATTTGCTCGGAAAAATGAGATTTCCTGCTGCCGGAATTGACTGTAACCCCGATTTTGTCATGCATTGCAGGGAACGCGCTCTCGATGTCGGTGAGGCTGACCTCTTCGGCTTTTTTGAAGATGACGGCAAACCTGAGTACAGCCTCATTACGGCATTTCATCTTGTTGAACACCTCCCGCCTGACAAGTTGCCCTGGTTTCTCGGGGCATTGTTCAAGCGATTGATGCCGGGAGGTATGCTTATCCTTGAAACGCCAAACCCTGAAAATGTAACTGTTGGCGCCTGCAACTTTTATATTGATCCAACCCATATGCGCCCTGTGCCTCCCCCGTTATTGCACTATATGGCTCTGCAGAGCGGCTTTGTCTCCCCAATTATCGCCCGTCTGAATCGGGAAACTGTTGGAGAACCGTTGCGGCTTATGGCTGAGGGTGAGCCTGGAGCTGAGCTGTATAACCGCCTGCTCGACGTGGTATCGTCACGTATGTTGCAGGCTCCGGATTACGCGCTGATCGCCTTTAAATCGCCCTCCCCTGAGAGCGCCATGCTTGAGGCGCTTGCAACAATAATCCGGAAAAACGATTCCTTTGTGCTGCCCCCCCTCCTTGGCGATACTCATCCGAACGTGGAACTCTCCAGGCTTCGTGAGCGCGTGGCTTTCCTGGAGCAAGCGTTGCGGAAAATCGAGGAAAAACTGCACCTGCAGCATGCGGAACTGACCTCCTTTGGTGGTACCGGCTCCTCCTCTTCCAGACCGGAACAGCTTGACGAGTATCCTGAAAGGGTGAAAGAGAGCTTCCGCTCGCTTGTCACTCTTCAGATGCAGGCAAAGCATGATTCCGCGTAACGATACTTGCTCATTTCAGTAAATTTATTTTACATTATCCCGCAGCAATTAGCGGTGCAGCTTCCGGTGTACGGCTGCGGATAACCGTTATCGGAAGATGCTCTTGCCGCTCGAAGCCTTGAGCTCTTCTCACAGGGTTCAGCTTACCGTTATTATTATATAGACCACAAGGGAAATCATTCGATGAGAGTTGTTGTTGTTCTGCAGGTTGCCCGTGGCAATCACCGCTTCTGCATGGAACTCATTCAGGCGTTGTGCGGTAATTCCGGTAATCATGAGGTGATCATTGCGATGAATGGCCTTTTTACCGAAAGCGTTGCATCTGTTCGGGAAACTTTCGGCAATCTCTTGCCAAGGGAGAACATCCGCCTCTGGTATGGCCCTGTTGGCCCCTCGCTTTATAATGCTCCTGACTCCACATGGCGCCAGGAGGTGTCGGCAATGATTGCAGATGGGTTTGTCGCAACTCTGCATCCCGATATGGTGCTCTTAAGCAGTTTTTCCGAGCATGGCCAAGACGAGAGAGTTCGCTTTTGCAAAAACGTGCCAATAGCGTTCCTTCTGCCCGATAGGCTTGCTGACCCTCTTTCAAAAGCGACCGGGTCGTCTGCCGGGAGATTTTATTTTACAACTACCGGGTCGGCACGAAAAGCGTGGCTGGAATGGTTAGCGGTTGATGAGAGTCATGTTGTGGCCCTTTCTGAAACAGGCAGTGACTCTCTTCAGAAAATGGCAACAACCATTTTTAACGCTCTGCAGGCCTGGCATGATCAACTGCCCCTCCCCGCCATACCGACGCGCCGCCTCAAGCTTGCCTATGTTTCACCCTTACCTCCTGAACATTCCGGTATCAGTGATTACAGCGCAGAACTGCTGCCGGTGCTGTTTCACCATTATGCTATCGACGTGGTGGTTAACCAGGAGAGGATTACGGATGCATGGATCATGAAGAACTGTCCTGTGCGCTCCGTTGCCTGGTTCAGGGCACATGCCTTCGAGTTCGACCATGTGCTCTACCATTTCGGCAATTCGCGGTTTCACCTGCATATGTTTGATTTGATCCGTGAAATCCCCGGTGTTGTGGTGCTGCACGACTTTTTTCTCTCCAATTATCTGGCTGATCGCGATTTTTCCGGCCTTGCACCGGGCAGCTTTGCAGCGGCACTTTATCATGCACACGGCTATGCTGCGATTCGAAAACTTGCTGATCCATCCACATCCGGCACAATTGTGGCTGACTATCCCTGTAATCATGCGGTTGTTGAAGGGGCTGGAGGGGTGATTGTTCACTCCGGATTTGCCAGGGAGCTGATGACTCTCTGGCACGGCAAAGAAAAGGGTGCGCAGTGTGAAGTCATCCCGCTTTTGCGGGTTCCTGCTCCTGTCGGCGGCCGTGCTGAAGCCCGACGACTCCTCGGTTTTGGTGAGAATGATGTTGTGGTGTGCAGTTTCGGTATGCCTGGTCCCTACAAACTGAGTCACCGTCTCCTTGAGAGCTGGATTGCTTCAGGTATGGCGGATGACGAACGCTGTTTTCTGCTCTTCGTTGGTGAAACTCAGGAGAATGAGTATTTGAGGGCGTTGCAGGAGAACATCAAGAACAGTCGTTGCGAAAAACAATGCCGGATGACCGGGTGGATTACGGCGGATGAGTACCGCCTTTACCTTGCTGCCGCAGATATCGGAGTACAGTTGCGCTCGGTGTCGAGGGGTGAAACTTCGGCGGCGGCATTGGACTGTATGAATTATGGTCTGGCTACCATCGTTAATGCCAATGGCAGTATGGCCGGACTTCCTGCGGAGTGCGTAACCATCATTCCGGATGATTTTTCAAATGATGAACTGAAAGATGCACTGGAAACCGTCCGATACCATAAAGAGCTGCGCAAAAAACTTGGCGCGAATGCACGTGCTTTTGTGCAATCTGCCCACTCGCCTGCCCGGGTTGCAGCTCACTATGCTGCAACCATCGAACGGTTTTCGTGCAGCATGGTAAACATTCGTTATGATCTCCTCTATGCGATCAGCCGCATTGAAACAATACCAGAAAAGAGATCGGAGCTGTTGCGTATCAGCGAGGCTGTTGCTGATACCTTTCCGATCAGGAGATCGAAAAAGCAGCTCTTTGTGGATATTTCAGAGTTGGTCATCAAGGATTTGAAAACAGGCATTCAGCGGGTTGTGCGCAGTGTCCTTTCGGAATTGATTGATCATCCGCCTGCCGGCTTCAGCATTGAACCGGTTTTTATTGACAAGGGTGAAAGTGGTTATTTTTATCGTTATGCCCGGCAGTTTACCTTTGGCTTTCTCGGCGCAGAGAGCCGATCGCGCTCTGCTGTTGCCGATGAACCGGTGGAGGTCAATGCGGGCGACATTATGCTTTGTCTTGACCTTTGCTACACCATAAGGCATTGCCGGAATTTTTATGACCAGTTCCGGAGCAAAGGGGGATTGCTCTATTTTGTGGTTTATGATCTTTTGCCTCTTGATTTTCCGAACTACTTTTTTCCGGGTATTCAGGCAGAGCATCTTGAGTGGATGGAGGTTGCCTCAAAAGGCGACGGAATGCTTTGCATATCACGTTCTGTAGCCGATGATGTAAAGCGGTGGTTCGACAGCGTAAAGCCGGTGCATAATGCTCCGTTCCATATCGGCTGGTTCCATTTGGGATCGGATATTGAAAAAAGCCTCCCGACAACCGGCGCTCCTGACCGCTTTGAGCTTGATCTGCAGCAACTTGGCGCCTCACCAACGTTCCTGATGGTTGGCACGGTGGAGCCCCGAAAAGGGCATTTGCTGGTGCTCAAGGCGTGCGAACAGCTCTGGCTGACGGGGATGAAGATCAATCTTGTTGTGGTGGGCAAGAAGGGGTGGCTGGTTGATCAGGTCGCCAAACGTATGAAAAGGCATAAGAGGTTCAACAGACGATTTTTCTGGTATGAGAGCATCAGCGATGAGGGATTGCAGAAACTGTATGCGGTTGCTGATGGAGTAATCATGGCTTCCGAGGGCGAGGGATTTGGCCTTCCGCTGATTGAAGCGGCCCGGCATGGCTGCCCTGTACTTGCCCGTGATCTGCCTGTTTTTCGTGAAATTGCCGGAAATCATGCTACCTATTTCAGTGGTAACTCTCCTTTGAGTCTTGCGACAGTATTGCGCCAATGGGTTGAGCAGCTCAGAAAAGGAGAGGCTCCGCAATCGGTGGGCATGACCGCTCAGACATGGAGAGAGTGCACCATGCAGATTGTCGCCCTTTTGACTGATCCTCAAAATTCAAACTGGGCTTATCGGCTTGAGAAGAGCGCTGCTGCCAAACTGGCCATAACGGTTCCGCCTGAGACCCTGCCAGTGGTTGAGAGCGCAAAAAAACTTGATACAATTGCTGTTGATTTGACTCCTGTCATACCTGGAGGGGAGAACGGCGGAGCGAAAGTCTTTCTTCTGGAGTTGCTTCTCATGCTTGCGACTCTGAAGCCTGCAGTCCGCTTCATACTCCTGACCCGTGAGAGTTCGCACGAAGAGCTGCAGTTTCTTGATCGCCCAAACGTACAACGAGTAATGGTGATGAAAGAGCAGAGGGATGAAGCCGCACCAACAGCGCTTTTGACTCCGCTTTTCTTATGGTCACAGCGTACGGGACGCCGCTGGAAGAGAAGCGTGATGAAACGGTTAAAGGGTAAGCCTGTTTCGGACAATATGGTACTGCATCATCTTGGTGTTGATCTTCTTTTTTGCCCGTTTACCTCGCCGGGCTATGCTGAAGAGGGTATACCGACCGTCTGCATGATTCATGATTTGCAGTACAAAACCTATCCTGAGTTCTTTTCGCCTAAAGAGGTTGCCCATCGGGAGCGGGTTTTTATGGAGGCCTGCAGTCGTGCTACCTTTTTGACGACCATTTCAGCATATTCGAGAAACTCTGCCATCATGCACGGCAACCTCGACCCTGCAAGGATACGTACCATCTACCATCGCATGGCGAATCGATTTGCGTCGCGAAACGGCTTTGCTGAAGGGCTTGATCAGGCGCTTCTTGATCGGCTCAATCTTGTGCGCCGCAGCTATCTGCTCTATCCTGCAAACTTTTGGAAGCACAAGAACCACAACCTTCTTCTGGAGGCCTTCAGCGCAGCGTGTCGCCAGGGTTTGCCTGCGGAAATGAAACTGGTATGTACTGGCGCACCCGGCGACCGCCAGAGAGCAGTCGCAGAAACAGCCCACAGCATGGGAGTTGAGAAGCGGGTAGTTTTTGCCGGCTATCTGCCGCACAATGAGCTTGCCATGCTGCTTTCCAACGCTACCGGGATGGTTTTCCCGTCGCTCTATGAGGGATTCGGGCTGCCGGTTATTGAGGCTATGGCTGCGGGTGTTCCTGTGGCATGCAGCAATATCTGTTCTCTTCCGGAGGTTGCTGCCAGCGCTGCCCTGCTTTTTGACCCGAACAATGCGGCAAGTATAGCCAAAGCGATGGTTGCGCTTTGTGAAGATGGCCCCCTCTGCGCACGGCTCGTTCAGGCTGGACTGTTGCGGGCGGCAGAGTTTGATGACGAGGAACGGATGGCCCGGGAGTACTGGGAGCTTTTTGAGTCGGCTATGAATTTCCAGGAGGTGGCTCCGATAAATGTGTGGGGCGAATGGAGAAAAAAGGAGCCCGCTAATGGCGCAACAGGAATCTCAAACCTGGTCATAAGCGTTGTCACACCTTCGTTTAACCAGGGTGAGTTTATCGAACGCACCCTCATGAGCGTGGCATGGCAGCAGGGAGTTACGATTGAGCATGTTGTTTTTGACGGCGGCAGCACCGATGCTACTGTTGAAATTCTGAGGAATTTCAACCCGGCGCTCAAATGGGTTTCGACAAAGGACAATGGACAGGCTGATGCCGTCAATAAAGGAATCCGTGCAACACGGGGCGACATTATCGGCTGGCTGAACTCTGATGATATTTATTACCCTGGAGCCCTGGCCAGCGTAGCTGCTTTTTTTGATGCACATCCCGAAATTGATGTCGTTTACGGTCAGGCTGACCACATTGATCTGCATGACCGTCCGTTTGAAGCGTACAAAACTGAACCCTGGAACTATGAACGGTTGCACCAGGTCTGTTTTATCTGCCAGCCGGCACTCTTTTTCCGGCGAAGGGTAGCAGAAGAGTATGGCCTTCTGGATGAGTCGCTGCATTACTGTATGGATTATGAATATTGGTTGCGGCTCGGCAGATCCGGGGTACGTTTTGCCTATCTTGAGAAAAAACTGGCCGGGTCAAGAATCTATAATGAAAATAAGACGATACGGGATAAATTGGCCGTGCACCGCGAAATAAACGATATGTTTAAGAAGAGCATCGGGAAAGTGCCGAAGCGTTGGCTCAGAAATTATGCCCGTGTCTCCACGCGCAATCGTTTTGAAGGAAAAACATCTTCCGGTCTGGAGTTTACGCTCCGTTATTTTTTTGCGAAACTGCGATGGAAACATTGATGGTATCGACCTGGCCGGTAGTGACATATCTCTTTTTTTTACTAAACTACGTCGCTGGTTGACCAGTTTTTTTTCGGCATTTGACAACCCCTTGACCTGATGTGATGGATGGCATAACCGAACAAACCATATCGATCGTCATCCCCTGCTTTAATGAAGAGAAGGTGATTGTGGCGGCGATGGCACGCATACTCGGAATGTGTGAGCAGTGCAAGGGCGCCACTTTCGAACTTATCTTTGTCGATGATGGCAGCGTTGACAGGACCCGAGAGCTGCTCAGGGAGTGTGCTGTAAAGGATCCGCGTGTTCGCATTATCGGATTTGCACGGAATTTTGGTCATCAGATAGCTGTAACGGCTGGAATCGATGCCGCCCGGGGGGATGCTGTGGTGCTGATTGATGCTGATTTGCAGGATCCGCCGGAAGTGGTACTCGAAATGGTGGCAAAGTGGCGGGAGGGGTATGATGTTGTCTATGGCACACGGAGCTGCCGACCGGGCGAATCGGCTTTCAAGCTTGCAACTGCACGTGGATTCTACCTGCTTTTGAACAAACTTTCGGATGTGCCCATCCCGCTTGATACCGGAGATTTTCGCCTGATGAGCCGTGCTGTTGCGGATGTGCTTCGTGCCATGCCGGAACGGGATCGTTTTTTGCGTGGTATGGTAAGCTGGATAGGCTTTCGGCAAATTGCATTGCCTTATTGCCGGGCTGAACGCTTTGCGGGTGAGAGCAAGTACCCTCTTCGAAAGATGGTTCATTTCGCGCTTGATGGTATTTTATCGTTTTCAACAAAACCGCTGCAACTCTCCATTGCCCTTGGATTGATTTCGGCCTGTATGGCATTGCTCGGCATTTTCTATGCAATTATCCTGCGTTTGTTTACCAATGTGTGGGTTGAAGGGTGGACCGCGCTGATGATTGCTGTCCTCTTTCTGGGCGGAGCCCAGTTACTCGGGATCGGTATACTTGGTGAGTATCTGGGACGGATCTATAACCAGATAAAGAAGCGACCAATGTATGTTACAGATGAATATACCGGTTTCAACGACGAGGATGCGGTATTTACGCGCAGTCCAACGGGGATGAAACCATGACGGCACGCAAAGCGGCAAAGCTTGCCCTTGGACTTCTTTTTGCTGCGCTCTTTATCTGGCTGACGGCAAACCAGATCGATCCCGATGAGCTTGCTTTGGCTTTCCACGGCGCCCGGCCAGGAATGATCGGGGTGGCGTTTATCGCTTTTTGCATCGGTTATGGCTGCAGAGTATCACGCTGGCGCCTTATGTTGCATACTGAAAACCCCCGATTGCGCTGGAGAAATTGTGCCGGACCGCTTCTTGCAAGTTTTGCCGCCAATAATGTGCTCCCTTTTCGATCGGGTGACCTGCTGCGGGCATTTGCTTTTAACCGCCGATTAGGGATCAGTTCAGGCACCTCCATTGCGACCCTGTTTGTGGAACGGTTGCTGGATCTGCTTATGGTGTTGTTGCTCCTTGGTTGCGCCATCCTCTCCTTCGGCCTTGATATCAACCGGTTTGCCGGTACAGGTGGCGCCATACTGCTTGGCGTTGCACTGGCGCTGCTTGCGATTTTACTTTTTCCCGGCTTTGTTGCCCCGTCAGTACGATATATAGCCGACATCATTGCCCGACTGGTGCCCGGATTCGGTATGAGGCTGCGAACTGAAATCGATCATGGTCTGGAAACCCTTCAGCAGTTGTCGGGCCAGTCGGTAATGGTAAGGCTGATTGCATGGTCTTTTGCTGCCTGGGTGGCAGAGGGCGCCATGTTCTGGATTGCCGCCTGGGCGCTGCCGACTATCACCACCCCCGAGGCCGGATGGCTGGCGTTGCCAGTGGGAACTCTTGCCACCCTGATTCCTGGCGCACCGGGCTATGTTGGCACTTTTGAATATTTTACCATAAAAGCAATGGCCGCTCTCGGTAATCCAGGGCCGGCAAGCGCAGCATACGCCCTGCTTGTCCACATGCTGGTGTGGCTTCCGCCAACCGTTGCCGGGGGAATCTATTTTGTTTTCCATCCAGCGCTTAAAGAACCTCTTGTGATCAAAGAACCTCGCTCATGAGCATCTCTCACTCTACCAAAGTGGTCGTTGTCGGCGCTGGATTTACCGGCCTGTGTGCAGCCTGTGAACTGGCAAAACAGGGCATCGCAGTCTCCGTTCTGGAGGCGGAGGCGGAAATCGGCGGACTTGCAGGAGCATTTGAGGTGGGTGGTGAACGGCTCGATATGTTCTATCATCACTGGTTTACCAATGATCGGCATGTGATGGAACTGATCGATGAACTGGGTCTCATGGATCGTGTTGCCACCTATCCTACAAATACGGGAGCTTACGCTGCAAACAGGGTTTTCAGCCTTTCGACTCCCTGGGATCTTTTACGCTTTACCCCATTATCGCTGCTTGACCGATTCAGGCTTGGACTCCTGACGCTGCGGGCACGCCATATTGACAAATGGATTGAACTTGAAGGAAAGAGTGCCGAGGAGTGGTTGCGGGAGCTTGGTGGCGATCGCGTCTTTGAGGTGATGTGGGAGCCGTTGCTGAAGGGGAAATTCGGCCCTGAAGCTGATAACATTTCGGCTGTCTGGTTCTGGAACAAGCTTAAACTGCGCGGCGGCAGCAGGGGGAAGGGGGGTGAGGAGCGGCTGGCTTATTTTCGTGGCAGCTTTGCCGCACTTGCGGAAGCATTGGCCCAACGGATCACAGAGCTTGGCGGCCGCATTAAAAAAAATACGCCGGTGCAGCAAATACGACCGGATGGATCAAAATGGCTGGTGGAGAGTGCTCAGGGAGTTGTATCGGCCGACCATGTTCTGGTAACTCCGGCCTTGCCCCTCGTGGCAGAGATGATCGGCAGTTGGGCCAGCATGAGCTCTATCCAGCAGCTTCAGCGCATCAGGTATCTCTCCAATGTCTGCCTCATCCTTGAGCTGGATCGTTCACTTTCCAGCACCTACTGGCTGAATGTGAATGAGCCGGGATTTCCGTTTGTAGGGGTGATCGAGCATACCAATTTTGTGCGCCCGGAAACGTACGGGGGGCGCCATATTGTCTACCTTTCAAAATATCTTCCTCATACCGATCCGCTCTATGGCATGGGTGCTGATGAGATGCTTGAGTTTGCCCTCCCCTTTCTGCAGAAGATCTTTCCGAAACTGAAGCGCGACTGGATTGTGCAGCACCATCTCCGCAAGGCCCGCTGGTCGCAGCCTGTTGTTGAGAAACAGTACAGCAAGCTGCTTCCACAAGTGATGGCTCCCCAGCCGGGATTTCATCTCTGTTCGATGGCACAGATCTATCCTGAGGATCGCGGCACAAATTATGCGGTCCGTGAAGGGCGGGCAATGGCTATTAAAATATTAAATGAAATAAAGATAAAGGGATAATGAGCATGCATGTCGCCGGTACGGGGATTTTCTGGACAACCATCGCTATCGTTACCATAATGCTCTTTCTGGTAACGCTGATCGGGCGCTTGTGGAGCGGGTTTTTTCCCCGTCCGTTTCAGCCTCAGGCTCGTTTTTATCTTGCTCCGGTGCTTGGACTCTCTACACTGATCATTGTGGCAAGTCTGGCTGGAAGGTTCCTTCCTTTCGGAGGTTCGATGATAGTGCCTCTTTTGACCCTCTTTTTCCTTGTTCTGGCAATTTTCATTGAAAAAAAGAGGCGCCGTGCGTTTGAGCATGCCCTCACCGTATCGCTGTTCGGTATGGTGTGTGGTGTCAGCGTACTAGCGCCGCTTTTTGTGTATGGCGCTATGAATGCACATAATGATACCTTTACCTATCTGGTACATGGAAACTGGCTGCAGGAACATGCATTCAGTGAGGTTATTTCCCCTGAAGCAATGACACCGCAGAACTCCCAGGTTGGAGTCTATCAGCAAGGAAACTTTCGTATGGGCGGCTCCTATCTGCTTGGATTTATGCAAGGACTGCTTCATATCCGCTGGTCATATGAAGTTTATCCAGCCATTGTCATCACGGCCCTTGCCTCCTGCCTGTTTGCCCCTGGATTTCTGCTCTTCCGCCTGCTTGCTCCTTTCAGCAGAAGCAACAGATTGATGTTGCTCGCCCTGCCTGCTTTTTCGTTCGGGGGGCTTGTGTTCGGAGCCAACATGGGGTTTATGCCGCAAACGGTAGGTCTTGCTTCAGGCTCTGCCCTGATTTTTGCCATCAGCCACCTGTTTGAATGGACAACTGCTACCAAGAGTTCTCGAAAAGCAGTGGCAAGGGCGGCAATCCCCTTGTCACTGCTCTTTACCGCTTCGGTGATGGCGTATTCGGAATTCGCCCCTTTTCTGCTTGCATCCATGCTTGGCAGCGCTGTTCTTCTTGCGTTGCGTTATCGCGCATGGAGTAACCTGCTGCTGCTTGTCGCAACCCTGCTTGGGCTTTCGGTACTGCTGCTCAACACCGAGATCGTGCGCTCTTATATGGCTCTGAAACTCCAGTCCACCGCAGTTAATGGTTCGCCGGTGGAATGGAGCCTGCCCGGCTTTTTGGCTCATGCGCTTGGTGTGCATGGCGGCGCCTGGGAGGCTTTTCAGTGGTCAAATCCCGCATATAACGGGTCACGTTCTTTTTTTGCAGGCAGCTTCCTTCTTGTTCTGATTGCACTGATTGTTCTTGGCGGAAGCCGAGCCTTGCGCCACTCCGCCATGCGCCCTCCCTTGATGCCTGCCGCCCTCTTGCTGCTGCTCTCTTTGTGCGGGTTTCTCTATTTCCGCTATGTCGTTCCAGATCCGTTCCCCACAGGGGTGGGCCAGAGCTGGAGTCAGTTCAAGCTCTCTGAATGGGTCAATCCTTTTATGATGGCGCTGCTGTTATGCTGCATGGCGGCATTACGAATCGGCAGGGAACGAGTGTTTGATTATGCCTTAAGAGCGCTCTTTTTGATTACGCTGAGCATAGCAACAATAAGCAGTCTTGAGCGTATCAGTCCACTGATGAGCTATTACAAGGGGGTGTATGACCTGAACCGCTTCTATCTTGACTTCCGCAACATGGTTCTTGCATCAAGCCCGAAGCATGAACGGATCTATCTGGATCTTGGCGGCAATGATCTCAAGTTCCGACAGATGGCTGCATTGTACCTCTTTGACAGGGAGGTTGCTTCAGACTGGCATGATGATGGTTATATCTATCAGATGTTGTCACCGCAGTCCGGCATACAAAAACTGCGGCAGGGAGATCTGCTGGTTGAACCAATCGGCCCGAATTGCTGGTTGAGCGAGGGAAAGGAGATCGGCCCTTTCCGGACAGGTATTTTCAACGGCCATCCCGGGCGGATCAGAATTGCTTCGATAACGGGCGCTTACGACTGTGAAAATGATGGCAATAACCGCTGGTACTGGGTGGAAAAAAAAATTGATTTCACTTTGGAATCATCGCCTCTTTCAAAACAAAATATCCGGACAAAACTATCTTTCGGCTATCAAACACGGGGAAATCAAACCCTGACCGTACAGATCATCCATCGCGACAGGAGCCGCCAGAAGTATTTGCTGAAAAGTTCCGGAATGGGTATTGAGCGGTTTGATCAGCTTCTTGACCTATCGCCTGATGAGATTGAAAAAATCAGCATTGAAACTGATGGCAAAGCGACTCCGCTTGGCAATGGAGATAATCGGGTGGCGGCATGGGTGATTCGGGATGTACAAATCACTCCGGCGTTCCACAATCAGAACTCCCTGTAAAAGTAAGTGCGGTGAGCCTCTCAGAACGGTATCTATCGGCACTGCATGTTGAGCGCAAGGTCGGGATTACAAGGGTAAAAATGGATTTGGACAGATTTTCACACATTCAGATAACAAGAACGTCATGAGAGCTTTAATATGTGGCATTTCCGGGCAGGATGGCGCCTATCTTGCCAGTCTTTTACTGGAAAAAGGGTATGAGGTTACGGGTAGCTCAAGGGATGCCCAGATCAGCAGTTTCGGTAATCTTGTCCGTCTGGGTATAAAAGATCATGTGTGCCTTGAGTCGATGGCTCTTAATGATTTCCGGAGCGTTCTTCAAGTGGTTCGCCGCATAAAACCAGATCAAATCTATAATCTTGCAGGACAAAGTTCCGTTGCTCTCTCGTTTGAGCAGCCAGTGGAAACACTCGACAGCATTATGTCGGCAACGATCAACCTGATGGAGGCAATTCGTTTTCTCGACTCCCCTATTCGCTTCTATAATGCCGGATCGGGAGAGTGTTTTGGAGATACCCTTGCAGTGGCAGCAAACGAAGAGACGCCGTTTCGCCCTCGAAGCCCCTATGCTGTTGCAAAAGCTGCTGCGTTCTGGCAGGTAGCCAATTACCGGGAAGCTTACGGCTTATTTGCCTGTACCGGAATTTTGTTCAATCACGAATCGCCATTGCGCCCTGAACGGTTTGTTACCCGAAAAATCATTGCTGCGGCCTGCCGTATCGCCAAAGGAAGCAAGGAACGACTGCGATTGGGAAACACTACCATTCAGCGTGACTGGGGGTGGGCCCCTGAATATGTTGAAGCGATGTGGAAGATGCTGCAGCGGGAGCGTGCAGAGGATTTTGTGATTTCGACCGGCAAAAGCCATTCACTTGCCGAGTTTGCGGAGGTGGCCTTTCGTTATTTCGGCCTGGAGTGGCAGGAGCATACCGATATTGATCCGTCGATATTCCGACCAACAGATATTCCGTATGGTTGTGGTGATGCCCGAAAAGCATTCCGCATGGCTGGCTGGAGCGCCCAAACTGATATGGCCGGGGTCATACAAAAAATGATTGAAGCAGAACTTGGCAACTCATGATCCGCTTCCTGATCCTGCAAGGAAAGATGCATTATTTTCAGAATTCCTCTGGCATGAGAGCAACGATATTCGCCCGTGCAGATTGACTGAACACCATAAGTTTGCCTGATGAAGAACCCCATTATTTCCATCATTACCCCCACCTGTAACTCTGCACAAGAGATTGAGAGCTGCATCCTGAGCGTAGCAGAGCAATCCTGCGCCGATAAGGAACACCTGATTATCGATAATCTCTCAAGTGACGATACGCTTGACATTGTGAAAAGATATGCCAAGCTCTACCCGCATATACGATACCTTTCAGAGAGGGACAACGGCATTTATGATGCCATGAACAAAGGAATCGAGAAAAGTTGCGGCCAGTGGATCTATTTTCTCGGAAGTGATGACACGTTTTTTGACCGGCATGTTCTGAGGGATTTACGTTTTGCTGATGCCACAGAGCTTGATGTGATTTATGGCAATGTCAAATGGGGTAAATGGGGTAAAACGTATGACGGTGAGTTCTCATTGGCAAAGCTGCTGAAAAAAAATATTTGCCATCAGTCAATTTTTTTTAGGAGGGAGTTGTTTGAACGGTATGGAAAATTTGATACCCGATATCCGGTTCTGGCCGACTGGGCGTTCAACATCCAGTGGTTCGGCAGCAGCAGTGTCACGCGAAGCTACCGAGAGCGGATTATTGCTGTTTACGGAACAGGAGGCCTCTCTTCTCAAAAAATCGATGCCCTCTTTTATCATGAGAGAGAGCTGCTTATGAGACGCTATTTTCCGACAGAATTTGTTGATCAGTTCTATGCCCATCTCGCAGAAACCCTCAAAGAGCGAGAGAGGGAGATTGAGCGACTGCATCAGGCGTTGCAGGGAGGAAAGATTCAGCTTCGCGATCTTGACCATCCGCTCAGCCAACTCTTCAGCTTATACCTCTTGCACATAACAAAACCCATCCGGAAACTCTCGAACTCTTTGCGCAAACGGTTACGATAAAACAGGGCGATATTGGCATAAAGCTTGGCGGTTGGCGCCTCTTTGGCACAACTTAACTGCTCCGCTTCCACCGGTTGTGCAGCCAGAACCACTCTTCAGGGTATTGATAGATAGAGCGCTCAAGTACTTTGGTGTATCGGCGGGCAAGTTCTTCGGCGTCCTCTTTGGTGGTACCGAGATCGCTGTATGCAATCTCTTCATAATCGACCTTATAGCGGCCATCTCCCGTTCTGCGGCACATGGCTGCAAAAAGCGGTACCCCTGTTTTAAGGGCAAGCCAGGCGGGACCGAGAAAAACGGAGGTTCGACGTCCAAGGAAGTCGGTAAAAAAGGAGCCCCCGGGTGCAGACTGGTCACCAAGCATGACAAGAATCTCTCCACGACGGAGCGCTCTCAGCCCCTCGCGAAGGGCCTGCCCGTCGTAGATGATCCGGTTGCCTTGCATGGTTCGCCAGGTGTTGATCTGGCTGTCAATCCGGGAGTTTTTCAGCGGTTTTACTACGATGGTCAGAGGAGCAACCAACAGGCCGGAACAGAGACCGAGCAGCTCCCAGTTGCCAAAGTGGGCTGAAACGAGTACTCCTCCTTTTTTATTGCCAGTGGTTTTGGCAAGAAAATCAGCAGCATCAACGTTGAGGAGATGGCGTGCATCGTCCGCTGTTTTGATCATGGGAAGACGAAGCATTTCAATGATATTCTCAGCCTGGTTGCGATAAACCCTGGTGGCAATGGCCTTGATTTCCTCGCTGCTTTTTTCGGGAAAGGTGAGCGCAAGATTCCCGGTGACAAGGGAGCGCCTTGTTTTCAGGATGTAAAAGAAAAAATCACCGAGGAGATGGGCTATGGCGGTTGAGCGCTGGCGACTGATGTTTCTGACGAGCGCTCCAAGCGTCATGATGAGCCAATAGAGCACTTTCTTTGAAAAATCCCCTTTTTTTCTCCCTCTTCGCTGCATAACAATGATCTCTGTTTTACCATGCGGACAATCGAAGAGTATACGCTAAATTGGAAAAAAATACCGGATATTTATCTTTTACAGTAATTGCCGTTCACGGCTGCAGATAACGTGACCAACATGACAGGTTCCAACAAGGTAATGAGCCCATGTGAGGCGCTTGAAAGAGTGCGGGCATGGCAGGCCTCGGGGAAAAAGGTTGTTTTTTCCAATGGCTGTTTTGATCTCCTTCATGCCGGGCATGTCGAGTATCTGACGGCGGCAAGGAACCTTGGCGATGTGCTGGTCATTGGCCTCAACAGCGACGCTTCGGTTCGTCGGCTCAAAGGGCCGAGTCGCCCGGTCTGCTGCGAAACCGACCGTGCTACGGTGCTCTCTGCTCTGGAGGTTGTTGATCTGCTCACCCTCTTTGATGAGGATACACCTGAGGAGCTGATTGGCATGCTGCTGCCGGATATTCTGGTCAAGGGAGCCGACTGGGCCGTCGAGAGTATTGCCGGAGCGCGGGCGGTGCTTGAACATGGCGGGGCGGTGTTGACGCTTCCCCTGCTCGAAGGGCGATCAACAAGCGGGATAATCGAAAAAATCATCCAGCTCTCCTCTCAATCGGCGCACTGCAGTGGAACGATTTAAACACTATAGCCTCAGAGTGCTGACGGCTTTTTCGGCTCTCCTGCTTCTGCTGACGCTCACTTCGCTTATTGTGCTGAACAGCGGCATGGTTGACCGGTTTGCCAGGGAGCGGGTTATCGCTCTTTTTAATGAAAAATTTTATGGGCGCCTTGAGTTGCAGGAGCTGCACCTGAAGTTTCCAAACCATGTTACCCTTCTCAATCCGCGCATTTATGGCCCGGGGGAGAGGCTGGCAGCTCTGGAAGCAAAGAGGATTTCACTCAAATTCAACATTCTTTCGCTCCTTCAGCCTGATATCAGAAAAATATCTGTCCGTCGCCTGACGGCTGATTCCCTGAATGCACGGGTTGTTGAGGGAAAGAACGGGAAACTCAATCTTGAACTTGCGTTCAAATCCCGTGACCCTGATTCGACAAAGGGGCCACTCGATCGCATTTTCTGCAAAAACCTGCGCATCACCAACGGCAGCCTCTCCTGGTACGGAGCGCAGGGCCGTTCAGGGAGTTTGCCGCTCGAGGTGAAGAGTATAACGACTGAACTCTCTTCCTTCACGGTCAAGAAAAAATTCCTGAACGGAACAATTGAGAAACTGCAGCTCAATATCCCCCGGCAGCATCTTATTCTCCGACAGATCTCCGGTAAATTTCTCTTTTCTGAAACCCGTTCGGAGCTGCTTGGTTTGAAGGTTGCTGCCAACAGAAGCCATGCGAAGCTCTCGGCCACGATTGATCATTTCAATATTTTTTCACCGCAAAGGAAAAAAGAGCTTACCCTTGCCTCTTCGTTTCTCAATGTTGAGGAGCTGGCCTTGCAGAGCGATGACCTGAAACTCTTCTACCCGCCTCTTGTTCTGCCTTCCGGGCTCTATACCCTCAAGGGAAATGCACGGGGGAAAAAGGAGCATCTTGAGCTCCTCGATGCGCTTCTGACGCTCGACAAAAGCCGCCTGGCCGTCAAGGGTGAGTTGCTGAACCTCTACAACAGGAGCGCTTTTGCTTATGCGCTGCAATGCGACAGCTCAAAAATTGCGGCGCCTCTTGTTGAGTCGTTCCTGAAAGAGGCGCCCCTGAAGGAGATTGCCCACAAAATCGGCGACATTACCTTTCTTGGCAATGCAAAGGGTACCCTGCAAGCGGTCAAGGGGGAGATTACCACTCTCTCCCGGCTCGGAGAGCTCTCGCTGAGTGGCGAGGCATCAGGGGTGGCGCCGGATGCCTTCACCACCAAAGGCACCTTTGCGTTGAAAGGGTGCAAGCCGCACCTCTTCCTGCAACCGGAGAGCGGAAAAAGCCTGCTGAACACCTCGGGCAGTTTTGAGGCTCAAGGAAGCAGCCGGGAGATCAGCCAGTTGGCGCTTGATATGCAAATAACGGACTCTTTCTGGCTGAATCAGCCCATTAAAGAGGGCTCCATCGTGGCAAAGTATGATCGCCGGTTGCTCAATACCGCTCTCTTTTTGCGTAATAATCTGACCACGCTCAATCTTGAGGGTGAGATCAACTGGAAGGAGGGGGTGCCGCACTACCAGGCTTCCGGTAAAAGCACAGCGCTTGATCTGTCGAAACTCTTTGCTCAAAAGGTGGTTACAACCGACCTGAACAGCCATTTTGCGGTGCAGGGGTCAGGATTTGATCCTGAGATGCTCAATATTGCAACCACGTTGCAGTTTTCACCCTCTTCCATTAACACGCTCCAACTGAAAGATCGTTCGAAAGTCTCTGTTGCCATTGTTCAGAATGCCACCTCTTCGCAAACGAGCATCAGAAGCGATTTTCTTGATCTGCTTGCTGAGGGTGATTATAGCTTTAAAGAGCTGATTGCTTTTGGTGATGTTACCCTTTCAGCCCTTGGACGGGAGATAGCGACACAAAATATCTGGCAGGCAGCTCCTCCTCTGCCTGTTACTGTTACCGGTACCGAGAGGCTCCGGAAGGCTTTCACGGTCAAATACAACGTCACGGCAAAGGATATCTCACCATTGGTGCTGCTCTTTCCTGTTCAGGGGCTTACCTTGCAGGGAAGCGCTGAGGGAATTGCTTCATACCGTAATGGCCAGTGTTCAATCGGCACAACAATAAACCTCCGCAGGTTGCTCTCCCATGAGGATATTGCGGTTGAAAATCTCTCCATGAAGGCCGATCTGGTTTGCCAGGGCAACGGGGTTCCGAAAGCCTCTGTAACCGGCAGGGCTTCCTCTATCACCATCGCCGGTAAAAAAGCTGGTGAAACGACCTTTTCCGGCCTCTACACACCATCGTCTCTTGCAGGTACCATTGACCTTGCCATACCCGATCCTCTGCAAAAACTCTCAACAACATTTACCGTAACAAGAGGAAACCTCAACTATGATCTCCTCTTTGCGCGCCTCTCCCTGAAAGATCATACCGGTATCTGGCAGGCGGAGGAGAACTCACATCTCCTGATCGGAAAAAACGCTGCCCGCTTCAACCGTTTCACCATCGCCAAAGGTCAGCAGCGGGCCGTATTGGATGGCGAACTGAGCAACGTCCAGCCGGGCAGTTTTCAGTGCACGTTGTCTCATCTTGAACTGAATGAACTGCAGCGCTTTGCCCTTGATCCCTCTCTCGATAAACTTGCCGGAACCATCGATGGCTCCCTGCTGGTCAGTGGAAGCCCTGAGGCAAAAACAAGCAAGCTTACCCTGAACGGGCAGAATATCCGTTATGAAGAGATCATGATCGGTATCCTGCAGGCAACAATCATCCACAGCGAAAAGCAGCTTCGTTTCGACTTGCAAAGCCACATCCCGAAAGGTGACAGCAGCACTGGAGAGGGAAAACCCTCCATGAACACTCTTGAAGGCAGCGGAACCATTCCCCTTTCAATCAGCTACTATCCCCTCCATTTTCGTCTGACGGAACAGGCGCCCATCAGTGCATCGTTTCGTTCTGACAATCTTTCGGCACAGTTTCTTGAGTACCTGCTCCCCTTCTTTGAATCGGCAGAGGGTATTGTGCCGACAACACTCAAAATCGAGGGCAGAACACCGAAACCGGAGATCTATCTGAGCAGCCGCCTGAGCAATACCTTGATTAAAATAGCGCCCACGCAGGTCTCCTACCGCCTCAACGGCGAGATTTATGTCACCCCGAAAGCTGTTGAACTGCGCGAAATGACGCTTCATGACAACGGCAATGGAGCGGGTAGCATCAATGGAGTGGTGCGACTTGAACAACTCAAACCAACGGGGCTGGAGCTCACGGGCCGATTGAACAGGCTCCTCCTGTACAATAAAAAAGACAGGGGAGATGAGACCTCGTTCGGCACCATCACCGGTTCTACCCGTAATATTGTGCTGCGCGGCACGCTCTCTGAACCCGTTATCGAAGGGGAACTGAGGATTGATGCTGCTGATTTCTCACTCTACCGAACGGGAGCAAATGAGGGGACAAAGTATGTGGGTGTTGAAAAGTTTATTGAATTTATACCCCGATACCCTTCAGCAGCAGCTCCGGAGAGCAAAAACGGGACAAGAACAGCAGAACCTGCAGAGTTTTATCACTCTCTGATCGATATCCTGCAGATAAAAAACCTGCGGCTCAGCAGTAGTGAACCACTCAAGTATACGGTTATTTTTGACCGCCTCAGGGGCGAACAGCTTGAATCGTCCATCAACAACCTCTCGCTGATGGTGAGTAAATACAACCAGCGCTATCAGCTCTTTGGTTCGGTCAATATTATTGGCGGCAAATACAAATTTTCCAACTCGAACTTTGATTTGCAGGATGGAGGAAGAATAAGCTGGAACAGTGTCGATATCCGGAACGGCGTGATGGATAATCTCTACGGCAGTAAATATGTAACCGCATCAAACCAGCAGAGCGGTGATCGCGATAATGTAAAACTGCTGCTTGCCATTACCGGTACACTGAATGAGCCTCAGATCGCCATGGGCTATTACCTTAATGAGCAGTCGCTGCCCTTTGCATCGGTCAACATGATCGGCGGGCAGACGAGCCAGATCGACCAGAACGCTGAGCTGAATGTGATCTCTCTGCTGCTCTCCAAACAGTGGTATGTCCGGCCGGGCAGCAGCCTGCAAAGCGGAAATCTTGCCGTTTCAACCGCTGGCCTCTCAGCCGGTACCGGAATTTTGTCGTCAAGGATTTCACGCTTCATTCAGGATATCGGTGGACTTGAAAGTTTCAATGTCAATGTTGGCGTCGATAAACGCGGCGCCTTGAGCGGACTTGATCTTTACCTTGCTCTCAGTGTTCCGGGTACGGGCGGAAAAGTGCGCTTTATCGGGACGGGAAGCTCTCCCGTCAGCGGGGAGTCAACGACTGCCGATTATTACGGCACAGCACAGAAGATTGAGTACCGTATTACTCCGAAAGTCTCTCTTGAGGCCTCCCGTTCTTATGGGCAGAATGTCAGTACAACTTCGAACAGCAATCTGCAGAAGCCTGCCGAGACCTGGGGAGTGAGCCTCTCCTACAAAGAGCGTTTCCAAACCTGGGATCAATTCTGGAAACGCATCTTCCCCTCTTCCGACAAGAAGAGATAAATTCCTTTCGGTTTTTGTAAATTGGCGGAAAGAACCATTCAGCAACAAACTCCGGGGGTAACCATCTTGAGGGGAAAAAACATCATCGTTGGCATTTGCGGAGGCATTGCTGCCTATAAAATACCGCAATTGGTCAGACTGTTAAAAAAACAGGGGGCCAACGTCAGGGTGGCGCTGACGGAGGGTGGCGCCCGTTTTGTGAGTGAACTTGCACTTGCGACCGTTTCGGAAGAGAGGGTCTATCGTAAAATCCTGCCCCCGCTGGAGGAGGAGGGGATGGATTTCACGCGCCATATCTCTCTTGGGGAGTGGGCCGATGCCCTTGTTATCGCACCGGCTACGGCAAATACGCTTGCAAGGCTTAGTGCAGGTCTTTGCGACGACATGCTTGCCGCTCTTTTTCTGACGCTTCGTCCAGCCAAACCCGTGCTGATTTTTCCGGCCATGGATGGCCAGATGTTTCTGTCGCCCTCGGTACAGCGGAATATAGCAACCCTTTCAGCCCAGGGCTGCCTTGTCACCAACCCTGAAAGCGGTGAGCTTGCCTCAGGGCAGTGTGGCGTTGGCCGAATGCCCGAGCCCGAGGCCATCCTTGCCGCTCTTGAGGCGGCGCTGCAAAGCTCCGTAAATTCTCCGCTTCAGGGAAAATCGGTCGTGGTCACAGCAGGGCCAACTCGCGAAAAAATTGATGGCGTCCGTTTCATCTCCAACTACTCTTCGGGAAAAATGGGTTTTGCCATCGCTCGCGCTGCCGAAAAGCGAGGAGCCCTCGTCACGCTCATTACCGGACCGGTTCATCTTCCTGCACCTCCCGGCGTAGAGCGTCTTGATGTTGAAAGCGCTCTGGAAATGAACGCTGCGGCCGAAGTTTTTTTCGGAAAATGCGACCTCTTTATCGGCGCGGCTGCCGTCTCCGACTATCGCCCCGCAACACCCATTGAGGGAAAAATTAAAAAGGGGGAGGAGAATATTGAGCTGACCCTTGTTAAAAATCCGGATATCCTTGCCGGATTTGGTCGGCAGAAAAGCTCCGCTCAGCTTGCGGTGGGATTTGCCCTTGAGACCCGCACAGGCCTGGATCATGCACGCAAGAAACTGGCAGAAAAAAATCTTGACCTTATTGCCTTTAATTACTTCGATCGCAAAAATTCGGGTTTTGATGTCGATACAAATATTCTTACCCTGATAGGACGAGATGGGGTGACAACAGAACTCCCTCTGCTGACCAAAGATGCTGCTGCTGAAAAACTGCTTGATGCCATAGAACAGCTTTGCCTCGAAAGAGCCCTTAACCTCTGAAATATTTGATAGTCATGCCACCTGTTTCATGCGTAGAAGAGCCAGCTTCATCATCGCAGGAGCTTGCTCTGCTCTTCGAAACTGCCAGGAAATGCAGAAAGTGCCAGCTTGCTGAAACAAGGCTGAACTTTGTTTTTGGTGAGGGAGAGCCTGCTGCAAAACTTGCCGTTATCGGCGAGGCTCCGGGAGCCGAAGAGGACGCTTCAGGCAGACCCTTTGTTGGACGTTCAGGCCAGCTCCTCGATAAAATCCTGCAGGCTGCCGGATTCAGTCGTCCGGAGGTCTATATTTGCAATATCCTGAAATGCCGCCCTCCCGGAAACCGTAACCCGTTACCGGATGAGATTGAGAACTGTATGCCCTGGCTTTTGGAACAGTTGCAGATCGTCAATCCAAAAGTGATTCTGATTCTCGGCAAGGTTGCGGCAAACACCATTTTTGAAAACAAGCTCTCTCTGGGCTCCATGAGAGGAAAGGCAATAAAATGGAAGGAGTATGACTGTTTTATTACCTATCATCCGGCGGCTTTGCTGCGTAACCCTGAGTGGAAAAAGGGATGCTGGGATGACATTCAATTGATGATGCGCCATTATGCGACAATCTGCTGCCAGAATAACTGTACCTGAACATTATCATAAACCATGATCAAGAAAGCACCGCCTGCCATAGATTTCAGCAAGGATATTGATTTCAGCAAGGAGAGCCGTTTGCCTCCCTACTCAACGGAAATTGAGCAGGAGGTTCTTGCCTGTATTCTGCTTGAAGATGAGCCGATTGAACAGGTGATCCAGATTTTCGGCGATAACGGTGAGGAGGTCTTTTATGAGCGGCGCCACCAGATTATTTTCAAGGCGATGATGCAGCTCTACCATAAACGGCAGGCTCTCGACATTATTACAGTCAGCGAGGAGTTGCTGAAAATGAACGAGCTTGAGCCCGTCGGCGGACGCCACTACCTGGCTGAACTTTCGGGCAAGGTGATCAGCGCTGCAAATATTGAATATTATGCGCGTCTGGCAAAGGAGAAGTACCTGTACCGGCGCATGATCTCCATTTCGGCTAAAATTTCCGGTGTAGCCTACAGCTCATCGATGGATATTTTCGATCTTGTCGAACATGCCTCACAGCAGTTTTTCAATATCTCCCAGGCTGGTATCAAAAAGAAGGCATCGCTGATCAAGGAGTTGATCAAAAATGGTATCCATATGCTTGAGAGCCTCAGGGCATCTCAATCTTCCGTCACTGGCGTAGGATCGGGATTTTCCGAGCTTGATCAGCTTACAGCCGGATTTCAGCCCTCCGACATGATTATCATTGCAGCAAGACCTTCGGCGGGAAAAACGGCGCTGGCGCTTGCTGTCGCCCGTAATGCTGCCGTGGATTTCGATACCCCGGTGCTTTTTTTCAGTCTTGAAATGGCTGAGGTACAGTTGGCCATCAGGCTTATGTGTGCTGAAGCCTACGTTGAGTCGCAGCTTGTCCGAACGGGCCGGATAACGCCCGAGATGATGGGACGGATCATCAACAGCATGGACAAGCTCAATGAAGCGAAGCTTTTTATTGACGATACCGCCGGTATCTCCATTATGGAACTTGCCGCAAAAACCCGCAGGATGAAGCAGGAACACAATATTGGTATGGTTGTTGTTGATTACCTGCAGTTGGTCACACCGGTCAGGGATGGCAGAACAAACCGCGAACAGGAGATTGCACAGATATCCCGCTCGCTGAAGGCGCTGGCAAAGGAGCTGAATATTCCCGTCATTGCCCTGGCACAGCTCAACCGTTCTGTCGAACAGCGCTCAGGAGACCGCAGGCCTCAGCTCAGTGACCTCAGGGAGTCGGGCTCTATTGAACAGGATGCGGATGTGGTCATGTTCCTTTCCAGACCGGAAATGTATGGTAAACAGACGTTCGAGGATGGCTCATCGACAAAAGATGTGGTCGAAATAGTCATCGGCAAGCAGCGAAATGGCCCGATCGGAGATATACGATTGTTGTTCCTGAAAAATTATGGCCGTTTTCAATCCACAGCCAACAGCTATGTTACCGGCGGCGAAGGATCGACAGCTTCCGGAAATCAGGATCATCATACAGCCGCATTGCCGGAAGCAGGAAAATCAGTTATTACCCAGTTTATCTCTCAAGACGACGCACCTTTTTAAGCCGCCATTATGCCTGAAAATAAAGAACAACTGAACTCCGGATGCGAGACACCAAAGGAGGAGCCCACTGTGAAAAGTACCGAAACGACCTATACCGGAATTGGCGCATCGAGAGGAATTGCTGTCGGAGAGTGCTACAGCTTCGTCAAGGAGGAGAGTAATCATGAAATCAGGGAGCTGAATGACAAAAACACGGGTGAGGAGATTGAGCGTTTTCTCTCTGCCCTGCACCGGTCGGCACATGAACTGAAGAAAATTGAGCAGGTAACAATAAGAAAACTTGGAAAGGGCTACTCCAATCTCTTTGAGGCCCAGATCATGATACTGCAAGACCCGGTGCTGATTGATGCCATTGCCGGACGTATTCAATCAGAACACAAACCGGCGCATTTGGTCATTGAGGAGGAGTTCGATCAGTATCTTGAAAAATTCAAAAATTCCGATGACCTGATTTTCCAGGATCGGGCTGATGATCTGCACGATATCAAAAACCGGATTATCAGAAACCTGCACGTCAGAAAACTGCATTCATGGATACCTGAAGGGGTGATTGTTGCTTCAAACACTCTCTCCCCTGCTGATATCATTCTTTTAAGCCGCAGCAATATCAAGGGATTTATCACCGATACAGGGGGAAAAACTTCGCATATCGCCCTGATATGCCGTTCTCTGAACATTCCCATCATTGTCGGGCTTGGCAATATCTCCCAGAAGGTATCGACCGGAATGCCGATGATCATTGATGGAACGACGGGAACTGTGATTACGAATCCTGAGGAAGAGACTCTTGCTCGCTACCTCAAAAAAAATGAGGAGGCTCAAAAAAGTGATGCCGACAGCTCCCTGATGGCCGCGCTTCCTGCTACAACAAAGTGCGGTGTCAGGATCACCTTTTATGCCAATATTGACTTCAAAGAGGAGCTGCAGGCCCTGACTGCTGCCGGCGCTGAGGGAGTGGGACTGTTCAGAAGCGAAAATCTCTTTACTGAGGGAACAAAAGTTCCAAAGGAGTCTGAACAGTACCATTATTACCGGGAAATGGCTGATGAGATTGCTCCGATGCCTCTTGATATACGCCTCTTTGATATCGGGGGTGACAAGCTGATGTACTCTCCGGTCAAGGAGCAAAATCCGAACCTCGGCTGGAGGGGTATCCGGATCCTGATTGATCTGCCGGAAATACTTGATGCACAGATCCGGGCTGTCATCCGGGCCAATGTCCATGGAAACCTTGATATCCTCATTCCCATGATCATATCGGTTGATGAAGTCCTTCAGGTGCGGGCAATTGTTGATCGCCACTATGCGGAGCTCTCCAGTGAGTGTAATTCGCAGGTTGAAAAACCGGGTATCGGCGCAATGATCGAGGTACCTGCGGCGGTCGAACTCATTGACGAAATCACGCGGTGTGTTGACTTCATCAGTATCGGCACCAATGACCTGACGCAGTACACCCTTGCCGTTGATCGCAACAACGTTATCGTACAGGATCTCTTTGAAAAATTTCATCCGGCGATTGTCCGCCAACTGCACCGGGTGATAGCAGTTGCCCACAAAAACCATTGCAAGGCGATGATTTGCGGCGACATGGGTTCCGACCATCTCGCCCTGCCGTTTCTGCTGGGCTGTGGACTCAGAAAATTCAGTGTTGTCGCTTCGGATATTCCGAAACTCAAATCACTGGTGTCGCGCTACTCCATTGCCGAAACGGAAGCACTCGCACGCGAGTGCCTCACGTTTGGCAGCTCAGCCGAAATCAAAGCCTGTATGGAAGCTTTCGAGGCAGCTCATTAATTCGAGATTCGGCCCCAGGGATCGATAACTTTCTTGCGCAATGATGCGATATACTCCGCAAAGAGCTGCTCCTGTTTTGCCCGGAGCAGTTGGGGGGCTATGGCGCTTTTTTCAGCCTTTCTGTTCAGCCCTGCGGGAACTGTTTTACTCGACAACAACACAAGCGCAGCGCCATCGCTGGTTTTCAGTGGAGCCGAGAGCTTTCCGGGAACAAGAGCCGACATGCCTTCCACCAGGGAACGGTCAACACCGTAGCCGGGGATGGCGCCGTTGCTCCACCGGATACTGTCGGCCACCACAACCTTCACTCCGGCATGGGATGCCGCTATCTTTTCAAGCGTCACTCCAGGCACCGCTGCCATTGCTGCAAGTTTTTTCTCCAGCAAAGCCTCCTTTTTCTTCCGCACCAATTCGGCTGTGATCCTTGCTTTCAGCTCCTTGTCAAGCAGACGATATCCGGTATCATTCTTGCCAGTCAGACGCATGACATAAAAACCTTTTTCCGTTTCAAGAACATCCGAAAGGTCACCCTCTTTTGCCTTGAATGCAAATGTTGTCACCGCTTCTCTGTAGCCAATCTGGGGAATCGGCATATGCTTGTCGAAATCGCCGGTCTTGCCGATGGGCAGCTTTGCACTCGCAGCGCTCTTGTCGAAGCCCTTCTCAGTGGCATTAATCTGAAATGCCGTTGCAAGACGCCGTCCGCTGTCGACCGTCTCCGTCGATGGCCTGATGTTCCGCACAATCTCGGAGCAGAGGGCGGCTTGCGTATCAAAACCGGTCACCTTGATAATATGCAGGCCAAACTGGGTCTGAACAGGTCCGATGACCGAACCGGGACGCGCACCAAAAACTGCTGCCGCGAATTGCGGTACCATCCGCTCCTTGCTGAACCATCCGATATCGCCTCCATTAAGTGCGCTGACAGGGTCGGCAGAATATTTTTTCGCCAGAGCATCAAAAGGAGTACCTGCCTGAAGCTGTTTGAAAATAAGCGCTGAAAGCTGGCTCACTCGCGCGACATCTTCACGACTGGCCGGGTTGAAGTGCAAGAGAATGTGCGACGCCCTCGCAACCAGCGGAGCGGATGCGGAAATTTGCCGGATCTTGATCAGGCGGTATTCACCCCGGTCGGCTATCGGACCAACAATGGTTCCCGCCCTGAAATTTGGGGAATTAAAAAAGGCATCACCTGCTGCCGGTGAAAAATCGGCACGGCTGTACACTTTATTGATCCCTGCAGGACGATCACTCTGCACTTTGACATAGTCGCTGTCATTGACCGATGCGGAAAATTCGGCACGAATGGTTTCAAGTTCAGTGCGAACAGCAAGACTGTCTTTTGATGAAGGAATCAGAGGGAAGAAGACAAAATCTGCTTTTCTTGCATAAAATTGCTTTAAAAGCTCTTTATGTTCGTCGTAATACTTTTTGATCTCCTCTTCCTTGACCGGAAAGTTACTGTCAGGGCCGGCAAAGCTCAGGGGAAAGGGGATAAAGGAGGCTGAAAAGAGGGAATACTGCCGATTGACAATATCGTCAAGCTCCCTGTCGGTGACATGGACAAAGGTCTGAAGAGCCCTGAGCAGCTTGTTCACCTCAAGTTCACGACGGACAATTTTTTCGATCTGCAGCCATAACTCCTTGTTGCGAGGGTCACGACGGATACTCTCGAGTTTGGCTCGGTCAACGGCTCCTGTGTCTGGATTGGTGAAATTCTGACGAATCACCTGGGGGGGATTGGTGGCGCTGCCCAGGGCATCAACGACCTCCTGATCCTGAACGGTGATACCAAATTTCTTGAGCTGCTGGTCGAGGAGGGTCTGTTCAACCACCGTATTCCATGCCTGCTCCTGAAACTCGATTTCGTTTTCCGGCATCACTTCAGCTCCCGGATTGCTTCTCCGGAAATTCTCGGTTACCGCCTTGTATATCTCCTCATACTCGCTGTAGGGAATAACTTTCCCGTTGACCTCACCGGCCTGATTCTGTTTCGTACCGCTGTTTCCGGTAAAATCCATCCCCCATTCGAAGACAATCAGCGCAAGAAACGCTGCCAACAGGGTGTAAAGTATAATATGAGTTTTATCCCGCAAGCTGGACATTACAGCCATAAATCATCCCTTCTTTAAGATATTGTTAAAAAACAGTGTCGTCCCAACCTTCCCTGCCGACCAGCGGCACAAACACAAAGCGCTCAAAAAGTTCTCTTTTGAACTCGCCTCCCTCTCTCTTGATAACCGTCATCTGCTGTGCATCACTGCCGCCAACAGGAATAATCATAGAGCCGTTTTCGGCAAGCTGCTGCAGAAGCGACTCCGGCGCTTTCGGAGCGCCTGCCGTTACCACAATGCCATCAAAAGGGGCCTCATCCTTCCAGCCAAGCGTTCCGTCGCCAAAACGGCAGGTTATATGCAGACCAAGCCTCGAAAACCGCTGTTGCGCACGCTCATACAAAGCAACGATCCGTTCTACACTAAAAACAGAATATCCGAGGGCATCAAGAATTGCTGCCTGATAACCCGATCCTGTACCAATTTCAAGCACCTTGCCCGAGGGAGAACGCTCAACAAGCAAGCTGGTCATGAAGGCAACCGTATAGGGCTGAGAGATGGTCTGCCCGAACCCGACAGGATAAGCGCCATCATTGTAGGCTGCATCCCAGGCTTCGACTTCAAAAAAGAGATGACGCGGCACCTCAAGAAACGCTTTGAGCACCCGCTGGTTTGTGATACCATAGCGTTTCAGGGTTTCAACCATCTCCCTGCGCCTGAAGTCCAGAAGTTTTTTCCCCTCTTGCATCGATAAAAAGAGTACCCGTTGAATTGTATCTTGCAATCCACCAGACAACCTTCCCGAATGGCTAATATTGCATCAAAAAGAACAAAAAACAATGTCCACAGAGCAGTTTACCATTTTTGGCACTAAATACCGCTCAGGCTCCTACATCCTCCTGATCCACCTCTCATGCACGCTGCATCTTGCATTTGGCAGGTTTCAGCAGGGAAAACCCTTCACCTTGCCAGAGGGTGACTATCTTTATATCGGTTCCGCTTTGGGCAACAATCAAAATGGGGCTCCGCTTGCAAGGCGACTTATCCGCCATGCATCACGATCAGGGGGAAAAGCGCCCCATGCAATCCAGGCTGCAATGATGAAACTCTTTTCTGAAGAGCATTTCACCGGAAACAGCGCCATTGAAGCCTCAGAAAAAAAACTGCGCTGGCATATCGACTATCTTCTTGACCACAAGGAGGCGGAAATCGACCATGTCGTCATCATCCGCAACCCGCTGAGAGTGGAGAAACGGCTGGCGGAGTTTCTTGAATCCCTCCCTGAAACCGCTCTCATTGCGCCGCGCCTTGGTGCACAGGATACCCGAAACAGCTCTCACCTTTTGCGCATCACCAATCGTGAACGGATACTTGAACTGCTCCGGCAATCTCTGCCGGAAATGGTGTGCAGCGGGTAACGAGCGCTGAAATGAAGGGGTTCCTGCACTGCCATCTGGTGGGCTGCTTATTTGAGTTCCCGTCCCAGAAGCGCCTTGACAAACTCTGCACGATCGAAGAGCTGAAGGTCGTCGATTTTTTCACCGACTCCAATATATTTTACCGGCAGCTTCAGTTCACGTGAAATAGAGAGCACAATCCCGCCTTTGGCCGTTCCATCAAGTTTGGTCACCACAAGACCGGTCACCTTGACAAAGCGTGTAAACTCCCTTGCCTGCAGAACGGCGTTCTGACCGGTGGTACCGTCGAGCACCAGCAACACCTCATGCGGAGCTTCGGGAATCCTTTTTTTTGCAACCCGCATGATTTTGGCAAGCTCTTCCATCAGGTGGCTCTTGTTATGCAGCCGCCCTGCGGTATCAACCAGCACAACATCAGCGTTTCGCGATACCGCAGCGCTGACGGCATCGTAGACCACCGAGGCTGGATCGGAACCCTGTGCCTGGCCAATCATGGGAACCCCTGCCCTGTCGGCCCATATCTGAAGCTGTTCGTAGGCTGCTGCCCTGAAGGTATCGGCAGCCGCGATAATGACTTTTTTGCCTGCCTTATCATAATTATGAGCCAGCTTGGCAACACTGGTGGTCTTTCCCGCGCCATTTACTCCAACAATTAAAATAACATACGGTTTTGCCGGAAGAGGCGCATCAAAATCGAGCGGGTGCTCCTCTCCGGTCTCCTCAAGCAGTTGCTGAATCTCCTCCATCAGCATTCTGTTGAGCTCCTCTTCCGAGCGATAGGTCTCCTGTTTTGCCCGTTCCGTAATGGCATCTACAATTCCGAGTGTGGTCTCGACACCCACATCGGCTGCAACAAGAATGGTTTCAAGCTCTTCAAGAAAGTCGTCGTCGATCTCTGTTTTCCCTTTGGTAATGACGGCAAGCTTTTCGCGAAAGGTGTCGCGGGTTTTTTCGAGCCCTTCCTTCAGTCTTGAAATTTTGAATTTGTCAAAAAAACCCATAAAAAGCGGATATTGTCTTTCTGTTATTGAGAGTCGAACCCTTGCCGCGTCACGTTTCGATAGAACGAACAACAGCACAGGCCATAATGAATTTTAATTTACGTAAAAATATGTCATATAAAGCTATTTCCGGAATCGGAGAGTTCGGCCTGATAGATAAAATTGCCGCCCTTGCCAACAGCACCCTTCCTGCCGTGCCGGAACTCCTTACGGGAATAGGGGATGACTGTGCGGTTTTCCAGCCTTCGGCTGAACTGCTGCAGGTAGCGACAACCGATATGCTTGCTGATCAGGTACACTTCGATCTCCTGACAACCCCGCTGAAACACCTTGGAAGCAAGGCGATCAGCGTCAATGTCTCCGATATCTGCGCCATGAATGCCCTTCCCCGCTATGCGCTCATCTCTCTTGCCATTCCTGCCTCCTTCTCCATTGCCATGATTGAAGAGCTCTACCAGGGCATGAGCCATGCAGCAAGGGAGTACGGCCTTGCCATTGCCGGGGGCGATACCTCTTCATCACGCTCGGGTCTGGTTATTGCAATCTCCATGATGGGAGAGGTTTCACGCGAGCAGCTTGTGCACCGCAGCGGCGCAAAACCGGGAGAGCTGCTCTGCATCACCGGCGCTCTTGGTGGCGCAGCGGCTGGTCTTAAACTCCTCATGCGCGAAAAGGAGATTATGCTGAACCATATCGAAAACAACGAGAGCTACAGCAGAAGCGCCATGGCTGACCTGAAAGAGTACAGCGAATCGATACAGCAGCAGTTGCTCCCCCTTGCCCGCCTCGATATTGTCCGGTTTTTCCATGCGCACCATATCCGCCCCACGTCGATGATCGACATTTCCGATGGTCTCAGCTCCGATTTACAGCATCTCTGCCGACAGTCGAAGATCGGCGCCATGATTCAGGAGGCCCGTATTCCAATCCTCGGAAGTACGCGCAGGATTGCTGATGAACTGCAGGATGATGCCCTGACCTGGGCATTGACGGGGGGCGAAGATTACCAGTTGCTCTTCACCATCCCGAAAGAGGAGTATCCGGCCATTGCCGATAACAAAACGATCGCCGTTATCGGCGAAACCACCGATGTGGAGGAGGGGGTGCAACTGAGCGATATTTACGGGATGAAAATTGATCTCTCCTCAATCAGGGGATTCGACCATTTCAGCTCGTAACGGCCTCCATCTGATGGAAAAAAGGGTGTGCAGGAAAGATTTATTTTTTTTGGGAAACCGTTCGAAGATGGTAAATTGTTCGTCCTTTCATGTTAACAGCGGTATGCCGAAGTGGCGGAACTGGTAGACGCCCGGGACTTAAAATCCCGTGTTCAGCAATGGACGTACGGGTTCGATTCCCGTCTTCGGCACGAATCTTTCCTTTTTTTCCTTGTATTTGCAGTTATTAATCTTTTGTATTAAGGCATCTATCTTTTAAAGAGACAAGCCTGTGACAACACTCGGACGTATAAATCTTGAGGGATTCAAGTCCATCAAGAAGACGGATATTGAGCTGCATAATCTTAATGTTCTTATTGGTGCGAACGGGGCAGGCAAAAGTAACATCATTTCGTTCTTCAAAATGCTCAACGAAATGATGGGAGGACGCCTCCAGGAGTATATTGGTGCCTCTGGACGAGCTCAATCCCTTTTACACTTCGGGCCGAAAATAACACCACAGATCACAGCCCAACTTGAATTTACAGCAGATAACGGAATTGATACCTATACCATACGACTCTTCCATGCTCCGGGAGATACGTTTTTTTTTGCCGAAGAATCCGCGAGTTTCCAACGAACCGGTCATCCATCTCCAAAAAAAGTCAGCTACGGCACAGGACATCAAGAGTCACGAATTGGTGAGTTTACTGAAAAAAATCAAGATCAAATATCCAGAACACTACGCTTTTTTCTAAACCGTTGCAGGGTATTTCATTTCCACGATACGTCATCAACGGCGCGGATACGCCAGTTCTGCTACATCAACCATAATCACTTTCTGATGCCTGACGCAGGCAACCTGGCTGCGTTACTTTACAGGTTTCGTCATGACAATAATTCATCGTATAGACAAATTGTAAGTACAATTCGTTTAATTGCACCATTTTTCGACGATTTCGACCTTGAACCCTCTGGCCCGGGAAATACTGAAGTTATTCTTAACTGGCGAGAAAAAGGGTCAGATCAGGTATTTGGACCCCATCAACTTTCGGACGGAACTTTGCGGGCAATCTGCCTTGTCACCTTGCTTCTTCAGCCAGAAAATGAGCTTCCAGGCCTTGTTATTGTGGATGAGCCGGAACTCGGACTTCATCCATACGCCCTCAATATTATTGCCTCGTTATTTAAAAAGGCATCTCATTACACTCAAGTACTCATCAGCACACAATCAACCACGTTCCTCAACAACTTTGATAGTGAAGATGTAATTGTGGTAAGCCGAAATGGTAAAGGATCACAATTTGAGCGGCTTGATCCAGCAATACTGCAAGCATGGCTGGAAGAATACAGCCTTGGGGAGATTTGGGAAAAGAATATTATTGGCGGGGGACCACACTGATGGTACGTCTCTACATTTTCGCAGAAGGACAAACAGAGCAAACCTTTGCAACAAATGTACTCAGACCACATCTTGCCCACTTCGGAGTGTACATGCAAGCTGCGATACTTATTGCACACGCAAAGAAAAAGGGGATTGTCCATCGGGGCGGCGGGTTAGGTCCCTGTTATCTTCCCATGAAAAACGATATTCTGAGATTGACTGCCCAGGAAAAAGCTCAGAATGTTTTTTTTACAACCATGATCGACCTTTATGCAATTACCTCTGATTTTCCTGGGTTGAGTGAAGCCGAAAAGCTGCGTCATTTACCCTTTCAGCGTACAGAAGCACTTGAACGCACGTTTGCCAATGATATTGGCGATCCTCGTTTTATTCCATATATCCAGTTACATGAATATGAGGCATATCTGTTTTCCGATCCTGAACAGCTTGCTTTCTTTTATGACCATCATCACAAAGAAATATCAGCACTTAAAGCCATAGCTGCAGGGAAATCAACGCCGGAATTGATTAACGATGGGGCACATTCCGCTCCGAGTAAACGCATCATTGCCGAACTTCCTGACTATGAAAATGCTAAATCTGTTGTAGGGCCACAGGTAGCCGAACTAATCGGATTGAAGGTCATTCGAAGCAAATGCTCACACTTCAATGCATGGCTCTCAAGACTCGAACAACTTTGCTGAATAATAGCTAACAACAAACCAGAACAATCATGAGTTCGGAATTCACGAAGATCCTGCTGAACGAGGATGAGATGCCTCGCCAATGGTACAATATTCAGGCTGACCTGCCTGTTCCGCTGCCGCCACCTTTGGGGCCGGATGGGAATCCGATAGGCCCTGACGCCCTTGCAAAGGTTTTTCCGATGAACCTTATTGAGCAGGAGATGAGCACGGAACGGTGGATCAATATTCCGCAGGAGATTCAGGCTATCCTGAAAATCTGGCGTCCCTCTCCACTCTACCGGGCCCACCGACTTGAGGCCGCATTAAAAACTCCGGCAAAAATCTTCTACAAAAATGAAGGGGTATCGCCGGCAGGCAGCCACAAACCCAATACCGCAGTGGCCCAGGCCTGGTACAACAAGGAATTTGGCATCAAGCATCTCATCACGGAAACCGGCGCGGGTCAGTGGGGAAGCGCACTTGCCATGAGCTGCAAGCTTGTCGGTATCGACTGCAAGGTCTTTATGGTACGTATCAGCTTCGATCAGAAGCCGTTCCGCAAAATCATGATGAAAACCTGGGGCGCTGACTGTATTGCAAGCCCCAGCACAGAGACTGCTGTTGGACGCAGGATTCTTGCCGCCATGCCCGATACACCGGGAAGCCTTGCCATTGCCATCAGCGAAGCTATCGAGCAGGCTATCGAGCATGATGACACGCGTTATGCACTTGGCAGCGTTTTAAACCACGTGATGCTGCACCAGACCATTATCGGCCTTGAAGCCCGCAAACAGCTCGACAAGGTGGGGCTTTATCCCGATATCGTCATCGGTTGTGCTGGCGGAGGCTCAAACTTTGCCGGAATAAGCTTTCCGTTTATTTGTGACAAGATTCATGGCCGTGAGGTTCAGGTGATTGCAACAGAGCCTGAAGCCTGTCCGACACTCACCAGAGGCCCCTATGTTTACGATAACGGCGATGAGGCTCAAATGACACCGCTGCTGGCGATGCACAGCCTCGGCCACGGCTTTATTCCTCCAGCGATTCATGCCGGAGGGTTACGCTATCACGGCATGGCGCCACTGGTCAGCCATGTCAAGCAGCTTGGATTAATTGAGGCGACCTCCCTTGGCCAGACTGAATGTTATGAGGCAGCCATGCTTTTCGCCCATACTGAGGGGTTCATACCCGCTCCGGAAACAGCACATGCCATAGCTCAAACCATCCGCGAAGCCAAAAAAGCAACCGAGGAAGGAAAGGAGAAGGTTATTCTCATGAACTGGTCGGGTCATGGATTGATGGATCTGCAGGGTTATGACGCTTTCATGTCCGGGAAACTGAGTGATTACGCCCTTCCTGAAGAGCTCCTGCAGCGCTCACTTCTGGCGGTGAAAGATCATCCCCCTGCTCCGCAAGCATAAAAGCAAATTCCCCGTTACTCTTGTTGTTTTGCAAAAAGGCACAGGGTAACGGGTTGTCTAAAACAGCAAAGAGAATCCTTTATCCTTTCGCTTAAACTTTTTTATCTCGGCCTTATAGAACTTAATCTGTTGACTACAAATAAAATCCCTGAATATTGAAATATCCTCAAGCTCTTCGGTTTTATTTAATGCGTCAATATATTCAGCTCTATCCTCTGTGAATATTTTAATTAAAGGTTCTTGATGATACATTTGTATGTAATTCATCATTAATCTTGATGTCCGCCCATTTCCGTCCCCAAAAGGATGAATATTAACCAAGTTATAATGTATATCAGCAGATAATTTTAAAATCTCATTATCAGAAACTTTATAAAGTCTTTGGTTGACATTATCAATAAGTTTAAGCAACAAGGCCTCAACCTTGGAAAAATCAGGAAAATATTTCCTGTCGACATAGACTTGAGCCTTTCGAAAATCTCCCAATGAAGTATCAAATGTCCCTGACATTGTATTGACCAATCCACCAGTATGTTTCATGACAAGTCCCGCAACTTGTTTTATTAAATCAATACTTATCTTTTGTTTCTGCTTTGAAATCTCTTTAAGAAACATAAATGCTGCATAATGGTCTTTAACCATCATGTGGTCAGTCAATGGTTTTCCTTTTGCTGTAATATCATTCTCCAACAATAATTTAGTATCATTCTCAGTTAATGAACAGCCTTCAATTTTGGTGGAATTATACACAATCGAAATCATTGAAAACTTTTCATAATCAATGGCCTCTGATAATCCCATTTCAAGATATCTCTTTTTTAATATCTCTAATTCTTCCCACATCATACTTCTTCGTCATATTCTACCGTTGATATCAGCTCATCTTCGGCGAGCTCATGAAAGCTGAAATTCATCTACCAAACCGTTGATTTTTGAAATTATAACCCATCCGGGTCTGGTCTGCTTTTCCCTTTGGGAACACTACCCTTATTCAAGCAGTGTTCCCGAGCCAGGAAATAAGAGATGATTTACTCGCTGTGCACCTGCCCTTCTCCTTCACTGACCGGCACCACCCCGCCAAGAAAGGTGAGCTCATTCTTTTCGGTATCGAGAGCAATACGGATGACGCTTCCTTCGATAAATCGCCCTTTGAGCATCTCTTCGGCAAGAGGGTCTTCCACGTACTTCTGCAGAGCCCTTTTCAGTGGACGAGCGCCATATTTCTGGTCATAGCCTTTATCGACAAGGAACTCCTTCGCTTTCTCATCAATTTCGACCTCGATACCCATGTCGTGCAGCCTCTTGAAGAGCTTGCCGGCAGTAATGTCGATGATTTTGAAAATATGCTGTTTTTCAAGTGGATGAAAGACAATAATGTCATCAATACGATTGAGAAACTCAGGATTGAAAACCCGTTTGAGAGCATCCTCAATGGTGGATTTCATCGCCTTGTAATTTCCGGTTGCATCATCAGGCGCGGTAAAGCCCATGCCGGATCCTGCTCCGAAACTCTTGATGTCTTTGGCTCCGATATTCGAGGTCATGATGATAACGGTGTTGCGAAAATCGACCTTTCGTCCCATGCCGTCTGTCAAAACTCCTTCATCAAGCACCTGGAGCAAAATGTTGAAGACATCGGGATGCGCTTTTTCAATCTCATCAATAAGCACAACCGAGTAGGGTTTGCGACGAACTTTTTCGGTCAGTTGACCGCCCTCTTCATAGCCGACATAACCCGGAGGCGCTCCAACAAGGCGGCTGACGGAGAATTTCTCCATATACTCGCTCATGTCGGCGCGGATCAGTGCATCTTCGGTGTCGAACATATAACGGGTGAGCGCTTTGGCAAGCTCCGTCTTGCCGACGCCAGTGGGGCCAAGAAAAATAAAGGAACCGATCGGACGTGAGGGATCTTTCAACCCTGCACGTGTCCGCTGTATCGCCTTGGTGATCTTTTTGATAGCCTCGTCCTGACCAATAACCTCTTTTGTAAGATCGGCCTCCATGGAGAGCAGCTTTTTGGATTCCGACTGTGCAACCCTCGCTACCGGAATACCGGTCATCATAGCAATCACTGCGGTAATATCAGCCTCTGTAACATCATAAACGCTTTCGGCAGCCCTGTCCTCCCACTCCTGTTTGGCCAGGTCAAGGGCATCGATCAGGTGTTTCTCCTTATCACGCAGCCGCGCTGCTTCCTCAAAATTCTGCATTTTCACAACCTGGTTCTTCTCCGCCTTGATCTCCTCAATGGATTTTTCAAGTTCAAGAATCTCCGCAGGCACATGGATATTGCTCAAATGCACCCTTGCGCCAGCCTCATCCATGACATCAATGGCCTTGTCGGGCAAGAAACGGTCGGTAATATAGCGCTCGGAAAGCTTGACCGCCTTCTCGATGGAGTCTCCCGAATAGTTGACATGATGATGAACCTCATACTTCGACTTGATGTTGTTGAGGATCTGGATAGTCTCGTCAACCGATGTGGGCTCAACCATGATTTTCTGGAATCTCCGGTCAAGAGCGCCATCTTTTTCTATAAACTGACGGTATTCGTCAAGCGTGGTTGCTCCGATACACTGCAATTCACCGCGGGCAAGTGCAGGTTTAAAAATATTGCTTGCGTCAAGGGAACCGGAAGCGCCCCCGGCACCAACAATGGTGTGCAACTCATCGATAAAGAGAATCACATCACGCGACCGCTCCAGCTCGTTCATAAGCGCTTTCATACGCTCCTCGAACTGACCCCGGTATTTGGTTCCGGCAACAAGAGCTGCCAGATCGAGGGCAACAACCCTTTTGTCGTAGAGAACCCTCGATACCTTGCGCTGTACAATCTTGAGGGCAAGACCTTCGGCAATAGCCGTTTTGCCTACGCCGGGCTCTCCAATCAGCACCGGATTGTTCTTTTTCCGGCGGCTTAACACCTGTGCAACACGCTCGATCTCTTTTTCACGACCGATGATCGGGTCAAGCTTGTCATCAAGGGCAAGACGGGTAAGGTCACGGCCAAAATTATCGAGTACGGGAGTCTTGGTTCTCTCGCCTTTTCTCTGTTCCGGCCTTTTGGATTGTCGTTCAGCGCCTCCTGACGAATAAGCCCCCTCCATTGGAGGATCCTCCGACTCACCTTTGCTGCTGGTAATGCTCAAAAGCTCATCACGGACAAGATCATAGGTCACGCCAAACTGTTCGAGAATCTGGGCAGCAATATTATCGTCCCCTTTCAGGATCGAGAGCAGCAGATGCTCGGTACCAATAACATTCGACTTGCAGATTTTCGCTTCGAGATAGGTGATTTTCAGCACCTTCTCGGCCTGCTTGGTCAGGGGAACATTGCCCATCTGCGCCTCAGCAACCCGTTGATGGGTGCTTTCCTCTATTTTCAGTTTGAGGCCAAAAAGGTCTATCTTGAGATTTTTTAATATTCTGGCACCGATACCCTCTCCCTCCTTGATGAGGCCAAGGAGAAGATGCTCGGTACCGATATAGTCATGACCCAACCGGAGAGCTTCCTCCCGGCTGAGGCGGATGACATCCTGTACTCTATTCGAAAAGTTTCCTTCCATTCTTGTCTCTATCGGTAAAATTGTTGTGAATACCCCGTTTCATCATCTCCTGATAGGCACACGGCAAAATATAACAGCAAAAAAATAATCCTTAAAGATAGCTACTTTATCACAATTCCATAAAAAAGAGAAAACCCGGGCACTGGATTAAAGGTTCTCTACCCTCAAGGATCAGCCATGAATGTTCAATACATCCTTATTGACGACAACAATGCGGAACACCGCGACCTCTCGATTTACCGTACCGGACGAATAAACCGGGTACGGCTTGAAGACAAATCGTACACAATTTACAGCACAATTGAGCTTGATGCGCACGACTATGCTGCGATTTTCCATTACGGCATCGTAGAGGCTATGAATGAGCTGCATTTCATCTCTGAATCGGGAAACGGGCTTGACAGTTGGGACGAGGCCTTTCTGCATCACAGCGCACTCAGCGCCCTGCTGCGCATTATCAGAAGGTGCGGCGAGAGCATCGATCCCCAAAAAAAAGAGACCATCCTGCTCGGATGGCAAAATCAACCGGTTGGCGTGGCCTGGCTGCGATTGATTGATCCGGTTAAAACCGCCGCTTTTCTTCGGAAGTTCGATACGTTTATCGTGGAAAGCGAAGGATATGATCTGGAGTTTATCCTGTAGCGAAAAATAAAAATCCTGCCCGAATCGGCGCCTGCAGACTCGGACAGGATCATCACGGGGTAATCAATCAATGAACCGGATGATTCGAATGATGCTCTTTTCCGAAGCGTCCACAAAATTCAGCATACTGATTTTGTTGTTCAGAATGCTGATGTTGTTGACCAGAATACTGATGTTGTTGACCAGAAACACGAAAAACGGATTTTCGAACCTCTTCATCAAAACGAAACAGTGCGCGTCCATCCATGGTATTGATAATCGTTGCTTTATGAAGAAGCGACTGAAATAAATACTCCTCTTCATGCTGCTCGGCCACATACCACTGAAGAAAAGCAAATGTGGAATAATCCTTTTCCTCAAACGCCGTCTCAACAAGGTTGTTAATACTTGCGGTAATGACGCATTCATGTTGCCACGCCTCATCCAGCAACTCGATAAGTGAAGCGAACTCTGCCTTTCGAGGCGCCTCAATGCCCCCGATCAGCGCAAGCGATCCTGTTTCACTGATATAATCAAATAACTTCATCATATGACCCTTCTCCTCTTCAGCATGCTGACGAAAAAACAGTGCCGTATTATCAAGTGATTGAGAACGCAGCCATGCACTCATCTGCAGATAGAGGTGTGCTGAATAGGCTTCAAGATTGACCTGCTTGTTGAGTTTTTCAAGAAGTGTTTTGCTTAACATGATTACTATGTTTTAGTTATAGAAATTTAACCGCGATCAATCCAAAACCGGTAAAATCTGACTTACCCACTGCCTGATGCGCACGGGGGTAAGATGATCCTGATTATCTGCATCAAGCGCCAACCCGACAAACGAACCGTATTGTATGGCTCTCGAAAATGAGTATTCATAGCCATCGACCGGCCATGAACCAGTTACTTTTGCACCTCGGCCGATGACGTTCTCATAGAGAATTCCCATACCATCAAGAAAATAATCCCCAAAACTGAGCTGATCACCCAGTCCGAAAAGCGCCACTTTTTTACCGATAAAATCAATGGCATCAAATCGCGGAAGAAATACATTCCAGTCGCTCTGCAGCTCACCCGCTCCCCATGTCGATGTTCCAAGAATCAAGGAATCATAACTTCCGAAAGTGGCGCTATCGACTCCCCTTATATCATGGCTCTCAACAAAATCACTGCCGATCGCATCAACAATACGCGTTGCTGCCGACTCAGTATTACCGGTTTGCGATCCCCAGAAAAGGCCTATTCGTTTCATGCTTCTCCTTTTTTAAATGCTGCTAAAAACCTGCTTTTAATAATATTTTTACCGACCGAACTTCCCCGGAAGGCTCAAAAGACCACCTGTTATTCCTGGAAGATCGAGCTCCATCGAAACAGCATCTTGAATAGCCTTGCTGAATTCTTCATAGTCAACCTGAGGAACGGTTAACGTCACAATGCCGAGCATCACAACAAAAGGTTTCGTACACAGACCCTCACTCATACCGCAGCTCATCTCTTCCCATCGATAACACTCTTCCATAATCTGAAACAGCGTCTGCTTGCCGATAATGACAACAGCATAGCGGTAATGCAGATGAAACGCACCACAACTGCATTTGTTAACCATGCAGCGGGCATTGCCGCACTCTCTCTTTTTTTGGTTTTGATTCATCTTTAACTCCTTTTTATTAGTTTATAATTAGTATAAATAAGCAAATCTTCGTAAAAAAAACGGCATCTGCCGCAATCACTCATGAAAGAAACCAGGCATGAGCAGAAACAACTACCCATCAACCCATGTATACCAGAGTTGTTTATGGCCACCACATTTTCCGCAGCATGACGAACTGAACGCATCCGCCTCTTTCGCCTGCACTCTTCCTTTTCGGATCCAATGATCAACCATTTGTTTGACCATTGCCTTATCCGCCTTGAAATGCCCTGCAATTTCAGGAAGGGAAACCCTCTGCCGCTCCTGAATAAATCCCTTAAGATCAGTAAGTGTCATCGAAAAAAGGTCGTTTTGGTTTGAGCAGACGCTCTGAAGTGGCGCCTGCCCATAAAAATCATACGCTATCAAACGCCCGATTTCTTTCGAACGCCACTGGAACCGAGCAGATACATGGCAACCACTGCCACGACAAGAATCCCGACCATACCCGTAATCCATGCCGCCGATGAGGATGGATGGCTGCTGTATGTTGGCACCTGATAGGCAATGACTGCAAGGATATAGGCCAGGCCGGTGCTCCATGCGCCGGCAAACAGCGTCCAGGCAAGATTGGTTTCACGATATACGGCTGCAATGGCCGCTACACAGGGAAAGTAGAGAAGAACGAACAGAAGATAGGCGAAGGCTCCGGCTGTACCGTCAAAAAGAGCTGCCATCGTACCAAATATGGAAACATCAACGCCCTGTTCTTCGGCAACTCCGGCTCTGTCTGAAACATCACCAACTGAAATGCCGAGAGGGTCAAGAAGTGATCCGGTTATTGCTGCTATATTTTCAGGAATCGTTTGGAAAGCCTCACCGAAACGCTCCATCAGATTAAAGTCGCTCTCTTCACCTTCGCCCTGACCGGTAGACGCAGTTTTACCCATTCCGGCATAGAGGCTGTTCAAGGTACCAACAACCGCCTCCTTGGCGAATATCCCGGTAAAGAGACCAACGGTTGCTGGCCAATTCTCCTCGCTGATGCCCATTGGGACAAAAACCGGAGCAATGGCTTTACCGGTTGCTGCAAGCAGGGATTTTTCAGAATTTTCGTTGCCGAAGCTCCCATCAGTTCCCAGAGAGTTCATCAAACTCAGCACCATAATAACAGGAATGAGAAGCCGTCCGGCTCGAACAAGAAATGAATTCAGGCGATCCCAAACCCGCATGAATACGCCTTTCACAGTAGGGATATGATAAGAGGGCATCTCCATGATGAAGGGGGAGATATCACCTTTCAAAAGGGTACTCTTGAGTATAAACCCGGTCAGTACCGCTACGGCAATGCCGATAAGATAGAGCAGAAAAACCAGGTTCTGGCCGCCTGACGGGAAAAAGGCCGCCGCAAAGAGAACATATACAGGAAGCCTTGCACCGCACGACATGAAGGGAACCATCATGATTGTCAGAATTCTGTCCCGCTCATCACTCATGGTTCTGGCAGACATGATGGCTGGAATGTTGCAGCCAAAACCGACAAGCAGCGGGATAAATGCTTTTCCGGGAAGCCCGATCGCACGCATCCCCCTGTCCATGACATAGGCTGCCCTTGCCATATATCCGGAATCTTCAAGCAGGGAGAGCACGATAAACATGAATCCTATTGGAGGAATAAAGGTAGCAATGGTCTGTAACGCGCCGCCCAATCCCGTTGCAAGCATCGCCGTCAGCCACTCAGGAGCTCCTGAGAGATGCAGAAGCTTGCCAAAAGCATCAACAAAAAGCGCACCTGCTGCAATATCAAAAAAGTCGATGAATGCTCCTCCCAGGTTGATGGTAAAGAGGAACATCAGATACATGACTGCAAGAAAAATCGGAATCCCTGCAAATCGGTTCAACACGACACGGTCAATCCTGTCACTCAGGCTTTTGGCTTTTGCCGGCGTTCGCTGGGTTGATGCCGAAGTGAGCTCATTGATAAAGCGATAGTGCGCATCGGCAACAAGAATATCAGGATCATCACCGAGAGCATCAGCAATCTGGCTGCGATACCGGAAAACCCGCTCTTTTTCCGAAACCGGAATACCTGATTCAAGAAGAGGGTCACCCTCAAGCAGTTTCATTGCAAACCAATCCGGATCATAATGCCCGGCCTCAGCGGATCGCCGAATTTCCACCGAAAGTTCGCGAATGGATTTTTCCAAAAATGCAGGGTACGTTACCCGGCTCCCTTGAAACGATTTCAGCCTTATCTCCTCTTCGATAGCATCCTTCAGTACATCCAAACCCTCTTTTCGTGAAGCGACAAGGGGAACTATCCTGCAACCGATTCGTGAGGAGAGAGTGGCAATATCAAAAGCAATACCAGCCGCTTTTGCTGCATCCATCATATTGAGCGCAATGAGCACAGGAACCTTCATCTCAAGAAGACGGCTGGTCAGATAGAGATTACGATCAGGATTCGATGCATCGACAATATTGATAATAAGATCCGCCTGCCCCTCAAGAATGAACTTCCTTGCAATCTCCTCATCCTGTGAAAGTGCCGAAAGCGAGTAGATACCAGGAAGATCAACAAGTTCATAATGGTGCCCGTTATGAGTAAAAAATCCGGTTTTTTTGTCAACCGTAACGCCAGGCCAGTTTCCAACCCGCTGGTTCATTCCTGTCAAGGCATTGAAAAGGGTGGTTTTCCCGCTATTAGGATTACCTACGACAGCAATAACCAAACGCTTGCCTCTCTTTTTTTCAGGTGTCACCATCACCCCGACCGTTTCTGCAACCTGCATCAGCTCACCTCCTCAACAATGACTCCCTCAACCTCTGTTTTACGAAGCGAGAGCTTATAGTTCTTAACGGTAACCTCTACAGGGTCGCCGAGCGGCGCAACCCCCTCAACCCTGATAACCTCGCCCACAAGCACGCCCATATCAAGCAAGCGTCTTCTCAACTGTGGAACAGCCGACAACTTGACAACCCTTCCCGCCTGCCCTTTTTTTAATTCTGATAAATTCATGCCGTTACTCTCCTGACAATAATGTCCATTGCTATCTGTTTATCCAAAGCCAACCTGCTGTCACGAAGCTTCAACAACAGCAACTCTCCCGCCTCACTCTGCAACACCTCTACCACCTCACCCGGATAAAAGCCCATTTCTGCGAGACGCTGCTCTTTTGTGACCTCCGCAAGCCTCTGCGTGCGCCCATGACCGGCTCCTGAACCATGTCTGAAACCGTGATGCTCCTTTGCACGGCCCGACCTGAAGCCCACTATTTCTGCAGACTCCCCCTGAATCAAAAAACCTAACGGAACCATCATCTCACTCCCTGTGATTATGTTATCGTGTATTTCAAAAGCCCATAGCAAGCTGAACCGTCACAGCATCGCTGTTGCTCCCGTCATCATTGCTGTTGTGAAGGTATTCGAGAGCCAGTGTCGCTTTTTCAGAGAGATCACAGGCAAGTGTTGCTCCATACTGCTTTTCAACATTAAAATCTTCAGCTCCGGCATAGCGCAAGGCAAGATGGAGGGATTCGGCAAGATCATAGCCTGCCTCAACATTATATGTCGCAGGCTTTAATCCCAACCGCTCCCCATCGACAAAGCGCTTTGCGGCAGCGAGATATTCACTCCTGACCTCAACACTGCCAAACCGGAAACGACTGAATAGACTATAGCCGCCTACATAATCAGCCGTTGTAAAGTGAGCCATCTCAAAATCATCCTGGAGCGTATCGGTATCCCCCATATTGCTGCAGTACGAACCACCGATTTCATATGCAAACCGCTCGCTTGCCTCGCCGCCAATGGCAAGAGCCCCGACAAAAGTATTGATTTCATCCTTCCCCGCTTTTTGCAGATCGCCCTTAAAGAGAGTGAGCGAAGCCGAGACACCCCCTCCTTCATACCCTGTCTGCAGCGATGCGTGATGTTTGGTCTCGCCCAACTCGAGCGTTGTCGGATCCGAAATCATCCCTGTGGCAAAATTTCCAAACGACTGCGTAAAACGACCCGCCTTTACAAAAAAAGGAGAGTCATCGCGCTTCATTTTTATGCTGGCCTCATCAACAAGAATACGATCATCGCCATGCTGTTCGTAGAGAAGAGTGGTGCGGGCACTCAGCCAGTCCGTCGCCTTTGCCTCAACCCCCAACTCGATTGTCGCAAGAGAAAGATCCGATGAGCTCTCCCCGTCAGCATCCTGATATGCGCCTTCTACCTCCAGCAGACCGGAAAAAGAGAGCCCTTTGACAAGAGCGGTACCTTGACCGCTCTCTTCGGCAGCAAAAAGAGAGGAAGAAGAAAGAAGAGCAATGCAGATAAAAGCCGTGGATTTCAAAAAGAGGTTCATAAACAGATGATTGGAGTTATCAGGAAACAGTTTTTCGACTTATTTAGATCGATTATAAATAATCTTTTTTAATTTAGATTTATTTTGACTAATTACAAATAAAAAGAAAGGGATCGATTTTTGATTGCGGTGGCATAGGGTCAACCTCATGAAATATGGATCACGCCGTGAATCCTTTCTGAAAGAGCTGGGAAAAAGATGGTTTGAATCGGGGACAACGCCTCATGAAATCGGCATCGTGCTTGGTTATCCCTACCTATCTGCGTGCCGCATAAAAAAAATCAGGATTCCTCCTCTGATCACTTCTGTTTCAGGCTCTCTTCAACACAGTCGCCAACACATTTTCCGAAAACCTGGAGAGTGAAGCTGCCCAGCTCAAAGCCATTTTCCCTGCACACCTTTTCGAGCAGTTCGGAGACTCCACAGTCTGAAACCTCGACAATATTGCCGCATTTTTCACAGATGATATGCAGATGGTTGGTCGCCCCATAGGATTTTTCATAATGGGCGTGCTTGTGGCCAAGATCAATTTTGGAAACCAGATTAAATTTAAACAGCAGGTTAAGGGTATGATAGACGGTGGCGCGCGAAATGCCTACCTGCTTCTTTTTAAGGCTGATAAAAATCTCGTCGGCGTCAAGGTGAGTATTTGATTGATAGAGTTCTCGCAATACGGCAATGCGTTCCGTTGTACAACGCAGCCCTTGCTCTTTCATAAATGACTTGAAAAGGCTTTCGGCTTGTTTCGTTTTGTCGCTCGTCTCTTTCTTCGTTTGTGGCGATATATCAGTCATAACAGGGCTCTCATCGATATAATGAATGGTCAATGCGGCAACCGCAACAGATCAAGTTCCCTTTTTTTATCGGCATTGCAAAAAAAAACAGCCGTAACGGCAGCAGCAACGGTCATGTGCATGGCATGGGCTTCCGGGCTCCAGAGCCATACCAATCAAAAACGCGCGCGCTGTTTCAGCGTCATAAGCCGAAACTGCAGATCACGCAGTTGAAACGGGAAGCCAGAGCATGTAGCTCTGCGTCGCTGAAGGCTTCTGCATCAAGCGGCCTGAGCGTTCTGTCCGGCCTGAATCGCTGAAGAACAAGACGGTTTCCCGACACAGCCGCCATAGCATCAACATCTTCAGAAGCATGAATCCCCTTCAGAAGGGTACTCCTGAAAACCACATCGATACCGGAACTCAGAAGAAGCGAGCATGAGCGCTCAATACACTTCATCATCGCGCCTGAACAGGGAATCCCGATAACCTCCTCATAGCGCCGGGACTGTAACGGCGCCTTGATATCGAGAGCGACACAGTCAACGAGCCGCTCCCGGAGAAGCAGGTCGATCATATCCGGATAGGAGCCGTTGGTATCGAGCTTGACAAGCAGACCGAGCTTCCTGAACGTCCGGAGCGATTCCGGAAGGGACTCATGCATGGCCGGTTCTCCCCCGGTCACAACAACCGCATCAAGGCAGGAGCGATTACGTTCGACAAGCCGGACCACGTCATGAAACGGAATCTGATGGTTCCCGCCGCTTCTCACCGGATCGACCAGTTCAGGATTGTGGCAGTAGGGACAGCGGAAATTGCATCCAACGGTAAAAATCACCGCAGCTATAAGCCCGGGATAATCGATAAAACTCTGGGGGATATAGCCTCCTACGGGAAGTTCCTGTCTCACTTCCTCGCTTTTAAACGGATGTTTTTGCATCAATGACCCTCCTCTGCACACAGCGACTCTTCCTCGACCATCCCCACAGCAAACAGCTTTCTATCGAAAAACTCGCTCTGTTTTCCCGGATTCCACTGGCGGACAGGCCTGAGATAACCGACAATTCGCGTATAAACGGTGCAACGTCGCTCGATGCCCGATACTGCACATTTGGGACAGCATTCATGCTCGCCGAACAGATATCCGTGTGTCGGACAGATACTGAATGTCGGGGAGAGCGTTATGTAGGGCAAGGTAAAATTATCGGTCACCCTCTTCACAAAACGCTTGACACCCTCGGGGGGAAGCTCGCGTTCGCCGATAAAGGCATGGAATACCGTTCCTCCCGTATAACGCGACTGCAACTCATCCTGAAGCCTGAGCGCTTCGAAAAGATCGTCAGTATAACCGACCGGCAGTTGCGTCGAATTGGTATAATAAGGCTCTGCGCCGTTCTTCACAGCAGATTCGTTGGCCGTAACGATATCCGGGTAACGGGATTTATCGATGCGTGCAAGACGATAAGCTGTACTTTCGGCTGGAGTGGCTTCGAGATTGTAGATAGTGCCGCTCTCCTCCTGGAAAACCGCCAGTTTTTCCCGCATGAAATCCATCACCTGAAGGGCGAATCGGCGACCCTCTGGCTCGGCTATCGTGCAACCGAGAAAGTTCAGGCAGCACTCGTTCATGCCAGTGATACCGATGGTCGAAAAGTGATTGTCCCAGTAGCGGCCGTTTTTCTCGCGGAGATTGCGCAGATAAAAACGGGAGTAGGGATAGAGTCCCTCCTCGGTAAGACGCTCGACAACTTTCCGTTTGATTTCAAGACTGCTTTTGGCAAGTTCCATTGTATGTGAAAGCCGTTCGAACAACTCGACCTCCCCTTTCGACTCGTAGCCGATTCTCGGCAGGTTCATGGTCACGACACCGACAGAACCGGTCAAAGGGTTCGACCCGAACAGACCCCCGCCCTTTTTCTGCAGTTCGCGCTTGTCGAGCCGGAGTCGGCAGCACATGCTGCGCACATCATCAGGGCTCATCGACGAGTTCACGAAGTTAGAAAAGTAGGGAATTCCGTAACGCGCCGTCATTTTCCATATCCCGTCATAGAGCGGGTTCTCCCAGTCGAAATCCTTCGTGATGTTATAGGTCGGGATGGGAAAGGAAAAAACAGCGCCGTTCGCATCGCCTTCGAGCATCACATCGGCATAGGCGCGATTGAACAGATCCATCTCGTGCTGAAAATCGTCGTATGTGCAATCCATCAGCTTGCCGCCTATAATGACAGCCCTGTCTTTCAGCATTGCAGGGACCCTGAGATCGAGGGTCAGATTGGTAAAGGGAGTCTGAAACCCAACCCTGGTCGGCACGTTCATATTGAAAAAGAACTCCTGCAGACACTGCCTCACCCCGTCATAATCGAGTCGGTCGTATCTGATGAAGGGGGCAAGCAGGGTATCGAAGTTCGAAAACGCCTGCGCGCCTGCGGCCTCCCCCTGCATGGTATAGAAAAAGTTGACGATCTGGCCGAGCGCCGAGCGCAGGTGCCTTGCCGGCTTGCTTGCCGCGTGCCCCTCAACGCCCATAAAACCGCTGATCAGAAGATCCTCAAGATCCCAGCCGACGCAATAGACACTCAGGAACCCCAGATCGTGGATATGCATGAGCCCTGAGGTATGCGCATCGCTGATCTCTGGAGGGTAAATGCGATTCAGCCAGTACTGAGCACTGACAATAGTCGAGATATGCTGATTGAGCCCCTGCAACGACCAGGAGGAGTTGGCGCTCTCCCTCACCCTCCAGTCTTCGATATCGAGATAGCTGTCGACAACGTCAATATTGCTGAACATCTCTTTGGCGTCCCGCATATATTGGTGCTGATGCCGGTAGATGATATAGGCTTTGGCGGCCTTGAACTCCCGATGGAGAAAAAGCGTTTTTTCCACCATATCCTGCATCTCTTCAACCGAAGGAACATTGCCATTCATCGCGCTCTCAAGCTCCCTGATGGCATCCCTGGCAATGCCCGCAGCTTTCGTACGATCAGCCTTTCCAACGGCCCGCAATGCACGAAAAACAGCATATACAATCTTTTCAGCATCGAACGGCACTTTACGTCCGTCACGCTTGATCATTTCCTGAAAAACAGTGGCATCCATGGTAACTACCTTATTGCTGATTAATAAAAACATTTTCCCTGTCAGCGGCTGACCGCCATCTGAACGCAAAAAGAGAGCTGCCACCCGAGCGGGGCGTAGCGTTCAGGAAATGCGCCGAACATAAAGACCATGCCTCTGGAGGCGCCGATACGAGGATAACCAAGTGTGTGTGTAAGCATACGTCTGTGGTGTATTGACCAACCGTTTTGTATGCTTACGCGGGGAAAAGAATAGTAAGAGGGATAAGAGCCTGCAGGAAGAAGAGCCTGAAGCTGTAATCGCTCATAAATGCTCTGGTCCGCGAAAGCATGTTACAAGAAAAGAAGCGGGACAGGTCTCCTGGCTTGCCGGTTGTGCAGCACCTTCCCATTCCGCATCAAACGGAACAGTGGTATAACGCTGCACAACACGTGATCGGCTTTACAGTTGCGCGTCAGCTCACGATTTTCACGTGATTCCCTATTAAACCCCTTGTAATGGGGTATCCTGCTTCATCAGTAAAAAAAGAACAGTTCCGACGAATCTAAAAAATAATTCAATAACCGTCAATGATTTTAACGCTGTTGGGAAAAGAGCCTTTAGCATTCCTGTACACGAATGGAGCGTCTGAGAAGAGCCTTTTCACTCCACCGGCCAATCACCATAGCGATCTGTTCCATACCACAGCAAGGATACTCCCGCCGGAAGGCACCCGGCCCGGATTCGGCCAGTGCACTAACGATACTGACCTCTGTTTTCGTGAGGAGCTCGAAACGCTCAATTTCGAGCGGGTGCCAGAGATTTATTGGCAGACAGCCATTTTTTTATCCCAATTGCACAACCGGGTCGGGATAGAGAAAATGATAGTGCAACGCACTGATCAGCTTCTCACTGTTCACCACTTTATAGGGTGCTGTTTCGACGGATTGGGAAAGGGGTATTGCTGGTAACCCCGCAATTTCAGCCGCCCTGCCGTAGTACTCCTTTCTCAGGGGATGAAGCGGGCTGCAAGCGTTGAAGACCTCGCCCCACTGTTTCAAACGAATGATTTCGGTGATGATCCTGATGCAATCGTCACGATGAATGAGGTTCATGGGCTGATCGGGATGCGCAATCTCTGCCATAGTGGCAAGATACTTTGCCGGATTACGGTCATAACCGATAAGACCGCCAAAACGCAGTACCGTTGTCTGAAAAGCGCTCTCCTGCATCAGCATCTCCTCGACAAGCAGCAGCGCCTGACCGGCAAGAGATTCAGGATCAACAGCATCCTCTTCGGTAACCTCCCGGTTGAGAGCCGGATAAACCGACGTGGAGCTGACCAGCAGCACAGAACGCACCGGTGACTGACCAAGTGCATCGATCAGTGAGGAAAACTGCTCAATATGGTACTCAACAATATCGTCGCGCCGCAGAGGGGGGATGTTAACAATAAGGGTATCACTTTGCAGAAAAGCAACAATATCGTCGCCGTTCACCTCCGGGTCAAGCCGTACAAGCCAGGGCTCAACACCTGCATCATGAAGGGTTTCAAGCCTCTCCTCCCTCGTGGTCGATCCCTTGACCGAATAGCCCTCTTTAGCGAGCGTTTGAGCAAGCGGCAGCCCGAGCCAGCCGCACCCGAGTATCGTGATTGTTTCCTTTTTCATGGCACATGTTTTGCTTTTACAGTTTCAATGACCTAATGTACATGATCAGTGACTGCATATCAACTGAATTCACATTGAGTTTCAAGCTTGTCAGAAGATCAGGGGCTTTCGCCCGAACCGGCCTGCTCGATAAGGCGATCGAGGCAGACGCTGCAAACACATGTTTCGTAGCGTTCAGCAAGATACTCTGTCACTTCTGCCGGAACCTTCCTGCTGGCACACCAGCATGTTGACGAAAGCGCACAGGTAAACGACTCCCCGCATATCGGGCAGGTTACCGTTTTACCGCTTCCGACACTCTGTTCGATGGAATGTGTCATAATCATTCACTGGTCAATATTGTTGCATTATGTCGTGATCGTCTGGCGAAGCGCTTTCTGCCACTCCATAAGGAGCAGCTCTCTTGCCTCGGGCTTCATTGTGGGCGTATATCTGCGTTCTACCTGCTGCAATGCTTGCAACTCCGCGCCTGACTGCCATATGCCGGTCTGCAATCCGGCAAGGAAGGCGGCCCCGAGAGAGGTCGACTCTATATTCTGTGGTACCAGAACCGGAATATCAAGCAGATCAGCCTGAAACTGCATCAGAAAAGCGTTACTCACCGCTCCCCCGTCAACCATGAGCGCTTTCGGAAAGATTCCGGTATCTGCAACCATCGCCCTGAAGACATCGCATGACTGCAAGGCAATCGATTCAAGCGCTGCACGAACAATATGGTTTCTGTTTGTCCCTCGCGTCAGCCCGACAAGAGTGCCCCGCGCCTCCATATTCCAGTGCGGTGCACCAAGACCGACAAAGGCTGGAACCATAGAGACCCCTCCATTGCTCCCAGCCTCCCATGCCATCGCTTCAGATTCGGCGGCATGATGAATAAGCTGCAACCCATCCCGCAGCCACTGAATCACCGCTCCGCCGATGAAGACCGATCCCTCAAGCGCGTAACAGGGTTTGCCTTCGGCATTGAGAGCAAGCGTTGTGAGCAGACCATGTTGTGACTGAATAAAGGTTTCGCCCGTGTTCATCACCATGAAGCAGCCGGTACCATAGGTATTCTTGACGCTCCCCGGCTCAAAACAGCATTGCCCGAAAAGTGCCGACTGCTGATCGCCGGCAATTGCGGCAATGGGTAGACCGTCAAGCTCCTTCAGGGCCGTTACCCTGCCAAAATCATCCATGGAGTTTCTCACTTCCGGCAGCAAGGATTTCGGGATGGCAAAAATATCGAGCAGCTCATCATCCCACTGCTTCTCCCTGATATTGAACAGCAGCGTTCGGGAGGCATTGGTGAAATCGGTAGCATGTACCGCTCCGTTGGTCAGTTTCCAGAGCAGCCAACTATCAACCGTGCCGAAAAGAAGGGTTTCGGGATTCAGATCAGCATAGTGGTCAAGAATCCAGCGGATTTTGGTGGCGCTGAAATAGGCATCGAGCGGAAGACCGGTTTTGGCGGTGATCAGCTCTCGTTGCGCAGCATACTGCTGGCACAGCTCGCTCGTCCGTCGGCATTGCCAGACAATGGCATGATGCACCGGTTTGCCCGTTCTTTTGTCCCAAAGAATGGTGGTTTCACGCTGGTTGGTAATCCCGATAGCGGTAATTGGCCGGGAAGAGAGCGTTCTCAGCTCCCGGACGCCCTGCACAACACTCTGCCAGATCTCTTCCGGATCATGCTCCACCCACCCTGGCTGCGGGTAGAACTGGGTTAACTCACGGTACGCTTTGGCAACAACACTCCCCGCACGGTCATAGAGTATGCAGGTGGTGCCTGTGGTGCCCTGATCAATTGCCAGAATGGTCATGATTCTCTCTTGATTGCATTGCTTCAGCTCCTGCAAAGCTCTCTTTGCGCCACCATAACATACCAATTCAAAAAGAAAACTCCTTGCGCCATGCAGCCTGAACGTGGCAAGGGCAAGGCGCTCCGCTCTTTTTGCCCACCATTTTCCGGCCGCCCACGGGGGCGGCATTTTCTGTAGTCGGTGGTTCCCGCAAAATTATGGTGCACAGCAGCGCTCCGCTTGCTGCCGTTCACCACAATTTTGGTAACCGGCCTCTCGCTCAAAAACAAAGCCGGCATGAGCAGCCAACTGACTACGGGACGAAAACCGGGCGGAAGCCCACATCGTTGAACCGGTAGTCGGGGGCGTAGTAGTAACGAAACGCCGACCGACAGTACTCGGCATCGCTGCCCCAGCTCCCGCCACGAATTACACGGTACGAACCGGTTTCAGGGCCGAGAGGATCGGTAAAAGCGCCTTTTTTTCCATACCAGTCGGTGCACCACTCCCAAACATTACCCGCCATATCGTACAACCCTTCAGGTGTCGCTCCGCCGGGATAACTTCCGACCGGTGTTGTAGCTCCTATATTACTTTCTTTACAGTTAAGCAGCGCCGGAGTCGCATCACCCCTCTCTTCCGGCCAGGGATAGGGTCGTACGCTCTCACCGCTTGTGCCCTGTTTTCCTCCTGCGGCCCACTCCCACTCAACCTCGCTCGGCAGTCGATACTCTTTTGCACCCTCTTCAGCCATTGAAAGCCAGAGCGCGTAGGAGCGTGCGGCATACCAGGTGATGCCGACAACCGGCTGCTGCTCTCCGCCAAATTTGCGATCTTCATCATACTTTGAACAAAAAAGGGCGGCGAGGTTCTCTTCTCCCTCCCTGAGATAGCGGCCAAAATCCGGCCCCCAAAGGTTTTTTTCGGCAATCCTCTTCAGCTCTGCTGTGAATCTACTCTTTCCTGGAGCTGTTGCTTGTAACGAGGCGATGAAATTGCGGTAGAGCCGGTTGGTTACCGGATAGCGGGCAACATAAAGATCCCCGGTGCGCTCCACCTTCTCTGTCACCGAATAGAGGTAGCTCCCGCCCGAAATAAGGAGATACTCAGCCTGCTCTTCATTGGGGTTACGGTATGATTTTGTGTAGCCACTGTCCGCCACTTCCACTAAGGATGGAAGCGCCTGACCACCGAGGGCAAGAATCACCTCTTCAGCGCGACTGGCCACCTCCCTGTTAGCGGCAAGCTTCTCCTCCCTGAACTGCTCCAGCCTTTTGAGGGCAACCGGTTTATTGATCGCCTTGAGGCAGCCCAAAATTGCCCGCTGACGAGCGGCGGTGGTGACAGGGTCAAGCAGTTTTCGGCACAAGGCGTCAACCTTTTTCTCCGGTGCCTCCTCGATGATGGTTTGCAGCAACAGGAGCTTTTTTGGCGTCCACTCGTCACTTTGCGGTGAGTCGAACAGCTTTTCCATGAAAAGGTCAAAGATCTCCTCATCTTCCTGGGCAATAAAGAATTTTATCGGCTCTTCCCACCAGTCATCGCCAAAACCGGCAATGAGGGTGTTGAGAGCGTCGTGCTCCTTGTTCACTTTTCTGGCAAGCTGAACGCCAGCCAGATATTCGCGCAACGATTTATGGCGAAAGAGATAGGCTTTGCCACCGCCGTACTCCACCAGCAAGCCTGCCCGTTCAACCATAAAGGTGCAAAAGGTATCGACCGGGGGAGGAGTATCGAGCATGTCGAGCCGCTCCTGCATGATGGCCTGCATTGCCTCCTTCCCTGCTTCATCTCTTTTAAGCACCTCCTGCATCCAGAGCGAAACCGGCCCCAGCACTTTACGGGCACGCACCGCCGAGAGCAGCGGAGTGATGCCCCGGCGCTTGTCGCGGAATTCGAGCAGGTAATCAATTGCCGCCTCATAGAGCTTCACCCGGCTTTCGGGCATATAGTCACGCTCTTTCCAGAGAATGGCCATAATCTGCAAAATCATGGGGATGGCCGCCAGTTGGCGCAGCCCCTTGTTCTTCTCCTCTTTGAGGTGTTTGACAATGGTATGGGTTCGCTCTTCGGCCTTTGCTTTTTGTTGTGCCAGCCAGCTTGTTTCGTCAGCTCCCGGCTCGCAGGGCTCTTTAAGAAAGGCCGCGACAAACCAGTTCGATAAAAACTGCTCCTGCTGCTGAACCGTAAAGTCCTGCACATCGGCCCGCTCAAAATCAGCCGCAAGCTCAACCCCCTCCTCCTGGCGATACCCGGTTGAGCGTGATGTCACCACAAAATAGAGTGATGAAAAACTTGTCCATGCAGCATCAATCCAGCGGCACACCTCTTTTCGCTCCTCGACCGTGCTGATTTCATCAAGGCCATCAAGCAACACCAGAGCGGTGCCGCTTTGCAGCCATTGGTCGAACTGCTCTGCGGTGAAGGGCAACTGGTCCCGCTTCGAGCGGAGCGCAAGATTTTCGGGCAGAGAGCAGTACAGCCCACGTTCATGCCGCCGAAGTTCGCGCAGCGGGAGATAGAAGACGTTGACCGGCCCGGAAAAGCCGAGACGACGGGAGCGCTCCAGGTCAAGCGCACAGAGGGCATAATATTTGAGCAACGTTGTCTTTCCTGCGCCGGGGTCGCCAATAACAAGCAGCATCCTGCGACGGCGACGATCATGGAAGGCGCGCTGCATAATCCCGTCGGGATAGAGGATATGCTCGCCTCCATCATGGCATAACGCAAACTCCCGTTCCGTCCGGTCATGCAGCAGATCCTGCCGGTCAGAAAGCCGTAACGGCACAAAGGTCTCATCATCAAGGTTGACCTTGACACTTTCAACCCCCGGCAAACCAAGCATACGGATATATCCCAGCTCCTCTTTCAGTGCCGACTGGTAGCGGCACAACGCATTGAGCTGCAATCCACCCGCAAGGTCTCCCCCTCCATTCCCGAAAGGAAACCACCGGGAGATATTGAAGTCAAGATGGCTCACAAGCAGCTCACCCAGTTTCTGCGGGCCGCCATACTCCCACACCAACCCCTTGCCTTGCATGAATGCCTTGAACTTGTCCACCTGTGCCATCTGCTCATAATCCCTGTTTGCACGTGGCACCGGAGCGTCGGAAAAATAGAGCATGACCGGCTTCTTCTCTTTCAGCATCCGCTCAATCTCCTCAACCGCTCCGCCGAGCGCAACCTTCGTTGGCGTGCCAATGCGTGTCCAGAAAATACCGATGGCAAAATGGCAAGAATCGACAAGATGACGATTGATGGGCGGCTGGGGCCCCTCTCCCTCACCCCTGCTCTCCGGTGCCGCGTGTGTTTCCCACAAAATCGGTTCAAGCCTTACCGGCGATTGAGGGTGCCTTGCATTCCAGTCGAGTATCTTCTGAACAACAATCGTGCGCTCTTCGGCCACATCCGATGGCGAGGCAACAAGTACCCTCAGGATTCGTGCAGTATCGTGCGCTTTTTTCATCAAAAGAGAGGTCTATGGCATGTTACCAAAACAAAAAAATCCATACTGACGAAAAAGTCTTCAGCGGAAGTTACAGAATTATTCTCTTCTTCCACGAAGCACAAACCGGCAGCACATTCAGGGCATTGACGACGACAGATTCACCCTTGCGTTGCAAGAGAGTACCCATTCGCAAAGGAAACCTCTTTGGCATCCACACCGCATGAACGCATTTCTTTTGGCGCAAGAAAACGATATTATGTATTATAATGGCATATTTTGATACAGATTATGAATTAAAGTGGTAGATTTACTGCCAAACCTGACAACAAATCGGAGTAAGGAGGGAGCAAACATGTTTAACCGACGCGCCGTAGAAGAGATAAAATCCTGGTATAACCGGAGCAAACGCAAACCACTGGTCATACGCGGAGCCCGGCAGGTTGGCAAAACAACCGCCGTCCGGCTTGCCGCAGGGGAGCTGTCGGTAGGGATTCTTGAAATCAACCTTGAGCGTCATACCGGGCTTGAGCCTCTCTTTAAAAGCTACAAGCTGGATGAGTTGCTCCTTAATTTTTCACTGATAAGCGGTGAACAGATCAGTAGAGAGAGCAAGGCGATCCTTTTTCTTGATGAAGCTCAGGCTACCCCTTCAGCCTACGCATGTCTGCGATACTTCCAGGAGGATATGCCGGGTCTTGCCGTCGTGTTGACCGGCTCGTTGCTCGATCAGGTGCTGCACAACAGCAATATCCCGACTCCGGTCGGACGTATTGAACACTACTTTATGGGCCCGCTGACCTTTGAAGAGTTCCTCGCTGCAACCGGAGAGTCAGCAGCTCTCAGCGCCATTGAGATGCTCACACTGAGCACCATGCACCTGATCGCGGACAGTGTGCATGAAAACCTTATGGCTCAGGTCAGGCGCTACACCCTCTGCGGCGGGATGCCCTATTGTGTCCAGACAGCCATTGACACCCATTTCAATCATGCCGAAATAGCGAGATATCAAATCGAGCTGCTTCAGTCCTATAAAGATGACTTTGCAAAGTATACCGGCTCACAGAGCGCACCGCAACTCAACGCATTTTTCAATGGCATTATCGGTCAGATCTGCCTGCAGTTCTCCCATAAACAGGCCAATGAAATCGCGCTCAACAGCAGCGGCAATAACCGACAGTTACATGACGCTCTGGAAAGATTTCTCGAAGCGCGGTTATTTTATCGCGTTCTGCACTCAGGTGCCGACACCATACCCCTTGGCGGCGATACAAAAATCAGGATCAGCAAATTTTTATTTATCGATATCGGCCTGCTGCTGGCGGCACAGGGAATTACGGCACAAAGCATCATGAGTTCACCCCTGGAGCTGACCAATCGCGGCATCATCGCCGAACAGTTTGTTGGCCAGCAACTGCTCGCTGCAAAACCCGGCTACATCAGCCCGGCATTATACTACTGGCAACCCCCGAAATCTGAAGGGCAGGCAGAGATCGATTTTCTGTACGAAAGTGAAACCCGGCTCTTCCCTATAGAGGTAAAATCAGGCACAACCGGCACCATAAAATCGCTGCACTCCTATGTACTTAAAAAGCAAACCAGCGAGGCAATAAGAATCAGTTCAGCAAAACCATCTGTTCATGAATTGGTGGCGAAAGCAAACAAGCAGGAAAAAGCGTTCCGGCTGATCAACCTCCCTTTTTACATGGTGAACCAGATTGAGCGACTTATCAATGAGAGATAATCACCCGGTAATCGTGAATATCGAGACGAATCAAAACCGGAGCGCCAAGCGGCCTGCCTTTCGGCCCCTTCGGGGTGACCCGCCTTATTGAGGGATAAACAAGGCCTGCGCTATTTGTTGCGTGCTGCAGCACAACATTGGATGCGATAGCAAGCGGGCTGATGATATCGGCAGTATAATCGTGCTGAATCAGGAGGCCGGTCTGGAGGTCAAACCTGAATTGCTGCACCTTGCTGTGTGTGGGAATCGCGTCCGGGAACTGTGCCTCCAGAAATCCCGGCTCAAGCTCCTTCCAGAGGATCTCTTCACTCATCAGCAAAGCCGGAAGAGTAAAATAATTCCATGACGCGTAGTTGGCGAAATAGCTCATATCAAGGTCATCCCAGTAGAAGAGCCGTCTGCCGATTTTGAAATAATCCCGAGCATTCCGGCGATCTGCAATGACCTTGCCATGTTCATCCTCAAGACGAACATCAAGACAATCAAGAACTCCCGTAACAGCAGGATTACGCCCAATCGGGGTCAAAGAGGAAAATGGCCGATGGACATCGAGAACCATTTTGGCATGATGGAAAAACGGTCGCCCTTTCAGGATAAACGCCAGTCCGGAAGCACTCATCTCGACCTCAACTCTTTTTGCGTTCTGCCAGAGCTCACGCCCACCATAAGCCGCAATTGCCTTTTCTGCTGTTTTTGTCAGGGTCATAATCGGAGTATCTGGTTTTATCAGTCAAAGAATGGCAAGAATCGTGAACAGGAGACGATAGGTTTCTGTTAATTCAATATCTTGAAAATCAAGGTATTACAGTGCAAGGAGAGCCTTCGGACAACGTATAATTTTCTGAAATTACAAATTTGTCTTCATACATTCTGATTGTTTGATGCACATGAATCAGCAACAAAAGTCCGGCAACGACCCTTATGTTGAGTTCATTGATGTCGGGGTAACAAAGCTGAACCCTGCAGGGACTACGATGCTCATTCTTGACCGAATATCGTTTACTGCCCGAAAGGGGGAGATAACCGGAATAATCGGAGCTTCAGGAAGCGGCAAAAGCACCCTGATTCGACTATGCAACCGTCTTGACGATCCTTCGGAGGGTACGATCCTCCTGAATGGGCAAAACATTGCAACCATAGACCCGCTGCTGCTGCGTCGAAAAGTTGCCATGGTGCTGCAAAAACCCTTCATGTTTGAAGGCACACTTCTTGAGAACCTGCAACGCCCCTTCCTTTTTCGGGGTGTGGTTCCACCTTCAGCCGAAAGCCTCGAAATTGCCCGGGTTCTTGATCTCGTTCAACTCCCAGCAAAGATGCTGGATCGGGATGCCCGTTCCCTTTCCGGTGGTGAACAACAGAGAGTCAATCTGGCTCGTGCGCTTGTCAACCATCCAGAGGTACTTTTGCTTGATGAACCCACCAGCGCCCTCGATCGCCCTTCAACGGCACATCTGGCCAGCACACTGAGCAACATCTGCCACCATGAACATCTGGCCATTCTTGTGGTGACCCACGACCTCTATCTTGCTGAACATATCGTCAATCACCTGATCTACCTCGAAGCGGGCCGCATTGTGGAACAGGGCGTTTGCGCCGAGATGCTCGCAATGCCGCAGACAACTGCATTCAGCAATTTTCTGACACAACCTGAGAGAGCACAACCATCACCCTCATGAATAACCCGAACATCATTCCTCTGGATGTGATCCAATTGGTCTACGCTTACGCGCTGATTCTGCTTGCGCTGGCCCTTGCACGCCTGCAGCAGATTGGCCACGAAAAACAGCTTCTCTGGAGCTCAATGCGTATGCTCTTGCAACTCATCGCTGTCGGCTACCTGCTGCATCTGCTCTTTGCCATCAATTCTCCCCTGCCGGTGGTGCTCATGCTGTTCGCGATGGCCGGTTTTTCGCTCCAGGTTGCGGGATCGCGGATTAAAAAACGAATGCCAAATTTCTATCGAGTGGTAGGGAGTTCCATTATCATTGGCTGCGGAGGGGTAACCTTCTATTTCTGTCTGCTCGTAGTCGGCTACTCGCCCTGGTTCGATCCCCGCTATCTCATCCCTCTGGCAGGGATGATTTTCGGTAACGCCATGAACGGTGCAAGCCTTGCTGCCGAACGGCTCTCTGCAGAAATGCATGAACGGCGTGAAGAGATTGAATGCGCACTCTCTCTTGGAGCCACCTCCCGGCAATCCTCCCAAGAGGCTATCCGAAATGCCTACAGTGCGGCTCTGCGCCCAACCATCAACACGATGGCCGCCACCGGAATCGTAGCCCTCCCCGGTATGATGACCGGCCAGATTCTTTCCGGGACAGAACCCATCATCGCCGTGCGCTACCAGATTGCCATACTCTGCGCTATAACCGGAGCTGTTGCCGTGACCTCATTTTTGATTGTGCAGCAAGGCTATCGCCGCTTCTTTACCGACGCCCATCAACTGAAGCGGGAGTGATGTGTTACAGCTTTCTGATTGATGCCAGTGTCAGGAGAGTACTTGACGTAATGAACAGTTATCTTTTGGCAATTACATTTGGAAAAACGAGTCCGAAAACCTTGATGAAGAAAAAACCTGCAACCGTTTTGCCGGAGCCTTCCTTGCTCCTGCCGTTGCCGTAACCCGCCCGCTTGGTCAGCACCGTGACGCGAACATTCTGATCGACATGCGCAATTTTTTGCAGGGGTAAACCTGTTTCTGTTTAACATCAAAAAGAAAATGTATATCTAACGCACAACAGTCGCAAAAATACCATCTATGCCCACAACACAAACCCCTGCCAACCCGACTGACAATTACGACAGTCCATGGAAAGAAGCCATTGAGCACTACTTCCCGGAATTCATGGAATTTTACTTTCCTGATGCTTGTGCGGCAATTGATTGGGCAAAAAAGTACTACTTCCTTGACAAGGAGTTGCGGGCGATTTTTCCAGAAGCCGAAGTAAGCAACCGTGTTGTTGATAAATTGGTGCAGGTAGAACTCTTGAAAGAAAAAGAGAAGTGGCTGTATATTCACATAGAGGTGCAGAGCACACAACAAGCGGATTTTGCCAGGCGAATGTTTGTTTACAACTATCGTATTTTTGACAAATACGATAAACCAGTAGCAAGCTTTGCGATTCTTGCCGACAGGCACCGTACATGGCGACCAAATTCCTATGGCTTTGAATTTGCTGGCAGCAAACTTATGCTGGAATTTTCAATCGTCAAGCTGATTGATTATGAACCAGGAATAGATGAGCTTCTCACGTTGGATAATGCGTTTGGATTGATAACGGCGGCGCATTTACTCACCCAGCAAACTCGCAAGAAAAATGAAGAGCGCTATAACGTCAAACTACGCTTGATACGGCTACTATACGAACGCCAGTGGGAGCGAAAGCACATTGTGGAACTTTTGCGGGTTATTGACTGGTTTTTAGAATTACCAAAAGAGTTACGGCAAAAATTAAAAGCTGAAATCTGTCAGATAGAGGAGCAACAAAAGATGAAATACGTTACCAGTTTTGAGCGTGATGCTATGGAAGAGGGTTTTGAGAAAGGCATTGAACAGGGCATTGAACAGGGCTTTGTGCAAGGCAAAGAACTTGGAGTTGTGGAAGGCAGAATTGAGGTTGCTCGCAAGCTTATGACCAATGGGTTTAGTGCGGAACAGGCAGCAAGCATAGCTGATGTGCCTGTGGCGTTGCTGCAATCGTCTTGAACAATATCAAGACAAGAACGCCTGTGTCCCTGAAAATATCACTGCTCCGGTTGCCGACCCATTGGCATTGTAGAGTCAGTTTTGCACAGAATCTAACATTGTTTCTGTCCTAAAAACCTCAAACCGCTCTTCTGCCCGACCAATTGTTGAGCATACCGTTGCCAACCACTCTCACACCACCGGCTTCCCGGTCAGGTATTTCTGGTTCTTCATCGGTATGCTGAATTCTTGGAGGCGGGGGGTTTGGTGGCTGGGGATCGCTATAATGTCGGGAATAACCCGCTTTGTAAGTTTTTCCAACTCTTTAACAGCGGATTTTTTCCACTGAATACTATAGCAAGCCATTTTTTTTCAGCTCTTCCACAACCTGTTCATGAGAGATTGTCGGTTCATCCTTGCGTTCAGCAACAGATGCCAAATCTTCAAGATCCTCAAGTAACTCATAAAAATCGTTTATTGGGAGAATCACCGATTTTTTGACACCATTTCTATCGGTCACATATTCCGCATGCATGTCCTCAACATGTAACATGGGTAAGCACTTGAAATGGTTTGAAATACGCTATAGTGCCAATGGCTTCATCGAATCCTGCTGCAACACTTGCAATGTATCACAATTCAGAATCAGTTGATCACCAAACGATTACTACAGAATGAATCATAACTCATGGCCTTACCTCCATCAAAATCCTCTGCCCAAGAGCTTCATAACGGATCCACACGTCACACGCCCCCTCTCCATCCAGCGATTGTTCAGATAGAGCTGAATCCATACCTGATGTTACATCCGTTTTTTCCAGTATTCAGGATTCCTTGAAAGATTCATGACGGCCACAATGTAAATGCGATCTTTTTCGACGCTGTACAAAATCCCGTAAGGATAACGTTTTACCAAAGCACGATTTATTTCGGGATAACGTTCAGCACAGAGTAAAGGCCATGCCTCAGGATAAGCCGTTATCCTGTTTAGCGTTGCAATAACCTCTGCGGCAAAATCAAGGCCTAATCCATTCTCCTTCGCTTCATAATAATCAACAGCCTCATCAAGCTCGGTTGCTGCTTCCGGGTGAAATTCGATGTTCATTGATGAAACCGTTTCCTCAGATTGTTGAGAACTACATCTCCAGGAATAGCGCGAACCTTTCCAGAACGCAGTTCTTCAAGCCGGCGTTGAGCCTCTTCTGCCCAAGTTTTCTCAATATCAGGTTCACCGTGATTGAGGCTTTTCAGCAGGTAATCTACTATCAGCGCCCGATCTTCAACAGGCAGTGAAATTACTTCAGTTATCAGTTCTTGAGTGTTCATCGCTTCGTATCTGTTGCTTGGTTAAGTGTATGCAATTCGGAATCACTACACTGCTGAATATAAACAATCCGAATCAGGAACCAGTTTATCACTGGATAATTACAACGAAATAACACATTGAGTCACCCTCAAGAAGCAACCCTCCCCAGCGTTGCAGCCATTGCCCAAAAGCACTCCAAAGCACCGCCATCGCCCGCAACACAGAGGATTTTCCGCAACCATTCGGGCCACTGAAAAGAATATTGGTCGCTATCGTTCCGCTCCAATCGTCTTTAAAGTGAAACACCTGAGAGCCAAGGGGCCCGGCTTCAGAGGTATGGAGAGCAAGTATTTTCATAAGTTTTCTGATAATCGATCAAAATATGCCAGACTACCTTTGCACGAATTATGAATAATTGTATTGTTCTGCAAACGTTGTGTCCTGCACATAGAGTCAATAGCTGAACTTTTCCACAAGTTCATTGATTAATAATATCTTCATCGTCGAGAAAAGCAATAACACCTTTTTTCAATACGCCAGAAACACGCACCACTTTGAGATTTCATTTACAGGAGATTTGGTGCGACCTCAATCATCCATGACTCGTGTAAATCCGCCCACTTTGCAGAATGGGAGCCGAGTTTTGCCGCCTGACGAGGATGAACAAGTGGCAACAGTTTCATATCACGATCAGCAATCGAAATATCATGGAGCAGACCATACCGGTCAAATGAATCACCGTAGCCACTGAGTTTTGACTTTGAGCCAAAATACTTCGTAAACCATTGCAAGGGCTGATCACCAAGTGTGATAACTATATCTGGAGACGCTTCAGATAACTCTCCCGCAATTTCTGCCCTGCGCTGCTCATTCGCAAGTGTTGGGGGAACTGGTGGCCAACAATAATCCGGCAAGCCCAGCTTTTCTCTTTGCACATCATATTTGGAAGCCAGCGCTGCTTTTTGCCGGTCATTCATGCAGCTATAAGGTACCAGATCACAAAGCCAGACATCAGAGCGCTTCAGTTGTAATGGGTCAAGAAACATCTTGTCGAGAGCATTCCCTGAAGGGCCATTCAAATTCTTTCCAGGTGGCAAAAGTTTTCCGGCACCAGGTGGCACTGAAATCTTTGCGATGATATCGCTCTCTCCGTCACCACGCCAAAATATTTCAGGTTCAGAGGCAACGGCAAGAGCTCTCACGATCGTCAGACCATCTTCAGCAATCCAGCGAGCATGAACAGCACTGGCATAAACGCCAAGAATAAAAACTCGCTTTGGACTGCGATCTGATTGTGCCAATGACACAATCGGTTGCCCGAATGGAAACGTCTTGATTTCTTGCATAATCATCTTATAGCTTTTATACTGTTATACTATAATCTTTTATGAGATATGCTTGCGACCGATAATTCGACCAATGAGGATGTTTCGATCAGACTCATCATTGCGAATATGCATCTTCCGATGGCAGTTTGGACACAATGCCACGACATTATCAATCGAGTCAGCTCCACCATGTGACAACCAGTCTATGTGATGTGATTCCAGATAAGGTTCATTATTGGCTGAAAGAAATGGAGCTTCCTCTTTGCATAGGTCGCACACGCCAGCAGCAAGTTTTTTTGCTGATGCTGCAACGTAACTATCTCTTATAAATGCAGTTCCGGTTAATGTCACCTTACGAGCGACAGCATCTGACATTGCTGCCCGTCTAAAGAGTTCACTTTCCGGGAGGGTAAATGCTCGCTTTTCATTTTCAGCAAGCCATGATACTAAAGTTTCTCTGTCAGTGTTCTCAGGAGCCTCTGACATGGCTTGTGGCGCAGGCTTTTCTATTGCGCGTCTCGTCGTTTCGGGTTTTCTGGCATATTGATAGACAGCCTTTTTGACTATTTCAAAATCATCAACTCGCCAAAATGGTTGATCTTTTTTCCCTTTACTTTTGTTTTTCTGCTTATAATCGGTACACTCTTGTCCACACAGTTTGTGCATAAAAGAATACATCTCTTTTTCGAGAGATTTTCCAGAAAGAGAAATGTCATACGCCTAAAGCGGAAGGTTGAATAGATATTCGACCATTACCGCCAATAAAAGACATATTTGCGTCTTTTTCCAGTTGCTGCTGAAATTTGATGCGTACAAAACCCGAATCAAGCTGAGAATTCACTTCCGCCTCAAGAGCTATCAGTTGCACTTTAACTTCACCTACTTTCATCGATATCCTCTGTCAAATATTTCTGAAGCATAACAGCATCCTCTTCCATTCAGCAACACACAAAAAAACTTATTCTCCAGTCACCCATTTTGATCCCATGCGTTTCATTTCCTGCCAAGCCTCGATATGACGTTTCAATTCCGGATGCTTGCACCCATCGGCAATCAGCGCTTTACGAGCTTCGGGATCAAATGGGATTGCCCTCGCACCGAGGCATTCGTTCCAGACTTTGGCAATCAATGACTCGGGTAGACGCTCGACTCGTTTTGTTTTAAGTCCTGCCACATACGAAAAAGATACATGCCAATCAGATGCGCTGACCATTTCTGTTAACACTCTTTCCATGTCCAATGCAATACCTTCTTTAAGTGTTGCCTTTCGACCCTCAAACCAAGGACGAGCAGCAGTGCCTCCTGATTTCTCCCAAACAGTACTATCGTCATCGGTTGAAGTTCTTTCAAGTTCAAATTCATTGTTTGCCGAAACAAGTACTCGAGATGCTTGTACCTCATGACCCAACGAAGTTAATCCCTTAAAAGCAAGATCTCTTATGAACACAGGGCAATACCTCAATGCGGCATCGCTATCATTTTCATCATAAAAATTCATAACAATAGACCAATGAAGCATGGCAGCCCCCTTCGCTACTATTGTCTCTATTAAATTCTCATTAATAGAAGTGCCAATTTCATGTTGGTCAAAGGATAAAGCTCCGTATACAAAACATGACTCTGTTTTCAGCAGCGAGTAGAGCCATGCATCTGCGGGAACCATCTCACTGGAGGTCGCACACCATCTTAAAAGACCTTCTGAAAACGAAGAACAACCATCTCTTTTGACGGGAAGAGTGTTGTCGTGCAAAATCAGTTTTTTACTAAGCGGATATCTTCGTTCCGATAAAGACATTGCGTTGAAACAGGATAACGGCCCACATACAAGTGCATATGCAATAAAGGAGAGCAGTACGTCGCGATACAGCTCGTCAATAAATGGAACAGTTCGCTGGATAAGTTCATAACGCTGAATAGTCAATGGTAAATTTGCGGCACTATCGAGAACCGCAACACAGGGTGACTTTAGTTGCATCTCCTTCGACCATTCAAATATAGGTTTAAAGAATGGGTTCCATGGCCCTACCATTTTAACATTTAAGCCATTGCATGAAAGATCTGGCGCATCACCAAACGACCAATAAACTGCATCTAATCCTGACGGGTGAATTTCCGACCATTCCGGTGGCAATTTATCTCGGAAATCAGGTAAAGCATATTGTTGTTTCAGAATATTTGTTTCATCCCTCCGAACAACACGTCTTACAACTTTGGGCCAATTCCAGCAAAACCAATCTGATTTTGATGCTGTACCTTCTGGTCCCGGCACTATCCCTAAAAAAAGAGGCTTTTTTCGATAAATTGCTTTTTCAGATTCATTGATCATCTCCACTTCAACCGTTGTCCCTACGGGCAAGTTATCAACTCGCTGTATTTCGATAAGCTGACTGTCAGCCGATGCCCCGAACATATATCCTTCAGAATTATCCGCACCAGCATGCCGTGTCCACAAACGAAAAGAAGGGCCGAGAAGAAACACGGCAAAAACTCCAATCCCGAACCGTCCGGCACGAACCACACGCGGCTTTCCATCGTCATCAACGAACTCTTTCATCCACTCCTCACTGTTGCGGAACGATGCACCGGCACGCAAAAAATAGTTCTTGATCGTATCGCTTGTCATGCCAATGCCTCTGTCTCGAACACGAAGGAACCATGTGCTGTTTTCCCGTTCGATAAATTCAATCAGGACATCACCGTCCTGTTCAGGCAGATCCAGCGATTCGAGAGCAACACCATGTGTTTTAGACCATGCTTCCAGTTCACAAACGGCATCAACAGCGTTTTGCATCAACTCACGCACTCCAACACTCGGATTTTTCCCATACAGCGGTTCAACCAACAAGGGAAGCAGGTTCGGGTCTGCGCAAAATCCCGCCCGTTCCGGTACATAAGGCAGGTTGTCACGAAAGGCTGGGCTGTCCATATTCGAATAAATCCTCCGAATGGAAAGGTTAAGCTGATCAAGCCCAAGGTCTTTCCTCGTGCCATAAGCTTCATCCAAAACAGCGGTTGAATGATCCATCTCGGCCTGCATATCTTGCAAAAGTTCCTGAAGCTGGAGATACAACGACAGACAGATATCATCGCTGACCGTAACCATCTTGCCACGAGGGTCAGTCGCCGGGCCGATGTCTTGTACTGCGAGATGTTTCTTCCATTCCTGCACTGAAACGGGACTTTGGGGATTCCTGAGTTGGAGAAGCACAGCCGGAGCACGATGCCGATCAATCTGAAAGTAATCAGCCACACGCAGCAATGCCATGGGATAGAGTACTGCGGTGCCCATCGGTCTTGGCGTTCCGGGATATGTCCAGTCCAGACAGGATTGGCAAGTCCTTAGATTCATACCATGTGATCGTGCCGTGAGTCCAATCAAATCCGCAAGCCGTCCCAAAAGGTGACCTTTTTCCATACCCATTTCCGGAAACTGATTATCACCTGAGCCAACTGGCAGACCGGGAAAGCCATAGATCGCTATTTCATGAGCCAACCGTGCATGGTGGCGGCGGATAAACTCACCAACGATCAGGTAATGGTTTCGCGCCCATTGGCCAAGTTCATCTGGTAGCTGATCGAATTTCCAGGCACGTGCCTCCTTCTCACCAATAATTTTGGCCAAATCACGTTCACTGAATCGCTTTGCCTCACGAACATACTCCTCCCACAGTTCATGCCATGGGCGATCGGCAGCATGAGCTTCGTGGGCATCTTTGAACCACGGGAATGGCTGAAACCGGGAATCCGGGCTGACGAGTTCCCTGAATCCATCCTCACGCAAGTGCATGGCGATGTCATGCAAAAGGGTGGCACCGATAATCACAGCGGCATCGACATCGCAAAGCAAACGTGGATCGGAGTCGTTTCGACTCTTTTCCCAAACCGCCTTGGGCACAAGCTCTACCTCGAATTGCAACACACGGTTGACATGATCAATACCGTGATCAGTGTAATCGGGAAAAAATGGGAGTTTATTGTCCGAAAGTATATTTCCAATCTGGTCAGCAAGTGCACGTACGGGTGCCTGAAGACCGCTCTCTTCCAGTAACTGCTTCAGTAATCTCGGAAATTCAATTTTAGCCATGATTTTCTTGAACTGAGTCGTTAAATCTGAAAAAAGCAACCCGCCTCTTCAAGCAATTTGTTGATTTTGATGCGGGCAGTGGCTTCCTTTTGTGGCATGAGGGTCAGGGGTTATTCAACGTTGGGGAATCGTGCACCTTGTCGCAAGGAGAAACAGCACGATTTATAATCTAATACCTTGATTTCGCCGGTTTAACTCCCCCGCGACGTCCCAAGCCAAAACCGACACGGTAGAGATCTGGCAGGTTGACCCGACCATCTTTCATCGACTCAAAAATACCGAGGGACTCAAGGTCTCTACGAATACCATTCCACTCAGCATCGACATGCTCTGGAGGCAATCCTGTAAATGATATTGTTTTCGGATCGCTTCCGAATGCATCACACCAGCGTTCCTGAATAACATCAAAGGTACAGGGTACAGTCAACCCCTCCAATGGCTTCATCAACCTCTTTACCCAGGGGTAATCCTCAGCCATTTCCGATACTCTGATACCTGATGCGTTTTGCACTCCGCATTTAATGCTCTCATAATGCAATGGCAAGAGGTGAGATGGATAACGCGCCTCGGCGTCTTCAGCGGCGGCGCGGATAGCAGCAAGAAAAGAGCGCGGTGAAGTACGACCTTTTCCATCGGCGAGATGCCCGACTGACCATAAATATGGCACACCACGCCGACGATCTCGACCCATCCATTCGCCAGCAATTTTTGCAAAAAGTGAACGCTGAACTTGTTCATCCCTTTTCACAATTTCCCTGATTGACCATACATCTGCCGTAAAATCAGGTGGAGAGCCAGCAACATCCTCGTAAATATTTCGCAATGTCTGACCATGAATGTCTGTTCCGTTACAGAATAATTGCCAGAGCAATCCATGCAGATCGTGCAGCGCCCAAGTCAGTTCAACCCTTGTTGAAAGCAATTTAGATGCATCAGGAAAATCGGCAATCTGGCGACCAGCAAACTGATCCTCACGTAAAAAGATTTTACCGTGCAAACAGGAATATCGCTTAACCTGTATAATTCATGAGGTCTACCAAAACAGAAGTTTTGAGTAAAAAAATGGAGCTACTCATCGTTGTGGCCAGGTAAAAAATTTCGTTATCACAAATGAAGTCAATTGCAGGAGTTCATAACCAACGAAAATAGCTCTGAACGGTCTGAAAAAACAGGCGATATTCCACAGTGATCGTACCCGCCCCATATGGCAAGTGAGTTTTGCTGCAATGGTGTAAAATGTATGAGTGTTTATTCTTTTGCCAATTGTCGCTTTACGATATCGTTGGTGGTGGCCAAGGCTGACGACGCAAATGTTCAAAGATTGCCAGACATTTTGAGAAAATCGACTGGTACGGATATGCCGTAGGCAACTGCACACTAATTTTTGTTTTCCGTTCAATGACTCTTGCGCCTATTTTCAAGATTTTCAAGCGAATACTCTCAAAGGTAGCCGTAGCCATGCTGGTTCCCTTGAGCATGTTGGATCGGAAACTGTGCAGCAAAACATAAGCTGCTGAGTGCAAAAACAGCCGAAACTGATTGGCCAAAAAACGGTGACAAGAGGTTCGATCGCTCTTGGTGTAGGTTTTGTGATCCTTTATGCACAATTCATCATTTCCACGAGCACAGTAGATCTCTTCGTAGAGTGCTTTTGCCTTTGCTTCCGGCATGTCCGTGCTGATAAAACGGACGTTCAACTTTCCAATGTCTGTCATCTCTACCTTTGCAACAACTTTACGTGGCTTGCTCCAGCTTTCTGCCTTGTACATGAAAGAGTGATAGCGTTTGAAGCCTGCTGGTTGCTGCTTGACGTGTTTGATCAGGGTTTCTACATGCTTGAGCAAAAGTGCGTTACGGGTCAGTCCGGTCACGCTGTAGCAATCATTTTGTTGGTCAATGAATGCAAAGACTTCTGGTGCTGAATAATGACTGTCACCACGGTAAACCTGTATGGTGTCTGGCCACTTTTTGCGGATACGTTCGACAATCCTTTTCACGTAGGAAACGATCTCCCTGCCTCCTGGGCGCTTGCCGGGGCGCAGTATCGTGGTGATCAGTTTGCCAGAAAAACCTTCATACACATGCAGAGGCTGATAACAGGTCTCCTGATAATAACCGCTGAACAGAGCCAATTGCTGATGGCCGTGCACAACATCCTCCGTATCGTCAAAATCCAGGACAATGACCTCGGGAGGTTCGACATACGAAGCGAGAAAATGATCCACAAAACCCTCTGCAATCCGATAGAGATCACGACGGGTAATCATGTTTTCCAACCTGCTGAACGTTGGTTGACTGGCTAAATCAAGGCCGGTCTCAGGTAAACGACCAAGAGCCATTTTCAGTGCCGGATCAATGCGTAAACTGTTGCTGTCATTGCCATCTTCATACCCACAAGCGATTTGAAATACTCGCTGTGTGCTGAGTTCATTGATATTGTGCGTAATAGAGGAAGGACGTCGGGCATCATTGATGCACTTGGTCAGCATGCTGATGATGCCAAGTTGGGATTCGGTTTCACGCAAGAGTAACATCCCGGCATCGCTTGTGATGTTGCCACCATCAAAATCCAGAGCAACTTTTTTGCCCGTTACCGGGGCAATGGCTGATGCCGAATTGTATGAAAATAATGTTTGTTGAGTACTCTCTGATGTGACTATATTCGGCTGAAGGGGTTGCATAAATATCGTGTCTTATTTATTGACTTAAGCACCAATAATATAAGTAATTGCGGTATTTTTTGCCCCCTTTTTTTTGTTTATGGTGAATAATTCAGGTTAAGAGATAACACCACACGCAATAAATCCCGTACAATCGTATCCATTGTTTGCCACTTCGCACTTGAACGATCAAGAGCATCAAAGACAATCAATGCGTGTTTGTTTTGCTCGCCAAAATAATCGTTAGCACGTTCCAGCATCCTGCCAAAACTTTCGGGCTCATTTTTAACCCACTCGACCGATTCCTCCCAAGAGTCAGAAGGTATTTTTGCAAAACCAATATTGGCGGCCCAGCGACCAAGTACAGCTCTCCATACGTCGTATGCTGAAATATCTTTTTTCAGGAGAGCATCAAAAACATCAGAATCAGGATAAGCATCAAGCTTGGGACGCTCACCAAATCCTGTCCAAACTTCAACACGGGAAAGATCAGGTACCGATCCTCCCAGCATCTTCCTTATTTCATTGGAATTCAGCGCTGCATTCCAAAATGTTTTACCCACACCCCGAGCCCCGATCACAAGGCTGCATTCCAGGCGCAAAGCCTTCAGGTGAGAAGGAGGAATATAGACCGATCGTTTATCGGGTTCTCTGCCATGCAGGGACGTATCACTTGGCAGAGTTTCAATAATCGCTTGTCGGATGGTTTGATTGTTGGATACAGTCATTTGGTACCTCCATCAGTTTCAATTGAAAGTTCCACGCCAGCAATCAACGGAGTATTGGTAAATCGACCGTTCATCCTTCAAGAGTTCAGCGTCCTCCCAATGGCGTTCGTGAGCATCAAGAAAATCAGGGTTCATTCGTAGAAAATTTCGCTCTTTTTTTTGACAGTTTCCTGAACAAATATCTATTAATAAAACACCAAAACCTTGATATTAAAAAGGTTATACATGCATTAAGCGATAAATAATTTACAACGATTATTACTGTATTGCCAACAATATTTCCGTCCTCCTCTCGGCAAACGAAACGACTCCCCCTCCGTCACTCCTCCTGCTTCTCGGTCAGATATTTCCAGTATTTCATGGGCATGTTGGATTTCTGGAGGCGGGGGTTTTTGCGGTCGGGGATGGCGATGGTTTTGAAGAATGCCTGCCAGAGGGCCTGTACCTTTTTTTCGTCGTCTGAGAGGGCGGGGGCGGTGAACTGTTCGATGGTACCGAACTGGAGTGTGCCCTGATTCCAGCGGGCGGCGGTGCGGCGACGGACGTCGTAGAGGAACCAGTGCTGCGCCCGGAGCCTGCGGCTGAAGTGCCAGGCGAGGGGATGGATGATGTTATGGTCGGGCTCCATTTTTGCGAGGTAGGCTCCGTCCTGGAGTTTTTCGAAGCGCAGGAGCCCTTTCATGCGGTGGAGTTCCCTGCCTGCTTTTTTGGCAACAGCGACAATGTCGCGCACCGATGGATGGGTGAGGTAGCCGTTGACCTTGTCTCCGTGGATGAAGGCGAGTGCAAGGTAGTGGAGCAGGCTGCTCTCCATCTCCTCTTTTTCGGCAAGCATGAAGGAGTAGAGCGTATGGGCGGCGTCGGGGGCCTGTTTACGGAGGCGGAAAAAGAGATCTTCGGCCTGGGTGGCATCGGTGCCGATAAAGAAGCCATCTTCGAAGAGAGTGTCCTGGCGCTCTGCGAGGGCAACCTGTTCCGGGTCGGGTTCCTCTTCAAGAATCCAGGCAATTGCGGAGAGAAGGCCGTCGGCGGTGCCGTCGTAGAGGTATCGGTTCATGGTGTCAGGAAAAAATACCGGGGAGAACCAGTTGTGTTGAAAGTGCCGGTGCCGTGCTTTCGCCAAGGAGCAGTTGCTGGCGGAGAAGAGCGGCTGGCCGGTCGGGTTTTTCGAAACTTCTGCCTGAACAGGTGATGAAATATTTTGCCCGTTTCATCACCACGCCGATCTTTTTCATCCCTTCCGGGGTGATGGCTGAAAATCGGCGGGCGGCGATGATGCGGCGGGCCGATACGACGCCGATACCCGGTACGCGCAGGAGGGTGCCATAGTCGGCGCGGTTGATCTCGATCGGGAAAAATTCCGGGTGGCGCAGGGCCCATGCGGTCTTGGGATCGAATGATTCATCAAGATTCGGGGCCTCGTCCGACAGGATCTCTTCGGCGGAAAATCCGTAGAAGCGCAGGAGCCAGTCGGCCTGGTAGAGTCGGTGTTCACGCAACAGCGGGGGTGCGGCGAGCACGGGGAGACGGTTGTCGTCACTGACTGGCACGTAGGCTGAGTAGTAGACCCGCTTGAGATTCATTTTTTTGTAGAGCCCCTGTGAAAGGCAGAGGATCTGGAAGTCGTTTTCAGGGCTGGCGCCGATGATCATCTGGGTGCTCTGGCCTGCCGGGGCAAAAAGTGGCGCACGACGACTCGCTTTGCGCTCGACAAGGCTGGAGGCTATCTCGCGGCCAATCAAGGCCATCGGTGCAAGAATGGCCTCCTTGTGCTTCTGGGGGGCAAGTCGCTGGAGGGATGCTTGCGACGGCAGCTCGATATTGACACTGATACGGTCGGCATAGAGCCCGGCTTTCCGCACCAGTTCGCTGCTGCTGCCGGGAATGATTTTCATGTGGATATAGCCGCCGAAGTGCTCTTCGGTACGGAGGATTTCAGCAACCCTGACCATCCGTTCCATGGTATGGTCGGGACTCACCATGACGGCTGAGCTTAAAAACAGTCCTTCGATATAGTTGCGGCGGTAGAAATCAAGGGTGAGGTCAACCACTTCCCGTGCTGTAAAGGAGGCGCGTTCAACGGAATTGGAGGATCGGTTCACACAGTAGGCGCAATCGTAACGGCAGTCGTTGGAGAGCAGAATTTTCAGGAGCGAAATGCAGCGGCCATCATCCGACCAGGAGTGGCAGATGCCGCCGTTTGAGGTATTGCCGGTTCCACAAGCAGGCCCTTCACGCTTGCTCCCGCTGGAGGCGCATGAAGCGTCGTAACGCGCCGCGCCGGAAAGAATCTGTAGTTTCGACAAGGTTTCCATGAGGGGAAATATAGTGAAGAAAGAACGAACGAAAGAGGGCGCTCACTGGAGAATTGCCTTGCCGGAAAATTAATTTTTCCCTCCGTTATGGTTGCTGAAGCCCCACTTTTGTATTCCGCTGCAGGAGAAGCTCGATGGTACGCCGGGCGCCGGTCACCACACCGGGAAGCGACTGACCGGGAAAGATGGAGTCTCCAACAAAAAACATATTGTCGAAGCGGGTGAGCGGCCCGCGAACCTTGAAGAGCGAGGTCTGGGGATAGCCTCCAACGCAACCCTGAAAACGTCCGGTGTAGCGCTCCCAGGTAACCGGTGTTGCGGCCGTTATGCTGCGAATGGCATTGCGGGCGGCGGGAAACTGCTCTGTAAGAACATCGAGTACCCGTGCAGTATAGGCACTCTTCAGCTCCCTGTAGGCAGCCTCTCCTCTCTTTTTTGCCTCGAACCACCGCTCCGGCCTGGTATGGGTCGAAACCGTTACCGCGCAAAGGGCTTCAGGGGCACGACCGGATTCTTCAGCGGATGAAACTGAAACAAAAATGGAGTTGCCTTCAGCCAGTTCCCCACTGCTGCCGATAATCTGCACATGACGGGATGACAAGGCGCTGAAGAGGGCTGGTTCCATACCGAGATAGAGGGTGAAGGCGCTCCAGAGGAGGCTCTCCCTCTTTTCCTCTTGAGGCTCCCCTTCTGATGCAAGGAGGCGATCAAGGGAGTCCGGTGTGAGGTTGGCAAGCACATAATCAGCGGCAAGAGCGCTACCATCCGAGGTTTCAAGACCAAACACCTGCCCCCTTACCGAATCAATCCGAATAACCTGCTTACGGTAAAGAACGGCTCCACCGTTCTCCTCTATGGAGGCAGCAAGCAACCTGGAAACGGTTCCAATTCCTCCTTTGACATGATATGCGCCTGCAACCGGCAGATCAAGGGCTATAGCGGCGTTGATGGCATTGGCGTACTCTGAGGTGGTCTGCACCGAGACCAGAAGCTGGGCGTCAATAAAACGCACAAAATCGGGATCCGTATCGAGGCCGTGCGAAGCAAGCCATTCACGGGCTGTTTTTCTGGCAAATGGCAGCAGATGCCGGGTTCCGGAAAATCCGGCAAGAGCTTTACGGGCAAGACGGGCAAGATCACCAACTCCCTTGACTGGCCAGGAAAGCCCCCCTTCAGAGAAATGCCAGAGCAGTTTTGCCAATGCGTTCTGTTCTGCCCAGAATGGCGCCGAGTGGGGAAAACGCTCAAGAATGTCAAAGCGATTCGGCTGAAGATCGAGATGAAGGGCGCCATGGCGATATTGCCAGGCAACCGGTTCCGGCTCTACAGGCCAGGTAATGCCAAGCTCTTTGCCGAGATTCTCCATCGGAGCGCCTGCATGAAAGCCGCAACCAATCGTAGCCCCGGCATCAAAACGGTAGCCGTTTCGGGAAAAGGTTGCTGCGCAGCCACCGGGATAGTCCTGCGCTTCAAGCACGGTAACCATGGCACCCTTACGCGCAAGCAGCGCGCCTGCGGCAAGTCCGCCTATCCCGGCTCCAATGACAACAATATTCAGATCCTGCAGTTTCATGGCACATCCTTTGGTTTACTCTTGCAGGTAGAAGTAACCGCAGGAGTCCCCAGGAAGTTCTTCAGAAAAAACGGAGCTGACGCAGTGGCTGCAACATCGCTCCTCTTTGAGAAGCAGAGAGAGTTGCGTTTCGGGTATTTCGTGCAGGAGAAGAAAATGCAGGTAAGAGAGTCGGCGTAGCGGGATTTGAACCCACGACCCCTTCCACCCCAAGGAAGTGCGCTACCAGGCTGCGCTATACGCCGATATGATCCGGAAAGAGGATGTAATTATAAAAAATTCTCTGGATTAACATAATTTTATTTCAAAAATCCGCACTCTTTTTCTCTTTCATGAAAAGGGATTCCCGCTCTATTCCACTCTGCCGTTATCAGGTATCAACACTCTGTGCAGAATTCCACAAGAGTGTACAAATTCCGGCAACAGGCACAACAAGTGTTACAAAATCCGGAAAGAAGCAAACAACTTATTTCTTAAAAACAAGTTAAGCAACATATCAAAGTACAGCACAGAACTACCATCAGACAAGCTGAAGGAGGAAATAAACAATGCACCAACAAGTTATCAACATTCCATTAACAATTCGGAGTATCCTGTTTCCGGCCAAACCGATGCTTCAGGTACTCAATAAAGGGTGGCATAACAGAGATGATAATAATGGCAATAATCAGCAGCTTGAAATTCTGCTGAACGAAGGGGAGCTGGCCAAAAAAGTAGCCACTGTAGCTGAAAACCCCGACCCAAAGCACCGCGCCAACAATATTGAAGAGAAGAAAGCGGCTGTAGTGCATGGCGCCAATACCTGCCACAAAAGGAGCAAAGGTTCTGATAATGGGAATAAAACGAGCAATGATAATGGTCTTGCCACCATATTTCTGAAAAAATTGGTTGGTCTTGACAAGGTGCCGGGGATTAAAGAGGCGGGATTTTTGATAACTGAACACTTTTGGCCCGAGCTTGTGACCAATCTGATAGTTGAGGCTGTCGCCAAGTACGGCTGCAAAAAAGAAGAGAAGAAAGAGATAGTGGGGGTTGAGCGATGAGCCTGGCATGGAGGCCAGGGAGCCTGCAGCAAAAAGCAGGGAATCGCCAGGCAGAAAGGGGGTGACGACAAGTCCGGTTTCGCAGAAGATGATGATAAAAAGAATCGCGTAAAGCCAGAGGCCGTACTGCGCGGCAAGTACCTGAAGGTGAGTATCGATATGGAGAATAAAATCGACCAGAGAAGCGAGCAGACTGGTAAGGGAATAGTCCATGGCATTACTTTAATAATAAAAAACCTCTGCTGTTAGCCGAGTGCAATGTACTCATTGAGCACCAGAGTCGCAAAACCTGACGCACCGCCAGGGTTGAGGGATGACTGAAGAAAAGTTTTATTGTTATATATTAAGTTTCTGTTTTGTGACAAGAAACCAATGCAACTCCCATGAGTTATTTTACGTCCAAGCGTTGCCGTCTGTACTACCATGATAGTGCAGAATCTGATCCTTCAAGTCAGGGAAAGCCTGTGGTGCTCTTTGTAAACGGATGGGCTGTCTCCTCCCGTTACTGGACACCGCTGGTCGAGAGGCTCTCGGCGAAGTACCGCTGCATTACCTATGACCAGAGCGGGACGGGAAAAACAGTCATCAAGGGCTACAACCCGACCTTTACCATTCAGGGCTTTACGGATGAAGCGGCCGAGCTTATTGAACATCTTGGACTCCATAACTCAAGAAAACTGCATATTGTCGGCCATTCGATGGGCGGCATGGTTGCTACTGAACTCTGCCTTCGCTACCGGGATGCCCTGCTGTCGGCGACCATCATTGCCTGCGGCATCTTTGAGGAGACCGCGCTCACCTCTCTTGGCCTCTTTTTTCTGGGAGGATTGATTGATGTTTCCATGAATTTTCGCAACGTCTTTCAGCATGAGCCTCTGAAAAGCCTTTTTATCAAACGGGCGGCCACAAAAGCAATCAGCAAGGAGTACCACGATGTTCTTATCGAAGACTTCACGCAATCCGACAAGGAAGCAACCAATGCTGTGGGCAGGTTTTCGATCGACAGGGATGTACTGAGAAGGTATACCCGTCACGTGCTGCTGATCTCTTCACCTATGCTCTGCTGTGTCGGTATGGCCGATCAGACCATTCCTCCCGAGGGTACCCTCACGCTCTACGAAAGACGCAAGGCCGTCTCATCTGCTCCGACCAGCCTGGCAAAGTTTATGGATCTTGGCCATCTGCCCATGCTTGAAGACACTGCCCGATTTGCGAATGAACTTGAAAAACATTTTGAATTTGCGGAACAATTTCATAAAAAGAGTCCGCAATAAATTGCAGGCCACCATTGACAGAAAATCTGATCTTTCGTCCGCAACGCTGCTGGCGTGGCTGCAAGTGTAAACCTTAACATTAATCGCTACTGTGAGTAAACTATTGAACAAGACCTTTTTTTTTCTTTTTATATCGTTCGTTACCATAACGCTGATATCCCCGGAGATCTCCGCAAAAGGCTCTTTTCTGGGTCTGCCAAGCCTTGAGGAACTTGAAAATCCCAACCCGGAACTGGCCTCTCTTGTCTATTCCGAGGATGGTGTGCTGCTCCATAAATTTTTTGTAAAAAACCGAACCTTCGTTCCGCTGAGATCAATTCCATTGTCTACCCGTTATGCCCTGATTGCAACCGAAGATGTCGCTTTTTACAGCCACTGGGGAGTCGATCTGAGACGGTTTGTTTTGGCAATGGGTGAAAATATCATCAAGGGGCGAACCCGTTGGCAGGGAGCAAGCACCATTACCCAGCAGCTTGCCAAAAATCTCTACCTGACCAGGGAGAGAACCATAAGCCGAAAATTCAAGGAGTTGATTACCGCAATTGAACTCGAAAAGACCTATACAAAAGATGAGATTCTTGCACTCTATCTCAACACCGTCTATTTCGGTGCCGGAGCGTACGGCATTGAGGCCGCAGCCCATACTTATTTTGGAAAACCCGCTTCTCTCCTTACGCTGCCGGAGAGTGCAACGCTGATAGCAACACTGAAAAACCCGACAGCCTATAACCCTGCAAAGTATCCGTCAAGCGCAGCCAGCCGGCGAAACCTGATCCTCTCTTTGATGGAAAAGGTTAAATTCATTACGCCCCAACAGGCAGCCAAAGCACAAAGAACCCCATTGGTTGTAAGGTATACTCCGATAGACCACCAGGGTAGAGCTCCCTATTTTACCGAGTATATCCGCCAGACGCTGAAACCATCGCCGACAGTCGGAAACATTGACCTTTTCCGTGACGGAATGACGATACGAACAACACTCGACAGCCGCATGCAAAACTATGCCCAGCAGGCCTCCGCCGAACATCTGGCTGAACTGCAGGCTACATTTGACCGCTCATGGGTATGGCCGGAATCGCTGAAGAACCAGATGATCATGGAGAGCGAACGGTTCAAGGGATTGAAAGAGAATGGTCTCTCGAATCAGCAGGCGATGGCAAAGATCAAAGCAGACAAGGTTTGGGTGAAAGAACTGCTGAGGGATAAAACCAGAATACAGGTGGCATTGGTGGCCATTGATCCGAGCAACGGTCATGTCAAGGCGTGGGTTGGAGGAAACAGGTTCTCACCCGATGAATACAGGTATCAATACGACCATGTCTGGCAGGCCAAGCGACAACCCGGCTCAACATTCAAGCCTTTTGTCTATGCCGCAGCCATCGATAAAGGATTGCCTGCAAACTTTCAGGTCCTCGACCAACCCCTCACGTTTACTTCAGGAAACGGCGTTTGGTCGCCGAGAAATTCCGACGGTTCGTCAGGCGGCATGACGACGTTGCGTTCGGCATTGATCCACTCATTAAACCAGGTTACGGTCAGGCTTGCCTATGAACAACTTTCGGTAGCGGAAATCATCAGCTATGCGAAAAGAATGGGTATCACCTCCCCCCTTGCTTCAAATCTCTCGCTCGTTCTTGGAACGTCGGCAGTGTCACCACTGGAACTGGCTGGAGCCTTTTCAACCTTTGCGAATAATGGGATCTGGCATGAACCGGTCTCAATCCTGAAAATTGAAGACAAGCACAACCGTCCCATTTCGGAATACATTCCAAACCACCGTATTGCCATTGACTCCACCTCCAATTTTGTGATGGTCTCGATGCTCAGGGATGTGATCAACAGGGGTACCGGTGCAGCAGTCCGATCCCGTTATGGCTTTAACATTGATGCAGCGGGCAAAACCGGCACAACCCAGAGTATGAGAGATGCCTGGTTTGCGGGTTTCACACCACAACTTGTAGCTGTTGTATGGACTGGATTTGATGATGAGCGCATCAAGTTTACCTCCATGGAATATGGTCAGGGCGCTCGGGCAGCGCTTCCCATATGGGCTGGCTTTATGAAACGCTGTTACAGTGATCCCTCTCTGCAACTCGATAATCGCTCTTTTCATATACCCGAGACCATTATTGCCGTACCGATTTCCCCGCAGACCAATACCCCTTCTGATATGCTCGGCAGCAATGTCTATATGGAGTATTATACGCCAAAGGGCTTCCAGTACTATCAGTCCCATCATGTACAACCAAACAATGGAAGTTCCCCTTCTGCAGAGGGAGAGAACTCTGATTCCGGAAACCACGACGGATCAACGCATCTGCAGATGCCTTTTCCAGCAAAAGAAGAGAGTGTTTTCTGATATCCCGTTCATTTAACGTACAACTGTTTTTTTTATGCAATCAGTCCTGGTTCTTGATTTTGGATCACAATACACGCAGTTAATTGCCCGTCGCATACGTGAACTGGGTATTTATTCTGAAATTCTTCCCTACAATACCACGCCGGAGAGTATCAGGGAACACAACCCAAAGGCAATCATCCTTTCAGGTGGGCCAACCAGCGTTTACGATGCATCAGCCATTCTGCCTGATGATAGCATCTTTTCTCTCGGGATTCCCATGCTTGGCATCTGCTACGGACTGCAGGTTATCGCCAAACATTTCGGAGGAGAGGTAGCCAGTTCATCCAAGCATGAATTTGGCCGTGCAAAAATTATGGTTGCCCAGGACAATGAGCCTGAAAGCCCTCTCTTCCACGATATTCCGGATTCTGATGTCTGGATGAGCCACGGCGACAAAGTAATGCAGCTTCCTGAAGGGTTCAGGGTAACGGCCAGCAGCGAGAACTCGGAGATGTGTGCCTTTGAAAGTTTCGGAAGCAAGGGTGCCCTGAAGATCTACGCATTGCAGTTTCACCCTGAGGTGCAGCACACCCTCTATGGCAAACAGCTTCTGTCGAATTTTCTGATTACTATTGCAGGCATCACGCCTGACTGGTCGTCGAAAAGCTTTATCGAACACCAGCTCGAAGAGATCAGCCGCAAAGCAGGCAAAGAGACGGTCATCTGCGGTATCAGCGGAGGCGTTGATTCAACCGTAGCAGCCGTTATGGTCGGCAAGGCAATCGGCAAACAACTGCACTGCGTCTTTGTCGATAACGGCCTGCTGAGAAAAAATGAGGCAGAAAAGGTAATGACCTTTCTCTCGACACTTGGCCTCAGGGTAACCTTGGTCGATGCTTCCGATCTCTTCCTGAAACGGCTCAAAACGGTAGCCTCTCCGGAAAAGAAACGCAAAATCATCGGTCGCACCTTTATCCAAGTCTTCGAAGAGCAGATGGAGCAGGAAAAATTTCTGGTGCAGGGCACGCTCTACCCTGATGTCATTGAAAGCGTCAGCGTCAAAGGCCCTTCGGAAACCATCAAGTCGCACCACAATGTGGGTGGACTGCCGAAACGGATGAAGCTCAAGCTTATTGAACCGCTTCGGGAGCTCTTCAAGGATGAGGTGCGTGCTGTTGGCCGCGAACTGGGCATTGCCGAGGATATTTTGATGCGCCACCCCTTCCCCGGCCCAGGTCTTGCCGTCAGGGTACTCGGGTCAGTCACCAAAGAACGGCTCGACATTTTGCGGGATGCCGACGAAATCTTTATTGAAGAGCTGAAATCAACCGGACTTTACCAGAAGGTATGGCAGGCGTTCGCCGTGCTGCTGCCGGTACAGTCGGTCGGTGTGATGGGCGACAAACGCACCTATGAAAATGTTCTGGCACTGCGGGCTGTGGAATCGTCTGACGGCATGACCGCCGACTGGGCTCAACTGCCGCATGATTTTCTGGCCCGCGTCTCAAACCGCATCATCAACGAAGTACGCGGCATCAATCGAGTGGCCTACGATATCTCATCGAAACCACCGGCAACAATTGAATGGGAATAACAGCACCGATCTGATTCCTTTTTTTTTCATAGCATAACCACCTCTCCAAGCACCATGTCAGGAAAGCCTTTACGGAGGAAGCTGATCGCTTCGGTTCTCTTGCTTTCAAGCCTTTCGCCTGCCGCATCACCACTCTATGCGGCAGCATCGGCAACAATGGCGAAAGAAGAAAGCGGTGAACTCGATCTCTCCGCAACCAAAGCCCTTTTTGACACTCAGTCGGCCTTTTTTGTCGATGCACGTTCCGAATACGCTTATGACATTTCGCATATCAAAGGAGCCCGCTCTCTTACGATGAGCCGGTTTGACGAGCAATTTCCTGAGTTCAGTCAAAACAAAAGTGCTGAAACCCTTATTGTGGTCTATTGCATTGGGCCCCGTTGCGGCAATGCCCGGCATGTTGCTGAAAAGCTGAAGAAAAACGGTTACAAGAATGTCAAAGTGTTTTCAGGCGGTCTGCTTGAATGGTTTCATGCAGGATTCCCGATGGAAGGATAAGCTGCTTTGAAGTTACCCTTGGCAAGCGTGCCACCGTCGGTATCACCGGCTGGCTTACGGCATCAGCACACCATGAGGGCGCTCCGCTGGCCATCCTGTCGGCGCTGGTGCTCATCGTGCTGGTGGCCAGGGCAATGCTGCCGAAGAAACATTAATCCTGCCATTACGGTTCGATACCACACCTCTCTCGATGGTTCGTATGCAGATATTCAGGTGCATAGGCAAACCATTTGTTAGCAATTTTTTCTATAATCGATAGTTGAAACGATTTGAGAAAATGCTCAAAAAGTCATGATGAACAGAGCTTTATCTTTGCCTGACGGCTACAAATCAAAAAACGGGTCGTTTTGAACTGCTGCCAAACACTGTTCAAGCGACAAGTCTTGATACAATTCTACCCAATCGCCAGTATAGCGCATGAACGCCATATTGAACTGATTATCCCGGATATATTCCAGCCGAACCAACTTGGCTTCAAAGAAAGGTATTTCAGCGTTGGGTCCAGGGACATTATATTTTGCACAAATGTAAAAATAGTGTCGATACCACTTTGTATACATATCGGCGATGTAATTGCGCTGAAATTCATCAGGAGCGGGTGGCGGTTGAATGTGCTTTGGTTTCAGAACCGTTTCCACAAATTCATCCGCCTTTTGCTGGACGATTTCTTTTGTCTTCACTGGCACTTTTGGTGCCGGTGGTTTAGATGGACTATAGACCCACATTCCCTGACTTTTAGCCATAATGCCTGCTTTATGTTATGAAAAGAAAAGGCTTAACGACAAGACAAGCGGCTCTGTCCGCTTCATCCTCTCATATATTCCCTGATGTCAGAACCTGCTACTGAAAACGAACGTGTGGCTTGACTCCCAAAACAGCTCCGACACGGCGCAGAAAGGCCAGACTGACGTTTCTGTACGTGCCTGATTCCAGGCGGGAAATCGCAGCCTGTGACGTATGTGCCTGACGCGCAAGCTCTTTTTGAGTCATACCGGCAGTTAAGCGGAGAGGAACAATTTTTTTCATTTTTTTGGTTATCTTTTTAACGGGTACGCTGAATTTTTTTGCAGAGGTGTGATCTGCACATTAAAGAAACCAATCCACCTAAATAACATGAATTCGACATCCAGGCAGATTACTTTATAATCCTGAAACTGTAACTATCAATGCAATTAACAATTACATTACCTGATATTCTGCCGGATCAACTATCACCGGTTATTAATAAATTGAAAGCTCTCTTTACCAAGGAAGGTATTGCTGTAGAAATAAAGCCAGAGGCGCTGTCATATGATTCCTGGGATAACCTCAATATTGATAAAATTGCAGTTGATACCGGCAGGGACGATTTTGCCGAAAATCACGATCATTACCTCTATGGAATTGCGAAGCGATGACGGAGCATATTTTCGTTGATACATCAGCATTGATTGCCCTGGGTAATAAACGAGATGCTTTTCATTTTCAGGCCATTGGCATCAATGATAAATTGAGCAGGTCAAACATTACATTTGTAACAACAAGTGCAATTTTGCTTGAATTTGGAAATGCTTTCAGTACGGTTACTCTGAAACCTTTTGCAATCAAGTTGATTGATGCAATAAGACAATCAAAAAAATGGACAAGCATCCTTGTTGATGAAAATATTATCAGCAGAAGTTTTGAACTGTATAGACAAATGATGGATAAAGAATGGGGTTTGGTTGATTGTGCAAGTATTCATGTGGCGAAGAATATAGGAATAAAGGATATTTTCAGTACTGATCATCATTTTGAACAGGCAGGGTTCCAGATTTTGTTAAAACGGCCTGCATAGCGACCATACTACTAAAAAAATTTCAGAATACGGAATAGCGTCAACGAGCCTCCATTTTTTCACCTGCCTCTCAGCGACTCACAAGCGTAAAGCGCGGTACAGGTCGTCATGCTCAAAAGCACTCTCCATCCGTTTTATTTCTGCCAGTCGTGCACCAACACTTTTTGCCTCCTCGCCCCAGGTCTGCGTAACATAGGCAACCTCAGAAATCATTCGATCAGCATCAGCCTTCTGCAATCCAAAATAATGGGCGACATCACGAACCAGTCCGATCGAGCAGGTTCCGTCTTCCAGATCGATGGCTGTAGACAAAACCCTCGGTTTCAGATCCTGAGGTGTAGGATTGAGATCGAACACCGGAGACAATATCCATCCGTGCCTGCTCGTCATCAAAAAAAACGTGGTTCCGCAAATGATCGTCAACATTTAAATCAAAACATTGAAAACCATGCGCCGAAAAAACTCGGCTCGATCCGTCCGCGCCTGGGCAGCAAAGGCATAATGGAAGTTGTTCAGCACCTCAAACTTCTCAAAATCTTCCAGGATAAATAGTTCCGATTGAGCTTTAAATCAAGTCGAGAAATCGGTCAACATCCATCCGAGCCTATTTCAGAATGTGTGATAGCGTTGAGCGCTTTATTGGACGATG
>Ga0247839_1000193_pt1 | contig 107245 bp, 110 predicted proteins | sample LaCruzMarch2015__6_FD_192405 | JGI IMG/M metagenome (GOLD analysis project Ga0247839, IMG submission 192405) | Freshwater microbial communities from meromictic Lake La Cruz, Castile-La Mancha, Spain - LaCruzMarch2015_16m | ecosystem: Environmental > Aquatic > Freshwater > Lake | place: Spain...
CGGGTCGAACGCATGGGCAATCACCGTGATGGCGTTCACCAGGCCTTCGACCTTGAGTCCCATGACCTTGATGGGGAACTGGGAGGGGTAAACAATGAGTGATTCAGCGGGCGAGATGGGGGGCAGTGCGGGGTTCAGGGGCATGGGGGGGACGGGGGTAGACACAGGTGCTTCCGTAATCAGAGGGCGGGGGCAGAGCCAGTCAATGACGCCTTGGCGCGCTGGTAGCCTTCAAAGAGAGCTTGGTAAATAGGGCCGGGAACGCCTTTTCCAAGCCCATGGCCCACGGGCTGCCCGTCAAGCAGGGTGATGGCGAGCACTTCTTTGGTGGCCGATGACAGCAACAGTTCATCGGCGTGCAACACCTCGTCCTTGGTAATGCGGCGCAACACAAAGGGAATACCTGCATCGCGGCATATCTCTTCCATCAGGGCGTAGCGCACGCCCTCCAGCACCAGGTTGTCCTTGGGCGGCCCCATCAGCGCGCCGTCCTTGACGATCCAGACGTTGCTGGCGGCGGCTTCACTCAAATAGTCGCCACGGAACATGACGGTTTCCACCGCACCGGCATCCACGCTGATTTGCCGGGCAAACACGGCACCCAACAGGCTGGTGCTTTTGATGTTGGCCTTCTCCCAGCGGAAGTCCTCGGCCGTGACGCACGCCACGCCCTGGGTACGCTGCTCCTGTGTGGGTAACTTCATGGCGTTGCTCATGGCAAACACGGTGGGGGTCAGGCCGGGCGGCATGGCGTGGTCGCGCATGGCGACACCGCGGGTGATCTGGATGTAGATCAGTTGATCGGTGCTTTCGGCTATAGCCCTCTTAGATACTGCGTAAGCAGCTATCAATTTATGAGTGATATCCAGCCATTGTGCGTGGCTGTGGGGTTGGGGAATGCGGGTGAGTGCCAGGTTGCGGTCCAGCCGCGCCAAGTGCGCGTCAAACCGAAAGGGGCGGCCGCCGTAGACCGGAACCACTTCGTAGACGCCGTCGCCGAAGATGAAGCCACGGTCCATGACGCTGACTTTGGCCTCGGGCAGCACCGTGTAGTCGCCATTGAGGTAGCAAGGGAGTGGGGGCAGGTTGTGCATGGGCGAATTATCGCAGTCCATGCCCCGGCCCACGGTCCGCGCCGTGGCCACCACCAGGCGGTGATCAGGGCAACTGCAGGTAGCGCTGTGCCAATGCGGTGAAGGCCTTGACCTCAGGGTCCAGACCGGTTTCGTGCAACAGGATATCCCCCACCTGCTGCGCCAAATCCGCCGCCAGGCGGGCATCCAGAAACAGCAAGCGGGAGCGGCGTGCCAGCACATCTTCAACCTTGATCGCGTACTCAAAGCGGGCGGCAAAGCGCACCATGCCTTCGGTCAATCCCTCGCAGAGCAGATTTTCAGCGCCCGGCATGTCCAGCACCGATGCCTGTTCACTGCCATAGGAGTGCAGGCCCGGGGGTTTGCAGATGGATTGAATTTGCGCGGCAGCAATGTCGGCACCCATTAGTTTCAGGTGGGTGGTGACGCCTTTCTTGCGCCGCTCCAGCAAGGACTTGTCGGCGCACATATCCAGCACATCTTCGGCCATGGCCCGGTAGGTCGTCCACTTGCCACCGGTCACCGTGACCAAACCGCTGCGGCTGACCAGCACGGTGTGTTCGCGGCTGATGCCTTTGGTGTTGTCGCCATCGTCGTCTTGTGGTTTGACGAGAGGGCGCAAGCCGACCCAAACGCTTTTAACGTCGGCGCGGGTGGGCGCACGGCGCAGGTAGCGGGCCGATTCATTCAGGATGAAATCAACTTCCTCTTTGAATGGCAGTGGCTCGCGCGCCAGGTCATGGCGCGGGGTGTCGGTGGTGCCAAGAATGACTTTGCCGAGCCAGGGCACCGCAAACAGCACGCGCCCATCGGCCGTTTTGGGCACCATCAGCGCCACATCGCCGCCCAGAAATTCACGGTCCACCACAATGTGGACGCCTTGACTGGGGGCCACCATGGGTTTGGTGGGGCGCCTGCCGTCGTCGCTGTTGGCGGCGCCGTCTTTTTGCCGGAGTTCGTCGACCCAAGCACCTGCGGCGTTGACGACGCATCGGGATTTGATGGGGTACATCTTGCCGGTAAGTGTGTCCTCACAGAGCAGGCCAGTGACTTTGCCGTCGACGTACAACAGGTCGGCCGCGCGGCAATAGTTCACCAGCAGTGCGCCGTGCGCGGCCGCTGTGCGGGCCAGGGTCAATGCCAGACGCGCATCGTTGAACTGGCCGTCCCAGTATTTGACGCCGCCTTTGAGCCCCTGCGCCAGCGCGGTGGGCAGGAGTCTCAGTGTTTCGTCGTGGTTCAGAAACTCGGTCTTGCCCAGGCCTGCTTTGCCCGCTAGGGCGTCGTACATCTTGAGCCCGATGCCATAAAACGGGGTTTCCCACCATTTGTACGAGGGCATGATGAAGGGCAATGGTTGCGCCAGATGGGGCGCATTGTTCAGCAGCGTGGTGCGCTCGTGCAGCGCCTCACGCACCAGGGAGATATTGCCTTGCGCCAGATAACGCACGCCACCGTGCACCAGCTTGGTGGCGCGGGAGGACGTGCCTTTGGCAAAGTCATGGGATTCGACCAGTACCACTTTAAAGCCCCGTGCCGCAGCGTCCAGCGCCACGCCCAGGCCGGTGGCACCACCGCCGACAATAGCAATGTCATAGGGTCGGTCCTGTGCCAATTGGGCGATCAGGTCGTCGCGACGGGTGGAGAGGGGCGCAGGCGGGATGGGCATAAGTTGGCGTCGCAGTCCGCACTGGGTGCGTTGGGTAATTGGTGAAGGGGTTGAGACAGTATGTTCATTTTGATCCGCTTTGGGCGGATGGGCTAATTCTCAATTGCCTAAAAATAGATACCGCTGCTTGGGTAACAAATTGCGCAAAAATGCAAGAGTGAACCCAAACCTTAGTCCCCTCATTTCACATAAAACCTGGTGACCCCATGACTTACTTGCTCGCCCTGGACCAGGGCACCTCCAGCTCCCGCAGCATCGTCTTTAACGCCCAAGGCCATACCGTGGCGCAGGCGCAGCAGGAGCTGACGCAAATTTATCCACAGCCTGGTTGGGTGGAGCACGACCCGCAGGAGATCTGGCGCACCCAGTTGGCAACAGCGCAAGAGGCTTTGCTTAAAGCCGGCATCCATGCCCGTGAGGTCCGCGCTATCGGCATTACCAATCAGCGTGAAACAACCGTGGTGTGGAATCGCATCACGGGTCGCCCAATTCATCACGCCATCGTCTGGCAAGACCGGCGTGCCGAGCCGACGTGTGTTTTGCTGCGGGAGCGCGGGCTTGCTGGGATGATTCAGTCCAAAACTGGCTTGCTGGTGGATGCCTATTTCTCGGGTACCAAACTGAAGTGGCTGCTGGACAATGTGCCCGGGGCAAAACAGCAAGCTGAAAACGGGGAGCTGGCGTTTGGCACGGTGGATAGTTGGTTGATTTGGCGCCTTACCGGTGGCGCGGTTCACGCAACCGATGTCAGTAACGCTTCGCGCACGATGCTGTTCAATGTGCACGCCAATCAGTGGGATGATGAATTGCTAGAGGCACTCGATATTCCGCTCAACATGATGCCGTTGGTGAGGCCATCAAGCGCGCTGTATGGCGAAGTTTCCCCGGACTTACTGGGGCACGCCATCCCGATCGGTGGGGTGGCGGGGGATCAGCAAAGTGCCTTGTTTGGCCAGGCATGTTTCAAGGCGGGGATGGTGAAAAACACCTATGGCACGGGTTGTTTCATGCTGATGCACACCGGGAAGATTTTCCAGACTTCTCACAACGGCTTGATCACCACCAGCGCCGCGCAGCCGACAGCGCAAACCGAATTTGCAATGGAGGGCAGCGTGTTTGTAGGCGGTGCCGTAGTGCAATGGCTGCGTGACGGCTTGCACGCGATTCAGGGCAGCGGTGAGGTGCAGGCACTCGCCCAAAGTGTGCCGGATTCTGGTGGTGTGATTGTGGTGCCAGCCTTCACCGGATTGGGTGCTCCGTATTGGAAGCCCGATGCCCGTGGCACCATCACAGGACTCACGCGCGGTAGCACCGTGGCGCATATTGCAAGGGCTGCATTAGAAAGTATTGCCTATCAAAGTGCTGCGCTACTGCAGGCCATGAGTCGCGATGCGGTGGACGCTGGCGGAGCCCCGGTGTCTGAGTTGCGGGTCGACGGCGGCGCCAGTATCAACGATCTGTTGATGCAGTTTCAGTCGGACTTGCTGGGCATTCCCGTTGTGCGCCCCGCCATTACTGAAACCACCGCATTGGGTGCGGCCTATTTGGCGGGGTTAAGCACAGGGGTTTACAAAGATACGGATGAGCTGTCAGCGCTGTGGCGGGCAGAACGCCGTTTCTTGCCGACACTGGATAGGCAGCGCGCAAAAGAGCTAATGGAGCGTTGGGAGCACGCAGTCAGGCAAACGGTACTATGAGTGAAATGACGCAAAGTAAGTTCATCGCAAATGTAAATGCCACGCATTTGAGCCCTCGGGTTTCTACGTATAATTGTTGGCTGAGCATCAAATATGGTCTGTAACCTGGGTGTAATTTGAGATGGTGACAATTGCTTCAATGGCAGAAGATGAAGAAGCGAGTCCATCTGAGTTCACGCCCCTGACGGCTGAGCAGGCCAAGGTGTTGCGCGAGCAACAACCTTCAACCTCTCCTTGGGTCATCATTGGTTTGCAGCTGGTTGTGGGTTGCATGGTGGCTTTTGCTACTTGGGGTTTTACGGGTAAGTCGAATTTTGGTTGGTCGGCGGCTTATGGTGCTTTAGCGGTAATAATCCCCGCTGTGTTGTTTGCGAGAGGTTTGATGAGTCAGTTCTCATCCATCAATGCGGCAACTGCAGGTTTTGGTTTTTTTGTATGGGAAGCAATCAAGATTGCTGTGAGTGTCGGGATGCTGTTTGCGGCCCCGAAGTTGGTTGCGGGTCTGGACTGGTTGGCAATGCTGATTGGCCTGATCGTGACCCTGAAGGTATATTGGTTGGCGCTATTGATGCGTCCTAAACGAAAAATAGTTTAAAGAATTAACAATGTCCGCAGAAGCAAACGCACCTACAGCCAGTGAATATATTGTTCACCACTTGACACATTGGCAAAACAAGCCGCAGACCGAAATCGTTGATTTCTCGGTCTTCAATATTGACTCCTTGTTCTTTTCAATTCTCCTGGGTGTGTTGGGAAGTTTCTTTCTTTGGAAAGCCGCTCGCAAGGCAACTTCCGGTGTCCCTGGTCGCTTCCAGGCGGCAGTGGAAATCCTTATGGAAATGGTAGATGGTCAAGCCAAGTCTATTGTTCACAACGCCAACAGTCGAAAGCTCGTTGCTCCTCTGGCGTTAACAGTGTTTGTGTGGATTTTCCTTTTAAATGCCATGGACTTGTTGCCGTTGGATTTGTTGCCGACGATTTGGAGTTGGATCTATGGCGCAGCCGGGCACGATCCACATCACGCCTATTTGCGCGTGGTTCCTACGGCCGACCTTTCGGTCACCATGGGTCTCTCGGTTTCTGTTTTGTTTATTTGCTTGGTTTACAACATTAAAATCAAAGGTGTGGGCGGTTGGGCGCACGAATTGGTTTCGGCGCCATTTGGAACCAGTAAGAACCCCATCTTCGCGGTGATCTTGGGCGTTGTGAATATTGCGGAGCAGTTGATTTCTTTCACTGCCAAGACGGTGTCGCACGGTATGCGACTGTTTGGGAATATGTATGCGGGTGAGTTGGTGTTCATGCTGATTGCCTTGTTGGGTGGTTCGTGGGCATTCTCGGCTGAGCCTGCTTCACTGATGCTTTTGTTACTGCACGTGGTGGCTGGATGGGCGTGGGCAGTGTTCCACATCATCATCATCTTGTTGCAGGCTTTCGTGTTCATGATGTTGACCTTGGTCTACATCGGACAGGCGCATGACGCGCACTAATTTCTAGTTGGTTTTGTTTTTGTTTTTAGTAAATTTAGGAGTCAATCATGGTAGGTTTTGAAGTCATTAGTTTTGCTGCTCTGGCTGCTGGTCTGATCATCGGTTTGGGCGCTTTGGGTGCTTGTATCGGTATCGGCATCATGGGTAGCAAATACCTTGAAGCAGCTGCACGTCAACCAGAGTTGATGGGTGAATTGCAAACGAAAATGTTCGTGTTGGCTGGTCTGATTGACGCGGCTTTCATTATTGGTACTGGTATTGCTTTGTGGTTCGCCACAGCCAATCCGTTCCTGGCTCAAATCGCACGCTTGGTTAAGTAATAGCTGCCTGCAACAACCTTGTTGAGGGAGAAACACTGTGAACATTAATGGAACACTGATAGCGCAAGCTATCGTCTTCGCATTGCTGGTCCTGTTCACGATGAAGTTCGTGTGGCCGCCCATTGCGGCTGCATTGGACGAGCGTGCCAGCAAAATCGCTGCAGGTCTTGCTGCTGCCGACAAAGCCAAATCCGAACTTTCATCCGCCAACAAGCGGGTGGAGGACGAGTTGGCTAAATCGCGCGCAGAAAACACCGCGCGGTTGGCAGATGCAGAGCGTCGTGGTCAGGCCATCGTGGAAGAGGCTAAATCAAAGGCAACCGAAGAGGGCAACAAGATCATTGCTGCCGCCAAGGTTGAGGCTGAGCAGCAAACCATCAAGGCCCGTGAAACACTGCGTGAGCAAGTTGCAGCACTGGCCGTCAAGGGCGCCGAGCAGATTCTCCGCAAGGAAGTCAACGCTGGCGTTCATGCCGACCTGCTTGGCCGTTTGTCGGCAGAGCTGTAAGAGGACGCATATGGCTGAACTTGCCACCATTGCCCGCCCCTATGCCGAGGCGCTGTACAAAGCGACGTCATCGGATTTGAATGGCGCGGCTGTGTGGGTTGAAGAGTTGAAAGAGATTGCGAAAAACTCGCAACTCCAGGAATTCTCGGATAACCCCAACGTGACTGCTGCTGAGGTATTTGATGTGATTTCCGGCGTAGCCCAGGTGGCGCTTCCGGAGATGGCTAAAAACTTTCTGCGCACCGTGATTGACAACGGACGCTTAAGCGCATTGCCTGAGATTGCCGAACAGTTTCGTGCTCTCAAAAATGCCCAAAGCGGTTCGTCTGACGCGGTGGTATACAGCGCTTTCGCCATGGACAGTGATGCACTGTCCAACTTGGCGCAAACGCTGGAAAAACGATTCGCTCGCAAGCTCAATCTGTCTGTTGAAATGCAGCCAGATCTAATTGGCGGCATTCGCGTGGTGGTCGGTGACGAGGTTCTTGACTCTTCTGTCAAAGCCCGTCTGGAACAAATGAAAGTGGCATTGACAGTTTGAGGCCTAAGCCTCCTGTTGTCGGCCCAATTAACGAAAGAAGGAAAGAGCCATGCAACTCAATCCCGCAGAAATTTCTGAATTGATCAAGAGTCGTATTGAAGGCCTGTCCACCAGCGCCAACATTCGCAATCAGGGTACGGTTGTTTCCGTAACCGACGGCATTTGCCGCATTCACGGCCTGTCGGACGTGATGCAAGGTGAAATGCTGGAATTCCCCGCTGACGCCGATGGCCAGCCCAGCTACGGCCTGGCGCTGAACCTTGAGCGCGATTCGGTGGGCTCGGTGATTTTGGGCTCTTATGAGCACATTTCCGAAGGTGACACGGTCAAGTGCACGGGTCGTATCTTGGAAGTTCCAGTGGGTCCTGAGCTCAAAGGCCGTGTGGTCAATGCGCTGGGTCAGCCCATTGACGGCAAGGGTCCCATCAATGCAAAGATGACTGACGTGATCGAAAAGGTTGCGCCTGGTGTTATTGCTCGTGAATCGGTTAGCCAGCCAATGCAAACCGGCCTGAAGTCTATTGACTCCATGGTTCCCGTTGGTCGTGGTCAGCGCGAATTGATCATTGGCGATCGTCAAACCGGCAAAACTGCCGTAGCCATTGACGCCATCATCAACCAAAAGGGTCAGAGCATGACCTGCGTTTATGTGGCAATTGGTCAAAAGGCCTCTTCAGTCAAGAACGTTGTTCGCGCTCTGGAACAAGCCGGCGCAATGGAATACACCATTGTGGTCGCCGCTACTGCGTCCGAGTCTGCCGCTATGCAGTATGTGTCTGCTTACTCAGGCTGCACCATGGGTGAGTACTTCCGCGATCGCGGTGAAGACGCGCTGATCGTGTATGACGATTTGTCCAAGCAAGCTGTAGCTTACCGCCAGGTTTCCTTGTTGCTGCGTCGCCCACCAGGTCGCGAAGCATACCCCGGTGACGTGTTCTATCTGCACAGCCGTTTGCTGGAGCGCGCTGCTCGTGTGAACGCCAAGTACGTTGAAGACTTCACCAAAGGTGCAGTTAAAGGCAAGACCGGTTCATTGACCGCTTTGCCAATCATTGAGACCCAAGCCGGTGACGTGTCGGCATTCGTGCCAACCAACGTGATCTCGATCACTGACGGTCAGATTTTCCTGGAAACCAGCCTGTTCAATGCAGGTATCCGTCCTGCGATCAATGCCGGTATCTCGGTGTCTCGCGTCGGCGGTGCAGCACAGACCAAGTTGGTGAAAAATCTGTCCGGTGGTATCCGTACCGACTTGGCGCAATACCGTGAATTGGCTGCATTTGCACAATTCGCTTCGGACCTGGATGAATCCACCCGTAAGCAATTGGACCGCGGTGCGCGAGTAACTGAGTTGCTCAAGCAAGCCCAGTACAGCCCATTGCCCATCAGTTTGATGGCGGCGACTTTGTTTGCGGTGAACAAGGGCTTCATGGACGACGTCGATGTCAAGAAAGTCTTGTCATTCGAACATGGTTTGCACGCTTTCCTCAAGGATAAGCACGCAGCCCTGTTGGCAAAACTTGAAGCAGACAAAGCGATGGACAAGGATGCTGAGGCTGAATTGACGGCTGCAGCAACTTCGTTCAAAAAGTCATTTGCCTAACTCGCACCTGAAGACACAAGGAGTCATTCATGGCAGCAGGTAAGGAAATACGCGGCAAGATCAAATCGGTGGAAAACACCAAGAAGATCACCAAAGCCATGGAGATGGTGGCGGCGAGCAAGATGCGAAAAGCGCAAGAGCGCATGCGCGCTGCTCGTCCCTACAGCGAGAAGATCCGCAATATCGCAGCCAATTTAGGTCAAGCAAACCCTGAGTACGTGCACGCCTTCATGAAAACCAACGACGCCAAGTCCGCGGGCATGATTGTGGTTACCACGGACAAAGGACTATGTGGCGGCATGAACACGAATGTGTTGCGTGGCGTGACGTACAAGTTGCGTGATCTGCAGGCTGCGGGCGTGTCCACACAGGCTGTGGCGATTGGCAATAAGGGTTTGGGTTTCCTGAATCGTGTCGGCGCCAAGGTCGTATCGCACGCTACCCAGCTCGGCGATACACCGCATTTGGAAAAGCTCATCGGCCCCGTTAAGGTGTTGCTTGATGCCTATGCCAAAGGCGAGGTGAGTTCGGTGTACCTCTGTTACACCCGATTCATCAACACCATGAAGCAAGAGTCGGTGGTGCAGCAACTGTTGCCTTTATCGGCCAGTGTGATGCAGGCAGAAACTCAGGCAAGCGAGGCGACATCAGGCGCCAAGCACGCCTGGGACTACATCTATGAGCCAGATGCGCAAGCGGTTATCGGCGAATTGTTGGTCCGTTACGTAGAAGCTTTGGTGTACCAGGCGGTTGCTGAAAACATGGCCTCAGAGCAGTCTGCTCGCATGGTTGCCATGAAATCAGCAACCGACAATGCCGGCAGTGTTATTGCTGAGCTCAAGTTGGTCTACAACAAAACGCGTCAAGCAGCGATCACGAAAGAACTTTCGGAAATCGTCGCGGGTGCAGCGGCGGTTTAAACGTATTTATTTTTGGAGCAAAAAAATGGCTCAAGTCCAAGGCAAGATTGTTCAGTGTATCGGTGCGGTGGTCGACGTGGAGTTTCCACGTGACAAGATGCCCAAGATTTATGATGCGCTCAAAATGGATGGCTCTACATTGACGCTGGAAGTTCAGCAGCAATTGGGTGACGGCATCGTGCGTACTATTGCATTGGGCTCGTCCGACGGCCTGCGTCGCGGCATGATCGTGCAAAATTCCGCACAGCCCATCATGGTCCCGGTTGGTAAAGCGACTCTGGGTCGCATCATGGACGTGCTGGGTGCTCCTATTGATGAACGTGGTCCTGTCAATGCAGACATGTTGGCATCAATTCACCGCAAAGCCCCAGCTTACGACGAACTCAATCCTTCTCAGGAATTGCTGGAGACCGGCATTAAAGTGATCGACTTGATCTGTCCGTTCGCCAAGGGCGGTAAGGTTGGCTTGTTCGGTGGTGCTGGCGTGGGCAAGACCGTTAACATGATGGAGTTGATCAACAATATTGCCAAGGCGCACAGCGGCTTGTCGGTGTTTGCTGGTGTGGGTGAGCGTACCCGTGAAGGTAACGATTTTTACCACGAGATGGCCGACTCCGGCGTCGTGAACCTGGAGAAGCTTGAGGACTCCAAGGTCGCCATGGTTTACGGCCAGATGAATGAGCCTCCAGGCAACCGCTTGCGCGTAGCTCTGACCGGCCTGACTATTGCTGAGTCGTTCCGCGACGAAGGCAAAGACGTGTTGTTCTTCGTGGACAACATCTATCGCTTCACATTGGCCGGCACCGAGGTGTCCGCGCTGTTGGGTCGTATGCCTTCCGCCGTGGGTTACCAGCCAACGTTGGCCGAGGAAATGGGTCGCTTGCAAGAGCGTATTACTTCGACCAAAGTGGGTTCCATCACCTCCATCCAGGCGGTTTACGTGCCTGCCGATGACTTGACCGACCCGTCACCTGCTACGACTTTTGCCCACTTGGATTCCACTGTAGTGCTGAGCCGTGACATCGCTTCCTTGGGTATCTACCCTGCGGTTGATCCACTGGATTCGACCAGCCGTCAATTGGATCCTTTGGTTGTTGGTGAAGACCACTACAACACTGCCCGTGCAGTGCAGGGTACTTTGCAGCGTTACAAAGAGTTGCGCGACATTATTGCGATTTTGGGGATGGACGAGTTGGCCCCTGAAGACAAGCTGGCCGTGGCCCGTGCTCGGAAGATTCAACGTTTTCTGTCCCAACCATTCCACGTTGCGGAAGTCTTTACCGGTTCTCCCGGTAAGTACGTTAGCTTGGCTGAGACTATCCGTGGTTTCAAGATGATTGTGAACGGTGAATGTGATCACCTGCCAGAGCAGGCTTTCTACATGGTCGGCACGATCGATGAAGCGTTCGAAAAAGCCAAAAAAGTCTAAGCCATGAACACCATCCACGTTGATGTGGTCAGTGCCGAAGAGTCCATTTTTTCCGGCGAGGCGCGTTTCGTTGCCCTACCCGGTGAAGCTGGGGAACTTGGTGTGTACCCGCGCCATACGCCGTTAATCACCCGGATCAAGGCCGGTGCAGTTCGGATTGAAATGGCAGACGGCAGCGAGGAATTCGTGTTCGTTGCTGGCGGCATTCTGGAAGTTCAGCCTAACTGCGTAACGGTGTTGTCCGACACAGCCATCCGCGGTAAGGATCTGGATGACGAAAAAGCCAACGCGGCCAAGGCACTCGCTGAAGAGGCACTTAAAAACGCCAAAGGCGATTTGGATATCGCTCGTGCGCAGTCCGAGTTGGCCGTTATGGCCGCGCAGATCGCGGCGCTGCGTAAGTATCGTTTGAAGAAGTAATAAGCGCGTGCACAGATAGGAAAAGCCGCCCAAGGGCGGCTTTTCCGTCTTTGGGACGGCATCATTGGTCTAAACGCGGCAAAATACCAGCTTCAGACTCCCCAAAAAGACAGAGATGCCAAAAGCCCGCCAGCACGCCGCGATCGGTGGTTCGCCCGACGAGATTGAATCAGCCTTCTATGAGGCGCTTCAGACAGCTGATATCGAAAAGCTAATGGCGTGTTGGGCCGATGAGGACGACATCGTATGCATCCATCCAGACGGACCGCGCGTCATTGGTCATGGCGCGATACGGTCCGCGTTTGAGGCGATGTTTGCGCACGCTGGTTCCCTTCAAGTGAACCCGGAGAGTATCAGGCGTCTGGATTCATTGGCAAGTGCCGTCCACCACGTGTTGGAAAGAGTACAAGTGTTGACAACGGATGGCCCTGCTCGAGCCTATGTCCTAGCGACCAACGTGTACCATAAGACACCACAGGGATGGCGGATGGTCGTACACCATGCAAGCCCTGGATCACAGGACGAGCGACTAGACGCTGAGCAATCCCAACAGGTTCTACATTGACTCTGACGGCACACACGCCTCCCGGTCCTCTATTCAAGCCAATGAAATATACCGCGCCATCATGGCTCCCTGGCGGCAATCTACAGACAATTTGGCCTGCATTAGTTGACCGTCGGGTGCGCGGACCACGGCCTGTGTTCCGGAGAGAACGGTGGATCACCCCAGACGCTGACTTTGTTGACGTGGATTGGTTGGAAGGTTCCGGCTCAGCGTGCGCGCCCCTTCTTGTCTTGTTTCACGGGCTGGAGGGCTCGTCGAGAAGCCATTACTCCGTGGCTTTTGCCGGCTTCGCACAGGAGCATGGGCTAATGTATGTGGTGCCCCATTTTCGTGGCTGTAGCGGGGAATTGAACCTCGGACCTCGGGCCTACCACTCCGGAGATTTCGAAGAAGTCGGGTGGATTTTGGCTCGCCTGCGGGAAAACCACCAAGGCCCAATCATTGCCGTAGGCGTGTCACTGGGTGGAAACGCCCTCTTGCGATGGGCTGAGCAGATGGGCTCAACGGCCTCAGCATTCACTCACGCCATCGCAGCGGTAAGTTCGCCGATTGACTTGACTGCCGCCGGACACGCAATTGGCAAAGGGTTCAACCGACTGGTGTACACGCGCATGTTCTTGAACACCATGAAGCCCAAAGCGCTATTGAAGCTCGCTCAGCACCCTGGACTATTTGACCGCGAGGCACTCATGGTCGCGGATGACCTGTACTCCTTTGACAATGCATTTACCGCGCCTTTGCACGGCTTCAAAAACACGGAAGACTATTGGGCGCGCGCATCCGCCAAGCCTCACCTTCAGCAGATTCGTATCCCCGCGCTAGTGGTCAATGCGCTCAATGATCCCTTTGTTCCTGCTTGGTGTCTACCGTCGGATTCCGAAGTGGGGAACTACGTTGCGCTTTGGCAGCCAGAAGGTGGTGGTCACATCGGATTTCCCCACGGACTGTTTCCAGGGCATGCGCGCAAGATGCCCGAGGTGGTGGGTGGATGGCTTATGCAAACTATCGAGCAGGAAGGTTCGCACAATGGATGACATTGTTAAACAAGCCATGGCCAAGTGGCCCAATGTCCCCGATTGTTACGGCTGGCTGGGCTTGGACGCACGGGGAAATTGGTACATGCGAGACGCCACAGCGCAGGCTGCTGGTGCCTTCGATAGCGGTCTGCCTGGCGCAAAAGGCGCAATGCTCAAACACGAAAAACTAATCAACTTCATCCAGCGCAACTACTCGTGCAATGCGCAGGGGAACTGGTATTTTCAGAACGGGCCACAACGCGTATTTGTGGAATTGTCGGCAACTCCATGGATCTGGCGGATTGGCACTGAGCAGGCGATTACGGCCCACTCGGGGCAATCGGCGGATTTCGGTCAGGCCCTTGTGGATGAGCACGGATGGCTGTATCTGGAAACATCGCTCGGGTTTGGATTGGTGCACACGCAAGACGTTGTCACGGCCGCACTCGCTGTCGATGCGGGAATATGGCGCGTGACGGAAGTGCCACTGGCCACCTTACCCAGCCGATATACGTACGTCACAAGCCCACAAGCCGCTTTCTCTGGGCAATAAAAAAGCCGGCGCTTTAGTGCCGGCTGATTGTCGGAGTGTGCTGAACTATTTCGCAGCGTCCGCCTCGACTGGTTTCTTGGGATCGTCAAATTTTGCCCCGCCCGCATTGGCCATATAGACCACAGCACGGGCGATTTCAAAATCGGAAAAATCACCGCCACCTTGGGCTCCCATAGCGTTCTTACCCTTCAAGGCCGAGTTCCAAAGCGCATCAAACCCGGTTTTAGTACGGGGGCCCCAAGCCGCAGCATCCCCATATTTTGGAGAGCCGGCAGCGCCTGTGGCATGGCAACCAGAGCACTGGGCTGCATAGACTTGTTGCCCTGTCTTCATTTCGCGGTTGGCATCGCGGATTTCAACCATGCCTACTTTTTGGATGCGTTCGGCCGTGGCTTTTTCCATATTCACCGCACCGGCCGCGGGCTTGTTGTCCGAGGTGACGTAATAAACTAGGCCGATGATGACAAAAATCGGGATGACGAAAGAGAAAAAAACCGCCAGCAACAATTGCTTTGGATTTTTGATGGGGCCGGTATGGGCCTCATCGTGAACAGTTGCGTTGCTGTGGTCGCTCATGGTGTCCTCAAAATGTCGGGGGCTGCAAGATCAGGTGGCAATTATAGCGGGACGCTCTGCGAAACCGCCTACAATTGAGCCTCCTCAAGATGCGGCTGTAGCTCAGTGGATAGAGTATTGGCCTCCGAAGCCAAGGGTCGTGGGTTCGATCCCCGCCAGCCGCACCAACCGCCATTAGGCAGCCTATATTCCTCGTAGACTTGCAAACCGATTCGACAGGGTCAGCGCTCAACAGCCGCCGTCTTCTGTGCAACGCCTGCAGGCGTGCCCAAAGCGCCTGCATCTGCCAATGGATTACGCCGATTGCGCACCAGGTTGAGGTGCTGGTCTTGCAGCATCCCCTTGAGGTGGACAACGCGAAAGGCAGTGCCCGGCTGTTGCATTTGTGTTTGCCACACAGTCGCCTGGTCACAGGGGAACAGTTTGTCGAGCCGCAACTACAGGCCTTGCTCTATGAGCCCCTGCATGGCCAAGCCGGGTTGCGCAGCCCCAAGCAAGTGATTCTCTTGTACCCTGACCTCCCGCACGACCAGGCCTTGGGCATCGAGGCACCACCGCCTTTGGAGCCCGCTTTGTTGTGTGCGCCTTCACAGTTGCGGCTGGTGGTGCTGGACGGCAACTGGCGCAAAAGCCGCAAGATGCTGTACCTCAACCCCTTGTTGCAGCAGTTGCCGCGACTGTCCCTTACAAACGTGCCTGCCTCGCACTACGTGATTCGCAAAGCGCACCGCCCGGACCAGCTCTCCACATTGGAGGCGACTTGCGCAGGCTTGAGCCAGTTGGAGCAAAACAACCAACGCTTTGCGCCCTTGCTGGCGGCGTTTGACGGCTTTGTGGGCCAGCAGTTGGCGTATCGCAACCGGTAGGGCCGACCCGCGGTCGATTACTTGACCAATTGGTTGAGCTGGATGATGGGCAGCAACACTGCCAGCACGATCATCATCACGACCAAGCCCATGGCAACGATGAGCAGCGGCTCCAGCAGGGTGGCCAGTTGCATGGCCCGGCGTTGCACTTCGGCGCGCAGTTGGCGGGCGGCGCGTTCCAGCATCACCGGGAGTTGGCCGGTTTGTTCGCCCAAGCGGGCAAACATGCCCAGCAGCGCCGGGAAGCGCTGCTTGTGCGCCAGCGCGCTGGCCAGCGGTGCGCCTTCGCGCACCAACACCAGCGCATCCAGGGCATCGGCACGCATCGCCCGGTTGGACAGGGTATCGGCAGCGGCCTGCAACGCTTTGAGGATCGGCACCCCCGCGGCGCTCAGCATGGCCAGCGTGCTGGCAAACCGCGCTGCGTTGTAGCCGCGGGCCAGCCGTCCAAGAATCGGCAGACGGAGCCAGGCCGCATCAAATTGTTGACGAAAAGAGGCTCTAGACCAAGCAATACGTGCGCCACCAGCTATAAAAATAATAGCAACCAAAATCACCCATCCGTAGTTCCGTACCCCCGCACTCACCCCCAGCATCATCTGGGTCAACAGGGGCAAGGCGCGTTTGGAGCCCGCAAACACGCTGGCCACTTGCGGCACCACATAGGCCAGCAGGAACAGCACAATGGCCAAGGCCACCACGCTGACGATGGCCGGGTACAGCGCCGCTCCCAGCAACTTGGCTTGCAGGTTTTGCTGCTCCTCCAACTCATCGGCCAAACGTTCCAGCACCAGACCCAGATTGCCACTGTGTTCACCCGCGCCAATCACCGAGACAAAAATCGCGGAAAACTCTTTCGGGTGTTGCGCCAGTGCCTTGGCAAAGGCGGAACCCGCGTTTACCTCCGCCCGCAAGGTGGCGATCAAATTGCGTTGCGCCTCGTTGGGCGCTTCCTCGGACAGTGAGCTTAGGGCACGCTCCAGTGGCAAGCCGCACGACACCAGCCCTGCGATCTGGCGGGTCCAGACCGCTAATTCGGTGGCGCTGAACACCCGGCGGCTCCACAGAGTTGCCTGCAAGGGGCCGGCACTGGGGCCTGTGCCATCGGAGCTGCGTACCGACAGTGCTTCAACGCTCAGTGGTACCAGCGCTTGGGCGCGCAGCAGGCTGCGCGCCGCCCGGGCCGTGTCGGCCTCCAGCACGCCTTTGCGGGATTTTCCGTGTGCGTCAAGGGCTTCGTAGGAGTAGGCAGGCATGCGATTTTCCAGGGTGGCGGTTAGTCCCGCACCACCCGCATCAACTCTTCCCGACTGGTCAGGCCACTTTGAACCAGCCGTTCGCCGTCTTCACGCATCAGCGCCATGCCGCCTTGCAGGGCGGTGGCACGGATCTCTGCTTCCGGGGCCTGGTGGTGGATTTGCGCTGCAATGGCCTCGTCTGCGACCAGCAATTCAAACACCCCGGTGCGGCCCAGATAGCCGGTTTGCCCACAGCGTGTGCAACCCTTGCCCACACACGCAGTGCACAGCTTGCGCACTAGGCGCTGCGCCAGTACCCCGCGTAGCGAAGAGCTCAGCAAGAATGGCTCCACCCCCATATCGGTCAAACGGGTGACCGCGCTGGCGGCATCGTTGGTGTGCAGTGTGGCCAGCACCAAGTGGCCGGTGAGGGATGCCTGAATGGCGATTTGTGCGGTCTCAAAATCGCGGATCTCGCCGATCATGATCACGTCCGGGTCTTGCCGCAGGATGGCGCGCAAGGCCTTGGCAAAGGTCAGGTCGATCTTCGGGTTGACCTGGGTCTGGCCAACGCCGGGCAGCTCGTACTCAATCGGGTCTTCCACCGTCATGATGTTTTGCCGGGAGGCATCCAGCCGCCCCAGGGACGCATACAGCGTCGTGGTCTTGCCAGAGCCGGTGGGGCCGGTCACCAAAATAATGCCGTGCGGCTGCGCCACCAGTTGTTCAAAGCGGCGTAGCACCTCGCCCTGCATGCCCACGGCTTCCAGGCTCAGCTGGTCTTGGCTCTTGTCGAGCAGGCGCAGCACCGCGCGCTCGCCGTGCGCACTGGGCAGGGTGCTGACGCGTACATCCACCGCGCGGGTGCCGATGCGCAGCGAGATGCGGCCGTCCTGCGGCAGCCGCTTTTCCGAGATGTCCAGATCGGCCATGATTTTCAGGCGCGAGATCAGTGCCGCGTGCAGCGCACGGTGTGCCTGTACCACTTCGCGCAGCGAGCCGTCGACCCGAAAGCGCACGCTGGAATGCCGCTCGTAGGGCTCGATGTGGATGTCGCTGGCGCCATCGCGGGCGGCCTGCGTCAGCAAGGCGTTGAGCATGCGGATGATGGGCGCGTCGTCCGCCGTTTCCAGCAGGTCTTCCACCGCGGGCAGCTCCTGCATCATGCGGGAGAGGTCGGCATCGCCCTGTACTTCGCTCATCACGGTGGCGGCGCTGGATTCGCCCTGCGCATAGGCGGTGCTGATGCGCTGCGTCAGCACCGCAACGTCCAGCGTTTGCACCGACTGCGGATCGTACTTGCGCATCACCTCACTCAGTGCCGCCGGCGGTGTTGCGGTGTGCACCCACAGCGTGAGCGCGCCTGCCTGGTCCTCCAGCAGCAGCTGCTGGGTGCGGGCAAAAGCGTAGGGCAGGGGGTAGCTTGCGGCGGCCATCAGGGCTTGGCGGCTTCGGTCGGGCTGGTCGGTGCGGGCGCGGGCAGCGCGCGTTGCATCGGCATCACGGGGGCGTCGTTGATGGGCACCAGGCTGCTGGACTCAGGTTGCGCATCGATTTGCTTGGTACGCATCTGGTCGTAGCGGTCATTGGACAAGCGGTCCGATGCGCTTGCATCACGCACTACCACGGGACGCAGGAACACCATCAGGTTGGTCTTCTTGCGTTTGCGTGCCTCGCTCTTGAACAGTGCGCCGAAAAAGGGCAGGTCGCCCAGTCCGGGGACCTTCTCCTGGGTGCCGGTGAAGTCATCTTGCAGCAGCCCGCCCAGCACCACCACCGATCCATCGTCCACCAGCACATTGGTCTCGATGGTGCGTTTGTTGGTGGTGGGGCCGTTGGCGTCGGTGCTGGCCACGCTGGACACTTCTTGAAAAATCGCCATCTTGACCGTGCCGTTCTCGCTGATTTGTGGTTTGACCTTCAGTGTCAAGCCCACGTCCTTGCGCTCGATGGTCTGGAACGGGTTGACGGTGCCGTTGGACGTACCCGTGCTGGTGAATTGGCCCGTCACAAAGGGTACGTTCTGCCCAATCGTGATCTTCGCTTCTTCATTGTCCAGGGTCAGCAAGTTGGGTGTGGAGAGCACATTGCCGCTGCCACTGGTTTCCAGGAAACGGGCCAGTGCGCCCAGCACATACACGCCATTGGTTTGGGTGGCGGTACCAATATTCAGGCCGCCGGCGGGTGCCAGGGTGCCGGATGCGCCCTGGGTTGCCAGGCTCAGAATGTTTTTTCCGCCGGTACCAAAATTGGTGCCCAACAGACCAATCACGCCGTCACCGGCCTTGCCCAGGGCCCCTTGCCATTGGATGCCGAATTCGGCCGCCTTCTCGGCGCTGACCTCGGCAATCAGGCTTTCGACAAACACCTGCGCGCGCCGGGCATCGAGCTTGTCGATCACGGCGCGCAGCTGGCGGTATTGCGGCTCCGGGGCCGTGATGATGAGGGAGTTGGTTGCGGCGTCCGCCTGAATCTGGCCGCCGGTGGATGCGCCAGCGCCTGCCGCTGTGCTGGCCGACGCCACGGCAGCGGAGTTGGCTCCAACGCCTGTGCCCGCGCCAGTGGCGGTTGCGCGCGCCTCGCCGCTCAGCGCCGCACGCAGAGTGGTGGCCAGCTGCATCGCGTTGGCGTTTTTCAGGTACACCACGTAGATATTCCCGGCCGCGCCGTTGCTGGCGTTGCCAGAGGGTTGGTCCAACTTATCGATCAGCGATTTGGCCAGTGCCAGGCGTGCCTGGTTGGCAGCCCGCAGGATCAGGGTGTTGGAGCGGGGTTCCGCCACGAGGGTGGTCTTAAAACTGGCGTCTGCACCTCCGGGTGCAGCCGTGCCCGATGCCTCCAACAGGCGCAATACCAAGGGTGCCAGATCCGTGGCGCTGGCGTTCTTGAGCGCAATGATCTCCACGTCGGTGGCGTTGGGTACGTCCAGCGCAGCCACGATGCGGGCCAGTCGGCGCAGGTTGTCCGCGTAGTCGGTGATCACCAGCGAGTTGTTGCCGGGGTTGACGTTGATGGGGTTGTTCGGGCTGATCAGGGGGCGCAGCACCGCCACCAGGTTGTTGGCGTTTTCATACTGCAGCCGGATGATCTGGGTGGCCAGCTGGTTGCCTGCCGCGCCTGCGGTGGCCGCGCCGCCCGCCTCGATCACCGAGACCGACCCGCCTTGCAGCTTTGCATCGGCCTCAGGCACCACCTTGTCCAGCCCGTCGGTCTGCACCACGGTGTAGCCCTGCATGCGCAAGGTCGCCAAAAACTGGTTGTAGGCCACGGCGGGCGCCACCGGGGTGTCGGTGGTGAGCGTCATGGTACCTTTGACGCGCGGGTCCACCACCACATTGCGGCCGGTGACGGTGGCCATGGTGCGGGCCACGGACTCGATTTCGGCGTTGCTGAAGTTGAGTGTGATGGCCTCACCGCGCTTGGGGGTCGTGCTGCCACTCGCTGCGGTGATTTGTGCCTGTACTTTTAAGCTAAAAGTGCCTATAACCCCCGTCAATAGTGCGCAAGCAGCTATTGAAATAATAGCATTCAGGCGTGTGCCGGGAACCTGTTTGAACCGGAGGTGCATATGAAGTTAACCCACTTTGATGATGGAGCGCGCGCCCTCGCGCCGACCGATGATATTGAGAAGATTGGACAGCGCCTCGGTGCGCTCGGGAGCCGCACTGGCCTCGCCTTCAAAGCGCAGACGGCCCTGCTCCCACCTGCCGGTGCCGCTGAGTTGCAAACTGCCATCCAGCGTGGTCAGTTGCAGCGTGGGCCGTGGGCCTCCCGCCAACGCCAGGCGGTAGCTGCCCATGGGTTTCAGGGTCGATAGGCTGCTCGATATCTGGTTGGCGTCCAACTGGACGCGTCCGGCCAAGTGCCACCCGTCGGGCTGCCATTGCAATTCCAGTTGCTGGCTGGAGAGCAACAAGCTGCCTTGTAGCTGAAGCGTGTTCCAGGGCGTGCCCAAGCCGGCAAGCAATGCGCTGGGCCAGCGCGATGCCTGCGTCGCGGGCTGGTCCGACAGGCGCACGCGCAATCCGCTCCAGCTGGGGCTCAGGGTCCACTGCCATGGCTGGGGCAGGCAGCAATCGGCGTTGAGCGCCAGCGTGAGCCCGTCAAAACTGGGCGCGAGCTGCCACTGGACGCGGCCTGGCAAGGCGGCCGGCACGCGGCTGCCTTGGCCGGCGCCCAGCACCAGTTGCGCCGAACCACGCCAAATTGTGCCCAGGGGTGCCAAAAGTTGCACCCGGTCATTACTGAGCCGCTGGATGCCCTGCGCCAGCCATTGGGCGGGTGCAAATAACAGGCTCGCCATGAGCAGGCCCACGCAAGCACCTGCGCCCGCCCAAGCCCAGGGCGTAGCCGTCCCATGGGTGGCGTTGGCGAGTTGGGAGCGTGACCCTGCAAAGCGTTGCATGGCGGGATTCAGGGCGTGGGGAGTGCCATTTGCAGCGTGCCACTCCAGCCAGTGCCCGCGCGCGTCAGGTGGGCCTGCGCCGGCAAGCAGTGGGCGTTGCTGCGGGCGTTGGACAGCCATTGGGCCAAGGCATCGGCGGTGACGCCGCGCAGCCGTACCGTGGCGCTGTCCCCGCTGAACGTCACCTCTGCCAAGGTGCCAAACGCCTGCTGCACCGACGCCTGCAAGGCCTGGGTCGCGGCGGCTTGCGATAGCCGGGGCTGCGCCCTTAAGGTCAGCGCCAGGGCCTGCAGGCGCAGCATGGTTTGCAATTGTGCGTCTTGGGTGCTGCGTTTGGCATCCAGTGACCGAACTGTGCGCAGTGCGGGCGCCAGGGCCAGCGACCACAGCAAGCCCGCCACCACCAGCAGTGCGCCAAGCCGCAGCAAGGACTGTTCGCGGGGTGGGCGCTGGCTCCACCAGGCGTGCAGCGTGGCCGCGCTCATGGCGTGCTCCGGGCTTGCAACACCAGGGTGTCGCCCTCGGCCCGGCTGGTAAATCCTCGCGGCTGCGCCGCAGCGGCCAGTGCGGCGGCTTGTTCCGGGTTGAATCCAGTGCCTGTCAGGCGCAACTCACCTGCTACAAAATCAATAGCTGCTGGCGCACTGTTGGCGGGCGTTGAGGGCCTAAAAGCACCATAAACGCCGAGCAAGGTTTCCAGGTCCCGCGGGGAGCTGCTGCCGTTGGACTGGCGCAGCTCCGCGACGGCACGCTCCATTTGCAGCGGGGCATCCACCACCACGGTGATGTTCGGGAAGGTGTTGCTCAGTGTGCTGGTGATCGCCGTGCGTTGCTGTGCCAGAAGCGACTGCGCATTCCAGGCAAAGACGTTTAGGCCCAGCACTTGCACCAGCGCAATCGTGGCGGCGGCCCAGCGCGCCGCGCGCCACTGGGGTGCGTTCCAAATTTGACTCGCCGTCTGCGTGAGTCGGGTCAGCCACGGGTTGCGCCGTGCCATGTCAAATTGCGCCAGGTTCCAGTCGGTCCGGGCGGCCGCCAAAAGCCGTTCTGTGGGGGTGACCACACGCGCTTCGCGGTGGAACAGTTGTTCGGCCAGTTGCGCCACGGCGGGCTCGGCCAGCAGTTCCGCATGCAGCGCCAATTGCGCGGGCAACGCACCGGTCATCACCCCGTGCGCCAGTGACGCTGGCAGGCTGTGAACGCCTGTGGAATCCGTCCACACCAGCCGGGCGGTGTCTTGTGAGCCGGTGACCCACAGCCGGGCGTGGTGCGGGGTGTCGGAAGTGGCGTGCAAGTCGGCCACCTCGGGCGACCACTCGGGTACCACGCGCTGGGGTGCCTGCCCTGCCTGCTGCAATGCATCCAGTGCACCGCGTAACCAGGCGCGGTCACATACCGCCACCCAGACGGGCGCATCTGCGCGTGCGCCGGGTTGCAGTGCAAAGTGCAACTGGGCTGGTTCGTCGAGCAATTGGTCCTCTAGCAGCCCCTCCAGCACGGCGCGCAGGCGCGGGGTATTGCGATCCTTCATCAGCCCTGTGGACAGCGTGCCTGCAGGAAGTTGGACCCAGTGCCACGATACCGCGCATGCGGGTATCACCGCGATGGTTTCGCTGTTCAGATGAAGGGTGGTGAGTGTGGCGGTCATGGCAGGTGTTAGCCGGCTCGTTCTACGGAGACCGCCAGGGGCAAAGCGACGCGCTCACGCGAAAGCACCTTGACCACTAGGCCGTCGCGTTGCACCAGTGAGCGCTCTTGCACCACCCGCGTTTCCAGCCGCAGTTGCCCACGGACTTCAAAGAAGCGAGAACTCACGCCGTGCAGTCCCTCCGCAAGGGGGGATTCCGTGCCACCAATGACCTTTGCCGCATCACTCAGTGTTTTGTAGTGGGATTGCGTGCGGGCTGCTGCTAACCGCTGCGCGTTGGCCATGCTCAGTGTCGGGATGCAGGAAAACAGCACCAACGCCGGTGCGGTGTTCAGGTTCACCGTTGTGCGTTCGGGCAACACTGTAATGTAGGGCTCCAGTCTTGCGATGCTGGCGTGCGGCAAGCCCAGCCAGGCCAGTTGGTCGATGGTGCGTGGCACCAAGGCGGCAAATTGCGCGCTGGATGCTTGATTCTGGGCACCGCGGGCTGCAGCAGTGTCGGATGCCAGTGCTTCTTTCAAATTCTGGATGAGCGCTGTCAATTCACCCTCCGGCAGGCGCAGCGCCTCAAAAAGTCGCGCAAACGCCCGCCGGGACGGTGGATGAGCTTGGCCGCTTTCGATTAGATTGGTGATGTTCAGCCGCGCTTGCAGGTCCGATATCTGGCCGGACAAAAAGGCCTCGGGCTGGGTCTCCACGCCATCGCCGGCACCTCCTTGCGTGCCCAGGAATGTGGATAGGCGCGCCTCCTGCAGTGGCACAGCCCAGGGCTCGGCCAGGTGTTCAGCACCCCCCGCGCGCCCGTCCTCGCGCAGGATTAGACGGGCCCAGTCGAGTGCGCCTTGCAGCACCCAAGCGGATTGCACCCGGGCGCGCTCGGCAGTTTCCACCTCAATGCCACGCCATTGTTGCCACAGTGCGGCGGCGCTGAGAGACGCCACCAAGGTGACCAACAGCATGGCTGTAAGGATGGCCGCACCGCGCTGGCGGGGCCTGTTTGGCTGGTGATTCATGGTGCGCTGCCCACAAGGGTGGGGCGGGCCCAATCGCGCGTAATACGGCCCGCCAGCGGGTGCGGCGCGGGTGTCACCACGACCAGCCGCACACCATCGGGGACGACGGTGGTGCCGGCACCAGGAGTCGCCGTCGACGCAGCACTCGACAACGGGTTGCTCCAGCTGCCGCCACGGAAAAAGTAAACCTGCCACTGCTCCATGGGCGCAATCGCAATTTCTTGTTGCCTGGCCACGTCGCTGGGGTTTTGTGCCCACTGCGCGGCGGCTTCCCATGCGTTTTTCCAGTCGGCTCTGCTGCGTATCGGGGCAGACTGCCAGCGCAACCATTGGGCAGTACCCTCCCGTTCAGCCCGGGACCAGGCCACCACCAACACCCCCTCACCCGCGTCGGCGCTGTGGCGACGGGTGACCCGCAGCGCCCGGCCATCCCAATCAACGGCGGTGGTGTGGGGGAGTTCGATCAGCGCGTCCAGGTCCGCGACCCACTGCGCCAGTCCCGCCTCCAGCGTCAGGACCGCATCTGTATGCGTGCGTGTTTGTCCAGCGGCCAGCGCCATGCCGTCCAAGGCGCGCCAGCCCATGACTGTCATCAGGGCCATGATGCTGACCGCAACCAGCAGCTCGATCAGGGTGAACCCCCGAACGCAAGCGCGACGCGGACGGGGTGCTAGCCGTAGCATCATCAATACCGCCCCACCACCGTGCTGAGTTGCACCAGAGGCAGCTGGTCCAGAAACATGCGGACCTCCACGCGTCGGAAATTCGGGTTGGGCGTGGGCTGCACCAAGAGCCGCAGTTGCAGCGTGCGCCCTGCCTGTTCGCAGTCACTGGTAGTGTCCCCAACGTCGGGGAGCTGGCGCGCCAGGCGGATTTGGGTCAGAGCGTTTTCTGCGCACAGTTGGGCCAGCACGCGCATGCTTTGTCGTTCGGCATTGCGCGTCATGGCGGCGGTGGCTTGCAGGCCTGCTATCAGCGCCGTGGCCACGATGGCCAGGGCCACGAGCACCTCGATGAGGGTAAAACCGCGTGCGCGTGTCATGCCTGTGCTTAGGGTGTGGATGCTTGCACCGCAAAGGGTCGGACACCGTCGGTGGCAATGCGCAGGGCTTTTTGCGGTTGATCCGTCAGCCACAAGCGCACGCTTTGGGGTGGGATCAGGGGCTCCGGGCCGAGCAACAAAGGTTGCGCCGAGCTTGCAGACACTCCCGGTTGCGTCCAAGTCCGGGGCAGCGCATCCTGGGTGTCAGGGGGGAGGCCATCCAGGGAAAACCCGTTGCCTGTTGCGCGCCAGCGCACCGGTACACCGGCGGCGCGAGACTGGGCTCGGGCGGACTCCAGAATGGCCGCTAGGCGCTGCGCTTCGGTTTCCAGTTGGGCTTGTGCAGAATCGCGCATGGCCAGTGAAACGCCCACTGAGGCGATGGCCACAATGGCCACTACCAAGAGCAATTCCAGCAAGGTGAAGCCGCCACAGGGGTGGTGTACCCCAGTGCGCGCCGCCATATCACTGCCAGCTGCCAATGTCGGCATTCTTGCCGTCACCACCGGCTTGGCCGTCGGCCCCGAATGACAACACGTCAATCTCGCCCTTCACGCCAGGGTTCATGTAAAGGTAGCCGCGCGCCCACGGGTCATTGGGCAGTTTGTCCAGATAGGGGCGCCAGTTGGCGGGGAGGGGGCCGCTGGTAGGCTTGGTGACCAGTGCCTGCAGGCCTTGTTCGCCCGTGGGGAAGCGCTGGTTGTCGAGCTTGTAGAGCTTGAGCGCCTGTGTCAGGTTGGCAATGTCGGTCTTGGCTGCCGTGACGCGCGCATCGTCCGCGCGGTCCAGCACGTTGGGAACGATGAGCGCTGCCAGTACACCGATGATGACCAGCACCACCATCAGCTCGATCAGCGTAAACCCCCGGAGCAGGGCGCGCTGAAGTGGTCGGTGCAAACAGTGGGTTTGGGTCATGGTGTGGTTCAAAGACGGATTAAGCGCGTGCAGTGCATTTCCATGATAATTCTGCCCATGCGCGCGTCTTTGAGAAATATCAGGTTGCCACGGCTTGTTACCTTTGGGTTGGCTGCCGTGGCCGCGGGCAGTGCCGTTTTTTGGGGGCTGCAAGGCTCGGGGCTGGCTTTTGTCACCCCCGTCATTGCGGTGGACGTGCAGACCGCCGCAGTGGCCGAACCCCACGCCGTCGCCCGTGCCTTGGGTGGCTCCGGTGCCGGCGCGCCTGTGGTCCCCAGTGTCTTGGCCTCGTCACTGGACTCCAGTCGATTTGTCTTGGCGGGCGTGGTGGCTTCCAGGAGTCAACTGGGGGCGGCGCTGATTGCTGTGGACGGCAAACCGGCCAAGCCCTATGCAGTGGGGGCCCGGGTGGGCGATGGCTGGATGCTGAAATCGGTGCAGCCAAGGCGCGCCGTCCTCCTAAGGGTGGCTGCTGATGCCCAGGGTTTGCCAGGCCCGGTGGAGATGGTGCTGGAGTTGCCTGCGCTCACACAAAAATAGCAGTTTCAACTGACACTTGACAGGGCAAGCGCGGGGCCCGTTGGCGTACGCCCTTGAGTCCGCGTGTTCAAAGCCCAATCAATGCGCGCCGTAGGTGGCCAGCCTTTTTGCATCCAGGATTCGGATTTCGCGCTTGTTGATTTCAATCAGTTTGTCGGATTCAAGCTGGTGCAGCACGCGCGAAAAATATTCCGGGGTCAGTGACAGGCGGGAGGCCACGGTGGCCTTGCTGGCAGGCAAGGACACGGTGACGATACCCAAATCACGCGGCTCGCCCAGATTGATGTCCTTGAGCAAGTAGCCAATCAATCGCTGCAACCCGCTGTGCAGGGTGTAGCTTTCCACATCCATCAGCAACCGGTGCAAACCGTGCGAAATACCGGACAGCATGTGCATGGAAAAGCGCGGATCGCGTTCAATTTCATTGAAAACCGCCTGCTTGCTGACCGTCATCAGCAAGGTGTCGCTCAAGGCCTGTGCGTTCAGCATATAGGGCTTGGCCAAGAACATCATGGCTTCTGCAAAGCTCTGGCCCGGTCCGATCAGTTCCACCACTTTTTCCTCACCCGACGCCGACGTCACGTACAGCTTGACTTGGCCCGAGACCAGGTAATGAAAAGCATCGCACGGCTCACCGGTCCTGAAAACCATCTCGGTGCGGCCAAATCGGCGCAGTCGGCAGCCTTGGGCCACGTTCTCCCGCCGGTGGGTCGACAATTCACTGAACATGGGAACCGCAGACAGGTGCCGCTGCATATCAAGGGGGTGGACGCGCATTTTTGCTACTACTTCATTGGATTTGACTTGGGTTAACTTTAGAGGGCAAAACTGCCCGACACCATCCCCCAGAAGAGCTATTTGCACGCTGTGAAGAACTACCAGTTAACGCAAGCACATAGTTCCAAAGAACTAGCTTGCACACTGGTTCATTTTCTCTTGCGCTAAATCAAATCGAGTGGGTGCGTTGAATGCTTGCGCCGCAGTCAGCGGGCAATGTTTTCCCGGACCAGGCGTGAGGTGGCAGGGTTGAAGTAGACCTCCACAATCTGGCCATTTCGGTCAAACCCATAAATTTCATAGCGAGTTCCGACGGGGCAAAACGCCCTACTGCACTCGGCGCATTACGCATTTCTTAACACGGGTATTTGCACCCTATTAAGCGCAATCCCTAAAATTGCCCCTGACCTCCACGCCAATACTTACTCAAGCTCTGAAACGCCGCAAACTGCCTATCGGCATGCAGACCTTCTCGCAAATCCGCGAGGACAACTGCTACTCCGTTGATAAAACCGGCATGGCTGTGGACTTGATTGAGCGCTTGCATGCCCAGGCCGCAAACGCGTGGTGGTGCTGGTGGATGAATACGATAAGCCGATTTTGGACAACATCACCGACGCACCCATCGCCCGCACCATGCGCGATGGCTTGCGCAATTTTTACTCGGTCATCAAAGATTGCGATGCCCACATCAAGGCCACCCTGCTTACCGGGGTGAGCAAGTTCAGCAAAGCCAGCCGCAGCGTGGTTGGGTTTGAGGCAGAGACGCTATAAAAACTGTAGTTTCTCACGCAAGCAGCACTAGCGAATGGGCTCAAAAAAGTGGCTCGGGTAACCGAACTACCAGCTCGGCGCAGCCGTTCCCGCCGGCACCACAGTGCGCGCGGGTGCCGCAGGGAGCCAGGCACCGCTGGCCGCATAGACCGCTGCCGCCGCCAAGCACAGTGCCACCAGCAGCGCGCCCCAGCCACCGCCTTGGGCCGACTCGCCGCGCGTACCCTCTTTCCAGCCGGTGATCATGGGTTTGACCAAGTTGTCTTTTTTGATGCGGGCGTAATACGCAATGGCCGCCAGATGCAGGCCTATCAGCACAAACAGGGCGTTGGATCCCAACTCGTGCAGGCCGGTGAGTTGGTTGCTCAGGCCCTTGCCAATCAGCGGGTAAAGCGGGCCGAAGAATGCAATATCGTCATTGGAAAACAGGCCGGATGTGGCTTGCAAGGCCAGCAGCCCCAGCAGGCCAAACACCGAAAGCGCGCCCAGCGGGTTGTGGCCCAGGCTGTGCCAATCGCCACGCAGATAGGCTTTAAGCCTGGCTGGTGTCGGGAAGAACTGCGTGAAGCGCGCATAGGTCGAGCCCAGCACCCCCCACACCACGCGAAAAACGATCAGGCCGACAATCAATATCCCGATTCTGCCGTGCCAGTCCATCAGGTTGCCACCCACTTTGGCGCTGACGATGGCGGCCACCACACACAGTGCCAGCAGCCAGTGAAACAGCCGCGTGGGCAAGTCCCAGAGCTTGATACGGTCGGTTCTCATGTCGATTCCTCTCATAATTCACAAAAAAAGGCACCCGTGGGTGCCTGGTGGCGTCAAGCCCGCAAAGGCCTGATTATTTCTTGGCCTTGAAGTCGTCGTGGCAGCCCTTGCAGGTGCCGCTTAGCTTGCCAAATTGCTCCTTCACTGCTGCAGCATCGCCCGCCATGGCCAACTGCGCCATCGCATTGGCTTCCTTGACCAGCGCGCCAGCGGCCTTGCCTACTTTTTCGCCTTCAGTCCAGATTTCTGGTTTGGCGCGGGTGGCTTCCCAGCCAGTACCCTTGTCGCTGCCGGGAACGAAGAGTGCGCCCATGCCCGAATTGGCAACGGCCTGAATGGCGGTGGCGGCCTTGATGACTTCTTCCTTGTTGTAAGTGCCATCCACATTGGCCTTGATGCGGGTCATGTTCCAGGCCATGAAGCCGTAGCCGGACTGGCGGAATTTGATGGCATCCTCCACTTTGAGTTGGGCGGATGCGGTGGCGGACAGGGTCAGGGCGACAAGTGCGAGTAAAAGTTTGGATTTCATGGTGGTTCCCAAGGTAGTCTAAAAAAAATCGGGTGTCTTGAGCGACATTCCATCATAGATCACTGGCGCATTAGCGTAAGCGCCAACTCGCCCACCTTAGCGCGTCGTCGGTCTTATCCCGCCAATAACGCCGCATTCCCCCCGGCTGCCGTGGTGTTCACGGTAATCGTCTGCTCGGCGCAGAAGCGGTACAGGTAGTGCGGGCCACCGGCTTTGGGGCCGGTGCCGCTCAGGCCTTCGCCGCCAAAAGGTTGCACGCCCACCACCGCGCCGATCTGGTTGCGGTTGATGTAGACATTGCCCACATGCGCGGCTCTCGCCAGCGCCTGGGCACGGCTGTCAATGCGGGTCTGGATGCCGATGGTCAGGCCATAGCCCAGTGCATTGATCTGGTCGATGACGGCCTGTGGGTCACTCAACGCCCCAGAGCCCCAGCGCACGATGTGCAGCACCGGGCCGAAGATTTCAGAACGCAGGTCGGCAATCGACTGCACCTCGAACGCTTGGGGCGCAATCAGGTTGGGCAGGCCAGGTTGCTGGAGTGCTCCTGAATTTGTAGCTGCTTGCGCATGCTCCGCGTGGCCTAGAAGCTGTTTTGACTCTAAACTCAGGCGTGCAAGGTGGGTTTGAATACCGTCAAAGGCTTCCCTGTCAATCACCGGGCCCACGTCGGTACTCAGCAGGGCCGGGTCGCCCACCACCAGCTCTTGCGCAGCGCCTTGGATCATCGCAATCACATGGTCGGCAATAGTCTCGTGCACACACAGCAGGCGCAGCGCCGAGCAACGTTGGCCGGCGCTGCGGAAGGCGCTCTGCACCACCGCATCCACCACCTGCTCGGGCAGTGCGGTGCTGTCCACCAGCATGGCGTTGATGCCCCCGGTCTCGGCGATTAGCGGCACGATGGCGCCGTCTTTGGCGGCCAGCGCGCGGTTGATGATTTTGGCAACCGACGTGGATCCAGTAAACACTACACCAGCCACGCCGGGGGCTGCGACCAGGGCGGCACCCACGGTGTCACCGGGGCCATGCATCAGTTGCAGCGCGTCTTCGGGTACACCGGCGGCGTGCAAGAGCTTGACGGCTTCCAGCGCCACGCCCGGGGTTTGCTCGGCCGGTTTGGCCAACACGGTGTTGCCGGTCGCCAAAGCCGCAGCCACCTGGCCCATGAAGATGGCCAAGGGGAAGTTCCACGGGCTGATACAGACCCAGGGCCCACGGGCGATCAGGCGCAGCTCGTTGCTCTCACCCGTCGGTCCGGGCATGGCGATGGGGGCCATGATGCGCTCGGACTCACCCGCGTAGTAGCGCAAGAAGTCCACCGCCTCGCGCACTTCACTCACCGCATCGCCCCAAGTTTTGAAGGCTTCTTTCACCAGCAGGGCGCAGAACTTGGGCAACTGGTCTTGCAGTGCGTCTGCAGCGCGGCGCAGTATGGCAGCGCGCTCGGATACCTCAGTTTTGCTCCACTTTTGATAGCTCGCTGCGCTTATGAATAGGGCGCTAGAGGCCAATTTGGCATCAAACACCGGTACGACCGGCACCTGCGTCGTGGCCAAGGCCGCAAGCAGCGGCGCGCGCATGGATTCCACCGTCAAATCCAACCCGGCGCTGTTTTTGCGCGCCGACCCAAACAGCTCCAGCGGCAGCGGCAGAGAGGTTTCGGGCTCCAGACGCAAGGGCGAGATCAGCAGCTCCTGCATGCCCACGGATTCGTCGGCCAACTGGTGCACAAACGAGGAGTTGGCACCGTTTTCCAGCAGGCGGCGCACCAGATAAGCCAGCAGGTCTTTGTGGGCACCCACCGGGGCGTAGACGCGGCAGGCGATCAGCGGGTTTTTCAGCACCTCGCGGTACACGCCTTCGCCCATGCCGTGCAGGCGTTGCAGCTCGAACGGCGCGCCGCTCTTGGCGCCCATTTGCAAAATGGCGGCGATGGTGGCCGCGTTGTGCGTGGCGAACTGCGGGTAGATGGCGTCGGGCGCGGCCAGCAGCGCGTTGGCGCAGGCCAGATATGAGATGTCGGTATGGTGCTTGTGGGTGAACACCGGGTAGTGGGGCAGGCCCGCCTCTTGGGCGCGCTTGATCTCGGCATCCCAATACGCACCTTTGACCAAGCGGCACATCAGGCGGATCTGGTACTTGCGGGCAATCGCGGTGATGTGTTCGATCAACTCCAGCGCGCGGGTCTGGTACGACTGCATGGCCAGGCCGAAGCCGCTCCACTGCGGGAACTGCTGGGCCACCTTGGCGGCCAGCGCTTCAAATACCTCCAGTGACAGCTCCAGGCGGTCCACCTCTTCGGCGTCGATGGTCAGGTTGATGTTGGCACGGGCGGCCTGCTCGCACAGCCCCCAGACGCGGGGCACCAGCTCGGTCATGACCCGCTCCCTCTGCGCATCTTCAAAGCGTGGGTGCAGCGCGCTGAGTTTGATGGAAATACCATCATTTCCCTCGCAAACCCCCGTGGAATATGCGTGACCAGCTATTGATTGAATAGCACTCTGGTAGCTGGCCAGGTACTTGCGCGCATCGGCGTCGGTGCGGGCGCCTTCGCCCAGCATGTCATAGCTGTAGCGCAGTTGCTTCACTTTCCGCTTGGCGGATGCAGCCTCGTCCATGGCCTCGCCGATGGTCTGGCCCAGTACAAACTGGCGGCCCAGCAATTGCACCGCGCGCAGCGTGGCAGCGACTACCGAGCGGGCGCCCAGCTTGGCAAACATGCCGGTGGGCGCTTCGCTGTCGGGTAAAAATTTCTTGCTCATGGCGATGGCGGTGCTGCTCAAGCGCGCCAGGGTCTTGTCACCGGCGGCGTCAAAGTCGGCGCGACCCAGTTGGTCGGCGGTCAGCGCGATGGCGGTTTCTGCATCAGGTACGCGCAACAAGGCTTCGGCCAAGCGCATCAGGGCTAGGCCTTCGGCGCTGGAGATGGGGTATTCCTTGAGCAGGCTCTCCATGGCCCAAAACGGCGGCGGGTTCTGGCGCACCGCCTGCACCCAAGGGGTGGCCACTTTGGCCGCGCCAGCCCAGTCCAGCGCGCTGGCAAGCGAAGCAAGGCGCTGCGCGACGATCTCGCTCTCGGGGCGGTAGGGGTTGGGCAGGCGCTGGGATGCACCAGGGGTGGCGAGGAAGGCCGACATGGAAAACTCCACAAAAAAACAGAATGCGCTATGTTGTCTCATTGGTGTATGAATTAGTATTTGAAATTTGATGCTTTTTTAGTGAAAAACACTATTGCCGGTTGATTCACAATATGGACAGAGCCCTGTAACCACCAAAATTTCATTTTTTTTCGCCATGTCAATCGATTCAGCATTGCGGCGCATCACACGCACTCACTTGGCCTGTTGGGTGCTCGCATGCACATGGCTCCTGTTGTCCGGCTCGGCAGCACTGGCAGCGCCGCGTGAGGTGCGGGTGGGGGTGTACCAAAACGAGCCCAAGATATTCCTGGGCGAACAAAATCAGCCCACCGGCATATTGGGTGACCTGCTGGTCGAAATGGCCCAGCACGAAGCGTGGTCCCTGCGCACCGTGCCCTGCGAATGGCAGGCCTGCCTGGATGCATTGCAGTCCGGTGAGATTGATCTCATGCCCGATGTGGCCTACACCGAACAACGCAGCAAGCAATTTGACTTTCACACTACGCCCGCGCTGCTGAGCTGGTCGCAGGTGTACAAACACAGTGGGGTGCAAATCAACTCCGCCCTGGACCTGCAGGGCAAGCGCATTGCCGTGCTGGCGGGCTCGGTACAACAGGACTATTTGCAAAATCTGCTGAATGGCTTCGGCCTGAAGGCCGAGCTGGTGCCGGTGCAGTCGCTCAAAGAAGGTTTTGAAAAGGTGGCTGCGCGCACGGTCGACGCGGCTGCGGCCAACCGGTTCTATGGCGATTTGCAGGCCGCCCAATACCAGCTGGACCCCACGCCCGTCCTGTTTCAGCCTTCGCAATTGTTTTATGCCACCGGCAAGGGCCGCAACGCAGACCTGCTGAGCGCCATTGACCAGCGCTTGGGGCAGTGGCAGTCGCAACCGGATTCGCATTATTTTGTCATTCTCAAGCGGTGGATGGAGGCGCCCACGCTAGCCATCGTGCCGGTGTACGTGTGGTGGAGCCTGGCCGGTCTGGCCTTGTTGCTGTTTGCGGCGGTGACCGTGGTTCTGGCCCTGCGGCGCCAAGTGGCCGACAAATCGTGGCACCTGCAAAGCACGGAGGACCGCTTGGCCACCATTCTCAACAGCGTGGATGCCTTCATCTATATCAAGGATGCTGAACTGCGCTACCAGTACGTCAACCGCAAGGTGGCCGATTTGTTTGGTCTACCACCTTCGCAGGTGGTGGGCAAAACCGACAGCGACTTCTTTGACGCCGCCACCGTGGCCAAGCTGCACATCAACGACCTGCGGGTGGTGGAGCATGGCGAGCGTGTGGAGGAGGAAGAAACCAACCGCAGCGCAGACGGCACGTTCTCGCATACCTACCTGTCGGTGAAGCTGCCCTTGCGCGGGCGCGATGGCGCAGTCTACGCGCTGTGCGGAATTTCCACCGACATCACCAAACACAAGCAGGCGGAGGCGGCCATTCACCAGCTCGCCTTCTACGACCCGCTAACCCAGCTGCCCAATCGTCGCCTGCTGATGGAGCGCCTGGGCCAGGCCATCGCAGTGCAGGCCCGAGACAAGCAGCGCTGTGCGCTGTTGTTCATTGACGTGGACAACTTCAAGGACCTCAACGACACCTTGGGGCACCATACGGGGGACCAATTGCTGCGCCAGATTTCGCACCGTTTGAGTGTCTGTGTTCGTGCGCAAGACACCTTGGCGCGCCAAGGCGGCGATGAGTTTGTGGTGATGCTGCAGGGCCTGAGCCTGCAGTTGGACGATGCGGCGCAGCAAGCCCGGCTCGTGGCAGAAAAAATCTTGCAAGCGCTGGCGCAGCCCTACCTCTTGGTTGAACACCACTATCTGACCTCTGTGAGTATTGGCATTGCCATGTTTTCCGGTGCGCACACCGATCAAGACGAATTGCTCAAGCAGGCTGACCTGGCGATGTACCAGGCCAAGACCGATGGGCGCAATACGGTGCGGTTTTTCAGTCCGGTGATGCAGGCCCAAGTCACCGAGCGCACGGCCTTGGAGGCAGACTTGCACCGAGCACTGGCGGCTACTGAGTTCTTGCTGTATTACCAGCCGCAAATCAGCAGCACGGGCCAGCAATTGGGCGTGGAGGCACTGGTACGGTGGCAGCACCCGCAGCGCGGTTTGGTGTCACCTGCCGAGTTCATTCCAGTGGCCGAAGCCTCTGGCTTGATTTTGCCCTTGGGCCAATGGATTTTGACCACGGCGTGCCACCAGCTGGTCGCGTGGTCCCGGGTTGAGGAGACGCGGCACTGGAGCATTGCAGTCAACATCAGTGCCCGCCAGTTCCGCCAGGCGGACTTTGTGCAGCAAGTGCTGCTGGCGCTGCAAGCGTCTGGTGCCAACCCGCACTACCTGGAGTTGGAACTTACCGAAAGCCAATTGATCGAAGACGTTGAAAGCGTGGTTGCTAAGATGGGCGCGCTCAAGGCGCTTGGGGTGCGCTTTTCGCTGGACGATTTTGGCACTGGCTACTCCTCGCTCAGCATCCTCAAGCGCTTGCCATTGGATCAGCTCAAGATTGACCAGTCATTTGTGCACGATGTGTTGACCGATCCGCAAGATGCCAGCATCGTGCGTGCCATTGTGACGCTGGGCGCCAGCTTGGACCTGCAAGTGATCGCCGAAGGGGTGGAGACTGCTGAGCAACGCGCAGCCTTGTTGGAACTGGGGTGCCAAAATTTTCAGGGCTACCTGTTTGGCCGACCCGCACCCGCCTAAAGCAGTTCGCCTAACTGGGCCTGCCTACTTTTTGTCCTTCTCCATCTGATTTCCGATGATGCCGCCGACGGCTGCGCCGCCCAGGGTTCCGCTGGTGCTGCCGCCGGTAAGGACTGAACCCGCCACGGCACCGACACCAGCACCAATGGCCGTGTTTCTTTCTCGTGTTGATAGATCCGCACACGCCGCCAAGCTAATTAGCAGCACTGCTGCGGCAGCGTTGATGGCATATCGTTGCAGGGGGTTCATAGCGGTACCTCTTTCTGGCTCTGATAAATGGAATGCGTACGGCCCAAGGCGCGACGCCATCCATTCAATCGGCAGAATGAATTTCCCTATTGAGAAAACGCAAGAAGCGCCCGCCTGTTTGCGGGCGCTCTGTTCAGCGCGGGGCGCTGGTTTTACGCATTAAAGTGCTTTTGCCAAACAGGCTCTCTACCAGGTCCACGGCCAATTCGGCCGTCTGGTTGCGCACGTCCAGCGCGGGGTTAAGTTCCACAATGTCCAGTGAGGCGAGGCGCCCCGTGTCGGCAATCATCTCCATGCACAGCTGGGCTTCGCGGTAGTTAGGTCCGCCGCGTACCGTGGTGCCCACGCCGGGGGCGATGGTGGGGTCCAGAAAATCGACATCCAGACTCACATGCAAATGGGTGTTGGCGTCAATCAGCGCCAAGGCCAGTTCCATGGTGTGGCGCATGCCCATCTCGTCAATAAAGCGCATGTCAAACACTTCAATGCCCATGTCATGCACCAGGCGTTTTTCACCTTCATCGACACTGCGAATGCCGATTTGGCGAATCTGCTCGGGGTTAATCGCGGGCACATGGCCGCCGATCTCTATCAGCTCCTGTGGGCCCTGGCCACACAGGCAGGCCACCGGCATGCCGTGGATGTTGCCGCTGGGTGTGAGGGTGGCGGTGTTGAAGTCCGCGTGGGCATCGAACCACAGCACGCGCAGCTTTTTGCCGGTGTCGCGGCAGTGGCGGGCCACTGCGCTGATGGATCCAATCCCTAAGCAGTGGTCGCCACCCAGCATGATGGGCAAGCGCCCGGCGCTGAGTTCGGCGTACATCGCATCGTGCAGCAACTGGTTCCACTGCACCACTTCGGGCAGGTGGCGAAAGCCGTTGACGGCCTCGGTCCACGGGTTGGCCGGGCCTTGCAGGTTGCCGCAGTCTTTCACGTCCAGGCCAAACTGGGCAATCGCGCTGGCAATGCCTGCGACCCGCAAAGCCTCAGGCCCCATGCGGGCCCCCAGCGAGCCCGCGCCAATGTCGGTGGGGACGCCAATGAGACTCACGCCCCCTGGAGCACGGTGAGCAAGCGTGTGGGCAGGGGTGGGTGTGGTGGTGTTCATGCCGCCAATGCTAATGCAACAGGCGCAGGGCGGATCAGGCTGAACAGGTCTTTCGGGTCGGCCAGGTTGGGGATCAGGGACACGCGTTGGCCCAGGCCCATCTCGGTGGCCACATCGCGCAGGTAGCGCAGTGCGGAAAAGTCTTCCAGCGCAAAGCCAACGGAGTCGAACAGGGTGATCTGCGCTGGGGATGTTCGCCCCGCGGCAGTGCCCACCAGCACTTGCCACAGCTCGGTCACGGCGAAGTGGGCGGGCAGGTGTTGCAAGTCGCCTTCGATGCGGGTTTGCGGCTCGTACTGCACAAACACCTCGCAGGCGCGCAGCACGTCGGGGTGCAGCTCGGTCTTGCCGGGGCAATCGCCGCCCACACCGTTGATGTGCATGCCGGACTCCAGCATCTCCGGGGTCAGGATGGTGGCGTTGGTCTTGTCGGCAGTTACCGTGGTCACGATGTCAGCGCCGCGCACGGCTTGGGCAATGCTGTCGCACACCGTCAGGCGCAGCGTGGTGTGTTGGAGGTTGTTCAGCAGTTTTTTCGTGGCCGCGGGGTCGGTATCAAACAGGCGTATCTCTTCAATACCCAACAGGTGGTGGAAGGCCAGTGCCTGGAACTCAGCCTGCGCGCCGTTGCCGATTAGGGCCATGGTGGTGCTGTTGGGACGTGCCAGGGTGCGCGCCGCCACGGCGGACATGGCGGCGGTGCGCAGGGCCGTGGTCAGGGTCAGCTCGCTGAGCAACTCCGGAGTGCCGGTGTCCACATCGGCCAGCACGCCAAACGCCATCACGGTCGGCAAGCCCACTTGCGTGTTCTTGGGGTGGCCGTTGACGTACTTGAAGGTGTAGGTCTTGGCGTCGGCAATGGGCATCAGCTCAATCACGCCCTCGGGCGAGTGGGCGGCCACGCGGGCGCATTTGTCAAAGTCTTGCCAGCGTTTGTAATCGGCCTCGATGTAATCCGCCATGCGGGCCAAGGTGGCGGCCGCGCCGACTTGGGTGACGATGGTGGCAACGTCTTGCACGCTGAGAAACAGGGTTTGGGCCAGTGGGGCGCGTGTCATGGTGGAGTCTCCGAATAGTATGGAGTAGTCTCCCAAAGGCGCGTGCCAATGTAAATCGCCAGTTATGCTGCCTTTTTGATAAATATCTGTCGTATCGGCAGCCATAGATGCCAAAATGTCAATATGGACGCTACAGATCAACAGTTGATATCCCTTTTGCGCAAAGACGCCCGCACCAGCGTCGCCACGTTGGCGGCTAAGCTCGGCGTGTCGCGCGGCACGGTGAGCAACCGCATCACCAAGCTGGAAGATGCGGGCACCATCGTGGGCTACACCGTGCGCCTGCGCCCAGATGCCCAGCCCAACGAGATCAGCGCCTGGATGAGCGTGGCGGTAGAGGGCAATGAGACCCGCTCCGTCATTGGCAGTCTGCTGGGTGAACCCGGCGTGGCCTGCCTGCACGACACCAATGGTCGCTGGGATTTGCTGGCCGAGCTGCGGGCCGCCAACCTGTCGGAACTGTCCCAGATTCTGGAGCGCATCCGGCTGGTGCGCGGCATCAGCAGCACCGAAACCAGCATTCATTTAGAGACCTACCGTTTGTCATGACCAGCACCACTTCTGATCTGGACCGCATCGATCTCAAAATCCTGAACTGTCTGCAGGAAGATGGCCGCATCTCTAACTTGAAGCTGGCCGAAACCGTCACCCTGTCGCCCACCGCCGTGCTGGCGCGGGTGCAGCGCTTGACCAAAGACGGCTACATCCTGGGCTATGAGGCGCGCCTCAATCCGCTGAAGTTGGGTGCCGGCATGATGGTGTTTGTCGAGGTGCTGTTGGACAAAACCACGCCCAACGTGTTTGATGCCTTCAAAGCGGCGGTGCAGGTGCGCGCCGAGATCATGGAGTGCCACATGGTGGCGGGTGGCTTTGACTACCTTTTAAAGACCCGCATGGCCGACATGGGGGCCTACCGCGAATTCGCCGGCACCGTGCTGTGGCAACTGCCCGGCGTGCGAGAGACGCGCACCTATGCGGTGATGGAAGAGGTGAAGAGCACCACGCATTTGCCCTTGCGCTGACGGACGGTCAGGACGGGGCTGCCCGGAGCCTGCGCAAAATTCGTGCGTTTTCGCACTCTTTGCGCACACGCTTCCTGGCCTTGCATGGCAGCTTTGCGAGAAATCAAGGTGCACAGGCGCGGTTGCGCGAACCTGCGGGCCTATGAACCTGCCGCCCCTCCCCACCACCCGCCCCCTGCGCGTCCTCTCGCTTGCCGGCGGGGGATTTCTGGGTTTCTACACCGCGGTGCTGTTGCAAGGCTTGGAAGAGCGGGCCGCCATGCCACTGGGGCGCTGCTTTGACCTGATGGCTGGAACGTCAATCGGCGGGGTGTTGGCGCTGGCACTGGCCTACGAAGTGCCGATGTCAAAAATGGTGGGGTTTTTTGAGTCGCAAGGTCCGGCCGTCTTCTCCAGTCGCGCCTTGCCTCGCAACGCCGTCAGCCAACTGCTTGACTTGAGCCGCTCCGTGATGGGCCCCAAGTACTCGGGGCGCGCCTTGCGTGACGCACTGGGTGCCGAATTTGGCTCCCTCACGCTGGCGGATGCGCTGCACCGCGTGATCGTGCCGGCAGTGGATGTGCAGCTGTGTCAGACCAAAATATTCAAGACCCCGCACGCCGCCGCCTCGGTGGGCGATGGCGATGTAACGGTCGTGGACGTGGGCTGCGCCGCGTGCGCAGTGCCCGCCTATTTCCCCGCGGTACGCATCAAAGGCCGTTTGTATGCCGACGGCGGGCTCTTCGCGGTGGCGCCAGACCAGATTGCGCTGCATGAGTTGGAGCACTTCATGGGCGCAAACTTGGCTGATCTGTCCATGCTGTCCATCGGCACGGCTGCGCGGCATTACCGGCCCACATCCCAGGTGGAAGGCAATGCGGGTGCAGTCGGTTGGCTCTCTGGAGGGCGGCTGATGCTGACCATTCTTTCGGTGCAACAGCAGCACGTTCAGGCCATGATCGAAGACCGCCTGGGTGCGCGCTACATGCGCCTGGATGCTGATTGGCCGCCCGATGCCGAGCTTGGCGTTGATGTGGTGACGCCCGATGCGATTGAGGTTTTGCGGGGGCTGGCGGCCAAAACGCTGCAGGAGGTCTCTGAGGCGGACTTGGCGGATTTCCTGAATCCGGCTGGCTAGACCTTGGCTCGTCCCCCAAATATCGCCGTCCCCACCCGCACCATCGTGCTGCCCTCATGAATGGCAGCCTCCATATCGGCGCTCATGCCCATGGACAGGGTGTCCAGCTCCAGTCCTTCTGCATTTAGGGCATCAAATACGGCTCTAACCCCCGCAAATACTGCGCAAGCAGCTATGAAATCAATAGCGGGCTCGGGGATGCTCATCACTCCGCGCAACCGCACATTGGGCAAGGCGGCCACGCTGCGGGCCAACTCCAGCGCGTCGGCCGGTGCTACGCCGGATTTGCTGCTCCCCCCGTCCACATTGACCTGAATACACACCTGCAACGGTGCCAGCGTGGGGGGGCGCTGCTCGCTCAGGCGCTGGGCAATTTTCAGCCGGTCGATGGTGTGCACCCAGTCAAAGTGCTCGGCCACCAGCCGGGTCTTGTTGCTCTGGATGGGGCCGATGCAGTGCCACTGGAGCGGCAGGTGCGCCAGTTGGCAGATTTTGTCCACCCCCTCCTGGATGTAGTTCTCGCCAAAAGCAGTTTGCCCGGCGGCGTGGGCCTGCACCACCGCGTCGGCACCAAAGGTCTTGGACACCGCCAGCAGTTGCACCGCCTGTGGTGTGCGCCCAGCCTGCGCACAGGCGTGGGCGATGCGTTCGTGAACTTGGCGCAGCTTGATCTCAATCATGGTCATAATCTCCCGAGCGTATCAAACAAACAACCAGCATCAGGATCGGGCACTCACGTGGATATCACCCAACTGCTAGCCTTTAGCGTCAAAAACAAGGCGTCGGACTTACACCTCTCTGCGGGTTTGCCGCCCATGATCCGGGTGCACGGCGATGTGCGCCGCATCAACGTGGAGGCGCTGGACCACAAACAGGTGCATGCCATGGTGTACGACATCATGAATGACGGCCAGCGCAAACACTTTGAAGAGTTTTTGGAGATCGACTTTTCGTTTGAGATTGACGGCCTGGCGCGTTTTCGGGTTAATGCGTTTAACCACCAGCGCGGTGCGGGTGGTGTGTTTCGGACCATTCCGAGCAAGATTTTGTCACTGGAGCAGCTCGGCGCGCCGAAGATTTTTGGCGAGCTGGCCTTGAAGCCGCGCGGCATGGTGCTGGTGACTGGGCCCACCGGCTCGGGCAAATCCACCACGCTGGCAGCCATGGTGAACTACCTCAACGAGACCGAGTTTGGCCACATCCTGACCGTGGAAGACCCGATCGAATTTGTGCATGAGTCCAAAAAGTGCCTGATCAACCAGCGCGAGGTCGGCCCGCACACCCTCTCGTTTGCTGCCGCGCTCAAATCCGCCCTGCGGGAAGATCCGGATGCGATTTTGGTGGGCGAAATGCGCGACCTGGAAACCATCCGCCTGGCCATGACGGCGGCCGAAACCGGGCACCTGGTGTTTGGCACGCTGCACACATCAAGTGCAGCCAAGACCATTGACCGGATCATTGACGTGTTTCCGGCAGACGAAAAAGAAATGGTGCGGGCCATGCTTTCGGAGTCCTTGCAGGCCGTCATTTCGCAAACCCTGTGCAAGACCAAGGACGGCCAGGGCCGCGTCGCCGCCCACGAGATCATGCTGGGCACCAGCGCCATCCGCAACCTGATCCGCGAGGCCAAGGTGGCGCAGATGTACTCCAGTATCCAGACCGGCAACAGCGTCGGTATGAAAACGCTGGACCAGGATCTGACCGACTTGGTCAAGCGCAACGTCATCAGTTCGGCCGAGGCACGCACCAAAGCCAAGATTCCTGAAAACTTCCCGGGGTAACAAATAATGGAACGCGATCAAGCCACCAAGTTCATCAACGATCTGCTCCGGCTGATGGTTAGCCGCAACGGCAGCGATTTGTTCATTACGTCGGATTTCCCGCCGGCCATCAAGGTCGATGGCAAGGTCGTCAAGGTGTCGCCACAACCACTCAATGGCACGCACACACTGGCTCTGGCGCGCTCCATCATGAATGACCGGCAGGTGGCTGAGTTTGAGCGCACCAAGGAAGGCAACTTTGCGATTTCACCGCCTGGCATTGGGCGCTTTCGGGTGAACTCCTTTATTCAGCAGGGCAAGGTGGGCATGGTGCTGCGGGTGATTCCGTCCACCTTGCCGACGATTGATGGCCTGGGTGTGCCCCAGGTGCTGAAAGAAATCTCGCAGTCCAAACGCGGCCTGTGCATCATGGTTGGTGCCACCGGCTCAGGCAAGTCCACCACGCTGGCCGCCATGGTCGACTGGCGCAACGAAAATTCAGCCGGCCACATCATCACCATCGAAGACCCGGTGGAGTTTGTGCACATGCACAAAAACTGCGTGGTCACCCAGCGCGAAGTCGGCATTGACACCGACAGCTGGGAGGCAGCGCTTAAAAACACGCTGCGCCAGGCGCCGGACGTGATTTTGATGGGTGAAATCCGCGACCGCGAAACCATGGAGCACGCCGTGGCATTTGCCGAAACCGGCCACCTGTGCTTGGCCACGCTGCACGCCAACAGTGCCAACCAGGCGCTGGACCGCATCATCAACTTTTTCCCCGAAGAGCGGCGCAGCCAGTTGCTGATGGACCTGTCGCTGAACCTGAAGGCCCTGGTGTCGCAACGCCTGATCCCCAAGCAGGACGGCAAGGGTCGCATGGCGGCGGTGGAGATTTTGATTAACTCCCCCCTGATCTCGGACATGATCTTCAAGGGCGAAGTGGCCGAGATCAAGGAGATCATGAAGAAGAGCCGCAACCTCGGGATGCAAACCTTTGACCAGGCGCTGTTCGACCTGTATGAAAGCCAGGGCATCACCTACGAAGACGCCCTGCGCAATGCCGATTCGGTGAACGATCTGCGCCTGCAAATCAAACTCAACAGCCAGCGTGGCAAGTCCAATGACCTGTCCGCAGGAACCGAAAACTTTGCCATCATGTAAGCACGCAACCCATGTCCAATATCAACCCCAAAATCTACGAGCCCTGTGCCCCCACCCCTGTCGCCTTTTTGGGCCTGGGGGTCATGGGTTACCCCATGGCGGGCCACTTGGCCAGTGCCGGTCATTCGGTCAAAGTCTATAACCGCACTGCTAGCAAATCTGTAGCGTGGTGCGCAGAGTTTACGGGGGCTGGTGCCTCAAGTAACCTGCATTCCGTTGGAGCAACACCGCGCCTGGCGGCGCAAGGAGCACAGGTGGTTTTTTGCTGCGTCGGCAATGATGACGACCTGCGCAGTGTGGCCTTAGGCGCTGATGGCGCATTTGCCGGCATGGAGCCGGGTGCCGTGTTTGTCGACCACACCACGGCATCGGCCAGCGTGGCGCGCGAACTCAGCGCTGCGGCGCGCAATCTGGGCCTGTACTTTGTGGATGCGCCGGTATCCGGTGGCCAGGCGGGCGCACAAAACGGCATGCTGACCGTGATGTGTGGCGGCAACGCCGCCGCCTTCGACGCGGCCCGGCCTGTGGCCATGGCGTTCTCGCGGGCTTTCACCTTGCTGGGCGACAGCGGCGCGGGCCAGTTGGCCAAGATGGTGAACCAGATCTGCATTGCCGGGCTGGTGCAGGGCTTGAGCGAGGCGATTGCCTTCGGCCAGAAAGCAGGCTTGGACATGAACCAGGTGCTGGACGTCATTGGCAAGGGCGCAGCGCAGAGCTGGCAGCTCGACAACCGTGGCAAAACCATGGTGGCCGACAAATTCGATTTCGGCTTTGCGGTGGACTGGATGCGCAAAGACCTGGGCCTGGTGCTGGACGAGGCCAAGCGCAACGGCGCCCGCCTGCCGGTCACCGCACTGGTAGACCAGTTCTATGGCGATGTGCAGCACATGGGCGGCAACCGTTGGGATACGTCCAGCCTGATCAAGCGGCTGAAGTAATTCCATTTCTAAATCATCCCTGTCGTTGTTGCTTCGCCTTGCCGTGCTAAAGCACTGTCCGCGGCTTCGCGCCTAGACATGAATGATTTGGAAACGGAATAAGGCGCGCGCGGGGCCCATAAGAAAACGGCCCGTAGGCCGTTTTCTTTAGTTCTTGACGTTGGGTTGCGTCTGCGTTTTCGGCGGGGCCTGCGGCAAAGTGCGCGCCAGCTCGTCTTCGCTGATGGTTTCCAAAATACGCACCAGCTTTTGCACGCCCGGCACAGCGGAGATGACTTCGGTGGCGCGGGTTGCCTCGCGCGGCGTCACGCGGCCCATCACATACGCGGTGCCGCGCTCGACGGTGACTTTGAATGAGTTGGCAAACAAATCCTTGGCATCTACCAACGCGGCTTTGACGCGGCTGGCAACCAGCACATCGGATGAGCGCTGGGTGAAGGTCGAATTGCCCATCACGGCCAGATCGTTCACGATGTTGCGCACGTTGTCGACGCCAGAGACGATTTTCTCAACCAGTTGCTTATCTTGTGCGCTGGGAACTTCACCGGTCAGCAGCACCTGGCGGTTGTAGCTGGTGACGTTGACGTGCACCCGTTCACCGATATTTTCCCGAATGCGGCTGGCAGAGCGCAACTCGATGCCTTCATCTTCCAGCACGCTGCCCGAGGTGCGGCGGTCAGTGGCCAGCATGCCGCCACCCACGACTGCGCCCCCGACCATCAGGGGAACCAGCGGAATGCAAGCCGAAAGGCTGATCAGGCTGCTGGCAAGTAGGGTGCACAGCGCGGCGCGCCGAAAGGTGGGTGTCATGGTGTTTCCTGGTCGCCCAAAAGCTGGGCATCAACGGCATCACAAATGCAATGCAGCGCCAATATGTGAACCTCTTGCACGCGTGCCGTGCGCTCATGCGGCACGCAAATGTGCACATCGGTGTCGCGCAGTGCCTGCGCCATTTTGCCGCCACCACGCCCGGTCAGGCCGACGACCACCATTTCACGGGCATGGGCCGCTTCAATGGCGGCCAGCACGTTGGCGGAGTTGCCGCTGGTGGAAATGGCCAGCAGCACGTCACCCGGTGAGCCCAGTGCCCGCACCTGACGCGAAAAAATGACGTTGAAATCGTAGTCGTTGGCAATGGCCGTAATGATGGAGCTGTCGGTGGTCAGCGCAATCGCGCCTAGCTCGGGGCGCTCGCGCTCGAAGCGACCCACAAACTCAGCCGCAAAATGCTGCGCGTCGGCCGCGGAGCCGCCGTTGCCACAGGCCAGCACCTTGCCACCGCTGGTGACGCAGGTCAGCATGGCCTGCACCGCCGCAGCAATGGGTTTGCTCAAGGCTTGCGCCGACTGGTATTTCAGGTCGGCACTGTCGATAAAGTGTTGTTGAATTCGTTGTTCCAGCATGCTGCCGATGATACCCGCGCCTGAAGTTCGAGTCGGTGCGCTGGCCAACACATCCCCTGTGCGCGGATGATTGCGCCGGTCTTTGCGCCCTTCTGCGCCCCCGTCAGTCCCGTAGTCATTGCGCATCAAATGCTCCTTTAAGCCATTCAATGCCGGTGGGCTCCAGCACCACCACGTCAAAACGGCAGGGCGGTGGCTCGCGCAGGCGCATCAGGTAGTGGCGCGCCGCAAAGACAATGCGCCGCTGCTTCGCAAAAGTCACGCTGGCGGCTGCGCCACCGTGGCTTGCGCTCTTGCGTTGGCGTACCTCCACAAACACGGTAGTGCCGTCGGGGGCGCGCATGATCAGGTCGATTTCACCGCCGCCACGACCCGGCGTCCGATAATTGCGCTCCAGAAGGCGTAATTTGGCTTCTTGCAAGTAGAGTAGTGCGGCATCTTCGGCGGCATCCCCCACCTGTTTGGTGGTGCCGGCCCGGGCCATTGTTTTGATTTGAGGAAACACCATTGACTTCCAGTTATTCAACTGCCCTGAGCGCGGCGCACGATGCGGCGGCTGATCAGCATTATCCGCCCAGTACTTTGTATGTGGTGGCCACGCCCATTGGCAACCTGGCCGACATCACCTTGCGCGCGCTGCACGTGCTGGGGCTGGCCGACGCCATCGCTTGCGAAGACACCCGCCACACCCAAACGCTGCTGCGGGCCTATGGGATTGACAAAAACACGTCCCAACTCATTGCGCTGCACCAACACAACGAAGAGCAGGCCGCGCAGGTGGTGATTGATCATCTGCGCCAAGGCCAACGTGTGGCTTACGTCAGTGACGCCGGCACGCCGGGGGTGAGCGACCCCGGTGCCCGGCTGGTGGCGGCGGTACGCGCGCAAGGCCTGCGCGCCATGCCACTGCCAGGCGCCAGCAGTGTGACGACGGTGCTGTCGGCAGCGGGCGTTTCCGAGGCGGGGGGTGGGGCAGGGGGCTTTGTTTTTGTGGGCTTCCTGCCCAACAAGGCGGGGGAACGTGCGCTGGCGGTGCAGGTGCTGGCGACCCAGGAGCGAGCCGTGGTGCTGCTGGAGGCGCCGCACCGCATCGAAGCCTTTGCCCAAGCCATGAAGCCGCTCGGTGCCCGCCTAATTACGGTGGGGCGGGAGCTGACCAAACAGTTTGAAGAAATTGCCACGGTCACCGCCGATGCCTTTTCGGATTGGCTCGCGGCCGATTCCAACCGCCTGCGCGGCGAGTTTGCGCTGGTGCTGCACCCGGCACCCGCGGCGGTGGAGGCGGGGCAGGACAGCCGGATTCTGAAGCTGCTGCTGGAGCAGTTGCCGCTCAAAACGGCGGTCAAACTGGCTGCCGACATCACCGGTGAGCCACGCAACGCGCTATACGAGTTGGCCTTGTCCATCAAAGGGGATCAGGCCGAGCATTAAGTGCCAAAAAGGGCTACAGCCCTTATGGGATGTGCGCAGGCTGCTCCCAATTTAATAGCTCCGCCAGACGACGAACCACCCATTCGGCCTCTAAGGGGTTCACCACCGCGTCGTCCCCCAGCAGCCCCAGGTAGCAGCGTGACAGCACACCCGACTCGGTCAGGTCCTGGCCGAATTGCATCTCCACACTTTTTTGCGTCAGCAAGTTGGCTAGGTCGTCGCACAGCTCGTAGCGGGCAGCCACTACCTCTCGGGGCGCATTGGGCTTGGAGCGCCCGGGGTCGGTGTACAGCGCCAGAAAGGACTGGGGGATTTCAATTTGGTATTCGTCTGACATGGATCTGCTGATTGTGAGCCACATCTAAATGAACGCAATGCAGATCGGTTAGGTCACCAAGTGTTGGCCTACCGGAGTGTGGAGAATGCGGACAACCGGGTTCGCCATACCCGGGTGTGTGGGAGCCAATGCCACTGGGGCAAATGCTTCCGCGAATGTCCCCCGCCCTGCGGGCTCCTCCTTGATTTGGCAAAACCCCAAGTCCACGCTGCACAATTCACCCCAATGTCATCGGCAACCAGCAGTGTTGGCCGACTCAGGACGGCGTGGCGCTCAGTGCAGTGAGGTCAAGGAGGAGGCCGAAGGCCGGGGGACACGAACGGAGCTGAGTGCCACGCCGTCCTGAGTCACGCGTACATTTTTGGGGCGGACATCGGTTTGCCCCGAGAATCAGGGTATTGCCAATAGTGACCCGGAGACGGTCAATTTCGCCTCTTCTTTTTTTCTCGGGAGGAGTCACGCATTCATGTGCATGTTGCACACGTAGACGGCGAAGCGAAGTTTTGGCTTACACCGCAGGTGGTTTTGGCCAACCATACTGGTCTTTCCGCTACGCAAATTCGGCAAGCGCAAGTAGTTGTGAATGCCCACTTGAAGGAGATCCAAGATGCCTGGAACCACCACTTTGGCGCCTGAAGTAACCCACATTTCGAAACACGGGTTTTGGCTTCTGCTTGCTGACGAGGAGCTGCTCGTGCCCTTCGATCAATTTCCCTGGTTTCGAAAGGGGACCATTGAACAGATATCAGAAGTTCAGTGGCCTACCCCCGACCATCTCTATTGGCCGGGGTTGGACGTCGATTTATCGGTGCAGTCCATACGAAATCCAGCCGCATTTCCGTTGGTTTCGGGCGCAGCGGGCTAACATCCCTGCAATGCGCAAGGGCCATCGGATTGCCCTGAAAATCAGGGTTTACTCGAATCCGAACAGACCATGACGCCAGCACACCACCGCCCCCAGGGTTTTGCCAACAGTGACCCGGCCGTGGTGATTGGCAACTTCCCTTGGTACGAAATGGTCTGGCGCTCCTTGCGTGGCGACTTCAAGCCGGTGTCCGAGCCGGCCGGGGGCTATGGCGCATTTGCCCACGCCTGGAGCGTGCCAGTTGACCACGCGCGTTTGAGCGTGCGCCAGCAGGCCCCGATGGTCACCTGGTTGGGCCATGTCACGGTGTTGTTGCAAGTGGCTGGTCTGAATATTTTGCTCGATCCCACGCTGGCCGACTTTGCCGGACCCTACGGCCGCTTTGGTGCGCCGCGCCGGGTGCCCGCACCGCTGCAAGCCCACGAGTTGCCGCCCATTGATGTGGTGCTGGTCTCGCACAACCACTATGACCACCTGTGCGACGCCACAATCGCCGCCCTGTTGGACGCAGGCCAGCAACCCCGTTTCGTCGTGCCCCTAGGCCTGAAGGCCTGGTTTGACGCGCGCAACATCGCCCAGGTGACCGAGCTGGACTGGTGGGGCGGAGCACAGTTAAGCGACACCGTGCGCCTGCACTTCACCCCCGCGCAGCACTGGAGCCGCCGCACGCCGTGGGACACCAATGCGTCCCTCTGGGGTGGCTACATGGTGGAGCACCACAGCCATGCCCCGCAGCCCTGGCGCTTTCTGTTTCCGGGGGACACCGGCTACAGCGCGGATTTCAAGGCGATTCGCCAGCGCATCGGGGCGGTGGACTTTTTGGCCCTGCCTATTGGCGCCTACTTGCCGCGCGACTTTATGCGGCCCATGCACGTCAACCCCTTGGACGCGGTGCAAATGCTGCTCGACCTGGAGGCCAAGCAGGCCATGGGCGTGCATTGGGGCACCTTCATGCTGACCCAAGAGGCGTTCGACCAGCCGCCCAAAGACCTGGCCGCCGCCCTGCGCCACCATGGGCTGCCCGATGACCGGGTCTGGCTCATGCGCCATGGCGAGACCCGGGCTATTCCTTTGTAGACTCCCCCGCAGTCCCGCCCGTGACGCACCTGCGCTCCGGCAAGGCATGGCTGGCCGCACAGTGGCTGCATGATCGAAATCCGCGCCCCCTGCGCGGGCAAGGTGGGCGCGCTGTGATACGCTGCCGGCGAATCCGTGATTGAAGACGCCTTGCTATTAAATTTGCAGCTGCTTGCGCATATTCCACGGGGGCTAGAGGCACTTTTTGCTCGCAGATTCAATGGATTGCCAATTGCGCAACCAATTCAGCCCTTGGGTCGTTGCGCCTTCTGTCGCGCCCAGTGCGGGGCGGTATTCGCAGCCCACCCAGCCATCCCAGCCGCACTGGGCAGCCACTTCGTCAATCACCTGGAAAATGTAGTCGTAGTTCAACTCGCCCACCGACGGCTCATGGCGCTGCGGCACACCGGCAATCTGGAAGTGCCCGACACGCCCGGACGGCAGGTACGCGCGGATTTTGCTGGCCACATCGCCCTCCACGATCTGGCAGTGGTACAGGTCAAATTGCACTTTGAGATTGGGGGTACCAATTTGCTGGACGATGGCGTGCGCCGCATCCTGGCGGTTCAGAAAAAAGCCGGGGATGTCGCGGGTGTTAATCGGCTCGATCAGCACATCGCGCCCCGCGCCTGCCGCCGCTTGGGCCGCCCATTGCAGGTTGTGGAGATAGGTGGCGTGCAGCGCGGCGGTGTCTGCACCGGCTGGCGCAATACCGGCCATCACATGGATCCGGGGGCAGGCCAGCGCCTGAGCGTAGTCCAGCGCCTTGGCAAAACCGGAGCGAAACTCCGCTTCGCGCCCCGGCAGGCAAGCCAGTCCGCGCTCGCCCGCATCCCAATCGCCGGGGGGCGCATTGAACAGAACTTGCTGCAAGCCGTGGTCGTGCAGCCGCGCCGCCAATTCCCTGGCCTCAAACGCATAGGGAAAAAGGTACTCCACCGCCTCAAAGCCATCCAGGGCGGCAGCGGCGAAACGGTCCAGAAAAGCGTGCTCGTTGTAGAGCATGGTCAGGTTGGCGGCAAAGCGGGGCATGGGTCATCCAGATAGGGTTGGTCTGTAGCGATTGTGCTAGTTGGATGATCGATCCCGGGTCTGGCACTGCTCCTTAATCAGTGACCCTACAATTAATCCAATGATTAGAACTTGTGCGACAGTAGTAAATTGGATTCGCTGTTGCGAGAAACCGCTCCAATGGTTTGATCCCAAGACGCATAGTTTGCAATCAAACTGGTGCGCTTGCTCAGTGCATATTCAGCCGCTAATCCATACCCGGTTTTGGTTCCGTTTTGCAGAGCAAGGACGCGCGTGGCAGCAGGGCCAATGGCATTGAGCAAGTCGGAAGCCTGAAACGACGTCACGTTGGCGCTCAGTTTGAGTGCGCCCATCGGTACTGCCACCACCAAATTCATCATTTGCAATTTGCCACCTGCCGCGCTGTTGTCCACTTCCACGGCCGCCCCCACTTTGGCCACACCAAAATTGTAATTGCCGCTTAAACGATAGACATCAGCAACGCTTGCATCAGCCGTTAATGTGCGGTTGTCGGAAGACTGGTATTGCCCATTGACCACCCATGCGCCACCCACGTAGGTAATGCCCAAGCCCGTTTGACGCTGGTTGACCGCAGTCGCTGCACCAGATGAGCCGACGCCCAAGCCCAGGGGAACACCCACAGAAGTCGGAACAGCCATGCCAGGCAAAGCGCTGGCTTCTGCTTGCGACAATTGGATTGTCCAGTCAGACGCCACCTTGACGGTATAGGCTACAGAATCTCGGATCGACCTTCCCAATGTGACTTTGCCAGACATGTCAACACCGCCCACTTGGGCCGTACCACCGACAGCGCCAGTGACATAGTCTGGGTTGCGGATTGTTGCCAACGTCACGGCACCCATACTTCCCACCAAGGTCAAAAGTGCATCGCCACCTGTCACCGTCCCGGCGGCGGTTGGAACCAGAGTAGGGGATGTCGCACCCGACCAGAGCGATGCAGGATTTGCGGCACTGCGGTCCGCGCCCTCGATGGTCATTTTTCCAATAATTCTGGTGCCGCCACCCAAGTCTTCGGAAAAGCCAAATACGATTTCGGACGTATCTACCCCAAACCCGGATGAGTCTGCGGACGTTACGCCCCCAGGCGCAGCCATTTTAGAAACTAGCGTGTTTCCTGTGCGTGGATCGCCGACGGCGATGCCGTTGGTTGCTCCGCCGTTCACAGTCAGATAGCTACCCGCCCTGTAGCCCATGGCCAGTGTTCCCGTTACGGTAACGTCTGCGAATGCGATGCCAGAAGCCGCGATGGCGGCTAAGGATATGAGTGATTTTTTCATGAAGATGTCTCTTATTAATTAATGATTGTTAGCGCTTTTCGATCTGGCAGGGGATAGCGGTTTCAAACTGGTTGACCGTCATGTAGCGGCCACGGGGGTAGTAAATGCCCATGTCTTTTTCTTCCATGCCGGGCTTGCTGATGCCCTGAATTGCGTTGGGGAAAGCCCCCGCACCCAGCATATGGCGCAATTGCAGTACGGTTACATCGTCGTCCACCGCACCGTCACCATCGTCCGCCATAGGCAACCAGGCCACGCCGCATTGGGCGATGGCGTTGCGGGGACGGTCGGCCTTGCGGCTGAGCACGATGGTGTAGAAACCGTCCGGACCGGTGGGAACGTTTTCGTCATGCACGCAGGCGTTCACACGGGTGTTGGCAAACCCCTGGTTGGAGCAGTACGACCAGTAGCGCAGATCACCCGTGCCCATGGACGCATCCCCTTTGTAGGTGCGCGGCGTGGTGGGGGCCTTGGCGCGCACCATAAATACCTTGCCATGCTTGCGGTTGACGATGGCGCGGATGTACTGGTTGTCCAGGTTGGGGTAGAAGCCACCTTCGCTCTTGCGTGCGCCTTCTGCTGGCGGCTTGTTCAGGTAGATGCCATACAGCGCATCGCGATCCAACTGCTGGTGCCACACCGGTGGGTTCATGGCGGGGAAGGTGGGGCCAAACCTGGCGGCTTCTTGCAGCATCGTCTGGTACATGGGCATAGGCACTGCCATGGCCGCAGGGTCCAGTAGCAAGGGCTGGCGTGTTTTCAGGCTGGGGCAGGCATCGGTACCGCGCAACACCTTGCCATCGGCCAAGGTTAGCACCGGTATGGGCAAGCCCGCATTGCCGGTCTCATCCGTACCTTTATCCCCTACATAGATGCGGTACAAAATGACCTGCTGGCCGGGAGGACCGTACTTGGGCGTGTTGATGATGTCGCGCTGCTCTCCCACCAGGTTCATGCCTGTTTTCAGCTTGGGGTCGGGGCGGCCATCCACCACTTCCAGCGTGTAGTCCCTTTGCCTGGCATTGCGGTCGGCCCCGGCGAGGAAGGGGTTGGTGGAGCCGGCTTTGGGTTTGATCAGGTAATCCGCCACCGACTCAATGGGGCGACCCGCCTCGTCGTAGCTGATGAAGGACATGTAGCGGGAGTGTGCAAACTGGCCTTCCAGGCTGAGCTTGGCACCCGGGGGCATAGTGAATACCGCAGCCCAGTAGAAGGTGGCTGCGTCCGGGTAGGCAATGTTGATGTAAGGGTCCGCACTGGCGGGACCACGCAACCAGAAACATGAACGCGGGCCGGGAATCGGGTCCTTTCCTGCGGCAACGGAGGCCAGCGCATCCCCCATCATTTTTTCAGGGCTCAGGATTTGGGCCTGGGCGCTTGGCGTGAGCGTGGGAGCCAGCGCCATTAAGAAGGAAGCCGTCAGGCCGAGCATGGATTTTTTCATGGGTGTCGTGATGTGGTTAGGGTATGACACGATGCTAAAAATTTCTGGCACGGCAGAATGTCTAAACCCCGACAAACATTGAAATGAGTCCTCATGGTTAACCCTCGGTCCGATATCAACATCAAGGCATTTCTGCTGCCCACGGTGTTAGGACGCCTGGGGCCAGAGTTGCTCGATGAACTGGCCGTACATGCCCGGGTAGAGCGGTTTGAAGTGCCCACCCTGCTCAATGCCGCCGGGACGCCACTGCAGTGGTTGCGTTTGGTGGTGGAGGGGCATATTGAAATCGTGGCGCGCCGGGCCTCAGGCAAAGAAATCTCGGTCAGTGAAGTGGGGCCCGGTGCCTGGGCAACTTGGCTGCCGTGCTTTATTGCTGCGCCACCTGAACATGATTTCTACAGCGGTTCGTCAAGCTGCTTTATCGCGCTGCCAGTGGCTGAGGTGCAACGTTTTTGCGAACAGCACCCCAAGATGTACCCTTTGATCATTGGTGAGATCGGCCAGCGCCTTCGTCTCCTGATGGAGTGGACCGGCCAGTCGGTGCTGATCGGACCCGAGCAGCGCATGGCCAAGCTGGTGCACATCCTGGCGCGTGACCAGAAGATGAAGGGCAATACCGGAACGCTGATGGTCAAGCAGGACCGCCTGGCTGGTTTGGCACGCTGTTCGCGCCAGACCGCCAATGCACTGTTGAGCCAATTGGAAAAGGGCGGCTTGATTCGACTGTCTTACGGAAAGATTGAAATTTTGGACATGGCGCACCTGTTTGCCTTTGCAGATGAGGATGTCGAAAACGGCTGACGATCTATTCCAACAAAGCGCTTTTGTTGCAGACCTTGTTTTCAGTGTGCGGAGGTGATTTATTCCATTTGAGGTCGGCGCAAAGCAAAAAAAAGCCCTTCAAGAGAAGGGCTTTTTGGCAAGCATGTTGCTTGATTATTTGCAGTAAACACGCGCTGTACGTGGCGTGTAAATTCCCAAGGTCACCATGCCGAGCAGTACATCCATTGGGGCTTGCTCAACGGCCACAGCACCAACTTTGGCAGCGCCGCCGCATACTTTGCTGGCGTCAACGGAGGTGTTTTGGCCGATGCCGCTGACGAAGAAAGTCTGGCTGTCTTCCATTTTTGGCGCAGCGGAAACATCGCCCGCCACGGTAAAGCGCTGGTTTGCGCAGCCAACCAGGACGAAGCCTGCAACGAGTGTGACCAAAACGGATTTGAACATGGTGAGTCTTCCAGAGGAATGATGTGAATGAATTGAGCTTCCTCAAGATTGAGGCCGCAGTGAACATTATAGGAACGAATTTGTGGCATTCTGTCCCCAGATACTGCGTCGCGCTTGTCCGGTGCTTGCCGTGGCACCGTGATCGCTTACAGTCAATCCCTAGCCCTAACCCACTTCCTAACCCTGCATTGGAGCCCACCATGTCCAGTCTTTTGCCTCAAGTTGATCCCGATGGATTGTTAGAGTTTTCGGTGGTCTACACCGACCGTGCGCTCAACCACATGTCCAAGAATTTCCAGTGCGTGATGAAGGACATTTCCCGCATGCTCAAAGGCGTGTACTACGCCCGCTCTGCGGTGCTGGTGCCCGGGAGCGGCACCTTCGGTATGGAAGCGGTGGCCCGACAGTTTGCGGGCGACAAAAAGGTGCTGATCATTCGCAACGGTTGGTTCAGCTACCGCTGGACACAAATCATTGACATGGGCCGCATCACCACCGACACCACGGTGTTGAAGGCGCGCCGCACCGGCGAGGGCAAACAAGCCCCTTGGGTGCCCGCGCCCATTGGCGAGGTGGTGGCAGCCATTCATGACAAAAAGCCCGATGTGGTGTTTGCCCCGCACGTAGAAACCGCCAGCGGCATGATCCTGCCCGACGACTACCTGCGCGCAGTGGCCGATGCGGTGCACGCCGTGGGTGGCTTGTTTGTGCTGGACTGCATTGCCTCCGGTGCCATGTGGGTGAATATGGAAGACACGGGCGTGGACGTGCTGGTGAGTGCGCCGCAAAAGGGCTGGAGCAGTTCCCCCTGCTGCGCCATGGTGATGCTCAGCGCGCGCGCGCGCGCCGCCATTGACAGCACGACCAGCAGCAGCTTTGCCTGTGACCTGAAGAAGTGGCTGCAGATCATGGAAACCTACGAAGGCGGTGGCCATGCCTACCACGCCACCATGCCCACCGACGCACTCACCCGCTTGCGTGAAGTGATGCTGGAGACCGAGGCCTATGGCTTTGACAAAGTGCGTGCCGAGCAATTGCAGCTGGGTACCCAGGTGCGCGCCCTGTTCGAGAGTCGCGGCATCCCCAGTGTGGCGGCTGAAGGGTTCAAAGCCCCTGGTGTGGTGGTGAGTTACACCGAAGACCCGGAAATCCAGTCCAGCCGCAAGTTTCTGGCAGAAGGCCTACAGACCGCTGCCGGTGTGCCGCTGCAATGCGACGAACCTGCAGACTTCATGACCTTCCGCATTGGCCTGTTTGGCCTGGAAAAATGGCACAACGTGGACCGCACGGTGGGGCAGCTGTCAGCTGCGCTGGACCGATTGGGAATTGCTAAATAGCGACGGCGAGGGGGCTCAGAATGGTGTGGCACTCAGCTCCGTTCGTGTCCCCCGGCCTTTGGCCTCCTCCTTGACCTCACTGCGCTGAGCGCCACGCCATTCTGCGTTAGCCACTGCCAACTTGTGCCGGAATGGCCAGCACCCGCTGCACGATTGGTCTGCGTATTTCTTTGTATTTGACTTCCAATTTAGGATAGCGGTTGTGCAGGAAAGTCGCTTACTCCTTAAGGCCCGTTGCAGTCAGGCGATGCGCTCCAAAGCTGTCACTCAAATCGCTGGTTAAACGCTTTTTAGCCCTTGCATATAAATACGTAGGTCTTTGTGCGCTTCATGAAACCGGCTGCTGTAGTTTGATCGAAGTTTGGGTCATGCACGAACTCGAACGATCCTGGGCAAGTCCTTGCAGCAAACTTGTTTGCAAAGATGTGAACCCGTTGCGCGATGGAACCTTCCGTTTCCATCATTCCCGGCGCAGCGGTTACCGTCAGTATGTGCTTGCTTGCGCCGAGGGGTTCGTGGGTGAACCCGACATCGCCAGTGCCACCCACCTCAGAACGCGCCTCAAGGGAATTTGGTTGGCGAGTGTAAGAACATCCTTGCAGCGAGACGGCTGCCATTACGGACAAAAACAACAAGCGATTCAGCATTCCAACTCCTTCTAAATTTATTGAGGCTGTGTAAGCGTCGGCAGAACAAGAAAGCGCCCTTCTTTTAGCCGTCGTGCTACGTGCTTATGGAAAAGGTACGTTGTATTGGGAATGTCCATATCGTGTCCTCGACATGACTGGATTCCATTTTCCATCAAGCGGCGCGATAACACATGGATCGGACTTTCAATGCGGTGGTTGCCGTATAGGATGCATAAATCTGCAACCCCGTCGCAGAACTCTTTGGAGTAAGTGGTGGCAAAGGGTGCACGATGGGCGTTCAAGTTGTTGAGGTATGTCCCGCTGTACTTCTTGCAGTAGAGAAGAAGGAGTCGTTCATTCTTTTCGGCCCTGCCGCTGAGCATAGTCTTAAAGGGCTAACTCAATATTGTCGAGTCAAATACTCACACTAGGGCGAATATTCTTCAATGGAAGAAGTCCGGCAAGCCGCATGCAATAAGGCATCTCTGCAAAAAAGTCGAGATAAAAGCGGCAATAAAAATGCATAGAACCCAACTCCAGTGCTTTTGATGTGGATTAACCCGGTCACGAAACCTAGTCATTCAAACACTATATCGCACCACCTGCCAGACCAAACTGGACCATGTCCTCGAAGGGCTGCTTTCGCTGCCCAACCGAAATTGCCTATTCCCCATTGCCGACCTCAATTTTGAACGTTGATAGCCGGTGATGTTGTCGGGCTCCACCAGGCCCAAAGCGGGTGCTCGCGGAATCAACCCGTAGGTCGGGTCAGTCGCGGGAGCGGCCATTCGATTGCAGGGCCCGCTGGGCTATAGTTCAAACCAAATGAATGTCTGGAAACGCGAACTCGACGATCACCAAATTTCGCCAGACTTCCCAATAAGCTCATTTGCTTAGTTCGGCCATGTACCAGCCCAACCTATTAACCAGACGGACCTGCTCAAAATGCTGTGCAGTCCGGCTACTTCTACGCTAGGCGTCAAAGAATCATGGAGAGAAAAAGCTGCCGCGACTGTTGCGTGAGCTATCCGCTCACTCGCGAATTCTTTGGTAATACGCCAAGCGGCGGCTTCCGTCACCAGTGCCGCGCCTGCATGCGTGCGCACGTTGGTAAGTACAGCAAAGAGAACAAAACCGGCGTAGTCGCCCGAGCGAATCTCCGCAAGGAACGTGAACTTCGTGCCGGAGGTGCCGGCTATAACGAGGCAGATGTCGCCCACATTCGGGCCCTACTCTCAGATCGGTGCGCGTACTGCGATGTACCTCTGGCAAGGGGCGGGCATGTTGATCACAAGACTCCAATTGCTCAGGGCGGGCGAAACGAAGCAGCGAACCTCACGCTATGCTGCGAGCGGTTCAATCTCGCAAAGCACGCCAAGAACGTTGAGCAGTTTCGCCGGTGGCGCACTGAGCGCGGTCTTAAAACCCGAAACCCACGCTTGGTGTAACGTGCCGTCTAACCTTCCTTCAAGCGGACCCACCTTCGGCGGTCCGATTAAGTCAATCGTTAAACCTTATGCGGACTCCCTTGCCATGCGAAAAATTGTGCTTGCCTTTGTTTTAGCTCTAACACCCATATTTGTGTTTTCTGAGTCATCTCTAGACGACTTGTCCAACGACAAAGTGTTGGAGGGGGCGGTGGCCGAGATTCACTCGATGAGGTTGAAAGAGCTTGAGGTCGCCATTGAATATATAGCCGCCTGCATGGAACCCTTGACTACGGAACGCAGCTACCATTGCAGTCGGTATTTCACGATTGCATCAATAAAAATTGTTAAGACTCCACAGTTCTCAAAATTAAGAAATGCCGTCTTTTTGGCAGAACTAAAGAGCAGCGAAGCGATGGGGAAAGGCTCCTCGTTGGAACGTATCGCAGTCAAAATGACGGAGCTCAGACGTTCTTCTGTATTCCTAAAGCTCCAAGATGCTGCTCACGAACGGTATCAAAAGCTAGCCAATTGAGATGCATGCATTGCAGCAAAAGGTCCAACAATCGGTTCAGATCGTGGCTGCGCACGATCTAACCTTACTCGTTATGTTGCTACATAAAAGGAGCCGAGGTAAATTTCTGAGCGACGGACATCTATCGTGCCGCTTAAAACCAGCGTGCCACTATCGGAAGAAGCAGCGACGCCAGCACTACCTGAAGGCCCAGCGCCAATGCCGCCCAAGCACCGGCGTCGGCGTTCACCTGTAACGCCCGTGCAGCGCCAATGCCATGCGCGGCGGTGCCCAGCGCAAAGCCGCGTGCCATCCAGCCGGGGGTGTCCACCCCGATGCCAACCCAGTTGAACAGGTATTTGCCACTGAGCGCGCCCACCAACCCGGTGATGACGGCAAAGACGGCGGCCAAGGCGGGGATGCCCCCTATCTTGTCCGCCACGCCCATGGCCACAGGGGCGGTGACGGATTTGGGCGCGAGTGACAAGATGATCTCGGTGGGCAGGCCCAGCGCCCATGCAAACAGCACGGCACTGCCCGCTGCCGCCGTACCCCCCAACAGGGACGCCAACACAAATCGGCCCCAATGCGCGCGCAGCGCAACGCGGCGTTGCCACAAGGGCCAGGCCAGGGCCACCACGGCCGGGCCCAGCAAGAAGTGGATGAACTGCGCCCCTGAAAAATAGGTCGGGTACGACGTGCCGGTCAGCGTCAACCCGGCCGCCAATACGGCAACCGACCACAGCACCGGGTTGGCCCACGGTGCCTGGTGTGCGCGCGCATAAAAGCCCTGGGCCGCCACATACACCAGCAGCGTGGCCGTCAACCCGAACAGCGGGGTGGACGAAAGATAGACCCATAGCTGAACAAAATCGGTCATGCACCCTTGCGCATCAGCGCCCTAAGCCCCCACGCGGTAACGATCAGGCCGACCCAGGTCGACAGCACAATCACCACGCCAATGCGAAGTCCGTATTGGTTGATCAGCCCCAGGTGGGTCATCACACCAACCCCAACCGGCACAAACAGCAAGGAGAGGTGCGCCAGCAAAAAGTCCGCCACTGCACCGACCTTTTCCCGCACCAGCGGGGCTCGCAACGCCAACAGCAGCAGCACCATGCCGACCACCGGGCCGGGAAAGGGCAGCTTCAATCCTTTGGCCAGCACCTCGCCCAGCGATTGCAGCGTGAGCAATATGGCGAGCCCTTGCAGAATATTCATGGGCAGGCGCTCGGCTGCACCACGCTCAAAAGCGCTCCAGCTCGGGATGCTTGATCTGCCCGCCGCGCACCAGCATCCGGCCGTATTCGGCGCAGCGCTGCAGGGTGGGGATGACCTTGCCGGGATTGAGCAATTCCTTGGGGTCAAACGCCTGCTTCACACCGTACATCTGCGCGTTTTCTTGGGCTGAGAACTGAACACACATGCTGTTGAGCTTCTCCACCCCCACGCCGTGCTCCCCTGTTACCGTGCCGCCCATGGCGACGCTGGTTTCCAGAATGTCGGCACCAAACAGCTCGCAGCGGTGCAGCTGGTCCGGGTCGTTGGCATCAAACAAAATCAGTGGGTGCAGGTTGCCGTCGCCGGCGTGAAACACGTTGGCGCAGCGCAGCTGGTACTTCTTTTCCATCACCGCTATCGCCAGCAAAATGTCGGCCAAACGCTTGCGCGGAATGGTGGAGTCCATGCACATGTAGTCCGGGCTGATGCGCCCGCTGGCCGGGAAGGCGTTTTTGCGGCCACTCCAGAACTTCAGCCGCTCGGCTTCGTTCTGGCTCACCGCGATGGCAGTCGCACCATGGCGGCGCAGCACCTCGCTCATGCGGCCGATTTCTTCCTCCACCTCCTCCGGCGTGCCGTCGCTCTCGCACAGCAAAATCGCCTCGGCCGTCAGGTCGTAGCCCGCATGCACATAGTCTTCTACGGCCGCAGTCATGGGCTTGTCCATCATCTCCAGCCCGGCCGGGATGATGCCGGCCGCAATCACCGCAGCGACGGCATCGCCGGCCTTGCGGATGTCGTCAAAGCTGGCCATGATGCAGCGCGCCAGGATCGGCTTGGGAATCAGTTTGACGGTTACCTCATGGATGATGGCTAGCATGCCCTCGCTGCCCACCACCACGCTCAGCAGGTCGTAGCCCGGGGTGTCCAGGGCGTCGGAGCCAAACTCAATGGGCTCGCCTTCCATGGTGAAGCCGCGCACCTTGAGCACGTTGTGCAGCGTCAGGCCGTATTTGAGGCAGTGCACGCCACCGGAGTTCTCGGCCACGTTGCCACCAATGGTGCAGGCGATTTGGCTGCTGGGGTCGGGCGCATAGTAGAGCCCATGGGGCGAGGCGGCCTCGCTGATGGCCAGATTGCGCACACCGCACTGCACCAGCGCGGTACGACTGCGCTTGTCGACCTTCAGAATCTTGTTGAACTTGGCCAGCGACAGGGTCACGCCCAATGCATGCGGCATCGCGCCACCCGACAGACCCGTACCCGCGCCACGCGCCACCACCGGCACATTGAGGGAGTGGCAAGTTCTGAGCACCGCTTGCACCTGCGCTTCAGTCTCGGGCAAGGCCACCAGCATCGGGCGCTGGCGGTAGGCGGTCAGGCCATCGCACTCATAGGGCGTAGTGTCCTGCGTTTGGTAGAGCAGGGTATGTTTGGGTAAATGGGGCTCTAGCCCCCGTAGAACCTGCGCAAGAAGCTCCTTTTTTTGTAGCGCCGTGATGGTGCTGGTATCGGCGGGAAAACTCATATTTGAAGTCCTAGAGGTAGGCTTAGGACTGTAGAGCAAAGCCGCGCCAGCATGCTGAATAAATTTAAACACCGCTGTGAAATTGCATTGTCCATATCCGGGGTAGGGACAAGTCGGTGTGGCAGGATCGACAGCTTTAGCGTCACCCACTCAAGGAGTTCATATGATGCATCGTCGCAGCGCGATCGGTACGGTTGCCAGCGGTTTACTGTGGGGGGCAATGCCGGCAATGGCACAAACGCCAAAGCAAATCGTGGTGTTGGGTGCTGGTATTGCAGGGCTGACTGCCGCCCGCGATCTGGCGCGCGCCGGGCACCGTGTGGTGGTTCTGGAAGCCCGTAACCGCGTCGGGGGCCGGGTGGTCTCGGACCGCACGGCGCTTGGATTTGCCTGCGATTTGGGGGCCGGCTGGATTCATGGCCCCGACGGAGGGAATCCGGTGACGGCCTTGGCCAAAGAAGCGAAAGCCGCCACATTTTTGACCAAAGACGAATCTGTCTTGGTATTCGACACCCAGGGCAAAGACGTAAGTGCCATTCAGTTCGGTGCGCGGGGGGATGCTGCCTACAAAGGGCTGGTGACCCGCCTTGCTGAACGCTACGAAGAGGATGGCGGACCGGATATGCCGCTGCTGGACGCGCTGAAGCAGCTTGACCCGAACGCACTGAATGACCCGTTTGTCAGCTATCCCTTGACTGCCTACACGGAGTTTGACGCGGGTGGCCCCGCCGAACGTTTGTCGGCTCTGCACTGGTCAGACGATGAAAAATTTCCGGGCAAAGACGTGATCTTTCCTGGTGGTTACGATGCCATTGCGCAACTGCTGGCACAACAGGCAACTGCTGCGGGAGCCCAAATCCGGCTGGAAACAGTGGTGCTGTCAGTGGACCATGGCGGCTCTGGGGTGAAAATTTCCACAGACAAGGGGGATGTTACCGGCCAGGTCGCCATTTGCACCTTGCCGTTGGGGGTCCTCAAGGCCGGAAAAATCAAGTTTTCTCCAGAGCTTCCTGCGCAGCATCAGGCGTCCATCGGAAGGCTGGAAATGGGCAGCATAAACAAGGTGTTCTGCAAATTTGGCAAGGCGTTCTGGCCCACCGATGTGCAGTATTTCGGTTTTCATGCCCCGCAGCGTGCCATGCTGGCCTACTGGGTGAACTACCGCACGTTCAGCAACATCAACTGCCTCGTCGGTATTTGCATCGGCAATGCGGGTGCGACGATCGACAAGATGAGTGACGCGCAAGCGAGCGCCGAGGCCACTAAGGCACTGAAGTCCATGTTTGGCGCCAAGGCGACTGCGCCCTCTGCCGTCCTGTGCTCCCGCTGGAATGCCGACCCGTTCGCCTTGGGGGCCTATTCCTTCACTTCGGTGGGGTCGAGTTCGGCTGATTTTTCACGACTGGCCCAGCCCGCCAGCGACCGCTTGTTAATGGCGGGGGAACATACCAATGATAAATACCGCGCCACTGTACACGGGGCTTACCTGAGCGGCGTGCGAGCCGCCAAAGCGGTTTAAACGGCCACCGTTTTCAGCCATTCGGCAAATGCCGCGCATTCCCAGCGGTCCATCATGCCGGTGCGCCAGCACAGGTAGTGGGCATGGGGGCTGGGAACGTCTTCGGAAAAGGCAGCGGTGGCCCCCAAGCGGACCAGGGAGCCATCTTTCAGCCACGGGGCGCCCAGCTTCAGGCGTACCAAGCCAATGCCCATGCCGGCGGCGGCGCCGTCGCACATGAGGCCGATGTCGTTGAACTGGGAGCCGTCCACGGGCTCGGGCCAGTCCAGCCCCCGTGCGGCAAACCAGGTGCGCCAGGGCTCCAGCGGGCTGCGCAGCAAGGGCATGTTGAGTAAGTCGCTGGCCGACTCAAAGGGGCCGTGTTCGCGCACAAAGGCGGGCGAGGCCAAGGGCGTCACCACGTCTTTCATCAGGCACACATGCTCCATGTCGGCATAGCGCCCGGGGCCAAAGCGCACGATCAAATCGGCGTCTTCGGCCACCACATCCAGCAGCGGAATAGACACTTGCATGGTCAGGTCGATTTCCGGGTAGGCCTCGGTGAACTGGCGCAAGCGGGGGATCACGATAGAGCGTGCAAAGGTGGGGGTGACGGCCAGGCGCAGTTTGCGCTTGCCCGGTGCGGCGGCTGAGGTGGGGAACTTCTGCAATATCGCCAGGCCCTCGCGCACATGGGCCAGGTACTCAGAGCCTTCGGTGGTGAGCGAGAAGTCCGCCCTGCCAAACAGCTTGGTGCCAATGATTTGTTCCAGCTGGCGCACACGGTGGCTGACCGCGCTGGGGGTAACACACAGCTCCTCGGAGGTCTGCGTCACGCTGCGCAGGCGGGCCAAGGCCTCAAAAGTCAATAAACACTGGATGGGGGGGATGCGGGTGGCGCTCATATGACGATCATGCACTACTATAATTCGCGACCCTTTCAGGGGTTTCCCCTGTTTTGCCTATAGCCCCACCGGGAGTTGCCGTGTCCGACCGCCTTGCCGTACTGCCACAGTACCTTCTCCCCAAAAAAGCACTCACCGCTTTCGCGGGCTTTGTTGCAGCCGCCCAATGGGGGGGCATGACCACCTCGCTTATCCAATGGTTTGTCAAGCGTTACCAGGTGAACATGGCCGAGGCGGCCAACCCCGACATTGCCAGCTACGCGTCCTTCAATGAATTCTTCACTCGGCCCCTGAAAGCGGGTGCTCGCCCCCTGGCGGCGGCTGACTTCATCTGCCCGGTGGATGGCGCCATCAGCCAGCTCGGGGCGATCGAAAAAGACCAGATATTTCAGGCCAAGGGCCACCACTACAGCAGCACCGCGCTGGTGGGGGGCGACTCCGCGCTGGCGGCGCAGTTTGACAACGGCACCTTTGCCACGATCTACCTGAGCCCGCGTGATTACCACCGCATCCACATGCCTTGCGACGGGCGACTGACGCGCATGATCTACGTGCCGGGTGACTTGTTCTCCGTCAACCCCACCACGGCGCGGGGTGTGCCCGGCCTATTTGCGCGCAATGAGCGCGTGGTGTGCGTGTTTGAGTCGGAAAATGGCCCCTTTGTACTGACCCTGGTCGGGGCGACCATTGTGGGCAGCATGGCTACCGTGTGGCACGGCGTGGTCAACCCGCCGCGCCGGCCTGCCATTTGCGAGTGGCACTATGAAGAGGGGGCGGTGAGCTTGCGCAAGGGCGAAGAGATGGGGCGCTTCTTGCTTGGCTCCACGGTGGTGATGCTGTTCCCCGCCAACAAGGTGGCGTTCAACCCGCAGTGGAGCGCCGCGCAGCCGGTGCGCCTGGGTGAAAACATGGGCGCAGCGGAATAAAACCCCGTTATTTGAAGATGACGGTCTTGTGGCCGTTGATCAGCACCCGGTGCTCGCTGTGCCATTTGACCGCCCGGGCCAGCACCTGGCTCTCGGTGTCGCGGCCTTGGGTGGTGAGGTCTTCCACGGTTTTGCTGTGGTCCACGCGGGCCACGTCTTGCTCAATGATGGGGCCTTCGTCCAGGTCGGCCGTCACGTAATGGGCCGTGGCACCAATCAGTTTCACGCCCCGGTCGTGCGCCTGGTAGTAAGGCTTGGCACCCTTGAAGCTGGGCAAAAATGAGTGGTGGATGTTGATGGCACGGCCCGAGAGCTTGCGGCACATATCATCACTCAAGATCTGCATATAGCGCGCCAGCACCACCAGCTCGGCCTCTTCCGCTTCAATGATTTCCAGTTGACGTGCCTCGACCTGGGCCTTGGTGGCCGCGGTAACGGGCAGGTGGTGAAACGGCACGTTGTAACTGGCCGCCAGCTGGTAAAACTCGCGGTGGTTGGAGACGATGGCGCGAATGTCCAGCGGGAGCAGCCCGCTTTTCCAGCGAAACAGCAAGTCATTCAGGCAATGCCCCTCTTTGCTGACCAGCAGCACGGTGCGCATAGGCTGCACTGTCGCGTGCAGGCTCCATTGCATGTTGAACGGTTCCGCAAAAAAGCCCAGTTGGCTGCGCAAGTCCTCCGCAGTGAGCTGCACGCAGCTGAACTGCACCCGCATGAAAAAGAGTCCGGTATCGGGGTCGTTGTACTGCGCGGCTTCTTCAATATTGCCACCGCGTTCCAGCAAAAAGCCGGAGACGTTGTGCACGATGCCCAGCCGGTCGGGGCAGGAGAAAGTAAGAATGTAGGTCTTGGTCATGGTGCCCCGATTGTCGCAGGGCGGGGCCGGGCGCTATGGCCTTGTAGCGACAGGCTGGCAGACTAATGAATAACGACCGGGTTTTGCGCCAGCTCCGCGTACTGCGCCAGGGTGTCTTCCACTTCTTCTTGGGTAGGGGTGTTGACCTGCCAGGCCATGATGTGCTGCTGGAATAGCTCGGCCCAGGAGCCGTCCAGATAGACCTCTTTGCCCGAGCGCTTGTCGACAATCTCAAAGCCGTGGCGCGCCAGCATGGGCACACCGCGCGGGTATTGCTCGGTCGCCTCTTTGCCAAAAATCGCCGCCCCGTGCGAGCCGGCACCAGACGGTCGCAGCCCGTCGATCTCGGCATTCGCCAGCATGTGGGTGACGGAAAAGGTCTCGGAGTCGTAAAGCGTGTGCATTGCGTCCATTCTAGGGTTTTTGTGAGGTGCGCCACTGTTGTTCGACAAAATCGCCGTTGGGTTGCGACAAACGGATGCGCACCGGCATGAAGTCCATGTCCGGTGCCAGCCAGACCTCGACCTTGGGATCGTGCTCGCCGGTGGGGTCGCGGCTCAGTTTGAAAGCCTTGACCGCTCCGCCGGGGAGTGCCAGTGTTTCCGATTCGCCCATTTTGAAGATCCACGCCTCAGACGAGCGCGGGCCGATGGCCTGAAACGGAATCAAATCCCCGACGAGCACCCGCTCTTTTTCGCCCCCCAGCATGGACGCTAGCTGGATGAACACGCTGAGTTGGTCTTGCGCGCCCATTTGCAGCGGTGCATCGGGCGTGTTGGCGCTAAAGGTGACTTTTCCTTTCCCGTACTCAAAGTGGGCAGCCACCTCAGAGCGCACCTTGTCGCCAAAACGAATCGGCTCCAGCCCTTGCGGTGTGAGCTGCCCCTTGCTGGTTTGCACGCGTGAGCCGAGCAGGAAATGGCTGATTTCCAGGCGCGCGTCGTAGGTCTTGCCGTCTTGCAGCCAAAGAAGTTCGCCGTTGGCGAAATAGGGGAAGCCCTTGACCTCGCCCTTGACGTCGTATTTCAGGCGGGTGGAGCCCGGAATGACGTAGCGGATAACCACCATTTCTACGGGGGTCGACGGGGCCGCGTCGGCCGCTGCCAATTGCACCGGCTCAACTGCGTTGGTGTTGGTAGTGGAGCTTGCTATGGATTCAGTAGCTGCTTGCGCAGTGTCTACGGGGGCTACAGCCCTATTTGCCTCCGAAATGTCAGGGTCAGCCGGGGACGGGGACGGGGCGGCGTCTTGGGTTGGGGGTCGAGCCACGCGGGGCGGGGCCTGCGGCCGGGGTGCCGCAGGCGTGTCCGCCTGGGGTGCCGTGCTGATGGTGCGCATGGTGAATGGGCGGTCCACGGCCGAACCCGGCTCCACCTGCAGGGCGCGAAGCGGGGCCCCGAACAAAACCACCCAATGTCCCAGCAAAACCGCCAGCGTCAATACCGCCAATACGGCGATTTTGCGATGACGTGGACGGTCGGGTGAGCTGGGAGAGGTTTCTGCCATGGGTTTCAAGAGGAGCGGGCGACGGATTGTTGCCAGAATAGCGATCCCAGTTTAATTCAGAGCGACAATTCCGCCATGAAACTTGCAACCTACAAAGATGGCTCGCGTGATGGTCAGTTGGTGGTGGTCTCCCGTGACCTGTCCCTTGCGCACTATGCCTCCCATATCGCCAGCCGCCTGCAGTCCGTGCTGGACGACTGGAACTACCTGTCGCCCGAGTTGCAGGACCTGTATGACGCGCTCAACGCCGGGCGGGCGCGCCACGCCTTCCCTTTTGACCCCATGCAGTGCATGGCACCGCTGCCACGGGCCTACCAGCGGGTGGTTGCGCAGGCCTACCCCGGCGCCGTCGCGCGCTTGCGCAAGCAGGCGTTGGCGGATGCCGACAGCGCGCCGTCCCAACTGTTGATGGTCCAGTGCGCCAGCGACGAATTGTCCGGTCCGTGTGACCCGATCGTGTGCGCCAGCGAGGAGCTGGGGCTTGATTTTGACGCCGGACTTGCCATTGTGACCAGCGACTTGCCCATGGGCTGCCCGTCCGACCGGGCGCTGGAGGGCGTGCGCCTGCTGATGTTGACCAACGGTGTGGTGTTGCGCAACGCAATGTCGCTGGAGCAGGACCTGGGATACGGGTTTGTCCAGAGCCACCCCGGCGCTGCATTCAGCCCGGTGGCGGTCACGCTGGATGAGTTGGGCGATGCCTGGGGCCGGGGGCGCGTGAACCTGCCGCTGCAAACCAGCTGGAATGGCCGCAAGGTGGGCCTGTGTGATGCTGGCTCTGACATGGCGTTCCACTTTGGGCAACTGATGGCCCACCTGTGCAAGACGCGCAATGTGCGCGCGGGCTCCATCGTTGGCACTGGTGCGGTCAGCAACAAGGGTGTGGAGAAAAAAGCCCGCACCGATTGGCCCAAGGGCTACCACTGTATTGCTGAGAAGCGTGCCATGGAAACTCTGCAAGACGGCCAGCCCAGCACCGAGTTCATGAAGTACGGCGACACCATCCGCATTGAGATGAAAGGGCCGGACGGCCAGAGTGTGTTTGGTGCGATTGAGCAGGAAGTGGTGCCCAACAGCTAGCGCGGCTCGGGTGGGCTCTACAGCCCCTGCCCATTCATCAGTTGCAGGATGAAAACCTTGGCACCGCTGAGCATCATCTCGATGGACACCGACACCAGCACCAGGCCCATCAACCGCTCCACCGCCGTCACCAGCCGGTCGCCAATGATGCGCTGAATCCGCTCTGCCGACACCAGCACCACGGCGCTGATGAGCATGGTGACGCACAGGGCGGCAATCCACTCCATGCGTTTGTCGGGCTGCTGGGACACCAGCAGCAACACGGTCGCCAGCGCCGAGGGCCCGGCCACGGCCGGTACCGCCAGCGGCACGATCAAGGGTTCGGTCAACACTTCGGGTTCGGTTCCATGCGGTGGCGGAAACACCATGCGCAGCGCGATCAGAAACAAAATCACGCCGCCGCCAATTTGCAGGGACAACTCGCTCAGGTTCATCACTTCCAGAAAGCGCTGCCCGACAAACATGAAGGACAGCAGCAGGCCAAACGCAATCAGGATTTCACGCAGGATCACGCGCGAGCGCCGCTCGGGCGCGACGTGCTTGAGTGCGGCTGCAAAGATCGGGATATTGCCAATCGGGTCGGTGATCAGCACCAGCAAAATGGTGGCCGATGCAAAGGTGTAATTCATCATCCCCGGGAGAATACCAGCCCCGGGGCTCAGCCTTAATGCTGTTCGGCTTTCTCCTGGCAGCCAATACAACGCGCGGCCTCCGGCGCGACTTGCAGGCGCGCCAGCGGGATCTGGACATCGCAGGCGGTGCAGCGGCCGTAGGTGCCCGCCGCGATGCGCTGCAGCGCCGCATCCACCGCGGCCAGTTCGGTGGTTTCATGGTCGTCCAGCGCAAATTCCAGATCACGTTCGGTGGCGGTTTGCGCAGCGGAGTCGGTGTGGCCGGCAAAGTGGTCGGCCGAGGCCTCTACCCGCCCAATCGGGCCACCCCGCAGGGTTGCCAGCTGAGCCACCAGCGATGCGCGCTGTTGCAGGAGTTGTTCCTTGAACGGGGTGAAATCTGGTGTGGTCATGGTGGGGTGCCTGTTGTTCGTGGACAAAGAATCATCATCGGCAAAGCACAGCGGGCCGTCTTTGATCTGCGTCAATTGGTGGGTGCGCTGTGGCCCCGTGTGCGTGTGCGATAATCACGCCATGTCGACATTGCACACCCTTCGCCAAGCCCGCTCCATCGCGTGCTGGGTGCTGGCGTGGTTTGTGTTGTCGGTCGGGGTGGCGGTTGCGGCACCTATCGTGCAACCCCAGTCCATTTCCTTGGTCTGCTCTGCCGCCGGTGAGGTCAAATTGGTCACCGGCACAGACGATGGCAGCACACCGGCCAGCGGCCACTTGTTGGATTGCGTGCTGTGCCTGGCATTGGACGCACCACCGGTTGTCAGCGTGCAGGTGGCTTCCCATGTGTCGCCATTGGCCTATGCGCTGATGTCAATACCTGCTGCGCACATCGCGTGGCGCACCGCGTCGCCGCTACCGGCGCGCGGCCCTCCCGCACTGCTTTAAGGCGTTTTGCCGCCACAGGCGGGCCCAGCGGCGCGTGCCACGCGTTGCATGTAGCCTTCCTTGCTTCGCTTTCACTGGATTTCATCTGACCTCGTTCGCTATGAATTTCATAGCTGCTCACGCACGTGCTACGGGCGTTCTGGCCATTTTTCTCTCTTTTTTACCAAGGAAAAACCATGAAAACTCTCTCGATTGTCGGTTCTGCATTGCTGGCTACTGTTTTGTCTACCGCTGTGTGCGCGCAAACCGTGGACGTCAAAGATGCCTGGGCGCGTGCCACCGTGCAAGGCCAAAAGGCCACCGGTGCGTTCATGAAACTCACCGCCAAAGACGGTGCCAAACTGGTCGCTGCCTCCTCACCTGTGGCGGGTGTAACCGAGGTGCATGAGATGAAGATGGAAGGCGATGTCATGAAAATGCGCGCCGTTCAAGGCGGCTTGGACTTGCCCGCTGGCAAGGCGGTTGAATTGAAGCCCGGCGGCTACCACGTCATGCTGATGGACCTGAAGGTTGCCCTGCAAAAAGACACCACCATCCCCATGACGCTGGTGTTCAAGGATGCCAAAGGGGTGGAAACCAAGACTGAATTGACGGTGCCCGTCTCTCAGGCGGTACCTGGCGCCAAGGCGGGCGACATGCCTGCGATGGGCCACGGCATGCACAAGCCATAAGCACGGTTTGCGCAGGCACTACCCGATCATTGAATTCATTTTCGAGCACCCCATGAATAAATCATTTGCTATCAAAAGAGTAGCTGCCTGCGCAATGGCTATATGGGCTAGCGCGTCTTTTGCCCATGTTGTTTTGCAGGACGGGGCTGCCGCCGCAGGCCAGAGCTACCGCGCAACCCTGCGCGTGGGCCACGGCTGCGAAGGCACGCCGACCACAGGCATGAAGGTCACGATTCCTGCGGGCTTCAATGGCGCGCAACCCATGCCCAAGGCGGGCTGGACGCTGAGCACCGTGGTGGGAAAACTGGCGCAGCCCTATGAGAGCCACGGTACCAAGTACACCGAAGGCGTGCTGGAAATCACTTGGACCGCCAACAACCGCGAATCCGCCTTGCCCGCCGACTACTACGACGAATTCGTGCTGCGTGGCACCACGCCGTCCAAGGCCGGCCCGATCTGGTTCAAGGTCGTGCAGACCTGCGAAAAAGGAAGCAACCAGTGGGTGGAAGTCCCCGCTTCCGGCGCATCCACCAAAGGCTTGAAGTCCCCCGCCGCCTTGCTGGAAGTCCTGGACGTGCAGCCCGCCGGTGGCCATAGCCACTGACATGACACAAGGAATCCCCATGAAATTCATTTCACGCGCAGCAACGGCGCTTTTGATGGCAGGTCTATTGCTTCCGTTTTGGGCGCGCAGTGCGCAAGACGGCAATGCACACCAGATCACAGCCGTCATGAAGAAGCAGTTTGACCGCCCCGATGCACCCTTGACTGTGAATCCGGTCACGGTCGAAGGCGACTATGCCGTGGCGGGCAGGACCCAAGGCAAAAAGGGCGGCCGCGCTCTGCTACAAAAAGAAAATGGCCAGTGGCGCATCTCGGTGTGCGGCGGCGATGGACTGACGCAAGCCAAAGTGTTGGAAACCACCGGTATGCACTCACCCATGGCGCAGAAATTGGCGGCAGCGACGTTGGTCGCTGAGTCCACGCTTAGCGCCGGCAAGCGCCGCATGTTTGCCAGCTTTGAAGGCATGCTGAAAATCGGTTCCGACCCAGCGGAACATGGCCAACACAACGCCCAAGGGACCCATGGGGCGCACGACGCTCCGGCCAAGTAAAGCACCGAGCTGAACGCAATGGCAAACCCACTGCACCGCACGCAACTACACCGCCCTTGGGCGGTGTGGCTGGCTGTGCTCGTTGCAGTGTTCAGTGCCTTGGCACCCACTGTGTCGCATGCGCTCGCACTGAGCCATCGCATAACGCCTATGGAGGCGAGCTATTGCAGCAGCGAGGGGTTGGTGCAAATCGCGCCCGATTCAGCCGGATCACCGGACTCCACTGGCGATCACGGTCCGATGGCTGCACTGGTGCATTGCCCGTTTTGTCTGCACGCCACGGACCGCCAGGCACCGCCGCCGCACCCGCTGGTGTGCCCCTTGCTGGTGCAGGGAAGGCCGTTTCCGACCAGTGATCTTCAGCCTCACTGCATCGCCGATGTCTCCATTTGGATGCCGCTTGCGCGCGGACCGCCAGGCATTTTTTTTGCAAACTGATTCGTAGCCTCCAGCACCTTTTTCGTAAGGGTGTGTGGCTGATTTGTAAAAAGATTCACTGAAAATACCATGCATAACAATTACTTCACCGCGGGTGCCGCGACCCGCCTGCGTCCCTTGGTCGCCGCCCTGGCGTTGATTCCCGCCTTCGCCCTGGCCCAAGGCATTGCTACCGAGGCCCAACTCAAAACGATCAGCGTGACCGAGACGCGTGCGCAGCTGGACCCGAATCTGCCCAACAGCACCGCCAGCAAAACCGCGAAGGACCTGGAAGAGCAAAACCTCTTCAATGCGGAGGATGCGCTGCGTTACATGCCCAGCACCACAGTGCGCAAACGCTATTTTGGTGACCGCAATGCCAACGTGGGTGGGCGCAGCTTTGGCGTGCTGGAGCCGGGTCGCGCACTGGTGTATCTGGATGGTTACCTGATCTCTACTTTTTTAGGCCGCTTTGATTCTCCCCGCTGGCAAATGGTGAACAACGAGTCGATAGAGCGGGTGGACATGCTCTACGGCCCGTACTCAGCGATTTACCCCGGCAACTCCATAGGCACCACGGTGGCGATCACCGAGCGCAAGCCGCAGGGCCTGGAAGCCTCCGCCAGCGTTAAGTACAACAGCCAGCCCTTCAAGGAATACAACACCAGCGAGACCTACCAAGGCTCCATGACCTCCGCGCGACTTGCGTCTAAATTGGACTCTGGCCTGTGGTACGTGCTGGGCCTGCAGCACCAGGACGTTACCGGACACCCCATGGGTTTTGCCAACGTTTTGCGCGGGGCCGCCGGGCAGTTTGCGGCACCTGCGGGCACACGCGTCACCGGAATTGTGGTCGACAAAAATCCGGAAAACGTGGACCGCGCCCTGTTTGGTGCCACCAGCATCGACCACACGGTGCAAGACACCATGAACGTGCGCCTGGGCTATGCGCTCTCAGCCACCCAGGAGTTGGAAGGACGTATCTCCACTTGGACTAACAAGAGCACCGTCACCACCCAAAGCTGGCTGCGCGATGCGGCGGGCAACACGGTTTGGAGCGGCTTGGTCAACGACGGGATCAACGGCTTTACCCTCGCCGCCGGTAACGCTACGACGGCCAGCCCGTTTGCACCCAGCCAGCGAGACGAAGACAACCGCCAGCTGGGTTTGACCTGGAAAACCAAACATGCCACTGGGTGGAATGCGTCAGTGGTGGCGACGGACTACAGCATTTTGAGTGACGCCAATCGACAAGCCTACACGGCACAACCTGTAGCCGCTCTCGGTGGTGCGGGCACTGTAACGCGCCGCGACGGCACTGGTTGGAACACGTTTGAGGTGCAAACCACCTACACCCCCAGCACCGGCGACTGGGGCAACGCCAAACATGCGCTGGTGTTCGGCCTGCACCGCAACGACTACCACCTGAACAATGTGGTGAACAACTCCACCGACTGGCGCAACTCCGAGACCACGCTCAACCAGAACTACTACGGCAAGACCACCATCTCCGCCGTGTATGGACAAGATGCCTGGCAAATGACGCCCGACCTGATGCTCACGCTGGGCCTGCGCCAGGAGCAATTTACCTCGTACGACGGGTCCCAGTTCTTCACCGGCGTGGCCCCGGTGAGTTACCCCACCCGGACGCTCGTTGCGACCAGCCCCAAGGCCTCATTGGCGTGGGCGGCGCGGGACGACTTGCTGCTCAAGGCCAGCGTGGGCAAGGGCGTGCGTTTTCCGAACGTGGATGAGTTGTTCAATGGCACCAAGACCGGCACCAGCGTGACCCAGAGCGACCCCAACCTGCGCCCAGAGCAGTCCACTTCGGTGGAGTTGTCGGCGGAGTCGTTTTTGGACAAACACTCGGTGCGTGTGAGCCTGTTCCGCGACGACGTGAAGGACACCATTCTTCGCCAGACCGATGCCACTGTCACACCCACGGTCACCCGTGTCAGCAATGTGGACCGCGTGGTCACCAACGGGCTGGAGCTGTCATGGCAGAGCCGTGATGTCTTCGTGGTGGGACTGAACTTCAGCGGCAGTGCCACCTGGGCCGATGCGCGGGTGATGGAGAATGCGGCACTGCCCGCCTCGGAGGGGAAAAGTTGGTTGCGCATACCGGCGCAGCGCTACACCCTGCAAACCAGCTACCGGCCTAACGCACAATGGGTGTTCTCCGGCGCATGGCGCGTGGCAGGACGTATGTTTAATACCCAACTCAATACCGATACCAATCCGGATGTCTATGGTGGAACTTCCAGTGTGAACCAGCTGGACGTGCATGCGGCCTGGAGCTTTGCGAAGGACTGGACCTGGAGTGCGGGCATTGACAACCTGAACAACAATCCGTCATGGCAAGCGCACAGCCTGCCGCAGCGCTCCATCCAGACCGAACTACGCTACAGCATGAAATGAGGCACAAACACATGACGATTGCTGTGGGGGTGCTGCTGCTGCACGGGGCCGCACTGTGGGCGCTGCAGACGGGACTGTTGCAGCGCATGGTGGAAGTTGTCATGCCGGTGGAGCTGGTGTCCGAGTTCATGGAGCTACCTCGGCCTAAAGTGGAGCCGCCGCCAGCGCGCCCGCCCAAGCCGCCGGTCGCGCAAGCGGTGCCGCAAAAGGCCATACCCTTGCCGCCCCCTCCCATGCCGGTGGCCATTGCGGACGCCACCCCTACACCCCACGCGCCAACCGGCGTGGTGGTGTCTGCTGCGGCGCTGCCACCCATGACGGCGCCCCAAGCCGCTGCGCCCGTGGCACCCCCGGCACCCAAGGTGGAGCTGCCCTCCAGCGATGCCGACTATTTGCAAAACCCCAAGCCCGCCTACCCGCCCATGAGCAAACGCATGGGCGAGCAGGGCCGGGTGGTGGTGCGCGTACTGATCGGTGTGGACGGTGTAGCGCAAAAGGCGGAGATCCGAACCTCCAGCGGGTTCGATCGGCTGGACCAGGCTGCGCTGGCCACGGCCCAACGCTGGCGCTACGTGCCCGGCAAACGCGGCGGCGTGGCCGAGGCCATGTGGTTTAGCGTACCCATCAATTTTGTTTTGGAGTAATGAGTCATGAATGAGCAATCCGGTCTTTTAAGCCTTTGGACGCAGGGCGATATGGTCACCCGCGCGGTGGCATTGTTGCTGCTGACCATGTCGCTGGCCTCGTGGATGGTGATTTTGGTCAAGGCTATGGGCCTGCGCCAGATGTCTGTGCAGGCTCGTGCCGTGGAGGGTTTTTGGCATGCCAGTGATTTCGATGCGGGCGTTCAACAACTCGGGGGCGATGCCAGCAACCCGTTTCGCCAGTTGGCCCTCAAAGGCCAGGAGGCCGACGCCCACCTGCTCCCCGAGGCGGGAAATCGGCAACTGATCGACTCGCTGGACCGCAACGACTGGGTGACGCGTTGCCTGCGCAGATCGATTGATGAGTCCACGGCCCATTTGCAGTCCGGGCTGGCTGTGCTGGCCTCTGTGGGGTCCACCGCCCCGTTTGTCGGATTGTTCGGCACGGTGTGGGGCATCTACCATGCGCTAGTGGCCATTGGTTTGTCGGGCCAGTCCACCATCGATAAAGTGGCCGGGCCGATTGGTGAGGCGCTGATCATGACCGCGCTGGGGCTGGCGGTGGCCATTCCCGCCGTGCTGGGCTACAACGCGCTGGTGCGCGGCAACAAGGGGGTGATTACCCAACTCAACCGTTTTGCCCACGACCTGCATGCGCTGTTTGTCACCGGTGCGCGCGTGGGTTCGCGCAAGGTCTGAACGCCATGGCTTTCGGAACCCAAGACGACAGTGACGAGGTGATGAACGAGATCAACATGACGCCCTTGGTGGACGTGATGCTGGTGCTGCTGATCATCTTCATCATCACCGTGCCGGTGATGAAACATGCGGTGAATATCGATTTGCCACGCGCCACCAACATCGCGCAGGACAGCAAGCCCGAGACCATCCGCCTGAGTGTGGACGCCGCAGGCCAGTACTACTGGAACGAGTCCCCGCTGGCCGATGCCGATCTGGCGCTGCAGCTCCAAGCGGCCGCGGGCAAACAGCCGCAGCCGGAGTTGCACATCCGCGGCGACAAGGCCGTGCGCTATGAACGCGTGGCCCAGGCCATGGCCGCCGCCCAGCAAGCGGGCTTGCGCAAGATCGGTTTCATCACCGAACCGGTTCACTGACTGATTGATATTTCTGAGGTTCACTATGTTTTTTCAACGACTCAAATTACCCGTTTGTAGGGTGATGGCCATGCTTGCAATCGGCGTGGCCGTTTGCACCATGGGCTGGGCACAAGACAAGCCCGTGCGCAAACCCCGGCCCCAGCTGGGCACCGGCGTTGCAGTGGCGCCGGACGGTGCCTTGTGGCTGGTTGGGCTCAACGCCGAGGGCCAGTTGTTTGTGCAAAGTGCGCCGCAGCCCTTGTGGGCTGCTGCCTTGCAGTGGGGTGCCCCGCGGGTGCTGGACACGGCCGGCGACGCGATCTCGGCCGACGGTGAAAACCGCCCCAAGCTGCTGTTTGGCCCCCGTGCCACGGTGCTGATTGCCTACACCCAGCCGCTGGCCAAGCCCAACACCGGCTATGTGCGCATGCTGCGCTCGGTGGATGCGGGCCAGACCTTTGCCGCGCCGTTCACCGTGCATGCCGACCGCCAGGTCATCACCCACCGTTTTGAGTCACTGGGGTTTGATGCCCAAGGCGTGTTGCATACCGTCTGGATTGACAAGCGGGATCTGGAAGCCGCACCCAAGGTTGGGGGTAAATCCAGCTACCGGGGCGCGGCCATTTACCGCAACGTCTCTACCGATGGCGGTGCCACCTTCGGCCCGGACCTCAAAGTGACCGACCATTCCTGCGAATGTTGCCGTATTGCCCTGGGGCTGGGCTCTGACGGCGTGTTGCGGGCCATGTGGCGGCATGTGTTCGAACCGAATGTGCGCGACCACGCTCTGGTCGCTTTGACGCCCGCAGCCCCGCCACCCATCGTGCGGACCACCTTTGATGAATGGCGTGTGGATGGTTGCCCGCACCATGGCCCCGGCCTGGCACCAGCGGGTGACGGTTTTCACACGGTGTGGTTCGGCATCCGCCAGCAGGGCAGCGAAAAAGTGGCGGGGGTGCGCTATGGCCGGCTCAACGCCGATGGCAGCCCACAGCCCGATACGGTACGCCTGCTGCCCGACGAGCGGGCCGAGCATGCGGATGTGATGGCGAGCGGTCAGCGTGTGGCGGTGGTCTGGCGCAGCATTGACGGCATGACCAGCACCCTCAAAGCCTGGTTGTCCACCGACGGTGGGCAGACGTTTAACGTCCGGACGCTGGGTCAGGTCAAGGGCGACAACGATTTTCCACGGCTGGTACAGCAGGGGCCGCGCATGGCGGTGGTGTGGCGCAATGCATTCGAGGTTCAGGTCCATGACATCCAGTTCTAAACTCACCCGTCGCGCAGCCCTGCTTGCCGTGGGTGTTACACCTCTGGTTTCATGGTCAAATCAGCCTGTAGCCCCCGTAGTACGTGCGCAAGCAGCTATCAATACCGTAGCGGATTTTGATGAAACGACTTGGGCGAAGTTGCTCAAGAATGGCCCCCGGCCGGCGGCCTACGTGTTCACCACCACCTATTGCTCCACCTGTCCGGATGCGTTCGAAAAGCTCAAAGCCTTCATAGCCACCTCGAACAAGAAGGTGGAACTGGTGGCGGTGGTGATGGATGTACCGGCTGAGCGTGCGCTGGTGCATGCGCGCCACTTCGCAGGTGCGACCCAGCTCTATGCCTTTGACGGCTTCGAGCCCGCTATTCGCCAAAGTGTCGACCCCAAGTGGCCCAACGTCACCCCCTACATTGTGTTGCTGGGCGGTAACGGCGCGGTGCAGCGCAGCATCGGACCGCCCGACGCCGCCATGCTGAAGAAATGGTTGACGTGATGGACAGCTTGACCCACCTTCGCTAATGTCAGTAACACTGCGCCGCACCTTGCCACTCCGCCCTTGGGCGGTGTGGCTGGCCGTGCTCATCGCAGTGTTTGGTGCGCTGGCGCCCACGGTGTCGCATGCGCTGGTGCTGGCCCGTGGTGGTGCGTCGCTCATCGTGGAAATTTGCACGACCACGGGCACGCAGTGGGTGATTGCAAGTGCGGCAGCGGACTCTCCTGAAGAGCAGAAATCCGCCATGAGCTTGGATCATTGCCCGTTTTGTCTGCACACGGCAGATCGTGTCGCGCCGCCGCCGCATCTTTCGCCAATCCGCTTCGCAGCGCGGGACACCCAGCGTGAAGTTGCGGGTGAGCACGGCTTCTTTGTCCTTGGGCACTTTTCGCTCACGCCGCCGTTGCGCGGCCCGCCCCTCCTCGCTTGAGTCATCTTTGATTGCATGACGGTGCCTGCCTGGCCGTCATCGCTGTGCGGCGCATTTATGCCGCTGGATGTTGAATTTGCGAGGAGTAGAAATTGCACTATTTGAAACTACCGTTGTTGCCGCGGCCCTGGCTGATATTTGTTAATACGCAAACCACAGGGTGTCGCAGGGTCTGCCCCGAATCACTTTGCACGCAGGATGCATCATGAGCGAAGTTCGATGCGCCACCTGCAACGCCAGAAAGCACTGCCTGCCAGCGGATTTAAGCCCGCAGCAGCTCGACCGTGTTGAAGAGATGGTCGCCACGCGACGCACGGTCAAGCGCGGGGCAATGCTGGTGCACGAGGGTGAGAAGTTCACCAACCTGTACGCCATTCGCACCGGGTTCTTCAAGACCCAAACGGTGACCGAAGACGGGCGCGAGCAAGTCATTGGCTTCCAGATGGCGGGGGAGTACATCGGGCTGGACGGCATTGTGGACGACAGGCATACCTGCGACGCGGTGGCATTGGAGGATGCTGATGTCTGCGTGATCCCCATGGATCGCATGGAAGCAGCCTCGCGTGACGTCAGTGCGCTGCAGCGCCACATGCTGAAAACCATGAGCTACGAGATTGTTCGCAAAGGCGGTGTGATGCAGCTGTTGGGTGGCATGCGGGCGGAGGAGCGCATTGCTTCATTTCTACTGAACCTGACCCAACGGCTGCATGCCCGTGGGTACTCCCAATCAGAGCTGGTGTTGCGAATGACACGGGAAGAGATTGGCAGCTACTTGTGCCTGAAACTTGAAACGGTGAGTCGGGCATTTTCCAAGTTTGCTGCACAAGGTGTGGTGCAGGTCAAGCTGCGTCATGTGCACATTCTGGATGTGGGGGCCCTTGAAGAAGTGATCAACATCCGCCAACCCATGGACTGGGGACACCGGAAGGTCCGCACAACACACGCCTCAAGCCGGGCGTGTCAGGCCGTGGCCACCTGCTAATGCCGATCCATCGAAAATGCGGCACCCAAGTGGCACTGCACCCCAAGGAGCTTTTATGAATCCCCAATTTTTAACCGGGCCAGTGCGACAACTTCAGCAGCGCCAAGTGCTGTCATACGAGAGTATTCATGTACTGTGGCGCGTAGAGTCCGGAGCGTTGCGTGTGGACAGTGCTCAGATCAATGAGTCCTGCAGTTTTGTGCATCTCGCATTGCCTGGCGATGTGCTCGGCATGGAAAGCCTGGTAGGAGGTGTTGAACCTTTCGTCGTGCGTGCCCTCACACCCGTCGCGTTGGTCCCTGTGGATGCGTCTGAAGAAGACCGGGTCAAGCAATTGCTACTGGAGGCCGTCTGCAAAGGGTATCAGCGCTGTCGTGAACTCGTTCAACTGCGAACGGGCCCGACCGACGAACGCGTCAGGCGCCTGCTATTGATGTTGGCAAGCCAAGACGAGGGTGGTTCGGGAGAGGCAACGGAGTGTGCCTTACCCAGCCTCGGTGATATGGCGGCGATTGTTAATGCGGCACCAGAAACGGTGTGCCGGGCGCTGGCGAACTTGCGGCAGAGCAGGTTTTTGCAGGATTGCAGCCCCCACATCTCAAAACACCAACCGTTGGAGTTGCGCATGCATCGCTTGCAGCCTGGGAGGTCGTTGAACGCCGCAGCAAGCAGGGGACCAGCTATGGCCATTTGCTCACCTTAAACCAGCACGCAAAGCGCCCCCTGAGATGCGTCCATTGGCGTATATTTAAATTCTTTTCAAAAGTAGACAATGGCGCAGTTGTTAATCCAATTGGGGGAAATACGATGAAATATTTAACTTACAAAACAAAACGGGTGGCTACGGTTGCCTTCCTTGCACTGCTGGCCAGCGCCGCGCAGGCGCACACCGGGCACGGCACCTCAGGACTGGCGGTCGGGCTGGTGCACCCCTTTGGCCTGGATCACCTGCTAGCCATGGTGGCGGTGGGCTTGTGGTCGGTGTCAGCGCTGCCCGCGAGTAAGGCGTGGTGGGGGCCGGCAACATTCATGCTGTCCCTGACCGTTAGTGCCGCGTTCGGGGCCGCAGGGGTTGATTTACCAAACCTTGAGCAACTGATCGCTCTCAGTGTGGTGCTGTTCGGGGCTATGCTGTTTTTTTCGCGCGCAATAATGCCGACGGCTTTTGGGCTGGGTGCGGTGGCTTTGATGGCCACTTTGCATGGTCTGGCGCATGGTTCTGAAGCACCAGAAGCCGGGTTTGCCGCCTATGCAGTGGGATTTCTTCTGACCACGGCGGCGTTGCACTTGGGTGGTGTGATCGCGGGATTGGGCATTCGCCGTTATTTTGCCAACAAGGCGGCCTGGGTTTTCACTGCCTTTGGATCACTTTGCGGTGGAGTCGGTCTGTATTTGTTCGGTCAATTGTGAATGTTGCTTTAACCTGCTGATTAAGGGTTAGGACGGGTACAACTCGGCAGGCATTGGAGTAAGCTGTTGGCACCAGCTTGACTCCCAAGCCGTTTGGAGGATTTATGAGCGATTCAGACACAGCAGGATTCGGAAAATTTGTCCCCGGTTTTGATTTTTTGCAAAATCTGGCCAAAGGCGCAAGCAACAACATTCCCCAAATGCCCAACCTGGGCAACTGGGTCGCCCCCACCCTGAACGTGGAAGAGCTGGACAAGCGCATCGAAGAGCTCAAGAACGTGCATTTCTGGCTGGAACAAAACTCCCGCGCCCTGGGTGCCACCATCCAGGCGCTGGAGGTGCAAAAAATGACCCTGAACACGCTCAAGGGCATGAACTTCAACATCGGTGATGTGGCCAACGCGCTCAAGCTCAAAGCCGCCGACTCCGTGTATTCCGGCGTGCAGCGGGTCACCGAACGTGCGGCATCGACCGCCAAGACCATTTCTGACGTTGCCAGCGGAACCAAAGCGGCCGTCACGGGCACCAAGCCCGGCGCCGGTATTGGCGGCATGATTGATCCCTTGCAGCTGTGGGGTGCCCTCACACAGCAGTTCCAGCAAATTGCGTCCAGCGCCGTGAAAGAGGCCACGGCCAAAACTGCGGTGGACATGACCAAAAACATGGCCGCCGGCATGGCCAAAGAGGCCGTGAAATCGGGCAAGAAAGCCGTTGGTGCGGCCACGCGCCGTGCTGCCGCCCCCAAGAAGCCTGTGGTCAAGGCGGCGGTCAAGAAACCGGCTGCGCGCGGATAAGTGGCGGCGATACGGGCCTTGGCATTGGCGTGGCCTTGGTTTGGCTGAGACGCGCTACGGTGCTATGAAACTATTTCCCTATGCCCACGCCACGCATCCGCAGTGGCAAATGGCCGCAGCGCTGGTGCTGGCGCAGTTGCGTGGGCAAATGGCGCTGCACGGCTATGCCAGCGCGCCCACCCTTGCGCTGCTCTATATCACCGACCATTACGCCAATGCTGCACCCGAGATTCTGGAGTACCTGGGGGCTGAGTTACCTTGGGTCACTGACTGGTCCGGCACCGTGGGCGTGGGCATTGCGTCCAATAATGTCGAGTATTTTGATGAGCCCGCTTTGGCCGTCATGCTGCTGGAGTTGCCCAGTGACCAATACCGGGTGTTTTCCGGAGTCGCCCCGCTGGGGCTGGGTTTCGAAGCGCACTGCGCACTGGTGCACGCCGACGCAGACACCCCCGATTTGGGCGAACTCATTCATGAAATGGCCGCGCGCACCGACGCAGGCTACCTGTTTGGCGGGCTCTCCAGCAGCCGCTCGCGCAGCGTGCAGTTTGCGGTGGCGGGCGATGGCAACATCAGTGGGCACGGCAGCGCCAGCGGCGTCTTTAGCGGGGGGCTGAGCGGCGTGGCCTTTGGGCCCCATGTCGGACTGGTATCGCGGGTCACCCAAGGCTGCAAGCCATTGGGCCGAGCGCATGTGGTGACCCAGGCGGACCACAACCTGGTGATCACGTTGGACGATGCGCCCGCTCTGGACGTGATGCTGGGTGAGTTGGCCGTCACGCTGGAAAATCCCCAGGAAGCCCTGGCTGCGGTGCGTTCCACTTTGGTGGGGTTAGCGCGCCCCCAGGGGCAGGCCACCGGGCACGGGGCATTTTCTGGGGCGACCCTGCAGCACACCGGCGACTTTGGCAGCGATGTGGTTGTGCGCCACATCATTGGCTTGGATCCGGGGCGGCGCGGTGTTGCGGTGGCCGATCATGTAGAGCCGGGTTCCCGGCTCACCTTTTGTCACCGCAATGCGCAGGCGGCGCGGGCCGATTTGGTGCGTGTTTGCGCTGAAATTCGTGAAGAGCTGGAGCCGGCCGAGTTGCCCCTGGAGCTTGCCATGGATGTTGCGGTAAGCTCGGCCGCGGATGCCGCACCCCACCCCGCGCGGCGAATCGCAGGGGCGGTGTATATCAGTTGCTCTGGCCGTGGCGGCCCCCACTTTGGCGGCCCCAGTGCAGAGATGCATATCGTGCGAAGGGCGCTGGGAGATGTGCCCTTGGTAGGTTTTTTTGCAGGCGGTGAAATAGCCCGCAACCACTTGTACGGGTACACCGGTGTGTTGACGGTCTTCACAGAGTCGGGTGCAAAATAGCGACTCTTGGGCCTTGGCGTTGGATCAAGACGCCAGTAGATAGTTGTTGGACGAATACAAATATATAGAGAAAGGGAATCACATGAAGATTTCGACACGATTGTTGGTTCTGGGTGGGCTGATGTCCGCCTTGGTGATTGCTGTTTGTGGTCTGGGCCTGTTTGGCATGGGCAATATCAAGGATGCGTTGCACTCGGTCTATGAGGACCGAACCGTGGCGGTAGGGCAGTTGGGCGACATTGAGTCCAAAGTGCTTGCCAACCGGCTGGCGATCGCCGTCGCAGTGGCCACGCCAACGCCAGAGGTCATTGCCGCCAGCACCGCCACGGTCGACGCCAACATCGCGTCCATCACCAAGACCTGGGACGGCTTCATGGCGACCCAATTGACGCCGACCGAGGTCACACTCGCCAAGAAATTCGCTGACGATCGTGCGAAGTTTGTGCAAGAAGGTCTTAAGCCGGCGGTTGCCGCACTGCGGGCCAACGACGCCGGCGAAGCGCAGCGCCTGGCGACAGAAAAGGTCGGGCCACTTTACCTGCCGGTGCACAGCGGCATTCAGGCGCTGATTCAAATGCAGCTGAGCGAGGCCAAGAAGGAATTCACCGAAGCCGAAGCCCTGTACGCCACCATTCGCACCCTGTCGATTGCCATATTTCTCATCGGCATGGTGGCGTCAGGCCTGTATAACTTTCTGTTAATTCGCTCCATCCACGGTCAGTTGGGTGCCGAACCGGTGGATGCTGCCAACGTCGCAAAAAGTGTGGGAACTGGCAATTTGAGTACGCGCATTGACCTGGAGCCTGGGGACACCACCAGCCTGATGGCGCAGCTCAAGTCCATGCAGGAAAGTTTGACCAAAGTGGTCACCAATGTGCGCCAGGGCTCCGAGAGCCTGGCCACGGCCAGCACCGAGATAGCGCAGGGCAATAACGACCTCTCCGCCCGCACCGAAAGCCAGGCCAGCGCACTGGAGCAAACGGCGGCCTCCATGGAGCAACTCGGTGCCACCGTCAAACAAAATGCCGACAGCGCCCGTCAAGCCAATCAACTGGCAATGAGCGCGTCCGGTGTGGCTGTCAAAGGTGGGGAAGTGGTGGCCGAGGTGGTGGAGACCATGCGCGGCATCAACGAATCATCACGCAAGATATCGGACATCATCAGCGTCATTGATGGCATCGCGTTCCAGACCAATATTCTGGCCCTGAATGCGGCGGTGGAGGCGGCGCGTGCCGGTGAGCAAGGCCGTGGGTTTGCTGTGGTGGCCAGTGAAGTGCGCAGCCTGGCCGGGCGTTCCGCCGATGCGGCCAAGGAAATCAAGTCGCTGATCAATGCCAGTGTCGAACGCGTGGAACATGGGACCGAGTTGGTCGACCAGGCGGGCGCGACCATGACCGAGGTGGTGAGCAGCATTCGCCGGGTGACCGACCTGATGGGCGAGATCAGTGCGGCCAGCAACGAGCAGTCACTGGGCGTGGCGCAAGTGGGCGAAGCGGTTTCCCAAATGGACCAGGTGACGCAGCAAAACGCCGCCTTGGTGGAAGAGATGGCGGCGGCGGCCAGCAGCTTGAAGTCTCAGGCACAAGAGTTGGTGCATACCGTGGCCGTGTTTCAGCTGGGGGGCAACGAGCAGCGCCCGGGCATGTCCGTGGCACCCGTGCGCGCCCAGGCCCCCAAGCTGGCGTCGGCACCAAGTCCCGTAACCAGGCCTCCTGCGGCCAGAATTGGGGCACAAGCTCCCAAGAAGGTGGCCATGACCGCCTTGCCCAAACCGACTCCCAAGGTGAGCGCCAAAGTCACGCCGGCAGGTGGGGATGACGACTGGGAAACGTTTTAAATATTTCTTATGGTGGGTCAATGCCAGTCCGGGCGTCGCGTTCTACAGTTCTGGCCATCGTCGGCACACTGGGTGCTTGGCGCCTTGAAGGACTGTAATGAACCCGACCCCTGTAATGACCCGCCCCGCCTTTGCCTTTGATGCGCGTGGTGTAGCCAAACGCTTTCGCCATGCAGCCATCTTTGGTGCGCTGGAGTCACTGGAAGATGGAGAGACCATGCGCTTTGTGAATGACCACGACCCGTTGCCTTTGATTGCGCAGATGGCGCAGCGTTATGGCAACCAAATCGGCGTGGCCTATGTGGACCGCGAACCCGGCAACATCGTGATCGATTTCACGGTGCAGGCGGGTGCCCCAGAAGCTAGCGACTCTATTCCCGCTGCTGCGCAGTCTGCAGGTGGTGGTTGCGGCTCTGGTGGCTGCGGCTGTTCGGGTAGCCGCTAGTCCGTTTCTGTTCCGGGTGGCGACCTGTCGCCTACACGCCGCGCGCCCGGTCGGCGTGGAACTGCGCAACAAACACGCCAAGGCTCCCAGCATCCAGCGCGTTACGCACCTCGCGCATCAGGTTCAGGTAGTAGTGCAGGTTGTGGATGCTGGCCAGCATGGGGCCCAGCATTTCGCCACAGCGGTCCAGGTGGTGCAGGTAGGCACGGCTAAAGCCCTCGCGCCCGCCGTCTGCCCAGGAAACGCCCGAGGTACCGGCACAGGCGTGGCAGGTGCAGGTTTCGTCCAGTGGGCGTGGATCGGTCTTGTGCCGCGCATTGCGGATTTTCAGATCACCAAAGCGGCTGAACAGCGTGCCATTGCGTGCATTGCGCGTGGGCATCACACAGTCAAACATGTCGATGCCGTTTTGCACCCCGGCGATCAAGTCTTCGGGTGTGCCCACGCCCATCAGGTAGTGCGGCTTGTGTTGCGGTAGCTTGGGGCCCACGTGCTGCAGCAGGCGCAGCATGTCCGCCTTGGGCTCACCCACGCTTAAGCCGCCAATGGCAATGCCGGGAAAGTCCAGCGCTTCCAGGCCCGCCAAGGATTCATCCCGCAGGTGCTCAAACATACCGCCTTGCACAATGCCAAACAAGGCATTGGGGTTTTCCATCCGGTCCATCTCGACCTGACAGCGCTTGGCCCAACGCAGGCTGAGCTCCATGGAGTCGCGGGCTTCGCGCTCGGTGGTAATTTGCCCTTTGGTTTTGGGCTCGACCGATAAATAGGGCGTGCACTCGTCAAATTGCATGGCAATGTCGGAGTTCAGCGTGCGCTGAATTTGCATCGAGATTTCGGGCGTCAGAAACAGCTTGTCGCCGTTGACCGGGGACGAAAACTTGACGCCTTCTTCCGAGATCTTGCGCATCTCGCCCAAAGACCACACCTGAAAACCGCCGCTGTCGGTGAGGATGGGTTTGTCCCATTTCTCAAACGCATGCAGGCCGCCAAACTGCTGGATCACCTCGGTGCCCGGGCGCATCCACAAGTGGAAGGTGTTGCCCAAAATGATCTGTGCGCCCATTTCGTGCAGGCTGCGTGGCATCACCCCCTTGACGGTGCCGTAGGTGCCCACCGGCATGAAGATGGGTGTTTCGACCACGCCGTGGTTCAGGGTCAGGCGTCCACGGCGCGCGTGGCTGCTGGGATCTTGCTGGAGGAGGTCAAATTTCAACATAGCGGTACTCTTGGGGGTAAACAGTCAATCGATCAGGCCTGTTTGGCCAGCACCATGGCGTCGCCGTAGCTGAAGAATCGGTATTCCTGGGCGATGGCGTGGCGGTACAACTCCATGATGTGCGCGTAGCCGGCAAAGGCGCTCACCAGCATCATCAGACTCGATTTTGGCAAGTGGAAATTGGTCACCAGCAGGTCTACCAATTTGAAATCGAACCCCGGGGTGATGAAAATGCGCGTGTCGCCAGAGACGATACCCGTCTGCGCCCAGGACTCCAGGGTGCGTACTGTGGTGGTGCCGACGGCCACGATGCGTCCGCCCCGCGCCTGGCAGTCGGCAATCGCCTGCTGGGTTGCCAATGGCACGTCGTACCACTCGCTGTGCATTTTGTGTTCCGACAGGTTTTCGGTCTTGACCGGCTGGAACGTGCCTGCGCCCACATGCAGCGTGACATGGGCGCGGTGCACGCCCATCGCGTCCAGTTGGGCCAGCAGCGCATCGTCAAAATGCAGGGCGGCAGTTGGGGCCGCCACCGCGCCGGGGTTTTTGGCAAACACCGTTTGGTAGCGTGCCAGGTCTTCCGCTGTGTCTGTCGTGGCGACGCTACTCTGTGGGCGCTGGATATACGGGGGGAGCGGCACATGGCCGTGGCGCTCCATCAGCGTGTAGGGGTTGTCGCCCGCGTCGTTGGACAGCACAAAGCGGAACATGCCTCCGGCATCTTCTTCCGGCCAGCGGCCCAACAGGGTGGCGCGCAGGTTGTCGTGCGTGCCGGGTGCGCCGACCAGGGCGACTGTGGTGCCGACTTCCGGCTTCTTGCTCACACGCATGTGCGCCGCCACCTGGTTGCCGCCCAGTACCCTCTCGATCAGCAGTTCCAGCTTGCCGCCGGTGGGTTTTTCGCCAAACAGGCGAGCATTGATGACCTTGGTGTCGTTGAACACCACCAAGTCCCCCGCACGCAGCAGCGTGGGCAGGTCGCGGAAGATACGGTCGGTGGGCTGTGCCGTGGCTTGCGTGCCGTCGAGCAAGCGAGAGCCGCTGCGCTCGGGCGCCGGGTGTTGCGCGATCAGGTTTTCGGGGAGAACGAAGTCGAAATCGCTCAGGGTGAAGGTGCGCGTGGCGTCGGGAGAAGTAGTAGGCATGGGGTTCAAAAAAATTAGAGAGTCGTCGTGCGATTGTGTAGTTCCAGGCACAGTTGTGCCAAGGGCATGGCGTGCACATCATGGCCCAGCGGGTAGCGCTCATTACCTGGGTAGACAACAATTTTGCGGGTTGGGTTCAGGTCTGCGCAGGCCTCATGAAAACCTCGCTCCACTTTCGGGGTCAGGCTGCGTTTGATCTCAATAGCCCAAAGCTCGCCCCCGGTCCATTGCAGTAGCAAATCCACTTCGGCACCGCCGCTGGATCGGTAGAAATATCCCTGTACCTGGGTGGGCGCGCAGGCCAGCAGGTTTTCAATACAAAAACCCTCCCAACTCGCGCCAATTACGGGGTGCGATAGTACAGACTCTTTGGTCGCCAGATCCAGCAAGGCATGCACCAAGCCGCTGTCACGCACGTACAGTTTGGGAGTTTTTACGAGGCGCTTGTTTAAGTTGGCGTGCCAAGGCAGTAGGCGGCGAACCAATAGCAAGTCAGTCAATAAATGGATATAGCTGTTAACGGTTTTTACATCCACGCTCAGGTTGCGGGCCAATTGGGTCGTGTTCACCATGCCGCCTTGCTGGTGGGCCAGCATGGTCCACAACAATCGCAGTGACTGCGCCGCAATGCGCGGACCAAACTGCTGCACATCGCGCTCCAGATACGTCCGAATAAAGTCTTGCCGCCATTTCAAGCTGCGTGCCGAGCTTGGGGCTTTCAAGCTGTCAGGAAAACCACCGCGCACCCATAAGTCATCTGCCGGTGTGGTGCCCACTTCCAGCAGGTTCAGGGGCCCAAGCTCCAAAAAGGTGATGCGCCCTGCCAGCGTCTCTCCCGACTGTTTGAGTAAATCTAAGGATGCCGAGCCCAGCAAGAGGTATTGCCCACTGCGCTTGCCAGCGCGCCGTGCCTGGTCAATCAGCCCGCGCAGCACCATGAACAAGCCGGGTGCCCGGTGCACCTCATCCAGAATGACAAGCTTGTCCAAGTGGTCCGATAGATACAACTCTACTTGGCCAAGTTTGGCCCGGTCGCGCTCGGACTCCAAGTCCAGGTAAATGCTGGGCCTGGTTTTGGCAATCTCTAACGCCAGAGTGGTTTTTCCTACCTGGCGCGGCCCCAGCAGAGCGACTGCCGGTGCTGAGTCGATGGATTCGACCAGGGTTGGGTAGAGGTGGCGTGGAAACATCCATGCAATTATGGAACTTCATTCCCTTATTTGCAAGGTTAAATGTTGCAAAAATTAATCTTGACCGTTTGGGTTCGGTGTGTCCCAAGCCTCGTCGCCAGGTCGCAGAAGATGCGTGTGGCGCTGGGAGAAGTGACAGGCATAGACACGCCATATGTAGGAAAACACCTTGAGAGTCAAGTGGCATATACAATTGCCATATCCCAATTTCTCTGAAGGTGCAGACCATGACTGCAACGACCGTCTTTATCAACAATCGCAGCCAAGCGATCCGGCTTCCGGCTGAGTTGCGACTTCCTGAGGGCGTCAAACGTGTGGATGTGCGGGCGCGGGGCTGTGAGCGCATCATCGCGCCGCTGGGGCAGACGTGGGATAGCTTCTTTTTGAACGGCCCGCAGGTCGCCGATGATTTCCTGGAGGTGCGCGCCAGCCAGGAGCAGCCCGACCGCGAGGTTCTGTGATGTTGCGTTATTTGCTGGATACCAACATCGTTATCTATGTCATCAAACGCAAACCCCTGTCGGCCTTGCACCTGTTCAATGAGCACGCAGGGCACATGGCTATCTCCAGTATCACTATGGCTGAGTTGCTGCATGGCGTGGAAAAGAGCAATGCACCGACACGCTCATTGAGCGCTGTAGAGGATTTTTGCAGTCGTCTGGAGGTGTTGTCCTATGGCCCCAAAGCGGCGCAGCATTACGGGAGCATTCGCGGGGCACTGGAGAAGCGAGGCCAAACGATTGGTGTGAACGATTTGCATATCGCGGCCCATGCCCGCAGTGAAGGGCTGACCTTGGTGTCGAACAATTTGCGTGAGTTTGAGCGCGTGGACGCTTTGCAGTTGGCCAACTGGGCGTTGGACTAAGTGGGCCAGCGGCCCATTCATGCGAGTAATTTTTTTAGAGCATCCGACGTTGCCTCCTTAAATAGACTGACGTGAACACCAGTGCCGCCAAGCCCGCCCCCAAATCCGCCACCGACAAGGCGCTGGAAAAGCTCGGCCTGACGCGTGACATCGATCTGGCGCTGCACCTGCCCCTGCGCTACGAGGATGAAACCCGCATTACCAAGCTGGACAGTGCGCGTGAGGGCGACACGATCCAGATCGAAGCCACCGTGGCCCAATGTGATGTGAGCTACCGACCGCGCAAGCAACTGGTGGTCACCGTGAACGATGGCTCGGACACCTGCGTGTTGCGGTTCTTCAACTTCTATCCCTCCCAGCAAAAGGCGCTGGAGGTGGGTAGCCGCATTCGGGCTCGGGGCGAACTCAAGGGCGGCTTCATGGGCTGGACCATGCTGCACCCGGCCTTTCGCGGCGCCACCGGGGATTTGCCCAAGGCCTTGACGCCCATATATCCCACGGTGGCGGGGCTGTCGCAGCCGGTGCTGCGCAAGGCGGTGCTGGCTGGGTTGGCCCGCGCGGACCTTTCCGACACCTTCGAGCCCGGTGACTTGGGAGCGTTGGATAAGCGCATTGGGTCGCACACCCTGTGGACCCTGCGTGCGGCGCTCCAGTATTTGCACCATCCTACGCCCGACGTGTCGCTGGAGACCCTGCAAGACCACACCCACCCGGCGTGGCAGCGGCTTAAAGCTGAAGAGCTGCTGGCACAGCAACTCTCGCAACTGCAGTCGCGCCGGGCGCGGGCCGCTTTGCGTGCGCCGGTACTGGCTGAAGTGCATGGTGGCACCTTGCATGACCGTTTGCTGGCGGCCTTGCCTTTTGCCCTGACCAACGCGCAGCGGCGGGTAAGTGAAGAAATTGCCAAAGACATGGCGCGCCCGGTGCCGATGCACCGGCTGCTGCAGGGCGATGTGGGCGCGGGCAAGACCGTGGTGGCGGCGCTGGCCGCCGCCATTTGCATGGATGCCGGTTGGCAGTGCGCGCTGATGGCGCCAACCGAAATTCTGGCAGAGCAGCACTTTCGCAAGCTGCTGGGCTGGCTGGAGCCGCTGGGCATCACCACCGCCTGGCTCACCGGCACCCAAAAAGCCAAAGACCGCCGAACCATGCTGGCCCTGATTGAGAGCGGTGAGGCCCAACTGGTGGTGGGCACCCACGCAATCATTCAGGAAAAAGTGCATTTCAAAAACCTGGCCTTGGCCGTGATTGACGAGCAACACCGCTTTGGTGTGGCGCAGCGCCTGGCGCTGCGCAGCAAGTTGCGCCACGAAGCCATGGAGCCGCACCTGCTGATGATGACAGCCACCCCCATTCCGCGCACGCTGGCCATGAGCTACTACGCCGATCTGGATGTCTCCACGCTGGACGAGCTGCCCCCCGGGCGCACGCCCATCATCACCAAAGTGGTGAATGAGGCGCGCCGCCATGAGGTGATTGAGCGCATTCACGCCCAAATCGACCAAGGCCGACAGGTGTACTGGGTGTGCCCGCTGATTGAAGAAAGCGAAGTGCTGGACCTGAGCAATGCCACCGCCACCCATGCCGAGCTGAGCGCCGAGTTAGATGGAGCGTTGTGCGGCGGCGCACCCGCTGTACCCGGCGCGCCCACCAAGGTCGGCTTGTTGCATTCGCGCATGCCGCCCGACGAAAAAAAAGCCGTCATGGCGGCATTCATTCAAGGCAAGATCGCGGTGCTGGTCAGCACCACCGTGATCGAGGTGGGGGTGGATGTGCCAAACGCCTCGCTGATGGTGATTGACCATGCCGAACGCTTTGGCCTGAGCCAGTTGCACCAGTTGCGCGGGCGAGTCGGGCGCGGCGCGGCGGCCTCCGCCTGTGTGCTGCTGTACTCCACCGGCGACGCCCCACGCCTGAGCGAAGCAGCCCGCGAGCGGCTCAAGGCCATGGCCGAGACCAACGACGGTTTTGAGATCGCCCGGCGTGATCTGGAAATTCGGGGCCCGGGGGAGTTTTTGGGGGCGCGCCAGTCGGGCGAGGCGATGCTGCGTTTTGCCAACCTGGCAGAAGACACGGCCCTGCTGGACTGGGCGCGGGCCGAAGCGCCCAAAATGCTGGACCGCCACCCCGCGCTGGCCGCGAAACATGTGCAGCGCTGGTTGGGTAGCAAGGCAGAATATTTAAAAGCGTAGTTACCGTTCACAAGGAAGAAGAAAGCATGTCGAATCAAGCGTTGTATTTACAAAAACGGATGTCTGCCGCCGATGCAGTGAAGCTGGTGCGCAATGGTGACACCATCGTGGTGCCTACCGGGGTGGGGGAGCCGCCGACGCTGCTTTCGGCACTGTCCGAGCAACGGCGTGATTTTTCCGGCGTGAAGGTGTCGCAGATTCTGGCCATGCGCAAGTACGCCTACATCGACCCCCAGACGGTTGAGCACGTTCGCCATGTGGCTTTCTTCTACGGTGGCGCCACCCGTGCCGGCGGCCAAGAGGGTTGGGTCGATTTCATCCCCAACTATTTTTCGGAAATTCCGGCGCAAATTTCACGCGGACAGACGCCTGCTGATGTGGTGTTCACCTTGGCTTCAACCATGGATGCACATGGCTACTTTGCGTTGAGTCTGGGTGCCGACTACACCATGGCCGCCATCGCCAAGGCGCGCAGTGTGGTGTTGGAGGTCAACCCCAACGTGCCGTTTGCCTATGGCAATTGCCATGTGCATATCTCGCAGGTGAGCGCTCTGGTGGAAAGCAGTGACCCGGTGCTGGAAGTGGGCCTGCCCAAGATCGGCTCGGTGCAAGAGGCGATTGGCAGGTACGTGGCCGACATGATCGAGGACGGTTCCACCTTGCAAATTGGCTACGGTGGTATTCCAGATGCCGTAGTGATGCAGCTCACCCATAAAAACGATCTGGGCATCCATACCGAGATGATCGGTGACGGCATCATGACGCTGGTGGAATGCGGTGCGGTAACCAATCGGCGCAAAAATTACCTCACCGGCAAAATGGTCGCCACCTTTGCTCTGGGCTCGAACAAGCTTTACCGCTTTATGGACCGCAATCCGGGGCTGGAAATTCACCCCGTTGATTTCACCAACGACCCGGCGCTGGCGGGATTGAATGACAACCTGGTGGCGATTAACGCGACCTTACAGATTGACCTGCTGGGGCAGTGCGGCTCCGAGAGCTTGGCGCACCTGCCCTATTCGGGCACCGGGGGACAGTCTGACTTTGTGCGCGCCGCCAACCGCTCGCGGGGTGGCAAGGCTTTCATTGTGCTGCCATCCACGGCCAAAAACGACACCATTTCGCGCATCGTTCCGGTGCTCTCGCCCGGAACCCATGTCAGCACTAGCAAGAACGATATCAACTATGTGGTGACCGAATACGGCGTGGCGCAGCTGCGTGGCAAGTCGGCCAAGCAGCGCGCGCGTGAACTCATCGGCATTGCACACCCAAATTTCCGCGCCGAGTTGACCGAGCAGGCCAAACGGCTGAATTTAATTTGAGGCCTGCGGCGTAAACACTAGGGCGACAATAGCGCCATGACCCTCACCGAACTGAAATACATCGTCGCCGTGGCCCGTGAAAAGCACTTTGGCAAAGCGGCGGACGCGTGTTACGTGTCGCAGCCCACGCTGTCGGTGGCCGTCAAGAAGCTGGAGCAGGAGCTGGAGGTCAAGCTCTTTGAGCGCAGTGCCAACGAAGTCACCGTCACCCCGCTGGGCGAGGAAATCGTGCGCCAGGCGCAAAGCGTGCTGGAGCAGGCCGCCAACATCAAGGACATTGCCAAGCGCGGCAAAGACCCGCTGGCAGGCCCCTTGAAACTGGGGGTGATCTACACCATCGCCCCGTATTTGCTGCCCGCCTTGGTGCGCCAGGTGATAGACCGTACGCCCCAAATGCCCTTGATCTTGCAGGAGAACTTCACCGTTAAACTGATGGAAATGCTGCGCACCGGGGAGATTGACTGCGCCATTCTGGCCGAGCCGTTTCCGGATGCGGGGCTGGCGGTTGCGCCGCTGTACGACGAACCCTTTTTTGCCGCCTTGCCCGTCAAGCACCCGCTGGCGGCACAAACCAGTGTGACCACCGATGAGCTCAAGCGCGAGACCATGCTGCTGCTGGGCAGCGGCCACTGCTTTCGCGACCATGTGCTGGAGGTGTGCCCGGAGTTCGCGCGCTTCTCCAGCGACGCCGAGGGCATTCGCAAAAGTTTTGAGGGCTCATCCCTGGAGACCATCAAGCACATGGTCGCCGCTGGCATGGGCATCACCCTGGTGCCCCGGTTGAGCGTGCCACCCGATGCACTGGCGGTGCCAGATGCACCCAACCGCCGGGTGGACGACGCCTACATCAAGTACCTGCCGGTGCAAGACGGCAATGGAGTGGCCCCGCCCACGCGCCGTGTGGTGCTGGTGTGGCGGCGCAGCTTCACCCGCTACGAGGCCATTGCGGCCCTGCGCAACGCGATCTACGCCTGCGAGTTGCCGGGCGTTAACCGACTATTCTGAGTGGAGGGATTCATGGGCCATAGCGCATCGGTGCCCGGAATCGCACCAGTTGGGGCGCCAGATTGAGCTACATTTGCTATACAAATAGGAGCTGCTCGCGCAGGTTATATAAGGGCTGGAGCTCTATTTGACTATGAATTTTGTTACGCACCGCATTCCCCTGTACCTTGACCTGATTCGCTGGAGCCGCCCGGCCGGCTGGCTGCTGCTGCTGTGGCCTTCGCTCGCAGCCCTTTGGATCGCGGCGGGGGGATTCCCGGGCTGGCATTTGCTGGTGGTGTTCAGCTTGGGCACCATCCTCATGCGCAGTGCGGGTTGCTGCATCAACGACGTGGCCGACCGTGAGTTTGATCGCCATGTAAAGCGCACGGCGCAGCGGCCGGTCACCCGCGGCGCCGTGTCGCCGCGCGAGGCGCTGGGCTTGGGTGCGGTGCTGGCCTTGCTGGCGTTTGCGCTGGTGCTCACCACCAACTCGGTGACGGTGGCCTGGTCGTTTGCCGCGCTGGCGGTCACATTGATGTACCCCTACGCCAAGCGCTTTGTCTCCATGCCGCAGGCGGTGCTGGGGGTGGCCTTCAGCTTCGGCATCCCGATGGCCTTCGCCGCCGTGCAAGCCACGGTGCCGGTGCAAGCTTGGCTGCTGTTGGTGGGCAATCTGTTTTGGGTGCTGGCCTACGACACCGAATACGCCATGGTGGACCGCGATGACGACCTGCGCATCGGCATGAAAACCTCCGCCATCACACTGGGCCGCTGGGATGTGCCGGCGGTACTGGTGTTCTACGCGGTGTATCTGGCCATCTGGTCCTGGGTGATGGCGCCGTTGCATTCGGTGGGGTGGTGGCTGGGCGTTGTGGCCGCGGCCGCCCAAGTGGCCTGGCACGCCACACTGATCCGTGACCGCACGCGTGATGGGTGCTTCAAGGCCTTTCGCGTGAACCACTGGGTGGGGTTTGCGCTGTTTGTGGGTGTGGTGTTGGCTTATTGATGCGCGGGTTGTTGGACTCGGTTTGTAGTTTGCGGGACTCAGGGCGGCGTGGCACTTAGCTCCGTTCGTGTCCTCCGCCCTGCGGGCTCCTCCTTGACCTCACTGCGCTAAGCGCCACACCGCCCTGAGTCGGCCAACATAGCTGGCGATCGGGGGCATTGAGGTGGAAGCAGCGGCAAAAAAAAGGCCTGACTCGCAGAGCGGTCAGGCCTTGGTGGGGCACTTTCAGAAGTGCCCATCCGGAAAGTGCCTGGACTTACATGGCCGAGAGGCACTCTTTCATAAATGCTTTGCGCTCGTCGCCCTTTAATGCTTTGGTTTTGGCATCCGCATTGCAGGTTTTCATCTTGTTCTGCTGTGCAGACTTGCCGTCGGCCGCGGGGGCTGGCTCGGCTGCGGCGGGCTTGGCGCTCAGGCACTCTTTCATGAAGGCTTTGCGCTCATCGCCCTTTTTGCCGGTGGCATCTTTGTTGCAGGTCCCCATTTTGGTCTGTTGCGTGGTTTTTGCGGGCTCATCGGCGGCATGGGCAGCGCCCATTGACAGCGAAAGACCCAGAGCCAAAAGGGATAACAGTTTTTTCATCAGATGTCCTTACAGGTTGAAGTGGCGGCTTGGCCGCCGTTGCGAAAAAGATCCACCGCTGGATTCCAGCACATAACGGCGCAAATGGCAATGTGGCTGACAGGTGCCATTGCCCCGCACCCCTGCCGGTAAAATACTTTCATGCTGTCTGTAAAAATTGAATTGCTCGAAGCCTTGGCGCAAGCCCTGGAAACCCTTTCACCCGGCGCGGGGGCCAAAGCGGCTTTTGAGTCTCCCAAGGTGGCCGCCCATGGCGATTTGGCCACTACCGCTGCCATGCAGTTGGCCAAACCGCTCAAACTCAATCCGCGCCAATTGGCCGAAAACCTGCGCGCCGCGCTGCTGGCCGATGCCGCATTTCAGCGCTGGGTTGAAGCGGTGGACATTGCCGGCCCCGGATTCATCAACATCAAGCTCAAGCCCGAGGCCAAGCAGCAGATCGTGCGGGAGGTGTTGTCACAAGCCGCCCAGTTTGGTAGCCAAGCTGCTAGGGCTAAGCGCATGCTGGTGGAGTTTGTGTCCGCCAACCCCACGGGTCCCTTGCACGTCGGCCATGGCCGCCAGGCTGCCTTGGGCGATGCCATCTGCAATCTGTTCCAGACCCAGGGCTGGGATGTGTACCGCGAGTTCTATTACAACGACGCCGGGGTGCAAATCGGAACGCTGGGTGCCAGCACCAACCTGCGCGCCCAGGGTTTCAAGCCGGGTGACGCCGAGTGGCCCAGCGGTGAAAACGCCGCCGCCTACAACGGCGACTATATTGCCGACATTGCAGCCGATTTTCTGGCCGGGAAAACCGTCAAGTCGGATGACCGCGAGTTCACCGCGTCTGGCAAGCTCGACGATCTGGACGGTATGCGCGAATTTGCGGTGGCCTATTTGCGCCACGAGCAAGACCTGGATTTGCAGGCCTTTGCGGTCAAATTTGACAATTACTATTTAGAGAGCAGCCTGTACACCAGTGGCAAGGTGGCGGACGCCGTCAAACGTTTGCAGGCCGCAGGCAAAACCTACGAACAAGACGGGGCGCTGTGGCTCAAGTCCACCGAGTATGGCGACGACAAAGACCGCGTCATGCGCAAGCAAGACGGCACTTACACCTACTTTGTGCCCGATGTGGCCTACCACATCACCAAGTGGGAGCGCGGGTTTGAGCGCGTCATCAACATCCAGGGCACCGACCACCACGGCACGATTGCCCGCGTGCGTGCGGGCTTGCAAGCGGCGGGTGTCGGCATTCCCCAAGGCTATCCTGACTACGTGCTGCACACCATGGTGCGGGTGGTCAAGGGTGGCGAAGAGGTCAAAATCTCCAAGCGGGCCGGCAGCTATGTGACGCTGCGTGACCTGATTGAGTGGACCAGCAAGGACGCAGTGCGCTTCTTCCTGCTGAGCCGCAAACCCGACACCGAGTACACCTTTGATGTGGACTTGGCGATCACCAAGAACAACGACAACCCGGTGTACTACGTGCAGTACGCCCATGCCCGCATCTGCTCGGTGCTGGCCGCTTGGGCAGAAAAAGACGGTGGTGATGTGGCGAGCCTAAATCAGGCCGACCTTTCCCCGCTACAAAGCCCGCAGGCGATGGCGCTCATGTTGCTGCTGGCCAAGTACCCCGACATGCTCACAGCGGCCGCCGAAGGCTTTGCGCCACACGATGTGACGTTTTACCTGCGTGAACTGGCCGCCTGCTACCACAGCTATTACGACGCAGAGCGCATCCTGGTGGATGACGTACTCGTCAAGCGGGCGCGCTTGGCGCTGGTCGCCGCCACAGCGCAGGTGTTGCACAATGGCTTGGCGGTGCTCGGAGTGAGCGCTCCGCAAAAAATGTAGTGAAATTTATGACAAATATGAGCATGAAGCAGCAGCGCGGCGGAACTATTCTGGGGTTCATCATTGGCGTGGTGGTGGGCTTGGCCGGGGCCTTGGCAGTGGCGGTGTACGTCACCAAGGTGCCGGTTCCGTTTATGAACAAGAGCCAAAGCCGCAGCGCCGAGCAAAACGCGGCAGAGGCCAAGAAGAACGACAGCTGGGACCCCAACGCCGCTTTGTATGGAAAGAACCCCGTCAAGGCCGTAGCGCCCGCCACCCCCGCAGCCGATGCGGCAGTGCCGGCAAAGCCGGATGCAAAAGGGGATGCAAAAGCGGATGCAAAGGTTGAGGCCAAGCCGGACTCCAAGGGCGAACTCAAACCAGCCGTTTCGGCAGACCCCTTGGGTGATCTGGCCAAAACCAAGGCTGGCGCAACCGGTGGAGAGCCGTTTTCGTACTACGTGCAGGTCGGCGCATTTCGCACAATGGAAGATGCGGAGAGCCACCGTGCCAAGCTGTCTCTCAGCGGTATTGAATCCAAGGTGTCGGAGCGCGAGCAGTCCGGTCGCGTCGTGTTTCGCGTGCGCGTAGGGCCGTTTGAAAAGAAAGAAGACGGCGAGCGAACCAAAGAGAAGCTGGATAAGTCCGGTCTGGAAACCGCTTTAGTGCGGGTACAGCGCTGACCCCTGAGTTCCGCGATTGGCCGGAACTCATCGCCAAACAATCGGTCCCAACCCCATATTTGGAGTATTGAGCAATGAAACGTCGTGAATTTTCCCAAGCAGCCGTTGGTGCTGCACTAAGCACTAGCGCACTGTTGGCACCGGTAGCACATGCGCAACTGAAAAAGCCGCAGGCGGGTAAAGACTACCAGGTGCTGGACCCCCGTGCCACTGTGGACGCACCCGCTGGCAAGGTGGAGGTGGTGGAATTTTTTTGGTACAGCTGCTCGCATTGCAATGCGTTTGAGTCCACCTTGGCTGAGTGGGTCAAAAAGCTGCCGAAAGACGTCGCATTCCGTCGGGCACCCGTTGCCTTTCGGGACGATTTTGTGCCCCAGCAGCGTTTGTTTTTTGCACTTGAAGCCATGGGGCTGGTGGAAAAGTTACACGCCAAGGTGTTTGCCGCGATCCATGCTGAGAAGCAGAATTTGGCCACGGGCGAGGCCATCACAGAGTGGGTCGGTCGCCAGGGGGTGGACAAGGCCAAGTTCGTGGAGCAGTACAACTCCTTCTCGGTGGTGACCAAGGCCGGGCGCGCATCCAAATTGCAAAACGCCTACAAGGTAGAAGGTGTGCCTGCGTTGGGCGTGGCGGGCCGGTTCTACACCGATGGTTCCATGGCAGGCAGCATGGAGCGTGCCTTGCAGGTGGTGGAGACATTGGTGGCAGAGGTACGCGCCGGTCGTTGAGCGAGGTGTTAATTTCGGTTTAGGCGCGTTCCCGAGGGGGCTTGTTGAGGGCTAGAATGGTTTTTTTAATCCCACCCCTTCGCGGAGACCGCACCATGTCGACCCAGAAATTCAGACTTGTTACCCGCAGTGACTTTGACGGCTTGGTATGCGCCGTCTTGCTCAATGAACTGGACCTGATCGACGATATCAAGTTTGTCCACCCCAAGGACATGCAGGACGGCAAGATTGAGATCACCGACCGCGATATCACCACCAACCTGCCTTATGTGGCGGGTGCGCACATTGCGTTTGACCACCATGCGTCCGAGACGGTTCGCAACACGGGCGAGCGCCCCAACCACATCATTCACCCCGAGGCCCCATCTGCGGCCCGCGTGGTGTTTGACCATTACGGTGGCGCAGCCCGGTTTCCCGAACGGTTTACCGACATGATGGTAGCTGTGGACAAGAGTGATTCGGCGCAGTTCAGCCGCGAAGAAATTCTGGAGCCCACGGACTGGGTGCTGTTGAATTACCTCATGGATTCGCGCACCGGCTTGGGCCGCTTCCGGGAGTTCCGGGTCAGCAACTACCAGTTGATGATGGACCTGATCAAGTACTGCCGCGACCACGATATCAACGATATTTTGCAGCTTCCCGACGTGGTGGAGCGTGTGGACCTGTATTTTGAACATGCGGCACAAGCCCGCGAGCAGATCGAACGCTGCGCCACGGTCCACAAGAACCTGCTGGTCCTGGACTTGCGCAATGAAGAAACCATCTTTGCGGTGAATCGGTTCATGATTTACGCGCTGTTCCCCGAAACCAATATTTCGATCCACGCGATGTGGGGCATGCAAAAGCAAAACACCGTTTTTGCCACCGGCAAGTCCATTACCAATCGAAGCTCTAAAACCAATATTGGGGATTTGATGCTGTCCTATGGCGGCGGTGGCCATGAAAACGCGGGCACATGCCAAGTCGACAACGACCGGGCCGAGGTGGTGTTGCAGGAACTAGTGACAAAAATCAATCTAGATGGTTAATCGGCGGCGAGAAGTCGTGAACTTCACGCCATAAAGGCCGGAACCGCTCCGGGTGCTCGCTACAATGGCCGAAGCTTTTTCAGCAAGTTTCGTGCCTTATGAACAATCCTTTTATTTCCGTGTTGCTGGTGCTGGCTTTTGTCGGGGCTGCCGGAGCGGCTTGGGCTGAAAAAGCCGATCGCAACAAGCCGATGAACATCGAAGCCGACTCACTGCGCTACGACGATGTCAAGCAAGTCAGTGTATTCACCGGCCATGTGGTGCTGACCAAGGGCACGATTCAAATTCGGGGCAAGCAAATCGAAGTCCGGCAGGACCCCGATGGCTACCAGTTTGGGCTGGTCACGGGGGATGCGGAAACCCAGGCTTTTTTCAGGCAAAAACGCGAAGCCTTGGATGAGTTCATCGAAGGCGAGGGCGAAACCATCGAGTACGACGGCAAGGCCGACACGGTCAAGTTCATCAAAAAAGCACAGCTGCGCCGTTACCGCGGCGCCACGCTGGGCGATGAGATCACCGGTGGCGTGATCGTTTACGAAAATCTCACCGATATGTTTTCTGTGGACGGCAGCGCCAGCAGGGGCGTGCCCGGTGTGCGTGGCGGGCGGGTGCGGGCAATGCTGACGCCCAAGCCCTCTGAACTTGGCACCGCAACGCCGCCCTCGGGGCAAGCCTCGCCTGCCTTGCGCGCCAGCACTTTGCTCGAAGGTGTGGCCAAGTGAGTCCAGACACCGGCATCGGGCGGCTGGAGGCGCACCATCTGCAAAAGGCCTACGGCAAGCGCCAAGTTGTGAAAGACGTGTCGCTGGCGGTGCGCACCGGGGAAGTGGTGGGTTTGCTGGGCCCCAACGGTGCGGGCAAGACCACTTCGTTTTACATGATTGTCGGCCTGCTGCGGGCCAGCGCGGGCGACATCACCATTGACGGTCAGTCCATTGAACACATGCCGATTCACCGCCGTGCGCGCTTGGGGCTGGGTTACCTGCCGCAAGAAGCGTCCATTTTCCGCAAGCTCAATGTCGAAGACAACGTGCGCGCGGTGTTGGAGTTGCAGCACGACGACAGCGGCAAGGCCCTGTCATCCGATGAGATTGAAGCCCGTCTAACCGCTTTGCTAAAAGACCTGCGCGTGGAGCACCTGCGCGAATCCCCTGCGCTGGCCCTGTCGGGCGGTGAGCGGCGGCGGGTAGAGATCGCCCGGGCCTTGGCCACCAATCCGCGCTTCATTTTGCTGGATGAGCCTTTCGCCGGTATTGATCCGATTGCGGTGATCGAGATTCAGCGAATCATCAACTTCCTGAAAAATCGCAACATTGGCGTTTTGATTACTGACCACAATGTGCGCGAGACCCTTGGCATTTGCGACCATGCGTACATCATCAGCGATGGCCGGGTGCTAGCCGAAGGTACCCCGTCCGAGATTGTGAACAACGCCGATGTGCGGCGGGTTTACCTTGGTGAAAACTTCAGAATGTGAGCATGAAGCAAGGGCTTTCTTTACGCGTCTCGCAGCATCTGGCTTTGACGCCGCAACTGCAGCAGTCGATTCGGCTCTTGCAACTCTCCACGCTGGAGTTGAGCCAGGAGGTTGAGCAAATGCTCGACGAGAACCCTTTCTTGGAGCAGTCGCAAGACAGCGCCGAGCGGGAAGAGTTTGGCTTGGCGCAAGCCGACACACCGGTGAGTGCGGGTGAGCGCGAGGCTGAGTTTGCTCCTAATTCGATAGCTGACTACGCAGGTGCGACGGCGGTTGAAGGCAAAAATGACGATGAAGCCACGCCCCTGTCAGTGGACGACGGTATCAGCTGGGAGGGCGATGGCACCACCGAAATGACGCCCGACGATGGCGAGTGGGGCGGCGACGCCAAAGCCCGTGCCAACAACCTGGGCGGCGATGAAGACAAAGACGCCACCGAGTTGGCGCGCACCCATGAGTCCTTGCAGACCCATTTGCACCGCCAGGCGCTGCGCCTGCGCTTGGGTGAATCAGACCGTGCCGCGCTGCGTTTCTTGATTGAATCCCTCAACGATGACGGCTACCTTGAAGAGCCCTTGGCCGAATTGGCCCGCGGCTTGGCCGGTGACGACCAAGTGCAGTTCCAGGATCTGGTGCACCATTTCACGGTGGCCTTGGGCTTGTTGCACAGCCTGGAGCCGGTCGGGGTGGGCGCGCGCGACTTGGGTGAATGCCTGCGCCTCCAGGTTCGGGCCATGCTGGCAGACGCCAAGGCAGAGCCTTGGTCGGTCGCTGCCGGGCGGTACGAGGTGTTGGGCGTGGCGCTGAAGATTTGCGGTCAGCCCATGGACTTGCTGGCCCGCCGGGACATCAAGCGCATGGTGCAGTTGTGTGGTGGCACCGATGCCCAAACGCGCGAAGCTATTGCCCTCATCGCCCGTTTGGAGCCCAAGCCGGGGCGCCGTTTTGTGGATGTGGAGCGCAACATCGTGGTGCCCGACGTACTGGTGGTGTCCATTACCAAACCCGGGGCCATCAATCCCAAATTCCGGGTGCAGCTCAACCCTGACGTGATGCCCAAGCTGCGCGTGCATGACATCTATGCCAATGTGCTGCGCAACCACCGGGGTGGCAAAGACAGCGCCAGCCATGCGGCCCTGCAACAGCGCCTGCAGGAAGCGCGTTGGTTCATCAAGAACATCCAGCAGCGCTTTGACACCATCCTGCGCGTCAGCACGGCGATTGTGGAGCGGCAAAAAGGGTTTTTCAGCCACGGTGAGATGGCCATGCGCCCTTTGGTCTTGCGTGAGATTGCCGACGAGTTGGGTCTGCACGAGTCCACCATCAGCCGGGTGACAACCGCCAAATACATGTCCACGCCCTTTGGCACCTTTGAGCTCAAGTATTTCTTTGGTTCGGGGCTGGGCACCGAGTCGGGGGGCAATGCGTCCAGCACGGCGGTGCGCGCGCTGATCAAACAGTTCATCAGTGCCGAGAACAGCAAGAAGCCGTTGTCGGACAACCAGATCTCCGAGATGCTCAAGGAGCAGGGCATTGAATGCGCACGGCGAACTGTAGCCAAATACCGTGAGGGCCTCAAAATCGCCCCCGCTTCGCTGAGAAAAGACCTTTAATACTTTGCGGGGCAGACCTTCCGTTTCGCCCTCAACTGACTATGCAACAACTTCAATTATTTCTTCCCTGCGCCGCAGGCGTGGAAGACTACCTGGCCCCCGAGATTCTGCAGATTACACAGCTGCCACCGGGTTGTATCACCAAGCAGCGCGGCGGTGTGGCTGTGCGCACCTCGTTTGCCAACGCGATGCTGCTCAACCTGTACAGCCGGTTGGCCCAGCGGGTGCTGGTGTTGCTGTCTTACACCGAATACCGCAGCGAACAAGACCTGTACCGCGCCGCCTGCGAGGTGGCGTGGGAGCGCTGGTTTACCCCGCAGCAAAGCATCAAGGTCGAGATAACGGCGCAGCACAGCCCGCTGACCTCGTTGAACTTTGCAGCGCTGAAAGTCAAAGACGCGGTATGTGACCGCTTCCGTGAAAAGGCCAATGGCGTGCGCCCCAATGTCGACACCCAATGGCCCGATGTGCGCATCTACGCCCACCTGACCACCGACAGCTGCTCGCTCTACATCGACACCTCGGGCGAACCCCTGTTCAAGCGCGGCTGGCGCGAAGACAAGGGCGACGCGCCCCTGAAGGAAACCCTGGCGGCAGCCATGCTGGCCGCCAGCGGCTGGATGGATGGGGGTGAGGGCGGCGACGACGACCTGTTGCCCCTGTACGACCCCTGCTGTGGAAGCGGCACCATCGCCATTGAAGCGGCGCAAATGGCCTGCAACATTGCGCCGGGGTCGCTGCGCCACTTTGCGTTTGAGAAGTATTTGCCCTTTGTGCCCCAGGCATGGGCCGCGATCAAAGCGGACGCGGATGCCGCAGTGGTCAAACCCGAGCCGGGCCAAACGCCGCTGATTTATGGCAGCGATGTGTCCCATCGCATGGTGGACTTTGCCCAGCGCAATGCCAAGCGCGCGGGCGTGGCCGATGTGATTGAGTTCCGCGGTGGCGATGCCTTGCAGCGCATGCCCCCGCTAGATGCAACGGTCACTGGGGGTGGCGTGATCGTCATGAACCCGCCGTATGGCGAGCGTATTGAGGTGGGCGGCGTGGCGGGTGAAGCGCGGTTTGGTGCGCGGGAGCTGCCGCAAACTCCAGAACGCTATGCGCCAGAGCAGGGCAGCGCAGAGGGAAGCGGCGCAGTGGGAGACGACGGGGGCGGTGAATTTTTCAGCCAGCTGGCCAGCCACTGGAAAAAGAACTATTCGGGCTGGACCGCCTGGGTGCTCACCCCGGACCTGAAGCTGCCCAGCAAGATGCGGCTCAAAGAGTCCCGCCGCGTACCCATGTGGAACGGCCCCATCGAGTGCCGTCTGTTCAAGTTCAGTATGGTCAAAGGTGCCATGCGGGAGCCCAAAACTTGATCGTTCTGGACACCAACATCGTCCTGGACCTGTTTGTCTTTGCCGATCCGGCGACTGCTGCATTGAGGGAAAAGCTGCACGCGGGTGCGTTTCGCTGGATTGCCACGCCGCCGATGCGGGTCGAGTTGGAGCGCGTGCTGGAGTACCCTCAGATCTTGCAGCGCCTGCAACGCAACCAGCAAACCGGGCTTGAAGTGTTGAACCACTTTGACGCTGGGGTGCGACTGGTGGACATCGCCAGCAAAGCCTGCGTCACCTGCAAAGACCCGGATGACCAAAAGTTCATCGACCTTGCAGTGGCGCACCAGGCCCAGCTTCTGAGCAAAGACAATGCCGTGCTTTGTATGCGAAAAAGGCTTCTAGCCCTTGGTGTACTTGCGCAAGCAGCTATCAAGTAGATAGCGCTTCGGGTGCATGGTCGCCTTAAGCCTCCAGCGTCACCGGCTCAAGGGTCTGCATCAGAAAGCTCTGCGCCGCCGCCCGCGGCCAGCTATGGCGGTAGATCAAGGGCAGAGCCTGCAAATCGCTCTCCAGCAGCGCCCGGTCGGGCAGTTGCGTCAGGATAAGTTGCGCCAGCGACTTCACCTTGTGGTCGGTGGAGCGGCGCACGATATGGTGCGCCGTGATTTCGTTGGGGTGCAGCAAGCCCGCCGCCTGAATCAGCTCCTGCAGGGCATGCAGGGTTTGCCGGTGGAAGTTGTACACCCGATCGGCCTTGTCGGGCACGACCAGGGACTTCTGGCGTATCGGGTCCTGGGTGGCGACGCCGGTCGGGCAGTGGCCGGTGTGGCAGGTTTGTGCCTGCAGGCAGCCCAATGCGAACATGAACCCACGGGCGCTGTTGCACCAATCGGCCCCGAGTGCCATGAGGCGGGCAATGTCAAAGGCGCTAACCACTTTGCCGGCACAGCCCACCTTGACCTTGTCGCGCAAGCCCACGCCGCGCAGGGTGTTGTGTACCAGCAGCAAGCCCTCTTGCAGTGGCGCGCCCACATGGTTGATGAACTCCAGTGGTGCCGCGCCGGTGCCGCCTTCGGCCCCGTCCACCACAATGAAATCCGGCGTAATGCCGGTGCTCAGCATGGCCTTGACCATGGCAAACCACTCCCAGGGGTGGCCAATGCAAAGTTTGAAGCCGGTGGGCTTGCCCCCGGACAGGGTTCGCAGCCGCTCGATGAACAGCATCATTTCAATCGGTGTGGAAAACGCGCTGTGCGATGCGGGCGAAATGCAGTCCACCCCCTCCGGCACGCCACGCGCTTGGGCAATTTCAGCCGTAACCTTGGGGCCCGGCAGCATGCCGCCATGGCCCGGCTTTGCACCTTGGCTGAGCTTGAGCTCGATCATCTTCACCTGTGGATCACAGGCGTTGGCGGCGAACTTGTCCGCATTGAAGCTGCCATCGGCATTGCGGCAGCCAAAATACCCGGACGCTATTTCCCAGATCAGGTCGCCGCCGTGGACCCGGTGGTGGGCAGAGACAGAGCCTTCCCCGGTGTCATGGGCGAAGCCCCCGCGTTTTGCACCTGCATTGAGCGCCAAAATGGCGTTGGCGCTCAAGGCACCAAAGCTCATGGCTGAAATGTTGAACACGCTGGCGCTGTAGGGCTGCGCCCGGTGGGCACCAATGGTGACGCGAAAATCATGGGATGCAATGGTGGTGGGCGAGACCGAGTGGTTCATCCACTCGTAGCCCTCGGCGTGCACATTAAGTTGGGTGCCGAAGGGCCGCTTGTCGGAGTCCCCCTTGGCACGTTGGTAGACCAGCGAGCGTTGGGCGCGGGAGAACGGGTGTGCCTCTGTATCGCTTTCAATGAAGTACTGCCGGATTTCAGGCCGGATGAACTCCAGCATGAAGCGGATGTGGCCAATGATGGGGTAGTTGCGCAAAATGGAGCGTTTGGTCTGGCGTAGGTCATATATACCAAGGCCCACCAAGCCGGCACACAGCAGCAGTGTGCCGAACCCTTCCCCAAACGCTATCAGGCTGAACGCACTCAGCAGGAGGCCGAAAGCGCACAAGCCCAGTGCGGTGTAGCGAATCGGGAAAAGGGAATTTAAATAATCCAGCATGCGGCGCTCCTTGTTGCGCGACCATAACAGCCATGCGTTGTTTTGCACAGCACCGCAGCAATGGCTTTTGCGGAAATGCGCTTTGGACACGGCAAAATGCGGGTATTCCCCGATTTAATTACAAAGCCTGGACATGAACCAAGACCCCTCCCTCACCGTTGATGAAACCCCTGTCGCCCTTTCAGCCGACGAAGTCAGTCCCGAGGAGTTCGACGAGATCGATGCGATTCTTGACGAATTGCGCGACCGTTATGACGAAACCCCGCAGTGGGAGTTTTGCGAAGGTTTCATGGCCGCCCTGATTTGCTGCCGCCGTGACATCCCCGCAGACGAGTACCTGGAGGTGTTGTTGGCCGTGGGCGAGGACGAGAGCTGCGAAGGCTCCTTCTCGGATGCCGCCCAGCAGATGCGGTTCATGGCACTGTGGAACAAGCGCTGGGCGCAAGTTGCCACCGCCTTGGACGCAGAAGTGAAATCGCTGGACGACGAGGCCGCCTACCAACCCGAGGTGATGGATGTGCGTGCCGCGGTGGCAGAGCTGCCGCCAGAGGAGCGCGATGCCGTGCCTGCCGATGAAATCCCCGCCTTTGCCCAGGTCTGGGCTTTGGGCTACATGTTTGCCGTGGAGAGTTGGCCCGAGGAGTGGGCCCCGCCCCGCGACAAAGACGCCGCCAAGTGGCTGGATGCCGCCCTGCAAGCCATGGTCGCCCTGACCGAGGAGGATGAAGGCGTGCCCGAGGTATCGCCTTTCAGCGATGACGGCCCACCCACCATGAGTGTGGTGCGCCTGAATGCGTTTGCCGATGGGGTCTGGGCGGTGTATGACCTGCGGGAGATTTGGCGCACGATTGGCCCGCGCGTGGCGGAGCTGCGCAAGTCCGACGAGCCGGGCCGCAACGACCCATGCCACTGCGGCAGCGGCAAGAAATACAAGAAGTGTCACGGCGCCTAAGCGCCGTCCATGGCTTGAGAATCCTGTGCCTAGGTGTTAACCCGAGAGTGAGCCCTGGGTGACCCAAACCCGCCTATGACTGCCGGAAACGGTGGCATCATCTGCAGTTCAAAAAAAAGATACTGCTTGGCGTGTTCGTCACCGCCATCCAGCCAGTGCCAGACCAGGGTTGGTTAACTTAGCGAACAGCGTGGAGACCACCTGTTTCGGAGGCGTTGCGCATGAATTTTTCCAATTTCAAGATCAGCATCAAGCTGGGCATCATCTTTGCCATTTTGGTCGTGATGACCGCGGTAGCCGGCGGATTCGCCCTGTTGCAGTTGTCCAAGATCAACGCCAACACCGAAGAAATGGCGACCAACTGGTTGCCCAGCATTGGGTATTTGGGGGAAATGCAGGAGCAGCTCAATACCCTGCGCCGGGCGGAGTTTCAGCATGTCATGGCGGTGCTGGGCGAGGAGAAAAGTCCGGAATTGGACCGCATTAACAGCAGTAAAAAGAAGCTCGCCGAGGTCGGGAAAAAGTTTGAGCTGCTGCTGGCCAACCCAGCAGAACGACAGGCGTGGGATGACTACTCCAAAATCTTGGCGCGGTATTACACGGCAGACGCCAAGTTGCTGGCCTTGTCCGATGTCGGGCCAGCCGAGGCGGAGGCCACATCGGCCTACCTGAACGGCGAATCACAAGCGGCCTTGCGAGCGCTGTTTAAATCCCTGGACGCCATGTTGGCGCTCAATATGCAAGGCGCGGATGCGGCATACAAAGGCGCCCAATCCACCTATGGCACCTCACGCGCCGGAGTGGTCTTGATGGTGCTGATGTCAATGGCATTGGCCGCTGGTTTGGGTTTTTGGATTACCCGCCAAATCACCAAGCCCCTCGCATTCGCCGTGAAAGCGGCCGAAGGGTTTGCCAAAGGCGATTTGGCTACGGCCCTGAACGCGAAGGGCACGGATGAACCCGCGCAGCTGCTGCATGCCATGGAGACCATGCGCACCAGTTTGGCGGGTGTCGTGTCCAGTGTCCGTCAAGGCTCCGAAGGGGTGGCCACGGCCAGCGCCGAAATCGCCCAAGGCAACCACGACCTGTCTGCCCGCACCGAGCAACAAGCCAGCGCGCTGGAAGAAACTGCGGCCTCAATGGAAGAACTCAGTGCTACCGTCAAACAAAACGCAGATAGCGCCCGCCAGGCCAATCAATTGGCCATGAACGCCAGCACGGTGGCCATCAAGGGCGGCGAAGTGGTCGGTCAGGTGGTGGAAACCATGAAGGACATTAACGAGTCGAGCCGCAAGATCAGCGACATCATCAGCGTGATTGACGGCATTGCGTTTCAGACCAACATCCTGGCGCTCAACGCAGCGGTGGAAGCGGCCC
>Ga0247839_1000194_pt1 | contig 107011 bp, 91 predicted proteins | sample LaCruzMarch2015__6_FD_192405 | JGI IMG/M metagenome (GOLD analysis project Ga0247839, IMG submission 192405) | Freshwater microbial communities from meromictic Lake La Cruz, Castile-La Mancha, Spain - LaCruzMarch2015_16m | ecosystem: Environmental > Aquatic > Freshwater > Lake | place: Spain...
CGTCGGCTTCATCTGGTCGATCGCCGATGATTGTCTGAGGGATGTCTTCGTGCGCGGCAAGTACCGCGACGTGATCCTGCCGATGTTCGTCCTGCGCCGCCTGGACTGCCTGCTGGAGCCGACCAAGAAGGTGGTGCTGGACGAGGTCCGTTTCCAGCGTGAAGACGCTCATATGGCCGATCTCGACCCCTTCGGTCTGCAGGAAGCCTCCGACTATGTCTTCTACAACACCTCCAGGTTCACCCTGAAATCACTGCTGGGCAATCCGTCCCAGTTGGAGCCGAACCTCAAGAACTATCTCGATGGCTTCTCCGACAATGTGAAGGAGATCATCGACAAGTTCGACTTGCGTAACCAGATTCGCAAGATGGCGCAGTCGGATGTGCTGCACGATGTCATCGAGAAATTCGTCTCCGATGAAATCAACCTGACCCCCTTCGACCGCAAAGGCCCGGATGGACGCATCCAGCCGGGACTGTCCAATCTGGGTATGGGCTACGCCTTCGAGGAACTGATCCGCAAGTTCAACGAGGAGAATAACGAAGAGGCCGGCGAGCACTTCACCCCCCGCGAAGTCATCAAGCTCATGACCTTCCTGCTCTTCATCCCGATCAAAGACCGCCTACCCAATCCCCTGACGCTCTACGATCCCGCCATCGGCAGCGGGGGTATGCTCACCGAGTCCCAGAACTTCATCACTGATCCGGAGGGCGAGGTCCGTGCCAAAGTCGGGCTTTTTCTCTATGGCAAGGAGGTCAATCCTGAGACCTATGCCATTTGCAAGTCGGACATGATGATCAAGGGCAACGACCCGGAGAACATCAAATTCGGCTCGACGCTGGCCACCGATGAATTCGCCGGTATCCACTTCGACGTCATGGCGACGAACGCGCCCTACGGCAAGTCCTGGAAGAGCGACCAGGGCAGTATTCTGGATGGCAAGGAGGTGATCGATCACCGGTTTCTGGTCCGACTGTCCGATTACACCGGCCGGCACTTCGACACCTATCCCGCCATTCCACGCTCCTCCGACGGGCAGCTCTTGTTCCTCATGGAAATGGTGGACAAGATGAAGCCGCCGACAGTGAGCCCCGTGGGTTCGCGCATCGCTTCGGTCCATAACGGCTCTTCACTCTTCACCGGCGATGCCGGCAGCGGTGAAAGCAACATCCGCCGTCACATCATCGAGAATGACTATCTCGAAGCCATCATCCAGTTGCCAAACAACCTGTTCTATAATACAGGTATTACGACCTATGTCTGGGTCTTGTCGAACAACAAGGCCGAGCAGCGGCGCGGCAAGGTCCAACTCATCGATGCGAGCAATCTCTACCGGAAGCTGCGCAAGAACCTAGGTGAGAAGAACTGCGAGTTCAGTGACGAACATATCCGCGAGATCACCCGACTCTACCTGGAAATGGCCGATGAGGGCTTGGCCAAAGTCTTCAACAATCGCGATTTCGGCTATTACAAGGTCACGGTCGAGCGCCCCTTGCGTCTGGCCGCGCAATTCTCCCCGGAACGGATTGCCACACTGCGCTTCACCCCGGGTCTGCAGGAGGTCATGGAGTGGACCTACGGCAAGTATGGTGACGCGGTCTATGAGGACTTGACGGCCCATGCCGACGCCATCGAGAACCATCTGGAGCGCGAGGAAATCGGTCTTTCGGCCAAGAACCGCAAGATCCTGCTCGCCGAGTCGACCTGGCGCACCCAGCGCGAAATCATGGAGATCGCGCAACAGCTTGCGCTCAAGGTTGGCACCGATGAATTCCTCGACTTCAACCACTTCAAGGGTCTGGTCGATGCGGCCGGAAAGACCCTCGATCCGAAGCCGTTCGCCTCACAGATCAAGCAGATAGTGAATGCAGTGAGTTGGCGCGACGAGCGCGCCGCCAAGGTCATCAAGCCCGTCGTCAAGCTCACCGGCAAGCGGCTGGGTGAGTTGCTGGCCCAATTGGGCACCACCCGCGAGCGGTTGGGCGACTATGGCTACTGGCCGACCGAGACGGGCGAGTATGTCGAATACGAGCCGGACAGCGAACTGCGTGACACGGAGAACGTCCCGCTAGCACTGGATACAGGGCTCGCGGCATCCAGTGTCATTCATGACTACTTCATCCGCGAGGTTCGCCCGCACGTCGACGAGGCTTGGCTCGCCATCGACAAGACGGTGATCGGCTATGAGATCAGCTTCAACAAATATTTCTATCAGCACCAGCCACTGCGCAACCTGGAGGAGGTCACGGCCGAGATCCTGGCGCTGGAGGCCGAGACCGATGGGCTGCTCAAGCAACTGGTCAGCTTTGTCGGAGTCGCAAAGTGATGGAGCGGTATGAGAGCTATAAGCCCAGCGGTGTGGAGTGGATCGGCGATATCCCCAGTCATTGGGATGTCTGTCGCAACATCGGTCTGTTTGATGAGCGCAGGGAAATGGACCGTCCGGACATGGAGCTATTGTCAGTAACGATCAATCGGGGAATCATAAAGCAGAACGAGATCACGGCCAAGAAGGATAGCTCAAACGAAGACAAGGCGAAATACAAGGTCGTAAAAAAAAACGATCTTGTTTACAATAAAATGCGCATGTGGCAGGGCGCCATCGGTGTCTCGGCGTATGAGGGAATCGTCAGTCCGGCCTATGTTGTCCTTCGACCCAGGGACGCCGCATACTCGCGGTATTTCCACTACCTGTACCGGACTGAAGCATTCATCGCCGAGGCCAACAGGCATTCCTATGGATTGTGTCTGGATATGAATAGTCTTCGCTACGAGGACTTTAAAAATATTTACTCACCGGTACCACCGCGAGAAGACGTTAAGCGTATTGTCAACTTTCTTGATCAGAAAGCAACTGAGATCGATGCTGCGATATCCAAGAAAGAGCAGCTAACAGACGTGCTGTCAGAGCAGAAAGGTATTCTGATCAATCAGGCCGTTTCAGGTGGTTTCAATCTAAATGTGAGATTACGAAATAGTGGAAGCAGCTGGATCGCAGATATTCCTGAGCATTGGGAAGTTATCCCGCTAAAACGTGTCTCAACTGTTCAAAGCGGTTTAACTTTGGGGAAAAGTTATTCGCGAATGCGCGGGGCGAAATCCTACCCGTATCTCAGGGTTGCGAATGTCCAGGATGGATTTCTGGATCTCTCCAAGATGACTGAGATAGTGCTACCCATTCGGGAAGCCACGAATTTCTTTCTGCGGACTGGCGATATCCTTGTCACAGAGGGTGGGGATATCGATAAATTGGGGAGAGGGAATTGTTGGAATGGAGAGATCGAGAACTGTCTTCACCAAAATCATGTCTTTGCCGTCCGTATCAATCGCAAGGTCAGGCCCGAATATGTTAGCCTTATCACCGGGGTATCATACGCGCGACGCTACTTTACCACCACGGCAAACAAGACAACCAACCTGGCTTCAACCAATAAGAATAAGCTGGGAAATCTGCCTTTACTTGTGCCTCCCTTGGATGAACAAGACGCCATATTAGCGCATTGCAATAAGATCAAAATGAGATTTGAATCGTTGACGAAAAATGTAGCAAGAGAAATAATGGCTCTCAAGGAATTGACGAGTGTATTGAGCGAAGCATCAGTAACCGGCAACATCAAGGTCTGAGGAAAGACCATGATTACCCAAACCAACGAAGCCGCCCTCGAATCCCACATCGAGAAGGCACTCACCAGGGATGGCTACCACATCGGCGACCCAGCCGACTTCGACCGCGAGTTCGCCATCGACCGCAAACTCTTCTGGGGTTTCCTGGAAGGGACCCAGCCAAACGAGGTGGCCAAGCTCAAAGACCGCCCCAACTGGCAACGGCTGTTGTTGGAGCGGTTGAATAAAAAGATCAGGAAGACCAGCGTCATTACGGTCCTGAAGAAGGGCCTCGATATCGACGACGCTCATTTCGATCTGCTGTACCGCCTGCCCTATAACGATTTGAACCCGGAGGTCAGGGCCAGGTTCGAGGCCAACCAGTTCAGTGTCACCCGCCAGGTCCACTACAGCGCCACCGACAGTGCCAAGTCGATCGACATGGTGCTCTTCCTCAACGGCCTGTCCCTGGGCACGCTGGAATTGAAGAATCAGTGGACCTATCAGACTGTACAGGACGCCATCAAGCAATACCGCACCCAGCGCGACCCGGCGGAGCCCCTGTTCGAGTTCGGCCGCTGTCTGGTTCATTTTGCGGTCGACCGGGATGAGATTTTCATGTGTACCCGCCTGGCGGGCGAGGACAGCAACTTTCTGCCGTTCAACAAGGGGTGCAACTCCGGCAGAGGCAATCCGGTCAACAGCCAGGGCCCCAAGACCGATTATCTCTGGCTGGATATCCTGAGACGCCATAGCCTCGCGAACATCATCGAGCAGTTCGCGAAGTTTACCGTCGAGAAGGACAAGCGGACGGGAAAGGAGCGGCATGTTCTCTACTTTCCGCGCTACCAGCAACTCGATGTCGTGCGCCAGATCCTGGCCCACGCCAGGAACCACGGCGTCGGTCAGACCTATCTGATTCAGCACTCGGCGGGTTCCGGCAAGTCACACTCGATCACCTGGCTCGCCTATCAACTGGTGGAGCTGTATGACCCTGCCGGCACCACCAATGTGTTCGACTCGGTGGTGGTAGTGACGGATCGGCGCGTACTCGATACCCAGATCAGGAACAACATCAGGCTCTTTTCCGAGGCCAAGAATATCGTTGCCCACGCGCAGAGCAGTGCCGAACTCAAGGCGCATCTGGAACTGGGCAAGAAGATCATCATCACCACGGTGCAGAAGTTCCCGTACATCGTGGACGGCATCGCGGACCTGAGCGACCGCAGGTTTGCGGTCATCATCGACGAGGCCCATTCCTCCCAGTCCGGCACGGCCGCCGACGGGATCAACACCTCGCTCGGCGGTGTGGACGAGGAGGAGCCGGAAGACCTGCAAGACAAGATTCTCAAGGCCATGGAGGGCCGCAAGATGAGCAGCAACGCAAGCTTCTTCGCCTTCACCGCGACGCCGAAGGCGGCCACCCTGGAGAAGTTCGGGTGCCAGGCCGCGGACGGCAGCTTTCATCCGTTCCACCTCTACTCCATGAGGCAGGCGATCGAGGAGTCCTTTATCCACGACGTGCTGGAGAAATACACCACCTACAAGAGCTACTACGAGGTCCAGAAGTCGATCGAGGAGAATCCGCTGTTCAACTCCGTGAAGGCCCAGAAGAGGCTCAAGGCCGCCGTGGAGGCCAGCCCGGAATCGATCGAGGTGAAGGCCAGGATCATGGTCGATCACTTCATGAGTTGCGTCTGGAAAGCCAAGAAACTCAAGGGTAAGGCCAAGGCGATGGTGGTGACGCACGACATCGCGTCCGCGATCCGCTATTTTTTCGCGATCCGCGCCGCCCTGACGGCGGTGAATGCGCCCTTCAAGGCCGCTCGATGAGATCGTCCGCGCCTTCAACGAGCGGCATTTCGCCGGCTGGGAGGCGACCCCGGAGGAGCAGCGGGTGAAGTTTCTGAGCATCGCGGGCCGTGTGAAGATGCACGCCGACTACCAGGCGCAGGTTGAGCACAACCCCGATACACAGAACCGCCGGCTGGCCCTGGAGCGACTGATTCAGCAGGCCATCAGCAGCGAGCGCCGCAAAGAACTGGACCTCTACAAGCGCTACTCATCCGATCCCGACTTCAAGCTGGCATTCGATGCGAGCATTGCCAGGCTTCTCAGCTCTTCCGGCAGCGCCTCAACCCCAGGCCCTGGTCTGGGAATGTGATAGCTTTCCTACCTGATACCCGGACAAACCCTTGGTGTAGGGGCGGGTTTGAAACCCGCCCCTACGGACGGCTATCACGTCCGACGGCTAGATCACCCTGGATCAATGGTCAACGCCATGCACATCGACCACCTGACCGAGCATCTGGCGGGTGCCTTGCCGTTGCTGTCTACGGAACGAGTTTCTCGTTCCCACGCTCCAGAGTTTTGGCAAGTATTCCTTGTAGGTTGGGCTGAGGAACGAAGCCCAACGAGAAGCCAAAGGTAAAGCGTTGAAATATTAGGGTTCGTTCCTCACCCCAACGGACGGCATTGCGATGTTTTCGGGTTCGGAGGGGGCATGAACGGTTGTTACACCTGCAACACACACAAGGGTACCAGCAGTTCAGTCGCACTCAAGCCGTCATGCTGGCCGATGAGTGCACGGGATTCCTCATAGGGGAGCAGTTGGCGCAGGATGCGGTGGTCCCGCGGCAGCAGGCAATAGTCGCCGATGCGTTCGGCAAAGCGCGGATGGGGGCGGCCTCGCCCGAAATAGCCGGCGGCGACCAGTTCGGCACTCGGGCAGACATCGACCAGCGTGCCGAGCGGTCCTCGGCAGTAATCCAAAAAGGCGGACTCGCGTCCGGCACGCAGGTAGCAGACGGCGGCCCGTGGTTCGCCGCACAGCGGCAGCATCAGGCACTCGGCCAACTCCGGGTGGTCCGCCAGGTCGATCAAGTCCGCGGGACCGGTGTCCATTCAGGAGTTCCTGGCCGAGAAGGCCCCGGCGGTCGTCATGGCTAAGCTGCGCGATGCCTTGGTGGACTACCTGGACAAACGTCCGGTGCTGATGGACCTGGCCGACTTCATTGCCGCCAAGGCCCATGGCCCCGAGATCCGCCGCGCCGCCGAGGCCATCGCCAGCCGCATCCGCAACCAGCGGTTGTCGGGTGGTTAGATGCGCAGACGCGGGAAACTGTTTTTTGCGCGCCGTCACCCACGGAGCGGTAGTTGGCATCGTGTAAAATACATCGTATTCGCACAACACAGATGCACTAACGAACTCAGACGGCCTGATTTGCCCGGCGGTAACATGCAACACGACCTCAACGAGAGCGTCATGACAACTGAGCTGGTGTGTAATCTCTCGGTCGTGATCGACTGTGAGTGACTCATTTTCCAGTCCGCGGTTCGGCAAGAAGGTGTGGCTGACCAATCACGCCATCGAATCCATGGCCAAACGGAATGTGACACTGGACGAGGTCAAGACCCTGATCGAAGAAGGGGCGTATCAGACACAAGCGCAATCTCATGGCTGGATTCTTCGTCATTTTGCGTCTCGCGCTGATAACCTGGTCTGCGCGGCAGTGGTCAACGATCAGACGATCATCGTCAAGACGGTGATGATCAACTGGAAACAGCGGGACATGCCATGAAAATCGTCTACTACGAAGAAGATGACATCCTGTTCATCGAGTTCTCGAAGGGAACGATCCTGCGGGATGAATCGGTCGGCTGGAATATCAACCTTGGGTACACGGCCGATGGTGTTGGCGAAATCACCATCCTGGAGGCCCAAAAGAGCGGGATCTATCCGCTGCAGATCGAGCGGGTGGTTTCCGATGCCGCCTGAGGGAGCAGCACTGTGGTTGTTGTTCCCCCACGGTGTCTCAGTGTCGGCCTGAGAGCAATGTGACCATCCGCCGCCTCTCTTCGCGCGCCGATCGGCTGGATCAGAGCTTCCTGGCCGAACACCTTCAAGGCGCGCGTAGCTACCGGCGGATCGCCGGCTATTTCACCAGCTCGCTGTTCGAGATCGCCCACGAATGGCTGGAGTCGGTAGCGGACGTGCGGATCGTCTGCAACGTGGATCTGACGCCTGAGGATCTGAAGGTTGCCCAGGTGCGCGAGGCGCGGATGCTCGGGCGCTGGAACGAGCGGTCGATCGAGGCCGAGTCGCTGATGAACCGCGAGCGCTACCAGCGCCTGGATGCCTTTTTCGCCAAGCGCGGCCAGGTGATCCGGGTGGCGCCGGACAGCATTTGCGGTTTCGTGCACGGCAAGGCCGGGGTGATCGAGCGCTCCGACGGGCGTGGGGTCGGCTTCATCGGCTCCATGAACGAGACCCGCCACGGCTGGCAGAACCACTACGAGATCCTCTGGGAGGACGACTCCCCCGGGGGGGTGGCCTGGATCGAGGCCGAATTCGAGTTCCTGTGGAACGCGGCCCGCCCACTGCCGGAGGCGGTGGTCCGCGAGGTCCGGCGCCGCGGCCGGCGCACCGAAGTCGGGCTGCCGGCCATCGAGACCGAAGAGACCCTGGCCCTGCCGCCCTGATCGAGTCCCCCCTGTACCGTGAGGGCATGGCGCTGCAACCCTGGCAGCAGGGGTTCGTGACCGAGTGCCTGCGCCATTACCACGACCATGGCCAGGTGCGGCTGCTGCTGGCCGATGAGGTCGGTCTGGGTAAGACCCTGTCGCTTGGTACCGCGGCCCTGACCCTGTGTCTCCTATCCGAGCGGACGGCGCGCCGCCGCAAGCCCATCGTGTTCTTCGCCCCAGCGACCCTGTGCGAACAGTGGCAGACGGAGATGATCGACAAGCTCGGGATTCCCTGCGCCCGCTGGCATTCCACCCGCAAGCTGTGGCTCGATCCCGAGGAGCGGGCGATCTCACCGAGCGGATCGGAGCATATCGCCCGCTGTCCGTTGCGCATCGGGATCGTCTCCACCGGGCTGATGGTGCAGCCATCGAAGGAAAAGGAGGTTCTGACCGGGCTGAGCTTCGACCTGGTCATTCTGGACGAGGCCCATAAGGCGCGCTCGCGCCAGGGCTATGACCAGCAGGCCGGTAAGCCGAACGAATTGCTCGCCTTCATGCACGCGGTCGCCAACCGGGCGGACCACGTCCTGCTCGGTACCGCCACGCCCATCCAGACCCAGGCCGAAGACCTATGGGACCTGGTGCGGGTGCTGCATCGGGGCAGCAACGGCTTCGTGCTCGGCAACGAGCTGGCCACCTGGCACAACCCGGTGCGCGTGCTGCCCATCCTCTGCGGCGAGGAGCGGGTCCTTGACCTCAACTCCGGCTGGCGATTGCTGCGCTCACCGTTGCCGACCATGGAGTCCACCAACGAGCCGAATGCCCGCCGGCTGTTCCGCAACCTGCGCGAAGAACTCGGGTTGCGCCGGACCGAGCATCTGGCGGGTGCTTTGCCGTTGCTGTCCGCGGAACTGCGCGACGATCTGGAGACTGAGCTCGAGCGGGTGATCGACGGCGCCTCGTTTTTCCAACGCGAGAACCCTTTCGTCCGCCATGTGGTCCTGCGCAAGCGCGCGACCCTGGAGGCCCAAGGGCTGCTCGATACGGTCGCGGTCAACGTCCATCCGGACGGGGGGCTGGTCGAGGACCCGCACCGGTTCAACGCCCTGTTTCAGGCGATGGCGCTGCGCACGTCGCCGGATTTCGATCGGGCCTACGAGGAAGCACGCGCCTTCGGCCGGGTGCTCGCCAAGCGCGGCAAGGGCGGCGGTTTCATGAAGAACCTGATGGAGCAGCGGGTCTGCTCCAGCCGCGTGGCCGGTCTCAACACCGCAACCACATTGCTCGCGGGGCGTGAGATCGAGGAAGAGACCGAAGACACCGAGGTGGAGCTTGCGATCCAGACCGATGCGGAACGTGCCGCGCTCGAACGCCTGATCACCGCCCTGAACGGCATGGACGATGATCCAAAGCTGCGGGCGATCCGGTACTACCTGAACGACGAGGGCTGGCTGGAACTTGGCTGCATCATCTTCAGCCAGTATCACGACACCGCCCGGTGGGTGGCCGACTCATTGGCCGCGTAACTGCCGGGCGAGGTCATCGGGCTCTATGCCGGTGCGGAGCGCAGCCGCCTGTATCGGGACGGCCAGGTGGTCGGCATCGCCCGCGAGGCCCTAAAGCGGATGGTCGCCGACCATGATATCCGGATCATGGTCGCCACCGACGCCGCCTGCGAGGGCCTGAACCTCCAGACCCTGGGCACTCTGATCAACGTCGATCTGCCATGGAATCCAACCAAGCTCGAACAGCGCATTGGCCGCATCAAGCGCTTCGGCCAAACCCGCTCAACGGTCGATATGCTGAACCAGGTTCACCAGGGCACGGTCGACGAGAAGGTCTACGAGCGTCTGTCCGAGCGCATGCGCAACCGCTACGACCTGTTCGGCGGTCTGCCGGACACCATCAAGGACGACTGGATCGACGACATCGAGACCCTGGGTGAGAAGATGGACCAGTACATCGAAGCGCGCCGCCAGGCTTCCGGCTTCGACCTGCGCTACAACGACAGTATCAAGCCCAGCGACGCTGCCTGGCGGGACTGCGCGGCGGTGCTCGCGCGCCGCGATCTGGACAACCTGATGCGGCAGGGGTGGGGAAATTGTTAGTCGTACAAGGGTGTTATAGTATTCGGACGGGATAACCGGACGTAGGGGCGGGTTTCAAACCCGCCCCTACACCAAGGGTCTGTCCGGATATCAGGTACGAAGGCTATAATTCTTTTTCACGGAGACACGGAAGAAAGAGAAGAAAGCCTCTCACAAAGACACAAAGGCACAAAGAAGAGAAGACTTTCATGGTTTTTCTTGTTGCTTTTCTTCTTCGTGTCTTTGTGTCTTTGTGAGCGACTCTTCTTTCTCGGTGAGAGAATCCTCTTTTCCGTGCCTTCGTGAGAGATCAATAACCGAGGTGCCCCCGAATGGACTTCTGTGGTTTATGCGTGAACGGCTCCTAAGCCTGCAACACACACAAAGGCACCAGCAGTTCAGCCGCACTCAGGCCGCCATGCTGGCCGATGAGCGCACGAGGTTGCTCATAGGGGAGCAGTTGGCGCAGGATGCGGTGGTCCCGCGGCAGCAGGCAATAGTCGCCGATGCGCTCGGCAAAGCGCGGGTGGGGGCGGCCCCGACCGAAATAGCCGGCGGCGACCAGTTCGGCGCTTGGGCAGACATCCACCAGCGCGCCGAGCGGCCCCCGGCAGTAATCCAGAAAGGCCGACTCGCGCCCGGCGCGCAGGTAACAGAACGCCGCCCGCGGCTCGCCGCACAGCGGCAGCATCAGGCACTCGGCCAGGTCCGGGTGGTCCGCCAGGTCGATCAGGTCCGCGGGACCGGTGTCCACCTGGCCGTGATCGGCGGTGACCAGGATCATGGTATCGGTGCCGGCGGCGGCCGCCAGGAAATCGGTGAGGGCCTGCTCGATCTCCCGCAGGTGGATGGCGGCGGTCGGGCTGTTCATGCCCTGGTGATGGCCGATGGAGTCGAGTTCCGGCCAGTAGCAATAGAGATACTTGCGCCCCCGATCGCGCCGCAGGGCGCGCGCGGTCTGGCGGAACAGATCGGGCAGATCCGCGTAACCCAAGACATGAGCCGGCCCGCTGTGTGCCTGATTGAAATCCGATCCGGCAATGCGCTTGGGGGTAACGATCAGCGACCGGGTGCGGATGCGCTCGGTCAGGGGGCGGCTCCAGAACAGCCGCCGCGGGTCGAGGCCGGCGCGTCGGTAGGGGACCCCGCCATAGCGCGGCGTTCCGGGCAGCACCGTCATCACGCAGGCGAGTTCCGCAAACCAGGTATACCAGCCGGTCAGACCGTGCTGGAGCGGTCCATCGCCGGTGAGAAAGCTGGGGATGGCGGTGGCCGTGGTGCTGGGAAAGGTCGAAGTGAGTGCCCCGCGCCGGTGGCGGCTGAGCAGCCCGTCCGGCGACCGATGCCGCAGCCAGGCATCACCGAGCCCGTCGATCACCAGCAGCATGAGGTTGGTAGCCCCGGCCACATCCGGCGCGGGCAGCAGGGCCGCACCCGGATAGGCACTGCGCCCGCCCAGTGCGCCGATGATGGAGGCCATCAGGTTGACGATGCCGCCGCCGGCATAATCCGGCTTCAGGCCGGGGACCGGGTTGGTCTGGACGTTCTGGATCATTAAAGGTTCAAGCGTTCCGACGCTCAATCTGGTGGCTTGGGAACCGTTCACTCATCCGTTGAACAGGTTCATTCCGGGTTGCGTAGTCAGGGCTTCCAGCCCTGACTGTTCCAGCCCCGACGCCGCCAGGCCAGGATGGCCTGACGACGCACCTTCACGGTAAAGCCTAACCATACTGACCTAACACTGTTCCGGGTGCTCCGGTCCATCGTCCCGCCCTGACCCGGTCCTCGGCTCGGCCGCACGCCAGAGCACCGGTCGGGAGCAACTGTCCCAGCCCCAGCGCAGCCAGCGTAACAGACGCAACGCCAGCCAGAGCGCCCAACCGAGCATGAGGCCGCGATAGACCCACATGGGGACGCTCACCACCGAGATCTCGGGCAGGGCACCGCTGGTGCGGTCCTGGTACCAATTCAGCAGCGTGCCGGTCGAGCCGTTGCCCATGATCTGCATCGCCGGCCGACCGAGCAGCCCCTGGGAGACGGCGCCTACCAGGCCGATCAAGGCGGCGAGCGTCAGTGCCGCCAGGGCGGCCTGCGTCAGGTTATAGCGCCAGCGCGGGACCTCGCCGCTGCCGCGGCGCCGCAGGCCCAGGGCGAACAGCCAGCCGACCACCAGGACCAGCACCCAGATTTCCGCGAGACTGAGCCCGATGCCGAGCAGCAGCCAGTCATGCGTCTTGAGCGGCGTCAGCCGGGTGCGCCCGAGCGCGAACGCGAACCCGGTTAGGACCACCAGCACACCCCAGAACACGACGACCGGGCCGATGCGTGGGCCGCTGGTCCAGAGCACCCAACGCTCCGGCGGCACGCGCAGCGCCAGATTCAGATTGACCGCGGGTTGCCCCAACTCCGGCAGCACCGGTGCGACCCGCGGGCCGGATCCCTCGGGCACGCGCCAGTGGACCGACACCGACTGTCGTCCCGGTAGCAGGGGGATTTCGAGGGGCGCCCCGACACGCGGCAGCGGCAGGTCCAGCCCGTTGCTGGTCAGGCGGGTCGGCTCGGCCCCGTCCGGCAAGGTCAGGGGAAAGGTGCCACCCTGGGTTCCGCGCAGCCGCAGCATCAGTTCGTGCTCGCTGGCGCGGCGTCCCAGGGTCACCAGCAGATTCACGCGGTCCAGCGTCAGGGTCCGACCGGGCACGGCCACGGGGCGGCTCAGCGTCAGCGTCAGGGCCTCGCCCGGCAGCGGCCGCCAGGTCGGCAGCCAGCGCTCGGCGGGGGTCAGTTGATTGATCGGCGCCGGACCGCTCCATTGCAGGTGCCAGCGGGGGCTGAGGTCGAGCGTCCAGGATTCGCTGAGTCGCGGGTCGACGCCGGCCTGGAGTCGTAGCGCGGCGGCGCCCTGTTCCAGGGTCGAGGTCCAGCCGGCCGTGGTCTCGCCGGGCGCCAGATTCACCAGGACTTGGCCGTCCTGGACCGGGATGCCCGCGGTCTGGACCGACTCGCCGGGCAGCAGCGCCACCGGCAGCGAGACCGGCGAGGCCGCGGGTGACAGACGCCGGATCAGCGTCTCCACCCGCCAGTCGAGTGCGATCCGCAGGGTGCGCTCCACCCGCAGCAACGGCGGGAGTGCGCCCTGATCCAGCGGGCGCTGATCCGGGTCGCCGGTCGAGGCGACGCGGACCAGGCGCAGCAAGGCGCCGGGCCGGCCGGTCGGGTCCAGACCCTCCAGGGTCCAGCCGGTCAGGGTCGAGTGCAGTTGGCGGGGCGGCAGCGGCAGGGGGAGCTCCAGTTGCGCGGCGTCCGGCAGGGGACCGCTGAGGTCCAGGCGGTGGCGCCCGGCCGGCACCGCGACCAGGAGTTGATCGTCCGCCCCGCGGCGCAGCCCGTCCAGCGGGGCGCCGTCGAGTTCGATGGATTGCGGCAGCCAGCCGCCAAGCCCGCCCGGCACCGGGGCCGCCGCCGGCACGGCGGCGTCCAGGATCAGGGTCAGGTGCAATTGCCGCGGGTCCGCTTCCAGCGACAGATCGGCCAGGTCGACACAGTGCGGCAGGCAGTCCGGGGGGGTCAGCAGGCGAGTACGCAATTCCTCAAGCAGTCGCGCATCGGGCAATTCAGTGGCGCCGGCCGGCGCGGCACCGGGGCCGGTCAGCGCGGCGGCGCCCAGCACGGCGGCCAGAATCAGCGCCGCGGTTCCGGCCTGCGCTGGTGGGTCGCGCCGCCGGCTGACCGGGGGCACGGGTGGTGAAGTCGGGTCGTCCGGCGTCCCGGCGGCCAGTGGGCGGCCGATCAGACCGGCCATACGCAGCCCCAGGAGCACCGTGAGCAAGGCGCCGAGCAGTGACCACACCAGGTGCCAGCCTGGGCGCAACACCCACAGGTCGACGGTCTCGGCCGGCGCCACCGGACCGTTCCAGACCAGATCGAAACGGTTCCACTGCCAGTCCGGAATCCCCATCCCGCTCTGCACCAGGGCATCCGGGTCCGGCCGATCGGGCGGCGGGGCGGCGGGAGCCCGCTTGGCCGGGGTGGTGTAGGACTTCATCCGGCTCATGATCCCGTCGTCCGCGTCGTCGCGCATGACTGACTCATCCGCGACCGACGCGGGTGCGGGTGCGGCGTCCAGCGCGGATTCCGCCTGGAACGCGGGTTCGATCCGCTGTTCGAGCTCCCCGACGAGGCCGCCGGGGGGGGCGGAGTCGGCATCCTGTCCCACCCCCAGACCGACCGCGGGACGCTCGAGATGGGGGAAGAGTCCGGTGCGGACCTGACCGGCGATGAAGGGTAATCCGATCAACACCAGGGATAAGAGACTCAGGCGGAAATACCAGGTGACCGGTCCGCGCAGCCGCGCGGTCGCCGTGCCCGGCGGGCCGACCGGCAGCAATTGCAGCAAGGCGGCGCCGATCAGCACCGCAATCCAGACCAGCCGCGGGGCGTCGGCGACCTGCCAGGTGAGGGCCAGCGCGGTCAGGGCCAGCAGACCCCAGGCGACGCCCCACAGCCGACCCACGCCAAGACTCAGGATCAACACCAGAAACAGATCGAGCAGGGTCCAGCGGCCGATCCAACTGTTCGGCAGATTGTCGGTTCCGGAGGTCGCCAGCAGGTCCCAGCCGGGCGGCAGGAACAGCCGGGTGTGAATGCTGTTGAAGTCGAGCCCCCAGCCGGAGGCCGGCAGCGACCGCGGGTTCGTCTCCTCCCCGGCCTCGATCCGGCTGTCGGCGACCAGGTCCAGCCGGTCGCGGCGGACCTCCACGCCGGGAGCCTCCTGCTCGGTGAGGCGCGTGATCAGCCGCGGTGTGCCGTCCACCTGCACCTGCCCCAGGGTCCGGGGCGCCGTTGCGGTCAGCCGCCAACTGCGGGTGAGGGTGCCGGAGATGCGGTCGCGCAGGCTGTAGCCGTCCCCGTTCAGGTCCAGCCACAGATCCCGCTCGAGGCGCAGCCGATCCGGGCCGGGGTCCGGATTGCCGCGGCGCCGCTCCTCCAGCGTCAGCGCTTGCCCGGCTTCCAGGCGATAGGCCGGCAGCTCCAGCCAGTCCGGCGGGACGCCGGATTGACGCGGGTCCACCGCCGGCGGCCCGCCCGCCGTCACCTGCCGCAGGTCGGGCCGGGCGGCGAAGGACCAGATCTCGAACTCCGGCCAGGGAACCCCGGTGTCCGGTCCGGCGGCGGGGCGGGCCAGAGACTGAACCGACCCCGCGACCTGGGACTCCAACTCCAGCACCCAGTGCCCCGGCCGCACCTGGACATGCAGTGTTTCGCCATCGATCCGGGCGGGCAGGGGGCTTTGCACGCGCAGCGGGATCGCTCCCGGCAGCAGCACCGGGCCGATGCCGATCTGACGGGCACCGCCCGCGACATCCAGCTCCAGGCGGGTGGTCACCCGTAACGGCAGGTCATCGTCGATGCGTCGATACACCGTGAGCCCCAGCCGGTCCCCGGCTTCGCCCGCGGTCGGGGTCGGATCGGCCAGCCAGAGCCGTCCGTCGGGATCCACCCGGGGGAAAGGCACCGGCTGTCCATCGCGGACCAGGGACAGCAGTCCGACCAGCGTCGGCACGGTCAACCCGTCGGGCGGGCTGGTCCAGACGAACCGGCCGCTCAGATCATGAGCCCCCGCCGCCAGCCAGGTCGCTGGTGCCCCATCGTGCAACACCACCGGCAGGGCCTGATCGCCGTCACGCACCTCCTGGGGCCAGGTCTGCGCGTCGCCCGGCAGCGGCACCCAGGTCGGCGCAGCCACCTGCCAATGCTGCGTAAAGGTGCCGCCCTGCGCGCCCAGATCGAGCGCCAGCCGGCCCGGCCAGGCGCAGATCCGCGAGCCGTCCGAAGCGGTGCCCAATGGGCAGTCGCGCTGATCCTGTGGATGTAGCACCCAGGGAATCCAGTCATACAGGGCCGGCGGAACCGCCGGCTCGGCCGCGCCAGCCGGAGCGGGGAGCAGGACGAGCAGTGCAAGCAGGGAGGGCAGCATCGGGTGCATGGCCGGACTCGCGGTGGGGTGGGGGGAACCGGTGATTCAGGCGATTGCCGGAATTGCCTTAGCTTAGCCGATCGGACGATCGCGTTACGGGTGATCTGCGTGCGGGGACACTAGGCGCGTGGTTGCCCGTAGCTCGCCGCTCCACCCGGAGATCGATCGCAACCGATGGCCGGACGACGCAAGGCCAAACACGGTCCCTGCCGGTGCCTTCCAAACAGCCTGATCATTCCTTTCGGAATGGCTGTGACCCGATCGTTCGCTCAAGCCGTTTAATCCAATGACCACCCAAACACCGATCGTCCGTGGGTTACGAGGCGATCTTGCGTCATTACGCGGTAACAGTGCAGTGTGGGACTGCGCGCAAGAGCTTGACAACCTGACATAACCCTGATTTAATCCTAGAAATGCGACGAGTTATGGGGTAGTTTGTCCGCTCAAGTGCTAATTTAGGCTTCGCTTTACTCTTGCATTACTAATGGTGTTTTATGATTTTAAGACTGCCGCTTCTTTTTTTTATTTTCGCTTTGGTAGCGGGTTGTGCGACGCCACAAAAATCATTGACGAGGCAGGCCCAGGAAAGTATTAAATCCACAGAACATATTCTGATAATTCCACAAAGCAATCTCATCGTTGACGTTCTACCCACTAATGGTAGTGGTGGGGGACTTTTGGGTGTCCTGGTAGCTGCGGGCATCGATTCCGTCAGGCGATCTAACGCTGAGAAGGCGGCTAGCCCAATAATTCAACAGCTTCAAAACTTCGATTTCCGAGCCGTCATGCTCAAGGCTCTATCCACTGAAATCGCGAAGAGCGACAAGCTCAATACCAAGCAGCCGATTCGCCTGGAAACTATTGATTCCGAATCGCAGCAAAGAATTTGGTTTGATCAGTCGAATTCAGATGTTGTTATTTTTAATAACGTTAAGTATCTGCTTGAATCCGGGAATCTTATTATTACGGCTAATGTTAGGATGTTCCCTAAAGCTAGTAATTTATTCAAACTAAGGATCAAGCCAGATCCTGCGAATCCGTTTGACGCAGGCAACGCGATATATTTCAAAGTATTCAGCTTTACCAAGCAAGGTATAACGGCGAGTAATGCCACGGAGAGCCTTTCTGAAGGCGCAATCAGTGTCGCCAAGCAGATTGTTGCTGACTTAAGCCATCCTTTGTAGGGGGCTGGGGTCAGGCTCAATTCAATCGAATCCCGGAAGACAACTTTATTATATTGAACTCGGAGTCCGGCGGGGCGATGGTGCCGGTCTCGCTCGCTTTTGCTCGCGGCGGATAAAGGGCTTATGCTTGACTGACCTTTGCCGTCGCCCGCGGCAACCTTCCTATCAGAGGCTCTCGCGATTTTCGGACCTGTCCTGGAGTCGTGTTTTCATGTAATCGCTTTATCCTGCTGTTCTTAAGGATGTATGCTCCCTGCCGAGCGGCCAGAGAGCCCTTGAATACTCTACATCTATATGATCGAAAAAGACATTTCATGTGGGTGCCGCAGGGTCTGTTCCCGGTTTCCAACGCCGCCACCGGTCGGCCGGCGAGCCTGGACCTGCGCAACAAGTGCGCGGCGCTCGCGGTGAACCGACTTGGTCAAGCGCTTGTTCGGCAAGTGCACGCTGATGTGCGCGTAAGCCGGCGCGCCGCCGCGAACCGGACCAGTCCTGCGGGGCCTGCTCGGTGGATTAGCGCCTGGGCACTTGCGGTTGTGCTGATGGCGGACGGTGCGGTGCCTGCGGACCAGGCTGCGCAGCGCACCACGTTGGCGGTGCCCGGTGCCGACACGGCGGCGTCGGCACCTGCCGCGGTGCCTGCAGAGTCGCCAGTCCCGTCGGCCAGCGCCGCGGCACCCCTCCTGACGGGCGCCGGCCAGCGAATTTACGAGAACACCCGGCTGCTTGTGCTGCAGGTGCGCACGCTGCTGAAGACGCAGGACAGCCAAGCGGCGGTCGGCTCGGGTTTCTTGGTCGGCGAAGGCGGGCTGCTGCTGACCGACTACCACGTCGTCAGCCAGTACGCGCTCCAGCCGGGCCGCTTCAGGCTGGTCTATGCCGGCATCGACGGGCGCGAGGGCGCGCTGGAACTGCTGGCCATCGACGTCGTAAACGATCTCGCGCTGCTGCGCCCGGCTGACGCGGCCCCGCTCGCCGGCCGCGGCGCCGTGCCGTTGCGCCCGGCCGATGCGCCCTTGCCGCGCGGTGCGCGCATCTTCGCGCTGGGCAATCCGCTGGACGTCGGCTTCGCGGTTTCGGAGGGCAACTACAACGGCTTTGTCGAGCGCAGCTTCCTGCCCAAACTCTTCTTCGGCGGCTCGCTGAGCTCGGGCATGAGCGGCGGCCCGGCGCTCGACGAGCAGGGCCAGCTGATCGGCGTCAACGTCGAGGTGCGCCGCGACGGCGAGCAGATCAGCTTCCTGGTGCCCGCCGCGGCGGTGCGCGCGCTGCTGGCGCGCGGCGCCGGCGGCGAGCCGATCACCACCGCGGCATGGGCCGAGATCGCGCGCCAACTCACGGCCCACCAGGCCGAGCTGACCGAGCGCTTCGTGGCGCTGCCCTGGCGCGACGCGGGGTACCCCCGCTACAGGATCCCGATCCCGCGGGAAGACTTCATGCGGTGCTGGGGCAGCAGCGTCGCGCAGAGCACGGAAGGCGTGCAGGTCGAGCGATCGAATTGCGTGATGGACAGCAGCATATTCGTCAGCGACGCGCTGCAGTCCGGGTTCATCACCGTCCGCCACGAGGCCTACGACGGCACGCGCATCGGCGCGCTGCGCTTTGCGAAGCGCTACTCCGCGCTCTTCCTCAACGAATTCATCGGGAGTGACTCGCGCCTGATGACCGCGGCCCAGTGCGTCGAGAACCAGGTCACGCAGGCCGGCCTGCCGCTCAAGGCCGTGATCTGCCTGCGCGCCTACAAGAAGCTGCCGGGCCTGCTCGACTTGAACGTGCTGGTGGCCACGCTGGACGGCGCCACGGTTGGCGTGCAGGGCCGCTTCGATGCATACGGCGTGACCCTGGCCAGCGCCCAGCAGCTGGCCGCACACTACATCGACGGCTTCGCATGGACGCCGGCGCACCACGCCTCGCACTGATCGACTGGGTCGAACGCGACGGGCGCGCGGCACATCGCCTGGACGTCCATGCCTGGCCGCTGACGATTGGCCGCGCGCTGGACAACGGCATCGTGCTCGACGACCCCTATGTCGCGGCCCGCCACGCGCGGCTGCAGACCGATGCCGAGGGCCGCCTGCAGCTGCTCGCGCTGCCGGGCATCAATGGCGTGCGCATCGGCCGACGCCGCCTCGCGCCCGGCCAGGCAGTCGACGTGACCGGCGACGGCGCGGTCGTGCAGATCGGCCAGTCGCGCCTGCGCGTCCGGCTGCCGGGCGAAGCACTGGCCGCCGAGCGACCGCTGCAGCGCGGCGCGCTGGTCGGGCCGCTGCTCGCCGGCGCGGCCCTGCTGGCGTACTCGGCAGTCTACATCTGGATTGGACTCGACCCCGGCGCCGACTTCTCGAACTGGCTGCCGGACTTGCTCGAGCTGCCAATCGCGGTGGCGGTCTGGTGCGGCCTGTGGGCGCTGCTGTCCAAAGTCTTCCAGCACCGCTTCGACTTCAACGGCCACCTGCGCATCGCCTTGCCGTGGCTGCTTGCCTTCGCGCTGTTCAGCGACCTGTGGCGGGAACTCGCGGCGGCGGTGAACGCCCCGCGGTTGTGGTTGCTCAGCCAGCCGATCGCGCAGCTGCTGCTTGCGGCGATGATCCACGCGCACCTGCGCCGACTGCTGCCGGCCTACCCGCGCGCGGTGACTGCGGCAGTGGTGGCGCTGACGCTTGGCGGCGGACTGCTGTCAATGGCGCTCACCTACCGCAGCACCGACCGCCTGCTGGCCGCGCCCTACATGAGCACGCTGCCGATGCCGGCGCTGCGGTTGGCCGGCACGGTGCCGCCGGAACAACTGGTGCAGTCGATGCAGCCGCTGGCCGCCCGGCTCGCCGAGCGGGTGCGCCGGGCCCAGGTCGACGACCCGGACGACGATGGCGACTGAATTGTCGGCGGCCCGTCAGGTCTTGACTCGCGATTGGTGGGAGTGCGCCCCAGAACGCTGAGATCTCGCCATCTCGGCGTTGGTCATCGAGGAGGCGGCACGGGGCGACTCAACGGCAGTCGGACATCGCCTACAGGCATTGCGCGATATTGGATTCGTCATTGCTCAGACTGTAGAGAACGACGTTGGAGTCGATGAAGCTACCGGGCATTGGCTTCGTCCCGATCGAAGACAAAGCTGCCTAAGTCCTTGCGTTAGTGCGAAAAAAAGCGGTCAACTCGCCCAGCCTGGCGTCGTCGGCGGCAACCGCGGGGGCTTGGGGGTGGCGCATCTTGAGATAGCCGATGAAGTCTAGGACCTCGGCCTGCAGGGCCGCGGGCAGCGCGGTCGCTTCATGGGCGATCCGATCGACGGCGTTCACAAGCGGACTCCGGGGATGGACTGGGACGACGATGGCAGTATCACATAAGGCCCCTGTATGTTCACTGGAAGAGCAGCCATTCCAAATGCTGTCGCCCCGCACCAGTCGGCACTCGATCAATATTGATCATTTGTAGTAACCGACGGTAACCACTAGACTTCGACGATCAGCCCCCGCCGCGTCCTACACGTCGGGAATGCGCCAGATATTGCCCTCGTACCTGATATCCGGGCAGACGCTTGGTGTAGGGGCGGGTTTGAAACCCGCCCCTACGCCCGGTTATCACGTCCGACGACGACTGCAACAAAAGGGCCTTCAGGCACCAAACCCCACGTGGGTTCGGGCCAAGCCCCGCGACCCGCTCCCAACCACTGGGCGCAGAGGACACCATGGTGACATCGACCCTTTCCGAACGGCACGCCCACAAACTCTCGGCCGCCGCCGCCTTCGGCCAGGCGCCCGGCACGACGGGGGGCTTGACCGAGCCGGATGACCGCGGCGGTAGCGGGGGCCTGGACCTCTCGCCGACCATCCTGCAATCCTGGCAGCGCTGCCTGGCCCAGCCCGATCTGGACCCTTTGCGTACCCGCGAGCAATTACGGCAATTACGGTGACAGTTTACTAAATAAGTAATTACGGGTTGCGTTCAACGTCCATCTGGATTCAGTGCATTTAGTAAACTGTCACCGAAACCACATTTTCTTCTTTCATAATTGAGCCCGGCTCCATTTTCGCTCTTAGCTTTATGAGGCTCATGGGGTTTCTGTCGATTCGCAAGTGGTTGTTTTTCTGGGAAGTGGAACAAAAAATAGCACAGAATCGTTTATAAGAATTCCCCAGAGCTGAAGCATTGTTCGATAATAGGGGACCGCAATATGACTTTTTGACTCATCGAAGGCTGGGTTGGCGTTGAATTCCTCTATAGAAGCGGTGGCTGTCAAAACATGGCTTTTCCATGAAGGGTTGCACTTTTCGATACCATCCCACTCTGGGTCTATCATCAAAAACTTCAAATCCACTTTAGCGGCTTTATTGTTCTTCAGCCGGCGAATACAACCGTTTTCGATGTATTGCCAGTGATACCCTGCGAGCCCCAAGATGCGTATATCAACCTCATTGCTTGATGTCGCGGCATTCTCTACTTCTTGCCAAACTGTGTCGCTGGCGTCATGGAAGTTTTCAAAGCTCTCGGGGTTTGCTGATGCCATTACTTTCTTGTAAATCTCCACCAAGAAGTTTAGTATTATCGTTCCAAGAACGCACAACGCAGTAGCTCGCGCTATCAAGGTGTAAGCAATCTTGGTGGTTGCGTTTATATGGTCGTATTGGATTGCCGGAATCAGGTTCAATATATACGCAAAAGTCAGTACTAAAGTTTCCTACTTTTGAATTGGCTACGGAATAAGAAATACACGGTACGCAACGCAAAAATCGTACACGTATAGCCTCGTCTATTAGTGATAGCTAATATGCTTATCGTCCGCTCGACGGGTGCGTGCATGGCGCGGAATAGCGGCCTATTGCGATGACATTTCAGTGACTTAACGGTGAATGCGGACGCTATTCAGGGTATAATCGAGGGTGACTAAACCATTGATTAAAAACTAAACGAGCCCGCATTCCATGTCGATCTTACCCGCTCTGGCCGTGCAGTTCCAAGCCCTCTTTCCGGCGACCGCGCATGGCCAGCGGCGCAGTCGCTGGTTCATCTTGACACTCCAGGCGATCCTGGTGCCGATCACCGCCTCGCGTACCTCCAACCCAAAGTTTCCCGGTGCCGTCACCGTCAGCGGAAAACTCGGGGATGATGTCAAACACTATCAAGAACGGGAACTCACCACCGCCATCGAGGCCGTCACGAAATGAAAGACAGCGACCGATATCACAAATGGGTGGAGTGGAGTGACGAAGATCAAGTGTACATCGGCAAGTGCCCTGATCTGATTACCGGCATTCATGGAGACGACCCCGTTTCACTGTACAGTGAGTTATGCTCGGTTGTCGAAGATGTGATCATCCATTTCAAGGCGGAGGCTCGGAGTCTACCAGCAGCGAAGGCCCGGCCGATCCGTGAGGTCGCATAGCACCTAACGACTAAGAGGAATGGTTTCAGAGGCAGTGGCCTCGGTACTGGACCGAGGACGAGCGGGGTCGCTATTTTGTACCCTGCCGATCCAAGGCTGAAGCCTTGGACTCCAGCTTTGGCTAGCGCCCGTCGTCTTTCGCCGCATCGAGGCGCGCGAGCAGCAGGTCGCTGCCGGCCCGCTGCCATTCCATGGCGGCTTCGATGTTGTCGCTCATGGTCTCGCTCCACAGGCGCTGCCATTCGCGCAGGGACGGGCTGGTCGAAGGGATGCCGACCACCCCGCCGCCTTGGCCGAAGGCTCTGCAAGCAGCAGTCAACCAGAACTCGGAGACCATCCAACCGAGGCGCCATGCCTCCCAGGGATTGGCGATGGGCGTCGGGTACAGGCCCATGGGAAAGCGAACTTGCTGCGCGGACATGGCTTAAGTAAACCTCAATGATAAAAATTGATGCATTGTTGGCAGCGGGCTGGGTCTGAGTCCATCGTCGCTGCTCAATCCTCTGTATTGGCAAACAGGTCGGCAATCGCCGGAGCCAGGCTCGCGTTCGGCCGGACCGGGGCGGGTAGACCCAGATGCAGGTAGGCGGCCTGGGTCGCCATGCGCCCGCGCGGGGTGCGCATCAGATAGCCTTGCTGGATCAGATAGGGCTCCAGCACGTCTTCGATGGTGCCGCGCTCCTCACCGATCGCCGCGGCCAGACTTTCCACCCCCACGGGTCCGCCGTCGAAGCGCTGGATCACCGCCGCCAGCAGTCGCCGGTCCATGTGATCGAAGCCCAGCGCGTCCACTTTGAGCATAGCCAGTGCCTGGTCGGCAACTGTGACGGTGATCTGCCCATCGGCGCGCACCTGGGCGAAGTCGCGCACACGGCGCAACAATCGGTTGGCGATGCGCGGGGTGCCGCGCGAGCGGCGGGCGATCTCGGCGGCGCCGTCCGGTTCGGTGGGGATGGCCAGGATTTCGGCGGACCGGCGTACGATGGTGGTGAGGTCCTCCGCCGAGTAATACTCCAGCCGCTGGACGATCCCGAAACGATCGCGCAGCGGCGAGGTCAGGAGTCCGGCGCGCGTGGTGGCGCCGACCAGGGTGAAGGGCGGCAGGTCGAGCTTGATCGAGCGGGCGGCCGGCCCCTCGCCGATCATGATATCGAGTTGAAAATCCTCCAGGGCAGGGTAGAGCACCTCCTCGACCACCGGGCTCAGCCGGTGAATCTCATCGACGAACAGCACATCCCCTGCCTCCAGGTTGGTGAGCAGGGCGGCCAGGTCACCCGGCTTCTCCAGCACCGGACCCGAGGTCTGGCGCAGGTTGACCTGCATCTCGTGCGCGATGATGTGGGCCAGCGTGGTCTTGCCGAGCCCCGGCGGCCCGAAGATCAGGACATGATCCAGCGCCTCGCGGCGGGCGCGCGCGGCACCGATGAAGATCTCCATCTGCTCACGCACCGCCGGCTGGCCCACGTAATCCGCCAGCCGGCGCGGGCGGATCGCCCGGTCCAGTGCGCTGTCGTCGCCGGCGGCCAGCGGGCTGATCAGACGATCCGGGTCGGTTGGCATCAATGGTTCCAATGCAATCGGTCAGTCCGCATGCCGATGCCCCCGATCGGGCAACTGTCGGTATTCCGAACAGCGCTTTGGGGTCGGGATGCCCTTGCCCGGATTGAGCAGTGCTTCCGGATCAAAGGCGTGCTTGACCGCATGGAACTGGGCCAATTCAGCCGGGCTGAACTGCACGCACATCTGATTGATCTTCTCGATGCCGACCCCGTGCTCGCCGGTGATGGTGCCGCCGACCTCCACGCACAGTTCCAGGATGCGCCCGCCTAGTTCCTCGGTGCGCTCCAGTTCGCCGGGCTTGTTGGCATCGAACAAGATCAATGGGTGCATATTCCCGTCTCCCGCGTGGAAGACATTGGCGACCGCCAGACCATACTGAACCGACAACTCCGCCGTGCGGCGCAACACCTCCGGCAGTGCGCGGCGCGGGATGGTGCCGTCCATGCAGTAATAATCGGGGGAAATACGCCCCACGGCCGGGAAGGCCGACTTGCGCCCCTTCCAGAACCGCAGCCGCTCGGCGTCGTCGCGCGAGGTCCGCACCTCGGTCGCCCCGCTCGCCAGCAACAGGTCGCGCACCTGGATGGCCAACTCAGCCACCTCGGCCTCGGTGCCGTCGATCTCGCAGATCAGGATGGCCGCCGCGTCGATCGGATAACCGGCATGGGCGAAGGCCTCGGCCGCCTTGATCGCCGGCCCGTCCATCATCTCCAGCCCTGCCGGGATGATCCCGGCCGCGATGATCTCGCCCACCGCGTGGCCGGCGCGCTCCACATCGTCATAGGCGGCGAGCAGTGCCTGCGCCCGTTCCGGCACGGGCAGCAGCTTGACCGTGACCTCCACCGTCACGCCCAGCATCCCCTCCGAACCGATATAGAGCGCCAGCAGGTCATACCCCGGCGCGTCGGGTGCCGCCGAGCCGAGTTCGATCAACTCGCCCTCCATGGTGACGAACTTGATGCCCAGGACGTTATGCACCGTCAGCCCATACTTGAGACAGTGCACCCCGCCCGAGTTCTCCGCCACATTGCCGCCGATGGTGCAGGCGATCTGACTCGAGGGGTCCGGCGCATAGTAAAGCCCATGAGGTGCCGCGGCCTCGCTGATCGCCAGATTGCGCACCCCCGGCTCCACCCGCGCCCGGCGCGCCGCCGGGTCCAACTCCAGGATGCGGTTGAACCGTGCCAGACTCAGCACGATGCCATCGCTCAAGGGCAGGGCGCCCCCGGACAGCCCGGTCCCGGCCCCCCGCGCCACCACCGGCACCTGCTGTTCGTGACACAGCCGCAACACCCGCTGAACCTCCGCCACCGTGCGCGGCAGCACCACCAGCAGCGGCAGTTGGCGATACGCCGAGAGCCCGTCGCACTCATAGGGCCGCACCTGCTCCTCCTGCTCCAGCACGGCATTGGCCGGGAGAAAGTCACGCAGCGCGCCGACCAGCTCGGCGCGGGCGGACGTCAGAGCAGGCTCGTGGAAGTCGGTCGTGGCGGTATGCAACAGGCTCATATGGACCTTAGTGGGGCAGGGCGTGCCCGGCTGGGTGGTAGACGCGGCAGTGATGCCAGAGGCTAGAGCATTCGGGCGCCGCCGACAAATTTCAGCCCCCCGGATCGCGAAACCCTTCGCCCGGCGCCCGCAACGCGGTACACTCTACACCCCACGGAGGCCAATCGCCCCGCGGACTCCAGCCAGACGCCGGCGTAGCTCAGTTGGTAGAGCAGCTGATTTGTAATCAGCGGGTCGGGGGTTCGAATCCTCTCGCCGGCTCCAATAAAACAACGGCTTAGAATCAAAATGTCTAGGCCGTTTTCGTTTGCGCAACCACTGCGCAACCCATGGCATTGGATTCCGGCATCCTGCCGGAATGACGCCGCTGCCTAAGTTGGAACGGGGCACTAGGTCAGGGCGGTGAAGGGGCCGCCCGTTCTGGGGCCTTGATCGTAATCTCGGCCAACGGCTTGCGTAGTCAGGGCTTCCAGCCCTGACGGTGTCAGGCCAGGATGGCCTGACTACGCATCCGGCGAACCCAAGCGGCCGGAATCTCGATCGAGGCCTGCTCTCGTGTCAAACCAGCTTCGCGACCTTCAGCAAGACGCGAACAATGATGGTCGTTTGCAGAAAGCCCACGCCAATAACCCAGCGGGTCAAGTTGGCTTTCGTCTCGGCAATCCGGGTGTTGGTCTCGGCAGGGTCGCGCTTCAATTCCAGGCGCAAGACTTCAATTGCGTGCTGTAGGTTGTTCTCGTGCTCGGCAACTTTGGCCTTGGTTGCCATCTGTCGATCAAGGATTTCCGCCAGGGCACGGGCCTGGGTTACGGCTTGTTGCTCGCTGAACCCGCCCGCTTTGAGTGTTTCGGAATAGGCCGGGGTGTCAAGAATGAAGGTGTTCATGTCCTCAGCCATCGGTCAATTCAAGGCGCCGTTCAATCCGCTCGACACGGCGCCGCAGGCCGTCCAGGTCGGACTTGCCCGAGTAAACCGCCGTTGTCAGGGCGCCGACTTGCTGCCCGAGCGTCGCTAGGTTGAGTTCAACGCTTGCCATCCGGTCCTTAATGTCCGCGACGTCCGCGCGGATCGCGCGCAAGTGTTCGAGTACCAGGCTTTCGATTTCGGCCGTCATGGTGGAATGCTCCGCGTGTTCGGTTGTTCGTCGTGGGGGTCACTTCGCCGCGGTCCGGTCGCGGGCCGGTAGCGCGGTCACTTCGGCCGTTGGGGTCATTCCGGCAGCGCCCGTAATCCGGGCGCTGTGTGGTCCATGGCCGCCCTTACGAGTCACCAGAAGGGGGCGAATCAGGGCGTACCGTACAGTAAAGGATAGCACAAGCGGACGTGCTAAGCTTTTGTAATAGAGTAAGTAACCGTAACTCCTGTTTTGAAATCGCCTTGGCGGAAAAACGCGGGCGAACCGGTGCCGGTGACCGATGCGCGCGGCCCAAGTGGAAAGACAGACGAGCTTCCCGATCAACTCCGCCTCCGGGCGCATCGCGGTCAAGGTCATCAACCATCTGGGGGATGAAGGTCTTCAGAGTAGCGTGAAAGCAAGTGCCTGCCCATCATGACTGATCATCCCATTGATCCCACCGTTCGCGCGGAGATCGAGCGACACCTTGCGGTGATCGAAGCGGACCACGGTGTGCGAATCCTGTTTGCGTGCGAATCGGGCAGCCGGGGCTGGGGTTTCGCCTCTCCCGACAGCGACTACGACGTGCGGTTTCTGTACGTGCATCCGCTGGCTTGGTATCTGCGGGTGAGTCCGCCGCGTGATGTGATCGAGGTGCCAATCTCCGGGGTGCTGGATATCAATGGGTGGGAGCTGCGCAAGGCGCTTGGACTGCTCAAGAAAGGTAACGCAACCCTGGTCGAATGGCTGGACTCCCCCGTTGTCTACCGCGCCCATGCGCGGTTCTTTGAAGCGATCCGTCTGGCGGCCCGGTGCACTCACAGACCCGAGCGCTCTTTCCACCACTACGTCCACATGGCGCGTGGTAACTACCGCACCTATCTCCTCGGTGAGCGGGTACGCCTGAAGAAGTACCTGTACGTGTTGCGTCCTTTGCTGGCCGCTCGGTGGATCGAGGAGGGTCGCGGCGTTGCCCCCATGCGGTTTCAGGACCTGGTGGACGCCTTGGTGACCGAGCCAGCCCTGCGGGACGCCATCGCCGATCTACTGGCCAGGAAGCGTCGCGCCTTGGAGTCCGAGCATGGCGCGCCGCTGCGGGTCATCGACGACTACATCGCGGCCGAACTTGCGCGCCTCGACGTGGCCTCGGTTCCCCTGCCGCGGGACATCGATTTCTCGGTGCTGGATCGGCTGCTTCTCGATACCGTCACGCGCGCGGAGGGGGCCGATTGATGGACTTGCGCATCGCCGACACCTTCTCTGCTGGTAACGGCAACGGCGCAGCCGCGGCATGCGGTGTGCTCATTGGGGCTTCTCCACGGGGTACAGGGCGAAAGGTAAGGGCGCAAGGCTACCTCGCGGGGAGGCGAGCGTGCGGTTCGCCATGACTTCCGCGCCAGGTTCCACCAACACCTCCAGACAAGATCCGTCCCATGCTTGTGGCAGAATCCAGCTTCACCGCCGGTCGACTGGAATCCACAGGGGTGTCGGAGTCTCATGACCATCAGCAAGAAGGCCCTCAGCGAAGACGACATCAGCGTCAAGTTCATCACCCCGGCCCTGATCCTGGCCGCGTGGGATGAGTTCGCGCAAATCCGCCGACAGGTCTACTTCACGAAGGGGCGGATCATCGTCCGGGGGTCGGTTGGTCACCCGCGGCAAGGGCAAGCGGGCAGACTACATCCTCTATTACTGCGGTATTGCGATTGCGGTGATCAAGGTCAAGGACAACAACCACCCGGTCAGCGCCGGGATGCAACAGGCGCTCGACTACGCGGTCACGCTCGACGTGCCCTTCGTCTTCGCCACCAACGGCGACGCCTTCGTCTTCCACGACCGCTCCGGCCAGAGCGCCCAGCTCGAAACCGTGCTCGCCCTCGACGCCTTTCCCAGCCCCGCCACCCTGTGGGCGCGGTATTGCGCCTGGAAGGGCCTCGCGCCGGCCCAGGAAGCCATCGTCCTACAACCCTACTTCGACGACGGCAGCGGCAAGGAGCCGCGTTACTACCAACGCAACGCCATCAACGCGGCGGTCGAAGCCATCGTCCAGGGCCAGGACCGTATCCTCCTGGTGATGGCCACCGGCACCGGCAAGACCTACACCGCCTTCCAGATCGTCTGGCGGCTGTGGAAGGCCGGGGTCAAGAAGCGCATCCTGTTCCTCGCCGACCGCAACGTTCTGATCGACCAAACCATGGTCAACGACTTCCGGCCCTTCGGGGCGGCCATGGCCAAGCTCAGCACCGACGCCAAGACCATCGAGCGTGCGGACGGAACGCGCGTCGACCTGCCCCTCGCCCTTGACAAACACCGACGCATCGTCATCGACGAGTGCCACCGGGGCAGCGCGGCCGAGGACTCCGCCTGGCGCGAAATTCTGGAGTACTTCTCCGCCGCCACCCAGATCGGCCTCACCGCCACGCCCAAGGAGACCGAGTACGTCTCGAACATCGACTATTTCGGCCCGCCGGTCTACAGCTACTCCCTCAAGCAAGGCATCCGCGACGGCTTCCTCGCCCCCTACAAGGTCATCAAGGTCCACCTGGATATCGACGTGGAGGGCTACCGCCCGCAACCCGACGAGCACGACCTGAACGGCAATCGGATCGAAGACCGCCACTACAATCTTAAGGACTACGACCGGAACCTGGTCATCGACGCGCGCACCAAGCGCGTCGCCAAGTGGGTCTCGGACTACTTGAAGCAAAGCGGCGACCGCTTCCAGAAGACCATCGTCTTCTGTGTCGACACCGAGCACGCCGCCCGCATGCGCCAGGCGCTGATCAACGAGAACCAAGACCTCGCCGTGCAGAACAACCGCTACGTCATGCGCATCACCGGCAACGACCCCGACGGCCAGGCCCAGCTCGGCAACTTCATCGACCCGGAATCCAAATATCCGGTCCTCGTCACCACCTCGCGCCTGCTCTCGACGGGGGTCGATGCCCAGACCTGCCGCCTGATCGTGCTGGACCGCGAGGTCGGCTACATGACCGAGTTCAAGCAGATCGTCGGGCGCGGCACCCGGGTGCACGAGGACACCAAGAAGTATTACTTCACCCTGGTCGACTTCCGCAAAGCGACCAACCACTTCGCCGACCCCGACTTCGACGGCAAGCCGGTGCAGATCTACGAGCCGCACGAGGGCGATTCCCCCATCCCGCCGGACGAAGTACCGCCGGTGGGTGAGGGCGACGAGCCGATTCCCGTCGCGCCCGGCGAGGACGAGACCATCGTCGATAACCCGGACCCGCCGGGTGTTGTCCTGCCGCCCGATCCCCCCGAGCCGCGTGTCAAGTACCATATCAAGGGTCGACCCGTCACGGTCCTCGCCGAGCGCATCGAGTACCTCGACGACGACGGCAAGCTGGTCACCGAGAGCCTGCGCGACTACTCCCGCCGCGCCATCCGCGGCCAGTACGCGAGCCTCGACCAATTCTTGCGCCGCTGGCGCTCGGCGGAGCGCAAGGAGGTCATCATCGCGGAGCTGGCCGAAGAAGGATTACTCCTCGACCCGCTGCTCGAAGAGGTCGGCAAGGACCTGGACCCCTTCGACCTCATCTGTCACATCGCCTTCGACCAGCCCCCGCTCACCCGCCGCGAGCGCGCCAACCAGGTCACCAAGGGCGATGCGTTCACCAAATGCGGCCCCCAGGCCCGCGCGGTGTTGGAGGCGCTGCTGACCAAGTATCAGGACGAAGGTATCGTCGGCGGGCTCGACAACGTCCGCGTGCTGGAAATCCCGCCGTTCAGCGCGATGGGCCGGCCGCTCCAACTCATCAAGCACTTCGGTAACAAGGCCGGCTTCGAGCAAGCCGTGCATGAGCTTCAGGCCGCACTTTATCAGGATGTCGGATAATGAGCGAATATGACTCAAGAAATGGCTCACGCCAAGGCGCCAAGACACCAAGAAACGCTTTGAGCAAGCCGTGCATGAGCTTCAGGCTGCACTTTATCAGGATGTCGGGTAATGAGTGAATATGACCAAAGAAATGGCTCACGCCAAGGCGCCAAGACGCCAAGAACTGGTATTCACAGAATCATAAATAATCGTCCGATCTAACGAATCAGTTTGTTGCCAAAGCAAAGTACATAGGCACAGACGCGTCTAAGACAAATCGCCATTTTTCTCTTCCTTGGCGGCTTGGCGTCTTGGCGTGAGATCCGCTCTTTTCAGGTTATTTGATCAAAGAACTCTATGTCCGCACGAACCACGGTCAAGTCCATTCAAGACATCATGCGCCAGGATGTCGGCGTCGATGGTGACGCCCAGCGCCTCTCCCAGCTCTGCTGGATGTTCTTCCTCAAGATCATCGACGACCAGGACCAGGAACTGGAGGTCATACGCGACGACTACCGCTCGCCCATCCCCGAGCGCCTGCAATGGCGCGCCTGGGCGGCCGATCCGGAAGGTCTAACCGGCGATCAACTGCTCACCTTCATCAACGACGATCTCTTTCCCACCCTCAAGGGCCTCCCCGCGCTGGGTGCCTGCGCCAACCGCGCCCGGGTGGTGCGGGCCGTCTTCGAGGACGCCTACAACTACATGAAGTCCGGCCAGCTCCTGCGCCAGGTCATCAACAAGATCAGCAGCGTGGACTTCAACGACCTGTTCGAGCGCAAGCATTTCGGCGACATTTACGAGCAACTGCTCAACGACCTGCAAAGCGCCGGCAATGCCGGTGAGTATTACACCCCGCGTGCGGTCACCCGCTTTGTCGTCGGTCGTATCGACCCCAGACCGGGCGAAATTCTCTATGACCCCGCCTGCGGCACCGGCGGCTTCCTCACCTGCGCCATCCGCCACATGCGCGAGCATTACGTGAAGCGGCCCGAGGACGAGCAGGCGCTGCAAGCCGGGTTGCGCGCCATGGAGAAGAAGCAACTGCCGCACATGCTCTGCGTCACCAACATGCTGCTGCACGGCATTGAAGACCCGAGCTTCGTTCGCCACGACAACACCTTGGCCCGGCCCTATATCAGCTATGGCAAGGACGACCGGGTCGACATCATCGTCTCCAATTCCCCCTTCGGCGGCAAAGAGGAGGACGGCATTGAGTCCAACTTCCCGGCGCAGTTCCGTACCAAAGAGACCGCGGACCTCTTTCTCGCCTTGTTCATCCGGCTCCTCAAGCCCGGCGGCCGCGCCGGCATCGTGCTGCCCGACGGTAGCCTGTTCGGCGAGGGGGTGAAGACCCGGCTCAAGGAACACCTGCTGGAGGAATGCAACCTGCACACCATCGTGCGCCTGCCCAACAGCGTCTTCAAACCCTACGCCAGCATCGGCACCAACCTGCTGTTCTTCGAGAAGGGCGAGCCGACGCGGGAGGTCTGGTTCTACGAGCACCGGGTCCCCGCGGGCCAGAAGGCGTACTCCATGACCAAGCCCATCCGGGTCGAGCACTTCCAGGGCTGTGTGGACTGGTGGGGCGGCCTGGAGCGGGCCGGCCGGCAGGAGACCGAGCAGGCGTGGCGGGTCAACATCGACGCGATCAAGGCGCGCGGCTACAACCTGGACGTCAAGAACCCGCATACCGTTGCCGACGATCACGGCGACCCGGAGGAACTGCTGGCCAAGCTGGAGCAGGATGAACAACAAGCGGCGCGCCTGCGCGATCAGTTGAAAGGCATCCTGGCCGAGGCACTGCGGCGATGAACCCTTATCAGCCGCCGCTGACCATCACCGCGCGGATTCTGGCGCTGGTGGAGCAGATCGGCGAGACCCTTGGGCGTTGGTCGGTGACCCGGCAGGTCGACCTGTCCCCGCGCCTGCGACGCGGCAATCGCATCCGCACCATTCACGCATCCCTGGCCATCGAGAACAATACGCTGACCCTGGAGCAGGTCACCGCCCTGCTGGACGGCAAGCGCGTACTGGGACTTCCCCGCGAGATCCAGGAAGTCCGCAATGCGTTCGCCGCCTACGACCAGCTACCCGACTGGGATCCCGCATCGCTGCACGATCTGCTGGCCGCGCACGGCGTCCTGATGGCTGGGTTGATGGATGACGCCGGGCGCTTTCGCACCGGCGGCGTGGGCATCTATCGGGGTGCGACGCTGATCCACATGGCCCCGCCTGCCAGCCGGATCGCCACCTTGATGCAGGACCTCCTGAGTTGGTTGGCGCGCGGCGCGCTCCATCCTTTGGTCGCCAGTTGCGTATTTCATTATGAGCTTGAATTCATTCACCCCTTCGCGGATGGCAACGGGCGCTTGGGGCGTTTTTGGCAAACCCGGATACTGAGCCAATGGCGACCGATGCTGGCTTACCTGCCGGTAGAGACCGTCGTCCGCGATCGGCAGGAGGCTTACTACCAGTCGTTGGCCGAGTCCGATCAGTCCGCCGAGTCCACGCCGTTCGTGACCTTCATGCTAGAAGCGCTGCTCGCCGCGATGGAGGACGCGGTTGTCGCCGACCCGGCAAGCGATCAGGCGAGCGATCAGGTAAGCGATCAGGTAAGCGATCAGGTAAGCGATCAGGTAAGCGATCAGGTAAGCGATCAGGTAAGCGATCAGGCGAGCGATCAGGTTAGGCAACTGCTGGCGGTCTTCCACGGCGACGAAGCACTCAAGACCAGCGAACTGCTGGACCGCCTCGGTCTGCACCACCGCCCGACATTCAGAAAGAACTATCTCGGCCCCGCGCTGGACGGCGGCTGGATCGGCATGACCCAGCCAGAGACCCCGAGCAGCCCGACCCAGCGTTACCGGCCGACGCCCAAGGGGCGCGCGTTATGAACTTCTTGATATGATCAACGGCCGTGCTTTCAAGCCAACTGAATGGCTTGCAGGCGGCCTGCCAATCGTGCGCATCCAGAATCTCAATAACCCGCAAGCTCCATTTAACTTCTGCGATCCAGAAACCATTGAGGATCGGCATCTGATTCGAGACGATGAATTCCTGATAAGTTGGTCAGTTACTCCAGGAACTTCCTTTGGGGCATTTATCTGGAAACGCGGTCTTGCCGCCCTTAATCAACACATCTTCCGTTGCATCCAGGTCGGTGACGCGTTCTGGCCGGAATTTCTGCGATTGGCGATCAATAGTCAGTGGGATGTGCTTATTGGGAAGGCTCAAGGCGGGGTCGGCCTCCAGCATGTGACCAAGGGAACGCTTGAGTCCCTCCCGCTTCCGTTGCCTCCTCTTTCCGAACAACACCGCATCGTCGCCAAAGTCGATGAACTCATGGCCCTCTGCGACCAACTGGAAGCCAACCTCACCAGCACCCAAACCGACAGCCGCCGCCTGCTCGAAGCCGTGCTGCGTGATGCGCTGGCGTAAGGCGTGCACCCACGCCTTCGTCTTTATTCTTGGCGCGCTTGGCGCCTTGGCGTGAGATCATCCCCGCGGTATGAACAACACCACCACCCCAGCCTTCGCCCGCTACATCGGCATCGACTACTCGGGCGCCGCAACGCCCATGTCCAGCCTCCAGGGCCTGCGCGTCTACCTGGCGGATCGGGCGATGCTGCCGCAAGAGGTCCTGCCGCCGCCCAGCCCTCGCAAATACTGGACCCGGCAGGGCATCGCGCAGTGGCTGGTGGAGCGCCTCGCCGAAGACGAGCCCACCCTGGTCGGGATCGATCACGGATTCTCGTTTCCGTTGGAGTATTTCGAGGCACATCACCTGCCCCCCGATTGGTCGGCCTTTCTCGCCGACTTCCAGCGCCATTGGCCGACCGACGAACTGATCTACGTGGATTTTGTCCGCTACGGCGACGTTGGACAGGGTGCCGAGCGCGCGGGCAACACCCGCTGGCGGCGCCTGACCGAGAAGCGTGCGGGCACGGCCAAGTCGGTCTTCCACTTCGATGTGCAGGGCTCGGTCGCCAAGTCCACCCACGCCGGCTTGCCCTGGCTGCTGTACCTGCGCCGACAGCTCGACGACCGGCTCCATTGCTGGCCGTTCGACGGCTGGCAAGTCCCCACTGGACGGTCGGCGGTGGCGGAGGTCTACCCGGCCCTATGGAAACGCGCATTCCCCCTGGAAGGACGCACCCCGGACCAGCACGACGCCTATTGCGTCGCCGCCTGGCTGCGCCAAAGCGATCTTGACGGCCGCCTGAAAGGACACCTTGCGCCCTCACTGACGCCACCGGATCGCGCCAGGGCCGAAGTCGAAGGGTGGATTCTTGGGGTCGGCTGAGGGTGCGGAGCCAACTTAGCGGGAGAGCAAACGACGCAACTGCTCTGGAGCTTCAGTGGTTGCCCGGATATAGAAATCGAGCAGGTCGTCGTACTGACGCGCAACGGAACGACAGTCGAGCCGCTCAAGAAAGCTGTTTTCGGCATATTTGAAGGCGGCCGGACACAGGGGGCAGAAGCGATTGATCCAGCAGGAGCGGCAGGGGCCGTTGCGGACTTCGAGGTAGCGATCGCGTTGCGTGCGCAGGATTGCGGGGTCCAACCCGCGGCTGGTATCGCCGATCGGGTGCAGGTTCAAGCTGTTGCAGACGAAGAGCTTGCCGTCGGCGCCGATGGCGAGCCCGCCGGCCCCCGGCAGGCAGTCGCCGGTATGGCGCCAACGCCGCCAGTGCGCGGGGGTCTCGGTGCAGCGGGAACTGAAGCGGTAGAAGGTGGCGAGGAACAGGGCAGCGGGGAGGAAGCGCGTATCGTCCTGGTCACCGCGGATCAGTGCCGCCGCGAATCGCTCGTACAACTCACGCATCTGCACGCGATAGGTGTCGAGGTCGCCGGCTTGGTACGCGGGGTGGGCTGACCCCGCGGTCGCGTCCGTCGGGTTCATCACCGAGACCGAGAAATTGCCGCGATAGCCGCTAAAACCGGCGAACAGCGGTTGTTCGGCAAACCAGCGGTCGATCGCCGCGAGGTCGGACGGCGTCTCGAACGGCGGCGCCAGGGTGCAGCCGATACCGACTTTAGTCGCCAGGTAATCCGCGTCCAGGTCGGCAAGCATCTTGAGTTTGGCCATCACCCGGGCATGCGTGGGGCGCCCACCGCGCGTCCGGCGATAGCGGTCGTGGACCGCGGGCGGTCCGTCCAGGCTGAGTTGCAACTTGACGCCGCGGGCGATGCAGGCACGGGCGATGGTCTCGGACAGGAGCAGTCCATTGGTGACGATCTGAAAGTGGAAGCGGGTGCCATCGTTTCCGGCAGCCGTCAGCGCGTCCATGAAGCCGAGCACGGCGGGCGGATTGGTCAATGGCTCATCGCCGTAGAATACGATGTCGGCATCCGGCGAGTGCCGCGCGGACTCCCGAATCAGTTGGACCGCGTCACCCATCCGGGCCGCATCCATCTTCAGCGGCAGATGGGTCCGCTCTTGCGGGTAGATGCCGGAGTAGGTGCAGTAGGCACAGGCGAGGTTGCAGTCGTAGGAAGGGAAAACGAAAAACAGGCGCATGCGCCCCTGGATCGACGGGAGGAAGTCCGGGGCATCGAACTCGTTGTGTAGCCAGGGGGGCAGGTCGTCGGTCAGCAACAGGTCTGTGATCAGCGCCGCCGGCAGTCCAATCCGCGCGGCCAGCGCGGCCATATCCGGTATGGTGTCAGGGGCGCGCAGCAGGTCCCGGTGCGCGGCAGCCAACGCGGCGAAGGCCGGTTCCGCCTCGACGTGGAACAGCTCGCCGTCGTTGCCGCGAAAGACATAGTGCTGCCCCGCTCCCAGTGAGCGAAAGCGGAGCAGCGGGTTGACGCGCATCAGTACAAGGGCTCACGGTTGTCGTGATGGCCCTGGGTTCCCGGATCCGGGTGGATGCAGTGCCCATCGCACTTGTCGCTTTGGGGCTCAGGCGGCGCCGTCTCTGCCGTCTCTGCCACTTTCTTGACTCTTTTGACTTGGTTCTCTTCGCTGTACATGGCGTTGCTCCACGGCCGTCAGGCAGCATCGGGATCGATGGCTGCGGGCCTGCGGATAAGTCTAGACCATCCTACAATCTGCTGCTCGAACCGCGTAGGATGTGTCAATCCCGCGCGCGGCGATCTGGAGGCGGATATCGCGGCGCTGCTCGGGCGAATCCATCCGCCAATCCGACCCCTGGCTGCCGAGCCCTTTTTGACAGACCCTGTTCCACATCATGCGCTTTGACGTCAGCACCGACGAGATCAAACGAGCCAACGTGCCGCACGAGATCTTTTTGACCAACCTGATCGGCAACCACATTCTGATCACGGTTGGCGCCGGGGGCCTGGCGGGGTCTTTCCCCTGGGTGATGGCGATCATCCCCGCCATTTCATTCAGCCTGTTGGGTTACATTCTGTGGCGGGCCAAGCGGTCCAAGGCGACCGACCCCTGGTATGTGATGTGTCACTGGCAGGTATGTGCCCGCCGCAGCCGTATCTTTCTTTTCATGCTACTGTTGTTGCTTGTGTTTCTGGTCCTCGGCTGGGCGGCACACACCTATGGCGGGATGATGAAGGAGGCGGTGATCGCCCTGGTGGTCGGCACCGGCATTTTGCCGGTGATGGTCACGGTGCTGGTGCTGGTGATCGTGGAGTCCGACGCCCTCTATCACGCCAACCAGGCGAAACTGCCGACTTGGGTGGTGGAGCGGTTCCCCAACCCGGAGGCGCGGATGATTCCCGAGGAACGTTCGGCGCAACATCACGAAACCTGAGTCGAAGGCGATCCGCACCAAATCCTATGCCAGCTCGCCCGGATACCGCTCTGATGCTCGAAGTGGCCAGGCGCGGATGAGCTCATGATGTCGAAACCCTGGTGGGCACCTGCTCCGGTCTCGCGTCTGCTGTCGGACCTGATCACGGCGGAGCTGTCACGGCTGCGGCCCGGCCTGCTCGGGGTGCGGCGCGCGCCGGATGCGTACCTGGGGCGGAGCGGGCAGGGGGGCGCCGACTTGGATCCGGATCTCGGAGCGCTGGGTCTCGACTCGCTGGAGTTCTTGGATCTGGCGACGGCCGTCGTGGTCCAGTTTCATCTGCACGAGACCGGGCTCGATGATGCTCTGCTGGCGGGCGCTCGATTGGATCAGTGGGTGGCAACGATCCTGCGCAGTCGGGCGCGTTGGGATGAGGCGATCAGCTTTCAGACCTCAGGGTCCACCGGCCAGCCGAAGATCTGTACCCATCGGATGGCCTTTCTGGAGCAGGAGATCGCCTTCTTTGCCGGCCGACTGGACGACCGGCGCCGCCTCCTGTGCGCCGTACCCTGCCACCATATCTACGGCTTCCTGTTTTCCGTGATGCTGCCGGCCGCCTTGGGTATCCCGGTGTTGGACCTGCGTGAGGCGCTGCCGGGCAGCGTGCTGCGCCAGGCCGAGCCGGGGGACCTGCTGATCGGTCATCCGGCCTTTTTCGACTTGGCGACACGCGCCGCGGTGTCGGTCGCTGCCGATATCGTTGCCGTTTCGTCCACGTCGCCCTGCCCGGAACCGGTCTGGCGGCGGCTCGGCGAGTCGGGGTTCGCCAAGATCATCGAGGTCTATGGTGCCTCGGAGACGGCCGGCATTGGTGAGCGCAATGCGCCGGACGCGCCCTTCCGGCTATTGCCGCAGTGGTCGCGCGATAGCGGTTCGAACACGCGCATCGTGCGCCTGTCCGCGGTTGGCGAGGCGGTTCCGGCCGAGTTGCCGGATCAGGTCCAGTGGGTCGATGACGATCGGTTCCATGTGCTGGGGCGGCGCGACGGCGCGGCGCAGGTCGGGGGGATCAATGTGTTTCCGCGGCATGTCGAGCGTTGTGTCCGCGCGCATCCGGAGGTCGCTGACGCACTGGTGCGGCTGGCCAGTGCCGAGCAGGGCGGACGGCTGAAGGCTTTCGTCGTCCCCGGCGCGGGGTGTTCCGACCCGCAACACCTGCCCGAGCGGCTCCACGCCTGGCTCGCCGAACGGTTAGCGCCCGCCGAGCGGCCGCGGACCATCACCGTCGGTGCGCAGTTGCCGCGGTCGAGCCTCGGGAAGCCGACGGATTGGGATTCGCCGTAGGGTCCGCTATGCGGACCAACGCCCCGGCAGCAGTAGGGTCCGCTACGCGGACCAACGCCCCGCCAACCCACGGCCCAGCCGGGAGGATGATCAAGGCTTGATCGCCAACCACGCGGTCGCAAGCGCCTGCTCCGGCGGCACGGGACGCGACCAGAGATACCCTTGCCCCCAATCGCAGCCAAGTTCCGCGAGCAATGTCAGTTGCCGCTGCGTTTCGATGCCCTCGGCCACCACCTCTTTGCCGATGGAATGCGCCATGGCGATCATGCCGGCGACCAGATTGCGGTCACGCTGCGTCTCGACGCCGCGAATGAACTCACGGTCGATCTTGAGGCTGCTGATCGGCAGTTCACGCAGATAGGCCATGGAACTGAAGCCGGTCCCGAAATCGTCCAGCGACAATTTGATCCCGCCCTGATCCAGGACCTGCAGTGAGGCCTTCACGCTCGGTGTCATGCGCAGCAACAGGGATTCGGTGATCTCGATTTCGAGCAGATCCGGCGGCACGTCGGCCGCATGCAGGTCCGCAAGCAACCGCCCGGAAAACGAGCGGGCTTCCAGGTCCGCGGCCGAAACATTGATGGCGAGCAGTGCGCCCTCGCTATCCTGTTCGAGCAGCTCGCGCAACAGCCGGATGGATTGGCGCAGCACGGCGGACGTCACCTGGCGGATCAACCCGTTGCGCTCGGCCGCCGGGATGAAATCGCCCGGCATGATGAGATCGCCGGCCGCGGTGCGCCACCGTGCCAGCACTTCAAAACGGCGTTGCCGACTCTGAGCGGCGATCGGGAGCTGCGGCTGGAGCAGGATTTCGATCGCGTCCATGGGCGACCGGCCAAGGAGCGCGCGGTCGATTTCCAGCCGTTTCAGTGCCTGTGTTTCCAGGTTCTGATCGAATGGGCGCACACAGTTGCGGCCTTCGTCTTTGGCCCGATACAGTGCCAGATCGGCTTGCTTGAGGAGTTCGCCGGGTGCTGAGTCGGCGCCGCCGATGGCCAGACCCAGCGAACAGGTGATGGAGAAGCTGTCGCCCTCGACGGTGATCGGCTGGCGCAGCGATCTGACCACCCGAACCGCCTGGCCGAACGGATCATCGTCGGGTTGTTGCGGCAGCAGCAGCACAAATTCATCCCCGCCGAGTCGGGCGGCGAGCCCATCGCAAGGCAGGGTGGCGCTGATCCGGTCGGCCAAGGCGCACAGCAGGATATCGCCCTTGTCATGACCCAGGGTGTCGTTGATGGTTTTGAAATGATCGATATCCAGGAGTGCGACGGAGAACGTTCGGCCGTCGTGCCGACTCGACTCGATCGCCTCGGCCAGTGCCTCGCGGAAGCGCTCGCGGTTCGGCAGTCCGGTCAGGGCGTCATGCAGGGCGCGATGGCGCATCTCCTCGCGGGACTGACGCAATTGGTCGCCTTGACGCGCCAGTGACTGGGCCAGCCGTTTGAAATGCGCCGCATTGGCGACGATCACCTGTTGGATCAGATTTTTCAGCGCCAGCCCGGTGGCCAGCGCGACCTTCGACCAGGGCCGCGCGTAATGGGTCCGCTCTTCTTGCCAAACCGTGAACACGCGGTTCGGCCAACCGAACGGACGGTCACTGTCCCCGCCGGAAAACGGCAGCGAGGCCGGATCGGCACCCCAGTTCACCGCGTAGTTGGTACTCCGGCGCCCGCATACCAGGAGGTCCTCGCGCCGTTCGTCGACGAAGATGACCATGACGCCGGCCAGTCGGTGCGGGTAGACCGCCGCCGGTTCAAACTCGCCGGAGAGACAATCGGTACTCCAGACGGGTCCGGGGCGGGTCTGCAAAAAAACGAGCAGCGCCTGAATGTCGTCCGCCGACAGACTGAAGTCGTGCCCGATGAACAGTGGTTGGCCATGATGGTAGATCTGCACGGCATCGGCGCCGATCAGGTCGCACAGCAGTTGCTCTTTGCCGATGAAACTCTCGGGAAAGGGCTGCTCGATGTCGATCTCACCGACGATCCGGTTGACCTCCGCCATGCCCTGTTCGCTGGCGCGGTTGTGCTCGCGTTCCTCGACCAGGGCCAGCCGCGTCGACAGCCAACCGCCGAGTTCGATCAGTCGGCGGCGCGCATCGGCGGTCACCGGATGGGGCGCGCGGTGATGAAAGATGATCAGCCCCCAGAGTCGTTCCCCGAACATCAGGGACAGCGACATGGAGCCGTTGACCGAAAAACGTTTCAGATAGTTGCGGTGAATCGGCGACTGGGCGCGCAGATGGGCGATGCCGATATCGATGGTGTCGGGGGCGAGTGTTCTGCTCAACAGCGGGATGTCGGGATGATCGCGGCTGGGGGCGTAGCGCAGCGGCGTCTCGCGATAGAGTGCACGCGCCTGGCGCGGGATATCGGTGGCGGGGTAGCGCAGCCCGAGGATCGGCGGCCAGGTATCGGGCACCAGACTCTCGGCGATGACGAGTCCGTCGTCCTCGGCTTCGAACCGGTAGGCAACCACGCGCTCGAACCCGCTCAGATGGCGCAGCGTCGCGACGGCCGTGCCGCAGACCTCAACCACGTCGTTGCAGGCGTGCAACCGCTGTTGGAAGGCCTCGACATCGAAACCGCGCAGGCGCTCGTCCATCGCCATTTCGCCACAGGGCTCGACCTCCAACAGCAGCCGATCGCGCCAGCGATGCAGTCGCACGTCGAGCGGCAGTTCACCCGCCGGGGTCGTCACGCGAAAGAACGACGGATAAAAGGCGGAGGGGTCCACGGCCGCCCCCAAGCAGGCGTGCAGCTCGGAAGTGCCGGTCGTCAGGGCCAGATTCACCGGCGCGCCGAGCAGCTGCTCGGGTTCCAGTCCCAGATACATGCCCGTGTTGGCGCTGCAGGCATCGATCCGCAGGGTCTGGGGGTCGACCACCAGCAGACAGCCGAACGGCTGGATCAGGCCGCAGGTCGCGATCGGTTCCGCATCGCACTGGGAAAAATCGAATGAGGCCCCGGACAGACCGGCCATGGTTTCGCAAAATTTGCCGGCGATCAGGTCATAGGCCGCCTGTTCGTTGCGCGGGGGCAAGCGGCGCAGCGGCTCGACAACGATCCAGAATTCGCCCGAGCGGTGCGAGGCGCGCATCGCAATGCGCACCTGCACCGGTCGCATCTCGAAATCGAATACGAACTCGAAGGTGGTGTTCAGGTTGCCGGTCAAGACTCCCCGGCGGAACCGTCCGTAGAATTCAGGAACGATGGTGCAGGGCGCCACGTCCGAGAAGAAGTTTCGCCCGATCACCGCCGCCGGTTCGCGATTGGCGATCTCGGCCTGCGACCGGCTGTAAAAGAGAATGATCCCAGCGGCATCGACCCGGATCGCTCCGCAGGGCAGTTGGTCCAGTTGCTCTTCGGATAGGGCATCCAGGTGCTGGGGGTCGTGCAGGTCGATCGCGTCGTCGAGATTCATGGATTGGTCGAGTCTGGTTAGCCTGTCGGCGACTGGCCGCTTGCTGTCAGCAGGGCCGCACCGACATTATGCCCATCGCTGCCGGAGAACGCCTTGAGATCTGGTTCGGACCTGTCGTGGCGTCGATCGTCGGGCCACGTCGAAATCTGAAGGACGCGGACAGGCTACGCTTCGCCGGTCTTGGTCATGGTTCCGGACCGCTGAGTCTGGCTCGCGCCGCGGGTGGCTCAAGCGTACACTACGCGCAAAGACTCCACCATGCTGACCGACCGTTTCCCCCCGATGATCAACCGCGAACCTACTGGAAGACGCCAAGTGCTACGAAAAACACGGCCAGTTGCGTTGGCCTCAGAGTGTTCGTTGTCCCCACTGCGCGGCGTCGCTGATCACCAAGCAGGGACATAATTCAACCCAGCCAGGGCGGCAAGAGTACCGCTGCGGGACCTGCCTGCGCTATTTTGACGATCTGACCGGAACCGTCTTAGCAGGCGATCACCAGTTCGCTAGTGGTCACTTGCAGCGAAATTGAGAGCGCAAGTAAACGAGGTGTTTCATGTTGGAAAAGATTCAATCTGCGATCCTGCAGAAACTTATGGACGGCGCAGATACCACGGTAAGTGAGACGGCCACATGGCCATCCGCCCTGCGCGAGTCACTGCGGATCCTCGTGTGGGACTTGTATGTGGTTCTGCGTGAGGAGCATTACGAGATCACCCCAGAGGGCATTCTCGAGTTGCGGAGACTGCAGCGCCTTAGGTAGGGTTCGGCATCGTGCGCGGCGCTATCCCGGACGATATAGGCAACCGTTTGCGAATAGGCGAAACACATTCATTAGGGCACGCCTGTGGCGTCTCGGTCGTTGTCGTTGTCGTAATCGAGTTTATCTTGTGAACGCTTGGCGGCCTGGTACGCCCAGGCAACGGAGCGAGCCGAAACTCGATCGACAGCGGGCTGCTCATGTCAAAACTCAATCGCTTCTTCGATAACGACAACGAGTGTTCCTGTCGATTCTCACCCTGCTGCGGAGCGTCCCCCTTGCTGGTCAACCCCGTCCACCATCAGCACCCCTATCCCTTCTTCACCGTGGAGCCGGCATTTTCGCCCGCGGACTGCGCCTGCCTGGAGGGGCTCTTTGAACAAGATCTGCCCTGGCGGGAGCACGGCGGCGCGTTCTACGATGTCCGTAATTGTGACGCGACCGATCGGATCGATCCGCACCTGCTCGCCGCGTTGGTCGAGCGCATGCGCACACTGACCGGGCTGCCGCTGACCGCACGGGTCGCGGTCACCGCGCAAACCATGGCGCCGGGCCAGCGGATTGGCGTCCACAGCGACCGGCCGTTGGTCGGATTCGAGGCGGTGCGATTGGTGGTGCAATGGAACCGGGGTTGGCGGGCGGAGGATGGCGGTGTCCTGCAGGTGCATGATGACGAGGCGGGCACCCGTGTTTGTGCGACTGCGGCTCCGCGGTTCAACAGCGCCCTGGGTTTCATCATGCATCCGGGGTCCTATCACTCGGTGACTGAAACGACCAAGCCCAGGCGCACGCTGGTTATCAACTTCTGGCATGTCGGCAACCGTCCGGTGCTGGCCGACGCGGTGAAGACCCTGTTCGCGCGCATGCAGTTCGGCGAACTTCCAAGCCTGCTGGATCCGCTCCGCGTCGAGGCGGAGCGCTCCCTCCCGGAAGAGCAGACGTACCGAGCACTGGTTGTTGCGACCGCCGTGCAGCGCTGGGGCTTGCCGGAGCGGATCATCCGTGACGGCTACCAGGCTGCCACCTTTCCCCCGGAATCGCCCGGCACTGACGGCGCCGCCGCGGCAGCCATTGCCCTGGCGCAGTGGGCCGCACACCTCTATGTCGACGATTTCGATCTGGCGCAGTGGCAGCGGCTGAACCTCGCTTTGGCGCCGCTGCGATCGACTGAGCGCGCGTCGCTTGCGGCTTTTCGCGAAGTCGCTTTTCCCGACTCACGTGGGCCATGATCATGGTTCGGGCCGGCCTCCCTTTGGCGTCCCGGTCGTTGTCGAGGTGGTATAGCCATCGGACGTGATAACCGGACGTAGGGGCGGGTTTCAAACCCGCCCCTACACCAAGGGTCTGTCCGGATATCAGATGGGAAGACGATAATACCCGCGAGGATTCACTCGCACCTCATCGTTTCGCTTTTCAAATTCACTTATTTCTCATTCGTTAAATCTAATCATGACCCACCGGATAATAGTCCTCGTCGAGAATCTCCGACTCGCGATACGGACAGGTAGCGGGAAAGGTCGTGCTGGGCAGTTGGCTTTCTTTACCGGCCAGCGTGACGGCATCGGCATAGGCTTCGGCGATGATCTGCGCAAGGATCGCTTTCAAGCCTGGAGTCTTTTTCAGACGCTTGGCGATCCGGTCACGTTGTTCGATGATGGTGGAACGCCAACTTCGGCCGTCGAACTCGCGCCACTTATCCGAAAGCTGCGGCAGTTGGTATTGCCATTTCAGCAGATGGGCAAGCAGAATCGTCAGGCGGTTCTCTAGTTCGCGCTGCTCGCTCTTGCCCATGTCATCCAGTTCCTCCAGGAGATGCGCGGTATCGAGTGCGTCATAGTTGCCGCTACGCAGTAATTCAGCGTTACGTTGCGCCCAGGCCGAATAATCGGTGTGGTAGAGGTTGCTGAGTTCAGTCATGGCATCAACTCTCGGGCCTCGATCAAGATTCCGGCCACTTGGGCTCGTCGGGTGCGTCGTCAGGCCATCCTGGCCTGACACGGTCAGGGCTGGAAGCCCTGACTACGCACGCCGTTGGCCGGGATCACGATCAAGGCCAACGCTCGGAAGAGTCCGCTTGCGGCTACTTCGCCGCCAACGCATCCAGCGCCTTGGCCGGGATGATCTGACCGTTCAGCGCCGCATCCTTCGCTGACCGACCATAGGCCACCGCCAGCAGGGTCGAGTAATAGACCACCGGCATCTGGAACTTGGTGCCGTAGGTCTGGTTGATCTGATCCTGGTAGACCTCGACGTTCATCTGGCACACCGGACAAGGCGTCACGATCAGGTCGGCGCCGTGGTCGTAAGCCGCTTCGATGATGCCCTTGACCATCTCCTGGGACTTCTCCGGTTCAGAGAAGGCCAGTGCTCCGCCGCAACATTGGACCTTCTTTTCATAGTCCGGGATGGAGTCGCCGCCGAGCGTCTCGACCAGCTTGTCCAGATACTTGGGGTTTTCGTAGGACTCGCCCGCGATGCCGAATGGGCGGTTGGTCTGACAGCCGACATAACCGGCGATCTTGATGCCTTCCAGCGGCTTCTTGACCCGCGCTTTGAGTGCGTCATAACCCAGGTCTTCGATCAGTACCTCGGCCATATGCTTGATCGGTGTTTCATTGCGCAGCTTCAGACCGGCCTCGGCCAGTGCCGTGTTGCATTCGGCCAGCAGGGACTGGTCTTCGTGCAGCCGTTCGGCGGCCTCGCGGGTGGAGAGCCAACAGGCGGCGCAGGTGGCGACGATGTCCTGACCGGGGTGGTGCTGCTCGCTGAGCGCGATGTTGCGCGCGGACAGGGTGAGCCGCGGTAGTTCGCCGCCGCCGGCATAGCCGATGGAGGCCGCACAGCAGTTCCAGTCGGGGATCTCGTTGAGCTGGACCTCCAGCTCCTCGCACATGGTCTGTACCGAGATCAGATAGTTGGATGAGGAGGCGCCCTTCTGGGAGGAGCACCCGGGGTAGAAGGAGTATTCGCGCTTGGCCATGGATGGGTCCTCTACTCAGGCGCCCGCGGACGGGCCGTTTTGGGCGATGCGGGCATCTTCCAGCTCCTGCGCCTTTTTCAGCACCTTGTGGAAGCCGGCCAAGTCCTTGACGGCATGGCCGCCGAAGGCTTCCTTGGGGTTCATCCGCCCGGTCTTCATCATCGCCATACCGAGTTTCTGGTTCTTGAGGGCGACCTTGACCCCATCGCCGAAGCCGTTCATGAAATAGAGTGCGAGGCCCAGCTTCAACTCATTGATGCGCCCCTTGACCATCAGATTGTCCCAGAACATCTGGGCAAACTTGGCGGTGGGGTTAGTCTTGGGCACCAGCCCCAGACGCTTCGCGTAGTGGGCCAGACCGTGCATGATATGCGTGATCGGCAATTCCCGCGGGCAGCGCACGATGCAGTTGTAGCAGGAGGTGCACATCCACACCGATTCGGACTGCAACACCGCCTCGCGCTTGCCGGCGCGAATCATCATAAAGATCTCCTGGGGCGGATGCTCCCAGAACTTGCCGAGCGGGCAGGAGCCGGAGCACACGCCGCACTGCATACACATCTTGACCCATTCACCCTCCTCGACATTCGCTTCAACCTCCTTTAAGAAGCTGTTGCGATACCGCTCGATCATCGCCGTATTCAGTTCGCCCATGAGACGCTCTCCGCAAATTTGTTCTAAACCTGAAATAATTCAAATTTTTACTAAAATTTGAATGGGCTCATGCCGATCCGCGTGATGGTTTCGGCCATCTCGTTGAGGATCGCCGGGGCGCGCTTCAGGTCGGTGATGGCGACTTCATGGACCGCCACCCGCTCGGTTTCCAGGTTCAACTGAGTGAGGGTGTCGCCGACCTTGGAGAGCCGCTCGGCCGCCATCGCGGAGCCGCGCACGAAGTGACACTGATAGTCGTCATCGCGGCGGCACCCCATGAGCACAATGCCGTCATAGCCGGAGTTGAGCGCATCCGTGACCCATGACAGGCTGACCGACCCCAGACAGCGCACCGGGATGACGCGTACGAAAGGGGTGATGTGTTCACCCGCTTGCGCGGCCATGTCCAGCGCCGGATAGGCGTCGTTCTCACAGGCCAGGCAGAGGATGCGCGGCTTTTCGGAGAACTCGTCCGGGACATCCACCGCCTTGAGCTGCTGGCCGACGGTGTCCACCGAGTAGTTGTCGAAGGAGATGACGCGCACCGGGCAGGCGCCCATGCAGGTACCGCAGCGGCGGCAGCGCGACTCGTTGAACTGCGGGTAACGCTGTTCGTCCTCGTTGATGGCGCCGAACGGACATTCCACGGTGCAGCGCTTGCACTGGGTGCAGCCCTCCTTGCGGAAGCGCGGGTAGGAGAGGTCGCCGACCCGCGGGTGGGCGGCGGAGCCGCGCGCGGCGTTTTCCAGTGACTGGATCGCCTTCATGGTGGCGCCGACCGCGTCGTCCATCGCCTGCTTCAGATCCATCGGGCGGCGCACCGGGCCGGCGGCATAGATGCCGGTGCGGCGGGTCTCGTAGGGGAAGCAGATGAAATGGCTGTCGACGAAGCCGTGCTTCAGATGCGGCAGGTCCGTTCCCTGGCGGTAGTCGAGATTAAGGATCGAGGGTGGGGCGACCGCCAGCGCGGCGCGGGCAGCGGCCTTTTCTTCCTCGGTCGGGGCCTCGTCGACCGCAAGCTGGGCATAGGGGTCGGGGCCGGTGTTGGGCACCTGGCCGGTGGCCAGGACCACCAGATCGCAGACCATCTCGGTGTCTTCGTTGAGGATCAGGTCTTTGAACTTGACCCGCAGGTCGCCGCCCGCGGCGACGACCGCGGACGCCTGGCCCTTGGTGAAGGTGACCATGGCCTGCTGACCGGACCGATAGAAGTCTTCCCCGGCGGCGCCGGGAGTGCGCAGGTCGTCGAACAGGATGGTGGCGTCGCAGCCCGGGTTCTGGGCCTTGAAATACATCGCCTGTTTGATGGACTCGGTGCAGCAGAAGCCGGAGCAGTAGGGCAGATGGCCGGCGTTGCTCGAACGCTGGCCGGCGCACTGGATGAAGGCAACCGCCTTGACCTCGCGGCCGTCCGACGGGCGCTTGATGACGGCGCCGTTGGCCTGCTTGGCAAGCCGTTCGAACTCGAAATTGGTCAGCACGTCCGGTGTCGTGCCGTAGGCGAATTCCGGGAGTTGGTTGGCGTCGTAGGGCTTATAGTCGGTGGCCTGGACGATGGCGCCGAGATTCTCGGTCAGGGTGCGGCCTGACTCCATGCTGATGTCGGCCGAAAAACGCCCCGGCGCGCCGGACGTCTTGGTGATCTTCGCGTTCAGGTGCACCGTGATGCGCCCGTTGGCCATGACCTGTTCGATCAGGTCATCCAGGCCCGGGTCCTCGGGTTGGGGCAGGTCGACATCGTTGCCGCCGGGCACATCGAAGGCCGCGGCGCGGAAGGGGACGCGCTTGTAGAGATCCTTCCAGACCCCGCCCAGCACCGGTTCGTCACACACCAGATGCACCGGGTAGCCGGCCTTGGCCGCCTCGACCGCCGCGGTCATGCCGGTCATGCCGCCGCCCACCACCAGCAGAGTCTTGTTCAGCTCCTGCTCGCCGGATGACTCCGGTACGGTCATGAACTTGATCTCGGCCGCGGCCATGCGGATGTAATCGTCCGCCATCTCCTGGGTGGTCTCCTGGTGCTCATCGCCTTCGGGACGGGCCCAGATCACGCCCTCGCGCAAATTCGCGCGTGACATGGCGACGGTCGGAAAGCTGAAGGCCTCGACCTTGGAGCGCCGCGAACAGGCGGCGATCATGATGTGGGTGGCGTTACCCGCGTCGATGTCGTCCTGGATCAGCTTGACGCCCTCGGCGCCGCACAGCATCGCGTGTTGTTTGACGCTCGGCAGCTTGCCCTCGCGGGTCGCCACGGCCTGGAGCTGGTTGGCATTCAGGCGCTCGCCGATGCCGCACCCGGTGCAGATGTAACCGGCCAGTTTTTTCTCGGCTGCCATGGCTTAAACCTCCGCTCGGGCAACGCTGTTGACGACCTGGATGGCGCGCAGCGCCGCCCCGGTGGCATGTTGGACCGCCCGGTTGACATCGAGCGCATCGGCGGCACTGCCGGCGGCGAAGACCCCGCCATTGGCGCTGTCGGCCTCGATGAAGCCCTCGCGGTTGATGACGATCGGCACCGGGAAGCTGGCCGGGTCCACGGAGGGTTCCATGCCGATGGCGAGCACCACCAGATCATGAGGTTCGGCGAACCGCTGGTAGCCCTCGGTATCTACGCCATGGACGACCGGACTGCCGTCTTTGTCCTGGGTGATGGAGGCCGGTTTGGACTTGATGAACGTGATGTTCTGGTTGGCGCGGACTTTCTGATAGAAGTCCTCGAAGCGGTCGATGGCGCGCAGGTCGATGTAATAGACGTTGATCCGCGCGTCCGTGCCGAAGGCGTCGATCACGTAAGTGCACTGCTTGAAGCTCGCCATGCAGCAGATCCGCGAGCAGTGCAGCAGGTGATTGCGGTCGCGCGAGCCGGCGCACTGGATGAAGGCGACTTTCTTCGCCTCCTTGCCGTCGGAGGGGCGCACGAGCTTGCCGCCCGTGGGGCCGGTGGGGTCGGCCATGCGCTCGAACTCGACGCTGGTGATGACGTTCGGGAAGCGATCGTAGCCGTAGGGTTGGATCTTGGCCGCGTCGTAGGGCTTCCAGCCGGTCGCCCAGATCACCGCGCCGCAGGGGAAGTCGATGGTTTCGTCCTGCATGTCGAGGTCGATGGCCTCGTAGCGGCAGGCGGCCTTGGCCCGTTCGGCGTCCGGTGTGCCGATGATGGCCGGGTCCAGGACATAGCGCGCCGGGTGCGCCATGCGGTAAGGGAGGTAAGCGCCCTTGCGTTTGCCGAGCCCGTAGTTGTGTTCGTCGTCGAACTCCGCCGTGACCGCTTTGGCGCAGTCACCGCAGGCGGTGCAGTTGGCGTTGACATAACGGGGGGAGAGCTTGACGGTCGCCCTGTAGTTGCCCTTCGCGCCCGTGAGCCCGATGACCTCGGCCATGGTCAGGATGGTCAGGTTGGGGTTCTGCTTGGCGCGGCGCTGATTGATTTCCAGCCCGCAGGTTGGAAAACAGAGCTTGGGGAAATACTTGTAGAGTTGGGAAACGCGGCCGCCCAGATAGGGGCGTTTCTCGACCAACACAACGCGTTTCCCGGTCTCGGCGGCTTCGAGCGCAGCGGTCATCCCGCTGATGCCACCGCCGACCACAAGGATGGTCTCGTTGGTTGCGACAACTGCCGTCATGGAACTTCCTCCGTCTTCGCGGACAGGGCAGGGGACCGACGGCAGCGGCGCGTGGTGCGGGCGGTCGTTCGGGGGTGTTACGGACGTTGCAGGGTCCGAATATCGGAAGTTGCTAAGATACCTGCGTAACCGCACGGCGGCTAGGGCGGGGACCAATTAACTCCATCGCAATTTTCGATGGTTTGATAGAGCGGTGTTATCGCCGTTGCGCCCGACACCCGGAGCAAGCCTGGTTGTAGGCGCGGGTTTGAAACCCGCACCCTGCATCCGAGTCGTTTTCGTTTCACATAATTGCTGACACATTACCTAGGTCTTTGCTGCCCCGCCATGGGACCGTCGCCGGAATAGGATGATCAGGCTGGCCGTGGCGGCCAGGGTTGCCCCCAGCACCCACGGGTTGAGCTGACGGATGACCACGAGTATGGCGTGCAGGTTTTCGTCCAGATAGTAGATCCCGAGTGCCCAAGTGCCCGTCCACAGGGCGGCTCCCAGCGTGTTGAACAGCGTGAAGCGCGGCCAGGGCATTTCCAGAATCCCCGCGGCGATACCGTTCAACTGGCGTGGTCCGTCGAAGAACCGGGCCAGGACGATCAGCCAGCCGCCCCAGCGGGCGAAACCCGCTTCCACCCGTTCCAGATGTCGATCGCTCAGGCGCAACCGGCGCAGCAAGGCGCGCCCGCCCCAGCGTCCGACCAGATAGCCAAGGGTGTTGCCGACCGTTGCCGCCAGGAAGGCCGCCGCCAGCAGCCAGCCGATCTGCAGCTTGTGGGTGGTTGCCGCATCGGCGGCGGCGGCCATCAGCAGTGTCTGGCCAGGCGTGGGGATGCCGACGCCCTCCAGACCCACGGCCAAGGCGACCGCGCCGTAGCCGTAGCGGTCGAGCCAGGGCTGGACCTCGGCGATCTCGTGCTTGATCTCCTGCGTGACGCGGCGGCCGAGCGGCTCGGCCGGTGCCGTCACGGCCGGAACAGTGTCCGCTGCGCCGGTGAGCGGCGCGACGGCAGCCGGTGCGCCGGTTGCCGCGGCGCCGCTCGCGCACGCGGCCAGGAAAGTCCAGGTCAGGATCAGGCGCATGACCAGGCGGATCGTCGGGCTGTGGTTGTGCATCATTCGGGTCACCGATGGTCAATGCCGCCTGCGAAGCGCGGCAGGCGAGGCGTCTCTTGATATGATAGCCGTCAAGGCGCGCGGTACTTCACCCTGTCGACGCTTGCTGCTAGTATCCGCCCCGGTTCGGGTCGCGCTGCGGCCACCACGGGTCAATCGACGTACCTATATTTATTTTCAATTAGTTATAGCCTTCGTACACCTTCGTACCTGATATCCGGATAGATCCTTGGTGTAGGGGGGGTCTGAAACCCGCCCCTACGTCCGGTTACCACGTCCGATGGCTATATACGTTTTTTGCGCAGTTTTTAGGAGTTTCAGATGTCCGAAGTCCGTTACGAGGCCCACCCCGCGAGCTTCCGGATGCGCCCTGTCGCGACCGTGATCACGGCGCTAGCCATGGTGGCCGGGGTCATCCTTACCGGGTTCGGTGAGCGACTCGCGCCGCTGATCGGTGCCCCGCTGGGGATCGCGTTGTCCGGACAGATCGCACAGTATCTCGGCGTCGCAATGTTCGCGATCGGCGGCCTGGTCCTGTTCGCCTGGTATGTCCCGGCCCGTTTCGATCGGCTCACGATTACGGACGACAATTTGTCGCGGGTGGTTGGTCTCTTCAACAAGCGCTATACCGAGGTCAGCCTGGATTCGGTGCGTACGCTGCAAGTCAATCAGAGTCTGCTGCAGCGCATGCTGGACGTCGGTGACCTGACGATCTACACCACTGGCGACCTGCCCGAACTGACCATGCGCGGTCTGCCGCATCCCGAACGAATCCGTTCACTGGTGCAAGGCCGCGCCTGATCCAGCGACTGCCGCCGCCGGGCGACAGTGATCTCGATCGCGGCGCCGACCTCAGGCGATTCGGTCACATCCGCTCATCACCTGAGCGCGCATTCAGCAACCCCTGATCCGTTCGATGCGCCGCTGCATCGCTTGAGTCGGGCACACAGAGGCATACCGCATGTTCGAATGGATCGCGAGCCCCGAGGCCTGGATCTCGTTGGTCGTCCTGACCGCGCTCGAGATCGTCCTGGGGATCGACAACATCATCTTCCTGTCGATCCTGGTGAGTCGCCTGCCGGCGGTGCAGCGCAACCGCGCACGTATCCAGGGGCTGGCCCTGGCGATGATCACCCGGATCGCCCTGCTGCTGTCGCTCGCCTGGATGATGCGCCTTACCGAGCCCATGTTCACCATCATGCCCGAGTTCGCCGCAACGTTGCAGGACGCGCACCTACGCGATGCACTGGCCGTCTCCGGGCGTGATCTGATCCTGGTCTTCGGCGGCTTGTTCCTGTTATGGAAGAGCGCCGATGAGATTTTCGACAGTCTCGAGGGGGATGCGCACACCTCCGAGGTGCACGCCCCCTCCCGTTACTGGATGGTGCTCGCCCAGATCGCCATCATCGACATCGTGTTCTCGCTGGATTCGGTGATCACCGCGGTGGGGATGGCCCAGCATGTGCCGGTCATGGTGATCGCCATCATCATCGCGGTCGGGGTCATGATGTTGGCCGCCAAGTCCATCGGCGATTTCGTGGAGGCCCATCCCAGTATCAAGATGCTGGCCCTGAGCTTCCTGATCCTGGTGGGTGTGGTGCTGATCGCCGAGGGCGTAGGCCAGCATATTCCCAAGGGTTACATCTATTTCGCGATGGCCTTCTCGGTGGCGGTGGAGATGCTCAACATCCGAGTGCGCAAGCGGCGCGCGGCGGCGCTGGATCCGGTGCACCTGCGCGGGGAGCCGCATGCGGCCGAGGAGGAGGGTGCGAACTGATGAGTTTTGGTTCGTTGAACTTGTTCTTGACGCGTGACTACCGGACCTGTTGACGGGTGAACCCTTCCTAACACCGGCACTCAGACGTACGGGGTTTCGCAGGACGCCGCGGCAACATGCCGGTCGGCCTGCGCGGCGAAGCCGCGTTGGCGGAACAGCAGGGCTTCGGTCTGGCGCAGGCGGCGACTGAGTTCCCGCGCCAGATTCATCATGATCAGGGTGAATGATTCGGGATCGGCCGCGTAGAGCTGATAGAGCAGGGCGTTGCCGATCCCCAGCGCGAGACAGTCCTCGGCCGCCCGCACGCCGGCACTGCGCGGGTAGAGGTCGATCAAGGCCATCTCGCCAAAGCAATCCCCAGGTCCGAGTCGGCCGATGACCTCCGCCCGTTCGCCCAGGGTGCGGTGGACCTCCACGCGGCCCGAGCGCAGCACGTACATGGTCTCGCCGCGATCTCCCTGACGGAAGAACCAGTGTCCGGCCGGCGTGATCACCCGCTCGGCCCGCGTATTCAGGTAGTCCAGTGCCCGGTCAGGAACGGCGCCGAAGATGGGCATGTCGCGCAGCAGGGCTAGTTCATCCGGCAGGTTCGGAGCCGCTTGGCTCGAATCGGACGTCGCGGCGTTGCTCGGCATCAGTGTCTCCTGGTCGGACCGGCGCTGCTTGGGCGCCGCGCGGCCGGTGTTCAGCCCAGGTGACCATTGCCGGCTGTCGGGGCCAGGTGTTCGCGCAGCCAGTCCCGGAGCTGATGGGTGGAGCGCGCCCCGCTGAAACGTCCGCGTTCCTCGCCGTCCTGGAACAGGATCACGGTTGGGAAGCCGCGCAGTGAGTAGCGGCCGGCAAGGCGCATATTCTCGCCCTCGTCTACCTCCAGTTTAGCTAGCCGGATGGCGCCGTCCAGTTCCTTGACGACCCGCTCCAGGTGGGGCGACAGGGCATGGCAGGGTGTGCACCAATCGGCCCAGAAATCGACCAGGATTGGGTGCTGATGGGACGCCTCGATGACCGCGGACTGAAACCGGGTCAGGTCGGTGTCGAAGATCGGGGGACTGATATCTGATTGAAGCAACATGCGTGTTCGCGGACTATAAACAACCAACCGCCGATTATATCAGTAAGACTGGGGCTGTCGGCGGGTCGTTTTCTCCCAGCGCGGACGGGTTGCGCCGCGCGCGGTCCATTCGACAACAGGCCGCGATCGAGCGTGGATGGCGGTTGCCGTTGTCGCCGGGAACCACGAACCTGCTTGGACCCAGGCTGTCGTCTAGGCTATGGTAGTTGCCCCGAGCGGCGGGGGCCGTTCGCTCACCCTTTGGAGATTGCTGATCATGTCCCTACTCGACACGCCGCGTGCCGGCTACCCCCTGACCCGCATGCGCCGTATGCGTCGCGATGCATTTTCGCGGCGCCTGATGTGCGAGACCACGCTGACTCCCAATGACTTGATCTACCCGGTGTTTGTGCTCGAGGGCACGGGTGTCCGGGAGCCGGTGGCGTCGATGCCGGGGGTCACCCGTCTGAGCATCGACCTGCTGGTGGCTGAAGCGCGCGCGATTGCCGCACTGGGGGTTCCGGCCATGGCGCTGTTCCCGGTGACGCCGGCGTCGGCCAAGTCCGAGGATGCCCGCGAGGCCTTCAACCCGGACGGTCTGGCCCAGCGCGCGGTGCGTGCCGTGAAGGACGCGGTGCCGGAGTTGGGGGTCATCACCGATGTGGCCCTGGACCCCTTCACCACCCACGGCCAGGACGGGCTGATCGACGAACAGGGCTACGTGGTCAATGATCCGACCGTGGACGTGCTGGTCCGTCAGGCGGTCTCGCACGCGGAAGCCGGGGCCGATGTCGTGGCGCCGTCCGACATGATGGACGGGCGGATCGGCGCCGTGCGCACCGCGCTGGAGGCGGAGGGCCACATCCACACCCGCATTCTGGCCTATTCGGCCAAGTATGCCTCCAGTTTCTATGGTCCGTTCCGGGACGCGGTCGGGTCCGCGGCGAATCTGGGCGGCGGCAACAAGTACACCTATCAGATGGACCCGGCCAACACCAACGAAGCCCTGCATGAGGTGGCGCTGGACCTGGAGGAGGGTGCCGACATGGTGATGATCAAGCCGGGGATGCCGTATCTCGACATCGTGCGGCGGGTCAAGGATCAGTTCGGCGTCCCCACCTTTGTCTATCAGGTCAGCGGCGAGTACGCGATGCTCAAGGCGGCGAGTCAGAACGGCTGGCTCGACGAGCGTGCGGTGGTGCTCGAGGCCCTGCTCGGCATCAAGCGCGCCGGGGCCGACGGGATCCTGAGCTACTACGCCAAGGACGTGGCGCGCTGGCTGGCGGAGTGAGCCCAACTGCACCATGACAGACCGCTATGCCGTGATCGGCTACCCGATTGCTCACAGCAAATCGCCGCTGATCCATGCCGCCTTCGCTCGGCAGACCGGGCAGGATCTGGAGTACACCCGGATCCTGAGTGCGCCGGACGCGTTCGCCGACACCGTCAGGTGTTTCTTCGGCGACGGCGGGCAGGGACTCAACGTGACGGTGCCGTTCAAGGAAGCGGCCTGGCGGTTGGTCGATGAGCACAGCCCGCGGGCCGCGACCGCGGGGGCCGTCAACACGCTGATCCGCCTGCCGGGACGGGGTCTGCGCGGCGACAACACCGATGGGGTGGGACTGGTCAGGGACCTGACCGGCAATCACGGCTTCGACTTCGCCGGGCGGCGGGTGCTGCTGCTTGGGGCCGGCGGCGCGGCCCGGGGCGTGCTGCGCCCGCTGCTGGAGAGCGGACTGGCGGAACTGCTGATCGCCAACCGTACCCTGGACAAGGCCGCCGCGCTGGCTGCCGCGGTCGCTGACCTTGGGCCCGGCGGCAGTGCCGTGCGTGCCTGTGGTCTTGCGGACCTCGGCGCCGCGGACAGTGGCCCGGCGGGCTTCGATCTGATCATCAACGCCACCTCGACCGGACTGACCGGCGCGGTGCCGGCCATCGCACCGTCGGTGCTCGCGTCCGGCGCCTGGACCTATGACATGGTCTACGCGGATACCCCGACGCCCTTCTGCCGCTGGGGTCTGAGCCATGGGGCGGCGCGGGCCATCGATGGGCTTGGGATGCTGGTCGAACAGGCCGCCGAGTCGTTTTATCTGTGGCGGGGGATAAGGCCGGAAACGGCGCCGGTGATCGACTTGCTGCGGCGTGGCTGAGGCTCGCGTCGGCGGTGATCTCCGCGCCGGGCAATGAGCTGTTCGTGTTTAATTTTTTCGCTACCAACAGGATCAAAACGTATGGAGTTGCTGCCAAAGACTGCCGTACTCGGATTGGGTCTGATGGGCACCGCGATTGCCTTGCGCCTGCATGCGCAGGGGGTCGCGGTCACCGGCTGGAATCGCGGTGCCGAGCGGTCGCAGGCCGCCGCCGCGGCCGGGCTGGCGGTGGCGAAGGATGCCGCGACGGCCATCGGCGCCGCGGATCTGGTGTTGCTGGTGCTCAGCGATGCCGCCGCCATCGAGGCGACCCTGCTCGCCCCGCCCGCCGCCGCCGCGCTGCGCGGGCGGCTCATCGTACAGATGGGCACCATCGGCCCGGAAGAGAGTTGCGGACTCGCCGCCCGGCTGGATGCCCTGGGTGGCCGCTACCTGGAAGCCCCGGTCCTGGGCAGTCTGGGTGAAGTCCGGGACGGTCGGCTGATCATCATGGTCGGCGGCGATGAGACACTGTTCGCGCAGTGCCGCCCGGTGCTGGAGCGGCTGGGAGCGCAGCCGCAACGGATCGGCGCCGTCGGTCAGGCGGCGGCGCTCAAGCTGGCGCTGAACCAGTTGATTGCAGGGCTCACCGCCACCTTCGCGCTGAGCCTGGGTCTGGTGCGCGCCCAGGGGATCGATGTCGATCAGTTCATGACCCTGCTGCGCGGCAGCGCGCTCTATGCTCAGACCTTCGACAAGAAGCTCGACAAGTATCTGAGTCATGACTACGGAGCCGCCAATTTCCCGCTCAAACACCTGTTGAAAGACGTTCGTCTATTCCGGCAGGCGGCCGCGCCGCTCGGGCTGGATACCGCCCTGTCCGGCGCCATTGAGGCCGCCTGCATCCGTTCCCAGGACCTTGGTCTTGGTGACCAGGACTATTCGGCTATCTACGAGGCCCTGAGTCGCGGGTGAGTTGGCCGAGTGAGTCAGGCGCGCGGTCCGGTGGTGCCGCTCTGGTATGAGGCCAGGCCGCGCCGTATCCGCCAACCGGCACGCGTCGGCTGGTTAGGGTTGCTGCTGGCGCTCGGTTGCTGGTTGGCACCGCTCCCGGCCGCGGCGCAGACGCCGCGACCGGAGCTGATCGAACCCATTGACCCGGGCCGTTGGATCTCCAATTTATGGGCTCCGGTGGCCTCCTATGGCGGGCTTCTGACCGACGACGCGTTGGAGGACGTGGTGATCCTCGTGCGTCGGCGCGAGGCCTTCGGCGATGATCCACTGCGGCCTTCGGGCAGCCGCGCATTGGCCATCTTCAGCCTGACGGACGCGGGCGTCTACCGCCGCGAGGTCCTGGCCGAGGACATTCTGCCCTGCGTCCAGTGCATGGGAACCATCAACCGTGATCCGGATGCCGTTCCTTTCGAGATCGACATCGCGGATCATCAGTTGACGGTGAGTTGGATCAGCAACGCGGACGGCTTGGTTTCTGTGCGCCTGACGCTCGCCTGGGACGCGCGGGAGCAGGCCTTCGGTTTGGTTGCCGACGAGGTGGTGCGGGGTGATGAACAGCGCGGGATCGCGTCGCGGCGGCTGCGCGACTACCGCGGCGGACGTGCGGTCACCGAACGGTACAGCGAGCGCCTTCACCCCGCGTTTCATCCCTGCCGAGCGGGTGAAGGCGGCGGATTACCGGTAATATCGCCATCGAACGTGATATCCCTTCGGCCGTGATAACCGGACGTAGGGGCGGGTTTCAAACCCGCCCCTACACAAGCGTCTGTCCGGATATCAGGCAAGAAGGCGATAACAATCCTAACCACCGCGGCGCCGCGCCAGCACCCGCGCCAGGGCGGCGCGGGCGCGGTTGCTTGGCACCGCAAAGCCGATCCCGACATTCCCGCCGGTGGGACCCATCAGGGCGGTATTGATGCCGATCACTTCGCCCGCCAGGTTGATCAGCGGCCCGCCGGAATTGCCGGGGTTGATGGAGGCATCGGTTTGGACCAGTTCGCCCAGCCGGGCGTCGCCCACGCCGCTGCGCCCCACGGCACTGACGATCCCCGAGGTGACCGTCTGGCCCAGGCCGAACGGATTGCCGACCGCGATCACGAAATCGCCGACTTCCAGTGTCTTGGAGTCGCCGAACGAGAGGGGTGTGATGTCGATCGCGGGGATCTGGAGCACCGCCAGGTCGGTGCCTTCATCCGAGCCCAGCAGGCGGGCCCGGTAGCTGCGCCTGTCCTTGAGGGTCACCTCGATGGCAGTGGCCCCGTCCAGCAGGTGCTTGTTGGTGAGCACATAGCCGCGTTCGCTGTCCACGATCAACCCGGAACCCACGCTCTGGCGCCGTTCGGTGTCGCCCTCCTCGGGCACCTCCATGCCGAAGCGCTCCATGAACCGGCGGAAATCCGGATCGCTCAGCAGCGGGTTCTCCTCGATCCGCACCACCGCATCGACCGCGACATTCACCACCGCCGGCGTGACGCGCCGCAGCAGCGGCGCCAGCGATGGATAGGCGGCACCGGGCTTGCGGAACAGGATGGTTTCGCGCGACGACGGGGCCGCGGCCCGACCGCTGAGCGCGCTCAGTGTCGGCGCACAGCCGGCGAGTGTTCCGGTCAGCGCAAGGCAGGCCAAAAGCCAGCCGGCCGAGCTGACGGCGTCGGCCGGTCGATGGTGCTTTCGCGGTCGCGACAGGCGCGGGGCAACGTCGGGTTCACGCAAGATGACATCCTTTTAGGGCTTGGGGACCGTCGGCAAGCCGGCCGTGGAACCGGTCAGCGGAAACCGATCAGCGGACTAGGGCGCTTGCCACGCGCCGCCGCAGACCGGCATCCACGGGTTGGTTGATCAGCAGCGCAAAGGGTGTCCAGGTGCCGTCGCGTCGAACATAGCCCGCGTAGGCACTGACGCCGGTGAGGGTGCCGGTCTTGGCCCGCACGTCATTGTTGCCCTCCTGCACCGGCATCAGGTCGCGATTCGGCGCGAAGGCCTTCATCACGTCCACCAACTGGCGGGCCGAGAGGCGGTTGCCGCGCGAGAGTCCGGCACCGTCCTCGATCTTGAAATCGGCCCATTTGAACTTGCGGCGGGCAAACTCGGTCATGGCGCGCTGGGCGGCGACGATACTCACCCGGCCCTTGCCCTGCGGGTCCGCCAGGCGCAGAAAGAGCGCATTGGCGACAAAATTATTCGAGTATTTCAGCGTCGGCGTCAGCATGGCCGCCAGGGTGCGGGTGTTCTTGTGCCGATAAACCAGCTTGGAACCACCCGGCATGGGCGCGATCTCCTGTCCACCGGAGACCTGAATCCCGGCTGCCTGAAGCTTGGCCGCCAACAATTCGCCGAAGTAACCGACCGCCGTCGGTCGCTGTTTGAGATTCACCCGCTGGGTACCGGCCCCGCCCATCTTGCCGAACCGGCGGGCGGTTTCGGTCAGCGGGGTCTGGGGTTCGGCGCTGGACACGGTGGCGCCGCTGCGGACCAGATTGACCGTATTGAAGTTGGCGGCCAGCGCCGTCACCGGCGCGTCATAGGGATTGTTCGAGGCCGACCGGCCGGCGATTTCGACATCCTTGTCGAAATAGCTGTCGTCCAACCCGATCCCGGTCACGCGTTTCACGCCGGCGGACTTGAGCCCCTGGGCGATCAGGTCCAGTTCTTCCGAGACCAGATAGGGATCGGCGCGTCCTTTCACCCAGAGCCGGCCCTGGCCGTCCTGGTAGAAATCGGTCTCGAAATGATAGTCGCGTCCCCAGGTGTCGATCGCCGCCAGCGCGGTCAGCACTTTCATGGTCGAGGCCGGCATCAGCGGCAAATCGGGATTGTGGGAGACGGCCGCCTTGCCGGCCTCCTGCACCAGCAGCCCCGCCTTGGACAGCCCCTGCACCTGACTCACGGCGTCGGCGAGGGCGGGGTTGCCCCAGGGCAGGGCGCACAGGGCCAGCAGGCCGCGCAACAACAGGGAACGCAAAGGGGGCAGGGCGTGCTGGGCTGGGCTCATGGGTCTCTTCGTCCGGTCACCGTTGGAGGATGCAAGCCGGTTAGGATAGCCCAGAATCCAAGCTGTTACCTCTCTCGTCGCGTGCGGTCGCTGTAACACGCTGTCCATCGATTACGACAACGACAACGACAACGACAATTGTGCTTAACTTGTTCGAGCCCAAACGCTTCACGCCCCCTTCCGAGGCCCGCCATGCACCGCCGCAGACTGCCGATCGGTATCCAGACCTTCGCCAAGATCCGCGCGGATGATCACTATTACGTGGACAAGACCGGTTTCATCCGGCAGTTGACCGACGAGGGCACGCACTACTTCCTGTCGCGCCCGCGCCGCTTCGGCAAGTCGCTGTTGATCGACACCTTGGGAGAACTCTTCGCCGGCAACGAGGCGCTGTTCCGGGGACTGCTGATCCATCCGCACTGGGATTGGGCCACCCGGTATCCGGTTATCCGGCTCAGCTTCGGCGGCGGTATGGTGCAGGATCCTGCAGCGCTGGAGCACAAGATCGGGGAACAACTGCGCATCAACCAGGCCGCGCTCGGCTTGCACTGCACGGAGACGGGGAGCGATGGCTGCTTCGCGGAGCTGATGCGGTTGGCCCATGCGGCGACCGGCCGGCGGGTGGTGGTGTTGGTCGACGAATATGACAAGCCGATCTTGGACAATCTGACCACGCCGGAGGTCGCCCGCACGATGCGCGACGGGCTACGCAATCTCTATTCGGTCATCAAGGACAATGATGCCCATGTCCGTTTTGTGTTCATCACCGGGGTGAGCAAGTTCAGCAAGGCGAGCATCTTCTCCGGATTGAACAACCTGAAGGACATCACCATCGATGCCCGCTATTCCGCCCTCTGCGGCTATACCGAGACAGATGTCGACACCGTCTTCGCCTCCGAGCTTCCCGGGTTGGACCGGGACGAAATCCGCCACTGGTATAACGGCTATAACTGGACCGGCACGGCGGTTTACAACCCCTTCGACCTGCTGCTCTTATTCGATGCGCGCGAGTTTCGCACCTGGTGGTTCGAGACCGGCACCCCGACCTTTCTGGTGGATCTGCTCATGCAGCGCGGCGTTTTCACCCTCAGTCTTGCGCGTCTGCGCGCCGATGAGGCGTTGCTGTCGGCCTTCGACGTGGATCATCTGGCCACCGAGGCGCTGCTGTGGCAGACCGGCTATCTCACCTTCACCGGCACGCGGCAGCTTGGCGCCCGACGCGAATACACCCTGGGTTATCCCAATCTGGAGGTCGAGAGCGCGCTGAACGACAGCCTGGTCAAGGCCCTGATCGGCCATCCGGGGCAGGCCAGCGAGTTGGCGAGCCGGCTCTACGATCTGCTGGCGGCAGCGGATTTCGCCGGCCTGCGCGCCCATGTCGACAGCCTGTTCGCCGCCATCCCGTATCAATGGCATACCGGCAATCCCATCGCCCGTTACGAGGGCTACTACGCCAGCGTATTCTACAGTCATCTGGCAGCGCTCGGCCTGGACTTGACGGCGGAGGACGCCAGCCGCCAGGGCCGGGTCGATCTGACGCTGAAATTCAACCGCCGGATTTGGCTGTTCGAGTTCAAGGTCGTGGAGTTGGAGCCAGCGGGGCGGGCACTGCAACAGCTCAAGGACCGGGGTTATGCTGCGCAATACAGCGCGCTTGGCCAGCCGATCCATCTGATCGGGATCGAATTCAGCCGCGAGGAGCGCGGGGTGGTTGGGTTTGAGGTCGAGACGCTGTAGGGCTTTCGGTGACGTCCGAATTGACGATTGCTCGTGGCGGCGGCCACCGTCGGACTAAACATCGCGGACGATGTGCATACCCCGTCCCGCTCGGGTCGCTCCCGCGCCGATGGGCGCAAGCGGCATTAAGGCTTCATTCATAGTGATAGCGGCATGCGAGAATGATGACGGCATTCGGCTCGATCTGATAGACAAGGCGATGCTCATCATTGATACGCCGGGACCAGCAACCGCGTAGTTGATGTTTCAAGGGCTCCGGCTTTCCAATACCCGCATAAGGCTGACGCAGGATATCCATGATCAGGGCGGTAATGCGCTTGTGAATTCTCTTGTCGCGTTCGGCCCACTCGTAGAAATCCTGGAACGCTCCCTGTTCGAACACTACGCGTTTCATTTCCGGTTGTCGAAGTCACAAGGCACGATATGACCTTGCCGAACATTTTCGATCGCCTCCATCAATCGTTTGCGATTCGCCGGACTGCGGAGCAGATAGGCCGTCTCATCCTGCGCTTCGTTCTCCGCCTCACACACCGCAATTTCAATAGTCTTGCCCTTGAACAACGCCTTGAGCGAGTCTAGGAAGTCGTCGTCCAGTTCATCCGTGTTCAGCCGATATGTCGTGTACATCGCGATGATCTCCCAGGCCGGACCGGGCAGGTGCCTCGTTCGCAACCTTCAGTTCGTGTGAGCGGTCGGCTACGGACCAAACGTTAGGGACGGGGCGAATGCCCCGTCCCGCGCCGTCTGGCGACAGTATACTTAAGTCTTGCCTCGGCGCATGTTCTGGTAGTAGGGTGAGGGATCATTGGTAACGTAACATAATATAGCCCTGACGTTTCCTATTCCGGGGCGACCACTGGTGCACGATTCGGATCATCAGCAACCGAGCACTGCGCAGTTTCATCACCCACCGCGCTTACATACCGCGCGCTTGGCCAGCCGATCCATCTGATCGGCATCGAATTCAGCCGCGAGCAGCACGGGGTGGTCGGGTTCGAGGTCGAGACGCTGCAGTTATTTCATAAGCCATTGATCTTTTTGAATCGAAGGGAAGCAGGGCGGTATCGTCTACTTTTCTCGGGAGGCGTTGTCGGATATCCTTCAAGTCAATCTGGGTATAGACAGACTCGCCGGCTTAGGCCCGCGTGGAACCACGGGGAGTCAGTGATGGTAAGTCACTCTGGACGAGCAAGCGCAATGCGCGCCGGCACCTTCAGCGGGTTGGTCCTGGCCAGCGTTCTGCTGACCGCTCAAGCAAGTGGAGGCACGGACCCGGCAGCGTCCGTGGCCGCTGTTGCCGAACCCGCGGTGGCGGCGCAGAACCCGGCCGATGGGTCGACCGTGCTGCCGTTGGGTGTCACCCCCACTGCGGCTGCCAATGCGTCGGTGTCTCGATGGAACAGCCGCGCCTTGGACCTGTGCGTCAAGTACCGTCGCAATCCCCTGCGCATAGCGCGCGCCCTGGCCGTGCTGCACGCGGCGATCCAGGACGCGGTCGCATCGGCTGCCGCGACAACCGAAGCCCCGGATCTGCTTGCCGTGGCCGGGGACGCTGCCGCCGGTCCGATGCTCGACCATCTTTTCCCGCTGGAGACGCCCGGTCGGTTTCAGGCCCTGGCCTGGGTCGACTACGCCAAGACCGCCGCGTCCCCCGCGGTTGACCAAGCGCAGGCAAGCCGCGCCCGAGCGGTTGGCGCCGCGGCGGCAGAGCGAGCGATTGCCAAGGCCATGCGGGACGGCAGCGACCTGGTGTGGGACCCGCGACAGCGGCCCACCCCCGGCCCTGGAGTCTGGCGCGCCACGCCGCCGCTTCACAGCTACGATCCGCTGGAGCCATTGGCGGCCCAGTGGACGACCTGGGTCCTGCGGGACGGCGGTGAGGTTCAGCCGCCGCCGCCGGTGGTGTACGACACCCCCGCCTATTGGGCCGAGACCGCGGAGGTGCTCGCGGTCTCCCGCGCCCTGACGCCCGAACAGGCGCGGATCGCGGACGACTGGAACCTGGGCCAAGGCTCGGTGACGCCGGCCGGCGTGTGGAACCTCAAGGCGCGGGCCTTGCTGGCAGGACAGGGGCTGGACCAGATCCAAAGTGCGCGGGTGCTGGCCGTCCTGAACATCGCGATGGCCGACGCCGCGGTTGCCTGCTGGCGGGCCAAGTTCGCCGATTGGACCCAGCGCCCGGTGACCGCCATCCGTGAGCGCCTGGACCCCGACTGGCTGCCCCATCTGCTGACCCCGTCCTTTCCGAGCTATGTCTCCAACCATGCCGTCATGTCCGGGGCCGCGGCCGAGGTACTCGCCGCCTACTTCCCGGACTCGGCCGCGGCGCTCGATGCCGCCGCGGCAGAGGCCGCACTGTCGCGGCTCTATGGCGGTATCCACTTCCGTAGCGACAATGACGAGGGGCTCAAGCTCGGCCGACGGGTCGGGCGCCTGATCTTGGAGCGACTCTACGGCGATCGGCTCGCGCCGCCACTCGCATCAAAGCCGCTTCCGCCCTTGCTATAGCATTCTGGCCTGATAACCGGACGTAGGGGCGGGTTTCAAACCCGCCCCTACACGAAGGTCTGTCTGGATATCAGGTACGAACGCTATAGGTGGCGCTGCCGAACAGCGCAAGAACGACTCGGTGGGTTGGACGGCCGCCGTGGAGCATCCCGACCTGATCCGCTATGATGCAGTTTGTTACAACTGTGGCAGATCGCATCAGGAGTCACCATGAGCGTCTCAGTACGCGTCAGCGACGACCTTTACAAGGCGGCCAGTACGACCGCCAAGGCTGAATACCGCTCCATCCCCCAGCAGATCGAATTCTGGGCGCAGCTTGGCCGTGCCGCCTTCGACAACCCGGACCTCCCCATCGACCTGGTCCGCGACATCCTCATGTCGCGGATGGTGCCGGTAGAGGATGCGGAGCCCTTCGTCCCGGAAGGCCGACCCGGTGACTGAGGTCCGGGTCGTCCAAATGCCGCCGTTCAAGCGGGTCTATAAGCGGCTGCACAACCAACAGAAGATCGCCGTGGACGGGGCGGTTGCGGCGATTGTCGCCGCGCCCGAGATCGGCGAGGTGAAGCGCGGCGACCTCGCGGGTGTCTATGTGCACAAGTTCGACTGTGTCGGCCAGCAGTACCTGTTGGCCTACGAGTGGAGCCCCGACCTGCGTATCCTGCGCGCCCTGGGCGTGCATGAGAACTTCTACCGGGACCTCAAGCGGAACCAGTAGGGCGGCGTCCGCCACCCTGCGCCTCAATAGCCCACGAACGAAAAGGCTCCGAACCCCGCGCTGCAACGCACCCGCAAGGCGGCGACGGCCGGTTTGGACCCCGCGTCCGGGAGGGCAAAGGCGGCATCGCGCGTTTCGCCCCGGCCCTGCAGGCGCCAGTCTTCCGCCCCGAAGGCCAGGACCTCGTAGCGGACGGCGCCGGGCGGCGGCGTCCAGGTCAGGCGTGCGCGCTTGGCGTCGCGCTGTACCTGGAGATCGGTCGCCGCCGGGCAGGCGAGGCGCGTGTCGATGAAGAAACGGTGCCCCGGCACGGGGGCCGCGGTCTCGGCCGCGTCGCCGCAATCGGGCGTCACCGTCACGCGCACGATGGCCCGGTGGTCGGTGAGTGGCTGGGGTGGGGCGAATCGTGGCGCGGTCGCCAGGGTGTCCAGGTCGGTAATCACCGCGCCCTCCGGGACCCGGCTCTGCACCCGCACCCGATACGCGGTGGCGCCGGGGACGGGGCGCCAGGTGATGACCGGGCGGGTGTCGGCCAGGGTCGCATCGGCGGCGGGGGCCGTGATCTCGGTCGGGGCGCAGCCGCCAGTCGCTGGCCTTGGCCCGGCCAGGGCGGTGCCCAGGACCAGCGCGAGGCCGATCCAGCCGCCGAGTGCCTGCCGCGTCTGCACGTTCACCAGCCTTGCGCCAAGGCGCCCGACGGCAGGTCTAATTCGCGCCCGGAGGCGGTCAGCAGGACCATCCGCGACGGCTGACCTGGCGATGCGGTCAGGCGCACCTGCTCCAGGGTCTCGCCTTGGGCGAAGGGGGCCAGTCGCTCGCCCAGAGCGGCGGTGACGATGAAACTGGTGGTTGCCATCAGCACGCTCTGGCCCTGCGGGATGGAGACGCTGACCGTGGTGGTGGCATCGGCCAGGGTGCCGACGGTCGGGGCGCTGTCGGTCGAGGTCGCCGCTCCATACTCGGGGGTGACGGTCAGTTTGATGATGGTGTCCGGCGGCACCCCGTTGGTGTGCAGGACAACGTCTACGGGGTCGGCGGTGATCGCGGGTAGGGTGATGTCTCCACGGCCGGTCGGGTGCGCAGGAACCGGGAAGGCCGCGATACTGGTGATCGCGAGTCCGGGGAGGCCGGGCGTAAAGAGCGCGGTCGGCCGGTCGAAAGAGACGGTGGGACTCGCATCCAGAAAGGCCCCTCCCGTTTCAGGTTCAACGCGGATACGACCGTCGCCAGCGTAAGTAGCGGCAAAGCCCCCCGTTGCCCTGACCGCCCCCCCGCCGAAAATAACAGTGGCCACCAGACGGATGGCCCCGCCGCTGCCGGCGCCGCCGGAAATGGAAAAAGCGGGACCCGCGGGTGGTCTACTATCGCCGCCGTATGCAACGATGGACCCCTGAATTCGAATGGATCCGGACGCGGCGATCAGAATGGCGCCCCCACCGCCGCCACCGCCCATACCGACGAGCCACTTTGGCGGGTTGAAATCGGTGCTAAAACGCGACCAAGAACCGCCGCCACCAGACCCGCCGACAAGGGGTTTCAGTTCGGGTGACCCGTAAACGCCACCAGGTCTGATTCCGAAATCTCCGGGAGTTCCGAAGCCCCCCTCACCACCGTACGGATAGCGTACGTCGTTCAGCCCTCCACCGCCACCTCCTGGCCCAAGACCATCGCCGGCATTCGGCAGGCTGCTACCCACGGGGGTGCCGTAGCCACCATCGAACCCGCCCGGCCCGCCTGCCCCAGGATTCCCATCATCCGCTGGATCTCCGCCATCGGAGCCATCTGGCCCGGAAGGTGCCGCTGGCTTGCCGCTGACATCAATGGTTCCGTCGACCAGCACGTCACCCTGGACCAAAAAGACGACCGGGGTGTTCGCCGCATTGCGTTTGAAAGTGACCGTAACCCCGGTCGGGATGTTGACCGATGAAAAATTGAATACGCCGTTTGACGGCAATTGTAACTCGGTGCTGACCTGTGGATTGAAGGCCCCATCCGCTCCGGTGCTGCCGCTATCGAAGGCGGGCGCGGCGAGCGGGAGTATGAGGATGGCCGGACCGATGAGTGCAACGGTCGTGCGTGCGAGTGTGTTCATCTGAGCGCAAGCCTCCAACAAGAATCCTGGGACGGGACAAATTACGGGGCGGGCTTAACCACCCCCACCGCGGGCGATACGAATGGGCCGGTGGGTTGGGTTGGCGCGGGGGGCTCACGAACCACACCCACGGCCGGGGCCGCGAACGGACCCAGCGGCGTGGCCAATGCCGGGGGCGCGCGTACGACACCCACCGCGGGTGCGGCGAAGGGTCCCAGCGGCGCGGTCGACGCCGGGGCTTCGCGAATCACGCCGACCTGGTTCGAGACACGCAGCCGCTCGCCGGGGCCTTCGTCCGCGGGGACATGGATGCCCACCTTGGTACCCGCCAGGGTCGCGGATGCCAGGTCGAGCACGCTGTTGCCGAGTGCCAGCACGGTCAGGCCCACGGTGGCCGAGGTCTGCCCGGCGGGGAAGGGCAGGGTGGCGGTCGACAGCGAGACCACCGCGGGGTTGCTGAGGCTCAAGGCCAACTGGTGGTCCTCCTGATCCGGGTTGGACAGGGTGACGGTCAGCGTCGAGGTGTCGCCCAGGGCGAGTACCGTCGTCGAGGGGCTGACGGTTACCACGGGCAGGGCGGGCCGAATGGTCAGGTTGAAACCGGTCGTCCCCGTGGACGAGCCAAGGACGAAGGGCTGCGGTCCCAAGGGTACGGTCTCGTCCGCCGTCAGGTCGAAGTTCACCGCGGACTGGGAGGCCCGCAGGCCGGTGATGTGCAGGCCGGGGTCGGTCGCGGTGACGGTCGCGCCCAAGAGTTCTGCGCCCGATACCACCACCGGCGTCGGTACGTTCCGGCGCAGCGAGGACGGGCTCAGGCCAGTGATCCGCGGCGGCGACACCTGCACCTGGCGCACCGCCAGGATGTTGCCGACGGCATCATAGAGATACTCGGTCCCCTCGCCCGCGGGGTTGATGAAGCGGACCAGGCGGCCGAGTGCGTCATAGTCATAGCGCTCCTGTCCCGCTTGGATCGCCGCGGCGACCAAGAGCAGGATCGGAAGCCCGACCAGCCAGACGCGATGCCTCATCTCTTTTCCTCTGCTTCCATCGTTGCCCGCCCTACGGCCCTGTATCGCCGCAAGGGTGCCGCCACCCGTTCCCACTTGTCATCGGGCCGGACGGGGCATTCGCCCCGTCCCGCGCCGGTAGCTGGGTCATACCCCGTCCCGCTCATGTGAATACCCCGTCCCGCCCTGGTAGGGCCATACCCTGTACCGCTTTGAGGAGTACCCCTTCCCGCTCGGGGCCGCTTCAGAATCGCCACTCAAAGTCAATACGCGGCTTCTTCAAGTTCAGAGATGGTTTAATGGACGGAATAAATCGCTTCCATGCGGTTGCTTTTCCGCTCTTATCCGGTGTGTCAGCGGTGCCATCACCCTGATTAGCACAAGGGCAATCGCTGACGCTATCAATCGCTGAGTCAAGGGCCCTTTTGATCATGCTATCAAGGAGATCCTGCTCTACGACCCAGCCAGCAAGCTGAGGTGGGGCATCGTCGTTAATATACATACGGTCACGATTATGTCTCGCAATTTGCTTTGTCAGTTCTTTGAAAGTGAGCCGCAGTAGTTGTTCTCGTGTGTTTCGTGTCTTTAGTATGGCATTGGTTTTGTTGCAGAGCTTTCGGTACACCCGGTCGCCCCACGGCTCATCGCTCCCAGGTGAGTTAGGGCTCATCCCAGACGGGTCCGAAAAATTCAATGGATCATCATGACTCGGAACATATAGAGAGAGCTCCCCACCAAACAATCCCAAGGGGTCTTGAGACAGGAATCGCTTTGTTGAAACCATATAATAACGGGCTCTAAAGTAAATTATGTCGGAGTAGTCACTCTCCCTGCCCGTATACCGCGTCGAGCTAGCACTTTCCCTCCCGCTTTCCACCGTCTCCCCATATGGACTATACCCATACCGCGTAGCAACCGCCCCATCCTCCCCCGCCTCCGTCACCACGCTCCCCAACGCATCCGTCAGCAGCGTCAGGTCCCCGCTCGCGGCAAACCGCCCCAGCGCCTCGTCGATGGTGAACCCGGTCAACAGGGCGGCGTCCTCATCCCCAAACTCGGCGATGGCCTGGACGCCGTCGTAGAGATAGCCGGTGGTCACGCCGTTCACCACCCGCTCGATGCGCCGGCCGAGCGCGTCATAGGCGAAGCCGGCGCTCAGGTCTGGGCCGGTGATGGCAATCAGGCGGTCCTGGGCATCCCAGGTGTAGATGGTGGTGCCGGTTGGGCAGGTCTTGGTGGTCAGGTTGCCGTTGGCGTCATAGTCCAGGACGCAGGTCTCACCGGTGCTGGTGAAGGTGACGCTGGTCATGCGGTTGGCCTGGTCGTAGGTGCCGGTGATCGGGGTCTCGTTATTGCTCGGCAGGCCGGTGGTCTTGGCGATGCGCCGCCCGTTGGCGTCGTATTGATAGGTGATGCGGTCGATCAGGCTGGTGTCCGGCCTGACGAAGCGGATTTCCAACAGGTGATCGGCATCGTCATAGCTGTATTCCTGACGGGTGCCGTTGGGCAGTGTCTTGGCGGTCAGGCGGCTGGCCTCATCCCACTCATAGGTGACGGTGGTGCCGCGGAAGCCGATGGTGAGTGGCCGGGAGGCGAGGTCATAGGTGTAGGTGGTCGGGTCGGCGCCGTTGACGGTGCGCTCAACCAGGCGGTCGAGCGCGTCGTAGCGGTACTCGACGCTGTTGATCCGGTCGCTGTATTCGGTGGTCTCCTTCACCACCCGGTCGAGTTCATCGTAATCGAAGGCGATGGTCCCGGCCGGGTCCGTGACCTTGACCAGACGGCTGACGGCATCGTAGTCGCGGGTCTCGGCGCTGCCGTCGGCATAGTCGATGCGGATCACGCGGTCGAGCCGGTCATAGCCCAGCCGGATCTGCTGGCCCTTGCGGTCCAGGGCGCTGAGGAGGCGGCCGGCGCGGTCGTAGTCGTAGGTCTCCGGGACGCCGACGGCATCGGTGCGGCGGGTGAGGCGGTGCAGGTCGTCGGTGATATAGGACTCGACGGTGTGACCGAGCGCATCGACCACGGACTCGGGGTCGCGCTTGGTGTCATAGGTGAAGCGGGTCTGGCTGTTGTTGGCATCGACGATGCGGTTGATCTGGTCGATGACATTGGCCTCGCTGCGGGTGGTGGCGCCGAGTGCGTCGGTGACCGACTGGAGACGGCCGACCAGGTCGTGGGTGAGTTGGACGCCGTGGCCCAGCGGGTCGATGACGCCGGTCAGGTCGCCGCGCGGACCATAGGCCAGGGTGTTCACCCGCCCCAGAGCGTCGGTGATACGTGCCACCAGGCCGTGCGCGTCACCGGCGGTGGTGTAGTCATAGCGCGTACGATGGCTCAGTGGGTCGATGGTGTGCAGGAGTCGGCCGCCGCCCGCTGCGCTGTCGTCATACTCGAAGCGGTAGGTGACGGGGGTGCCGTCGTCCAGCGCGCGGGTGATGGCGGTGACCTTGTTCAAGGCGGGATGGTAGGTCAACTCGGTGGCGCGCCCGGTCGACTCCGTGATGCGGGTGATGCTGCCGTTGCCGTCGTAGTCATAGCGGGTGGTGCGGCCCAGCGGGTCGGTGACGGCGGTGATCTGGTTGTCGGCGTCGCGCTCGTAGCGGGTGATCTGACCCAGCGCGTCCGTCAGCTCGATCCCAAGGTTATCGTCGTTGAAGCGCACCCGGTAGCTGTTGTCATTGGCGTCGGTCACCCGTGTCTCCACCAGGGTGCCGCCGAAGAAGACCCAGCCGGCCTGAGCATTCTCCCAGGAATCCTCCGTCGGGCCGTTGGACCCGGCACAGAGACCGCTGTTTAGATTGCGCAGATTGATGGCGCAGGCGCCCCTGAGCTCATAGGCGAACCGGACGTCGCTGAGCGTGCCGAAGGTCTGGCGCAGGACGCGCATGGAATACCCGTAGTCCAGCGATAGCGAGGTCCGGGTGCCTGGGTAAGACACGGATGCGATGTAGACCGGTCCGCCGGGGGCCGGGCCAAAGGAACTATCCATATGGGTTCCGCCGCCCGAGGAACCGCCGCTGGCTGCACCTGAGACGGGAATCCTGATCGGCGGCGGGGGCTCGACATAGCCGTAAGCGGTGATCTTGCCGTCCGGCGCCGTCACTTGGGTCAGACGGCGGTAGCCGTCTTGCGCATACTCGACGGTGCGCCCAAGGGCGTCCCGCACCGTGGAGATCAGACCAGTCGTGCCGATGCCGATTGCCACCGAACGCCCAGGTGCGATGATCGTTGTCGGTCGGCCGGAGCCAGTCCTCAAGATGCGAAGGCTGTTGCCTTTGCCGTCCAACTGTTGGGTCAGGATGTGAACATAGCCCTGGGACAGCGGGATCTTGAACATGGTAAAGCGCCACACGCGCCCATCCTTGAAATCGATCCGATAGGTGTCCCCCTCCTGGGTCATTGTGGCGCCGCGAAAACGCAGGTCTCCGGTCGCAACGTAGCCACCGCGCCCATTGGCGTTAAATTGGATGCGGCGGTTGCCTGGCATGACGACGCGAACTCCCTCGCCGTAGCGGTAGGCGACGACGTCGTAGCTGAAATACCAGCCATGCCCGAAGCTCGGCAGGAGGCTCTCCCGATTGACGAAGGAGTCCCAGGGGTTATACACCCGCCCAATGGTGATGGGCATGACGCCGTCGATCTGCAGATCGACTACGCTCGATAACTCCATGCCCAGACTCAGGGTCACCGGGTTGATGCCATCCTGTTGCGGCGGACCGCTCGGATCGCAGTCCGGGCAGGGCGGATTGGGCGGCAGCAGCGACGGGATGAAGCAGGACAACCCGCAGACGCCGCAGAAGCGCGGGATGCCGGAGCCGGGGTCGGTGACGATGACCTGGCCGTCCGCCGAGACGGTGCCGGTGCCGGAGGTCTTCCAGATGCCCTGGCCGGTGGGTGCGCCGTCGAAGTACCAGAGGTCCGCCTTCTCGCCGGGGTCGAGGCCCAGGTCATTGGGCTGGGTGACGTAGACCGGATGGCTCGGCACTCCGCCCATGGGGGTGCCGAAGAAGAGTTGGTAGAAGGACTTGGCCCCCTGCAAGGGCGGGTCGACGGGCAGGCGGTCGGGCTCGATGCGCTCGATGGCCATGCGGGTCTTGGGTACGCCGTCCCAGCCGATGATGCTGGTGCCCGCGAGCAGTCGGACCTCGACCCCCGGCAAGCGGGGGTCGGTGATGACCTGGTCCTGCGGGCTGTTGGGCACGATGGGGCTGAAGCGCTCGGCGGGCGGCTGGTGGCGCAACACCCAGTCGTCGAGTTGGGTCATGCGGTCGTCGGCGATGGTGACGCTGACCGGGAAGATGGGGTAGCCGGGGTCCGCGGGGGTGGAGTCGATGCGCAGGATCAGATCGCCGGCCGGCAGGGGGCTTAGCAGAAAGGTGCCGGCGGCGTCGGTGACGGTCTGGCCGAGGCTGGTGCCAAAGGCGCCGATCGGCTCGGCGCGGACGATGACGCCGGGGATGCCGGCGCCCTCCGGGGTGGTGAAGCGGCCGGTCACGCCGGTGACGTTGCCGTCCGCGGTTTGCACCTGAAGCGCGAAGCTGGTGTCGTGGGTTTGGCGGATGCCGCTGGTGTAGCCGCTGCCGTTGACCTGGATGCTGTACCGACCGGGGGGCGTGTCCGCGGCGGCGCTGATCAGGGCCGTGCCCGTGCGCCCGGTGGTGAGCGCGGGCGGGAGGAACGCGACGCTGATCCCCGCGGGCAGTGGCCCGGCCGCCAACTCGACCAGGCCCTGATAGGCGTCGCTGCCGGCGTCGCCGATGGCGAGCTGGACGACGCGTTGCGCGCCCTGGAGCAGGTCGACGGCCGCGGGGCTGGCGGCGAGCAGGAAGTCCTGGGCACGGTCGATGGTGAAGGCGGGGCCGGTCATGGTCCCGTGCGGGGTCTCGACGGTGATGGTGCCGTCGGTCGCGGTGAGCGGGACCCGCACCCTGATGCCGTCCGGTCCGATGGCGATGATGTCGGTCTCGACGCCGCCGATACGGACCCGGTTCTGGGCGGGGTCCGGGTCGAAGCCGTAGCCGTGGATGGTCAGTTCGCTGCCGGGCTGGGCATGGTCCGCGGAGAGGCCGGTGATGGCGCAGGCCCCGGCCGTGCCGGGCGGGGCCGCGGTGCAGTCGGCGAAGACGGTCAGGGTGTAGCTTTGGGTGTCGCTGGCCCCGGCAGGGTCTTGGACGCGCAGGCTGACGGGGTGGGGACCAATCTGTCCCGCGGTCGGGGTCCAGTGAATCGCGCCGGTGGCCGGGTCGATGGTCATGCCCGACGGTGCCGTCGGCAGCGCGTAGACCAGGGGGTCGCCGTCCGGGTCCTGGGCCTGGGGGGCGTAGGCGTACGGCACCCCGAGAATGGCGTTGACGGGGGCGGTGCTGGTCAGGTGCGGCGGGCCGTTGCCGACGATGACCTCGATCCGGGCCGTGCCGGGGTCGCTCGCCAGTTGTCCGTCGTTGACGATCAGTTGGATGACATAGAGACCCGGCAGGTCCGGGACCAGGCCGGCGAATTCCCGGTCGGCGTCCAGGATGGTCGCGGTGCTGCCGTCCGGACGGTTCAACAGTGACCACAGGAAGTTGAGCGGATCAGCGTCGGCATCGCTGGAGCCGGAGCCGTCAAGGGTGACGTGATCGCCGACCTGTGCCTGCCGGTTGGGTCCGGGGTCGGCGACCGGGCGGGAGTTGTCGGTGGTGAGGGCGAGTGTGACCGGCGGGCTGTCCAGGGCCGCGTCCCTGACGATGAGCTGGACGACATAGGTGCCGGGCAGGTCCAAGTCGAAGCTGGCGGTCGCCGTGGTGGTCGGTTGAATGTCGGCGGTGCTGCCCGACGGGGGCGTCAGGGACCAGGCATAGGTCAGCGGGTCACCGTCGGGGTCTGTGGAGCAGGCCCCGTCCAGGTTGACGGTATCGCCGACGAAGACGGGCTGGTCCGCGTGTATGCAGGCGAGCGGGGCGGAGTTCTCGGTGGTGATAGCGACGCTGGCCGCGGCGCTGTCCAGGAAGCCGTCGTTGACGATCAGGGTCGCGGTATAGGTGCCGCGCCGGTCGATCCGGAAGCCGGGGGTGACGGATCGGTCGTCATCGAGCGCGGCGCTGCTGCCGACGGGCGGGATGAGGGTCCAGCGGTAGGTGAGGGGCTGGCTATCGACATCCGTTGAGCCGCTGCCGTCCAGGGCGATGGTGTCGCCGACCTTGCCGGTTTGATTGGCCCCGGCGTTGGCAACCGGCGGGCTATTCAGGGTGGAGACGATGACGGTGTCCGGGGCACTGTCAACCTGGCCGTCGTTGACCACGAGGCTCACGCGATAGTCGCCCAGTCGGTCGACTCGGAAGCTCGGGTTGACCAGCGCGGGATCACTGATGACGGCGGTGCTGCCGAGCGGCTTCGCGGTGAGCGACCAAGCGTAGTGCAGGGGGTCGCTATCCGGGTCCACCGAGTGGCTGCCGTCGAGGACCACGGTCTGGCCGTAGTACGCGGTCTGATCCGGACCGGCGCTGGCCTGCGGCGGGCGGTTGACCTGGATCGGCGGTCCGTACGCGCGCAGCGTCACATCGACCGGTACGACCGCGGGGACCACAATGGTGAGGTTGGCCGGTTTCGCACTGCTGCCCGGTGCCAGGGTGCCCCCGGTCAGCAGGCTTGAGGCGTCGATGTAGGGCTGGCCCGCGGCCGTGACACCGGTCGCGCCAACGATGGCGGCGCCCGCGGGAGTCACCGATTCGACCACCAGGTAGAGGGGGGCCGTCAGGGTCTCGGCGGAGGTGTTGGTCAGGGTCGCGGAACCGAGGAAGGCGCCGGTGACCCGGTTGTAACGGAAGCTGGAGAGGGTGATGCGGGTCAGGTCGTCGAGACGGCGGAGCGTGGCGGTATCGATGACCTCCGCGGCTTGGGCCGCTCCGGCGCTGCCGGCGGGCCGTTCGCCGCTTGGCTGCCAACCCAGCAGCGTCGCCAGGAGCACGGTGAGCACGACGACGAACCACAGCGGGCGCCGTGACCGGAAGGGCCAGCGCCACTCGGGCTTGGGGTTGGGTCCGGCGGCGGGTCTCCTGCGGGTCATCGCGCCGACACCTGGCCAGGCATTGGCGGGAGGCGAGGCGCGACGGGCGGTTCGGTGGCGCGCGGCGACAGTCGATGCGCAGGCGGCCGGCGCCGGGCGAGGGGGGCGGCCAGCAGTCCGGCGGTGAACAGCAGCAGGGTGGGCGGTAACGGCACACCGCTGGCCGGCTCCAGGGTCACGTTATCCACGGCGGCGATGGTGGCCGCGCCGTCGGCCCAATCAAACAGGTCGAAGAAGAGGGTCGCGTCCTGCCCGAGGACCAGATCCGGCAGGATCAGACTGATCCGCCCGGTCCAGGTGGTCCCGCCGGAGAACGGAACGAAGTCGGTGATGGTCAGTGTCGGGTCGAACCCGACGTCAATGGGCACCGCGTTGTTCGCGGCCTCGTTGCCGTCGGAGGGGTCTGGTACCGCGCCAAACACGTCAGCGGCAAAGATGTCGAGGTAGTCCCCGCCCGCGGTGACGATCGATACCGTAAATATGTCCGGGACGCCCGCTCCTGGCGGGGATGCGGCTTGCGTGGAGAAGGCGAAATCGAAGCTCAGGCGGTAGGGCTCGCCGACCACCAGAAAGCTCTGTTCGAGCGTCCGCAGGAACGTTGTTCCGTCGGTCTCCAACTGGGCGAACGCATTGGTCGGTTCGCGCACCACCTCGCCGGTGGCGGTCCAGCCCGAGAGGTCCGGCGAGTCCGAGAAATCGCCATTGAGAAGCGGGACCGCCCAAGCAGTCAGCGGGGACGAGAGCAGGGCCGTCGCCAGAAGCGCGAACATGCGGCTGCGTGTGCGGTTCATCGAGCGGCTCCGTTCGGTGGTTATGAAGCCTGACGTGTTGCCCGTGGATATTCCCACAATGCGGCGACGGGTGTGTCATAAGTTTGACGCGTGTCACGCTATTTTTGCAACGGAAAAATGCAGGGATAGTTGACCGTTGCGACCGGCCCGCGCCGCGAGCGTCTGGCCCCAGGGTTGCGGGCGCATTTCCACGCAGATTGCGAACACCAAGCCGGATGGGGCATGCCCCATCAACCGCGGCGGGGCGGGGACATTCGCCCCGTCCCGAACGTTTGATCCGTGGCCGACCGTTGATTGGAAACGGTTGATCCGTGGCCAAGCATTGATTGTAACCAGCAGGTTCGGAGAAAACGTTTCGGACGGGGCGAATGCCCCGTACAGCCCATGATTGAACGTCCGTCGCCCAAGCCGGAAGTGGGTTACAAGGCGGACGCCTAAGCGGGCATCCGCCTTACCGCACTCACAGGGGCAGCACGCGCACCCGGCTGCGCCCGGGTTCGATCACCACCAGGGCGCCCGCCTCCAGGTCCGCACGGAAGCGGCGCAGCGACGCGAGCAATGGCCCGCCGATCTGCTCCGGCAACACCCGCGGCCCGCGCAGTTGGATCACACTCGGCCGTCCGGCGTGGGTCAACGCCAGCATGGTCGAGAAATCGAGATCGTGCGTGAACACCGTGTAACCATGTGTGCTCGCCCAGGCCATGATCTCCCGATCGGTGGCCGTTGGATCACCGACCTGCGCCCAGTGACGGGCCATCACCCCTGCCTCGGCCAGGAATGGAACCCACTCCGGCGAGAGGTTGATGTCGATGATCAGCCGCAATGTCATGCGCCGACCAAGTCTTCTTCGCGTTCCTCGAGCCGCCAGGCGGCGTAGGCCAACGCGGCATCCAGGTCTTCCGGCTCGAGGTAGGGGTAAGCCGCGAGGACACGCTCGCGGCTGACACCGGTCGCCATGAGTCCGAGCAAGGTACCAACCGTGATGCGCAGACCGCGGATGCAGGGCTTGCCGCCCATCACGGCCGGATCGAGAGTGACGCGATCGAGGTTCATAGCTAATTCCCCTGTGGTTGGCCCTGGACGAAACGGGATCCGGCAATGGCTGGACGCCGCTCGTTGTCACCGCTAGCGTACTCCAGATCGCGCGCGCCGTGGGCGTGTCTGCGCCACCCAGCCAGGCTTACCCCTTTCCCGGTAACTCGTAACCGCGGCGGGACGGGGCATTCGCCCCGTCCTGAACGTTTGATTCGTGGCCGACCGCTGATTGGAACCGGCAAGTTCGGGGAAAACGTTTCGGACGGGGCGAATGCCCCGTCCGGCATGTTGAAAGGCGCTCTGCGCGGGACCATCGTGCCTGAAATAGCTATTTCAGTACATTCATGTTGAAACTTGTTTTCGGCAATGTGGCAGGATGCGATGGCGCAGCCGGCTGGAGTGCGGCGTACGGGCGCGCGGGGGTATTGCTCAAGCCCGCGTAGGGCGAAACGCGAAGCGGTTCAGCCACTTGCATGAGTCACGGCGCCGGCCAGTATTCGCCACCTTGCCCGCTGGGCCCGCCCGTGTAACACTTCGGCTCAGCCCCGAATGGCGCGAAGATAAGCCGAGAGCATCTTTAAATCAGCGGGTTACCGTTGCGGTTCATGCTTAAAAATCGGCGTGTTCAGCGCTGTTTCTTGGGATGGCCGTTCTGGCGGACCTCCTCCTGCGCGAGGCGCCGGGGCTTGGTCAACAGCGGATAGCTCTTGAGCCGACGCTTCAACGCCCGCGGCTCAATGCGCCCCCGCCGCAGACCGACCCGGGGTTCGGCGATCAACACCAAGAGGGCACGGATCACCACCGCGTCGCGGGTCCCGCCGCCCCGCTGCTGCCAGGAAATCCAGATCTGCACCGTGTGTTTAAAGCTCAGTTGGCGCGGGATTTGGTCTGCCAGCAGGGCGGCTTGCGCCATCAACAAACGGATCAGGTTGTAGGCCAGCAAGTAGACCCACAACTCCTTGATCGCCATCTCCGGGGTCCGGCACCGCAGGTGTTCCATCCCGAGCGTGGTCTTGAGGTTGCGCAGATCAAGTTCGACGTTCCAGCGGCTGCGGTACAACACCTTGAGGGTGTACTTGGGGACCGCTTTGGGGCACAGCAGGGTCGTAACCATGATCTTACCGCCCGCTTGAAATTCACGCACGGTCAGGGTGTCCGGGGCCTGATCGTCGTCCTCCTGGCGCATCCAGTCCGGACGCTTGGGCTTGCTCAGGACGATGAGGTGGTCACGCACCCCCAGCCATTGGCCCAGGCGAAAGTCCGTGCTGCGCTTGCGGGCGCCGTACTGTTCGAACACCCCATCGACGCCGCGGGCGCCCAACGCGCAGAGCAGAAAATACGTCGCGTAAAAGGCGTCGGCAATCAGGATCTCGCCGCGCAGCAGGGTATCGAGCAGGGTGCGCAGCAGGGACTGCTCGTCGCTGCCCTTGCCCACACAGGGACCGACCGCTCCATCCAACAAGGCGCCGGTGGCCAGGCACATTAAGACCACCAACCGACAGATCGGGAACCCCAGTCCGGGCTTTTGGCGCGTCGGCTGCGGATACTTCGCCTGGTTTTCCGCAGTGTCGGCCAAGGTCAGCGTCGCCCCGTCGGCGAGCCGCACCCGTTGGCCGTGCCAGTGCCACCAGACCGGTGCCCCGTCGGTCACCAGCTCCCCGGTCTGGCGCGCCAGGGTCGAGATCATCGACAGCGGCAGCCGGGCACGGGCTTGGCAGAAGGCGCTGGTGCTGGTGCTGAGGGGCGGTCACCCGGCGATGGCCCGTTGGACCGCGTGGTCGGCGAGCGCCTCGCGGCAACTGCCGTCCGCCGAGAGCGCCTGGGTCATGAACATCGCCAAGGTCTCCGTCGGGGGAAAGGCCCGCTCACGATGGGCCGGCACCAACGCGGCGACCTGATCCAGCAGTTGCGGGCCGGTCAACAAATTGAAGAATCCGCCGGTGTCGATCCGAGCGGCCTCCTTAAGGACACGTTGCTGCGTCGCGGCGCGCTGGTTAGGATGCATGGGGGCTGGCTCGCAGGGTGATGGGTTGGGTGTTGCAACCTTCAGCCTACCACTCTTGCGGGTTCGCCCCTATTATTTTCAGTCTGTTAGACTAAATTAGTGCCATTCGGCTCAGCCCCCAGTCATCCAATCGGCCTGTGCGCCCCACCGCCATGCCTCGCCCCCCGCGCCAGCGTCCACGAGCGCGCCCGTCCGCCCGGCGGGCGCGGGCGCCGCAGGACGGCTCCTACAAACACCTGTTCTCCCACCCCGAGATGGTCGAGGGCCTGCTGCGCGACTTTGTGCAGGAGGACTGGCTGGCGCTGATCGACTTCAGCACCCTGGAGAAGCAGGGCGGCAGCTATGTCACCGATGACCTGCGCGAACGCGAGGACGACATCATCTGGCGGGTGCGGGTGGCCGGGGAATGGCTCTATGTGTATCTACTGATCGAGTTCCAGAGCCAGATCGACCCCTGGATGGCGGTGCGGATCATGGTGTACACCGGGCTGCTGTATCAGGACCTGATCAAGAGCGGGGCGGTGGTGGCGGGGCACCCCCTGCCGCCGGTGTTTCCGCTGGTGCTCTACAACGGCAGCGGGCGGTGGACGGCCGCGCGTGACATCGCCGAACTGATCGTCCCGCTGCCCAACGCCCTGGCCCGCTACCGGCCCCAACACCGCTATCATCTGATTGATGAGGGGCGCATTGGGGAGGAAAGGTTGGGGCAGGCGACTAGTGTGGCGGCCGAGTTGGTGCGGCTGGAAACCCTGGCCGCCGAGGGGCCGGCGGCGCTCCGCCCGATTTTGGGTCGGCTTGGCACCCGGTTGCAGGGTCCACGCTACGCCAGCCTGCGCCGGGCGCTGACGGTCTGGTTCGCACGGGTCTTGCTGCGGCGCCTGCTGCCGGGCGAGAATCTGCCGCAACTGAATGATTTAGAGGAGGTCGAGACGATGCTTTCCGAACACGTTGACGAGTGGACGCAGAAGTGGAAGCGGGAAGGCTTGCGGGAAGGTGAGCGCAAAGGCAAGCTGGAAGGCAAGACCGATGCGCTGAAACGCCTGCTCCGGGTCCGTTTTGGTGATCTGCCCCCTTGGGCGCAGGCGCGCATTGACGCGGCGACCCTCGGCCAGTTGGACACATGGCTGGACGGCCTCTTCCAGGCCGCGACGCTGGATGTCCTGCTCGGCGGCCAGCCGCCCGAGCCGCGCCCACCCGCGGGTTGATCTGTTTGCAAGACTGTCGCTTCCTAGAGTGGAGCATCCGACCGGTGTTTCCGTCTATGCGGAAGGAGATTGCGATGCAGCTTGCCCTCAAGACCGATCCGCCCCCCATGCAGGAGGATGCCCATGGCGTCCTGCGTATCGCCGGCACCCGAGTCACCCTCGACAGCTTGGTCGAACGCTACGATCAAGGGGCAAGTGCCGAAGAGATCGCCCTGGGCTTCAAATCCCTGAAACTGCACGAGGTCTATGCCGCGCTCGGCTATTATCTCGCCCATCGCGGTGCACTCGACGCGTATTTGCGACAGCGGCGTCACGTCGCGGTCGAGACCCAGGCACAGGCCGAGCGGCGTTGCCCGCCGACCGAAGTCCGTGCATGGCTCGCCGCGCGGCGGGAGGCGCTCCACATCTGGGATTGCGCCCGCACGGACGGCGAACTGCTGGGCATGATGGATTTCGGATTCTCTGCCGTCGGCGTGAATCCTTGCCGCTTTCTTCGTGAGAACTGATGACAATGGAAGGCGTAGAAGACGACCCGGACGTGCGGAGCGGGCTTGATTGGCTTGTCTCGTCCACCGGTGACGTGGGTGGCTTCTGGGAAAGAATGGAATGCGCTCAACAAACCTATCGCGACTGCACGAAGACACCGCAGAACCGCGGACGCGATCCTGAGTTGGAGTCACTGGGTCCAGACGTTGTCGGCGCATTCTTTGCGCAGGCAAAGTCGCTGCTCGACGATCGCAGCTCTTACGACTTCGCCCTCGCTTCGCGCGTTGCGCCTTGGGTCGGGCAACTTGGGCGAGTGAGTGCCGAGCTTGATCGGATACCCGGAGCAGTCGAACGCGCTGTTCGAATGCTCGAAAAACGCACGGAGCCTCCCGATAGCACGATGTTCGAACTTGTCATGGCCGGGAACTACGCGTCAGCGGGTTTCGGCGCCGAGTTCATCGAGGAGAAAAAGGGAGGGCGTAAGACTCCCGATCTGCGCATCACCACCTCGTTTCTCCCAACGCCAATTTTCCTCGAGTTCAAGAGGCTTCGACCCGGGCAGTATGAAATAGCGGAGCGGCGCAGACAGAAGGTTTTGTTTCGGCACGTCGCTGCACTGATCGACGCACGGCAACTTTCCGTGAGCATGGATGTAACCTATACACGCGCACTCGCAGACATTCCAGACGGATACCTCGCAGATCACCTCGCACAGGCCCTGGCGAGCCCGATCATCACTCTCGGAAGCTATCCGTGGAGGGACGAGTTCGGTTTTGGGGAGGTGAGGGGCACTGATCTGGGGGCAGTCCGCCAGGACATCGCGACAAACGGCCCCCTGTATTTCGGGACGAAGCTCGCTCGACTGCTCAGTGGCCGAGTTGTTCGCGAGAACGGCTACAACATGGCGGCGGCCGCAGATCCGGATGAACGCGATCCCAGGTACGTCGAAAGTATCAGATACGGATCGGTGATTACCTGGCAGTGTATAGCCCCGGCAGCGATCGAGCGGAAGGCACGCTACGTCAAGTCCAAGCTCGCCGAGGCCGATGAACAACTCGCGGAACATGGCTTCGGGATGGCTCATTTCGCGTTGGACGCGGAGTTGCATTGCCAGTCATCAGATTTGCGGCGCGAGCGGAACCTGGAAGCGCTTCGGCACTTCCAACCAAAATCGAGACTGCTAGCGTTCGCGGTCCACTATCTGGTGCCCAGAATCTCGGAGGCGCACGCCTGGTTGGTTGACGAAACGGTGGACCACTTCAGCATCAATGGCGTCGCCGATGCGACGCGGAAGATCTTCACGGATTCAGTGAGCCTTTCGAACGATTTGCCCGCATGGAAGCAAGACCTTCCGCTGCCAGAGCCGTAGTTGGCTCGGATCAGCGACACACTCGCGGCTTGAGGGTCACGGCTTGAGGGTCACACGGCTTGAGGGTCAGGTCTTGCAATCACGCATCTGCTCATTGCATTACGGATGCTTGATTGCAAGACCTGACCCCGATCCCCTGACCTACCGGCTCATCACCGACCACCTCGGTAGCCCACGGCTGGTTGTTAATGCCGCAACTGGGGCTGTCGTACAGCGGATGGATTATGACGCCTGGGGGAATGTGCTGCTCGATGACAATCCGGAGTTCCAGCCGTTTGGGTTTGCTGGGGGGGTGTATGATCGGGATACTCGGTTGGTACGGTTTGGGGCGAGGAATTATGAGGCGGGGGTGGGGAGGTGGAGCAGTAAGGATACTGAGATTTCCGGTTCTTCAGGCCTCAATCAATATGCATATGCTTTTGGTGGCTCTGTTAACTGGCGCGACTGGAATGGAAAAGCACCTGCTTCAGGGTTAATCCCGCCGGGCTACACTGGAGGAAATTTCGGGCTAGAATGGGCGGATGCTGCTTTTGGCGGTCCACCGGATCCTGAAGACCCGAAATGGTGGATCAAAGAAGCGCTCAAACGAGCGAAGGAAGCGGCTGATAGAATCAGGCAGTTTCTGCTTGACGCTAAGGAACGAGAGGGGAATTGTCAACATGACGAAGACGGTCATCAAGAAATACGCGAGCAAATTAGCCCATCTTTAACATGGCCCCATCGAGTTAGCCGTTCAACTGAACCCTAAAACAATGATTGATAAGTACACGGTACTCCGAACCCTCAATGTAGTGCCAATTTATTTTTCGGGGGGGCTGGACCCTGCACGCGAGACGCTGTAGCGTCTTCGATATACATCCCGCGAAAAGCCATCGGCTCGGAGCGAGAACACCCCCCACACAGGTCCTTGAGACTTGGGGGTCTGGAAACCACCGCCGGAGAGACACGTTGATGGGTATCTGAGCCCGGAAATTTCAAAGATTGGCAAGTTTGTAGTGCCACTCAGCCATTTTGACCGCCGCAAGCGGTTGAGATTAAAGAAAAAATAATCTCATGTGTTATAGTTGGGTTAGGATTGCGCAGGAGCTTTACGACCACTTGATGATGCATGGCGTGCCCCCGGGACAAGGGCTTTCAGACCAATTGTATTTTGCTCGCCAGCACCAGCGTTATTGGGAAGAAGAATTGCGCTAGAGCATTGGGAACTGAACCTATGGCGGGACGGGTTTTGCAACCCAGTCCCGATCATTTGGCACGCGCGGCATCGGCAAGTCCAAGTTCGAGCCGGACGGGGCATGCTCCATCAACCTTCAAGCCGGACGGGGTACGCCGCGGCGGGACGGGGCATTCGCCCCGTCCCGAACGTTTGATACGTGGCCGGCCGTTGATTGGAACCGGCAGGTTCGGAGAAAACGTTTCGGACGGGGCGAATGCCCCGTCCGGCCATTGTCGATGGCCCTTTACCTGATTGGGAGTCATTCACTTGAGCCTTATTCACCCGAGCGACAGCCCGCGTAGGGCGGAACGCGAAGCGGTTCCGCCACTTGCATGATTCACGGCGCCGACCGGTATTCGCGACCTCGTTTGGGTGGCTCGGTTGCGGTTGGGTGGGTTACAAGGCGGACGCCTAAGCGGGCATCCGCCTTACAGCACTCATAGGGGCAGCACGCGCACCCGGCTGCGCCCGGGTTCGATCACCACCAGGGCGCCCGCCTCCAGATCCGCACGGAAGCGGCGCAGCGACGCGAGCAATGGAACCCATTCCGGCGAGAGGTTGATGTCGATGATCAGCCGCAATGTCATGCGCCGACCAAGTCTTCTTCGCGTTCCTCGAGCCGCCAGGCGGCGTAGGCCAACGCGGCATCCCCAGGTCTTCCGGCTCGAGGTAGGGGTAAGCCGCGAGGACACGCTCGCGGCTGACACCGGTCGCCATGAGTCCGAGCAAGGTACCAACCGTGATGCGCAGACCGCGGATGCAGGGCTTGCCGCCCATCACGGCCGGATCGAGAGTGACGCGATCGAGGTTCATAGCGAATTCCCCTGTGGTTGGCCCTGGACGAAACGGAATCTGGCAATGGCTGGACGCCGCGCGTTGTCACCGCTAGCGTACTCCAGATCGCGCGCCGTGGCGCGCGTGTCCGCCCGTGCAACACTTCGGGTTACTCCAAACCGGACGGGGTATGTCCCATCAATCGCGGCGGGACGGGGCATCTTCGAGCCGGACGGGGCACCGGCAGGTTCGAGGAAAACGTTTCGGACGGGCGAACGCCCCGTTCGGCCCATGATCGAACGTCCGTCGCTCAAGCCGGAATCCATCCCACCATGTGCCTAACCATCTGGCGTATCATCCGCCAAGACGTGGGTTGATACCGGGGAAGTTGCGGCAACGTCGGACTATCGACGCTGGTGGGAGATCGCGCAGGCATCGGTGATTGATTGCCCTGCGGCGCTCCTGGGCTATACTTGACGGGCGGTGACCGGTCAGTCGTCATCCCTTGGAAGACCGTGGGTTGCCCACCATAAGGGTATTGCACTGGTTCGCCTCGCCAATGGCCATGTGCGCAAGGCCGAACTGCACTGGTACGAGGCGCACGGTATCGGCAAACGCGAGCTGAAGCGAAAAGGCTATCTGGACTGATCATGACAGACCAACCGGTTACTATTAGTGAATTTGTCGTCTGTATCAACAACAGCGACTATCCTGCGTCCCTCGAACTGCACAAGATCTATCCGGTCGTTCGCGACGAAGACGCGCTGGCCGATGGGGATATTCGCGTGATCGACGAGAGCGGTGAGGATTATCTCTACTCGGCCGACCGCTTCGTGGCAATCTCAATCCCTATCGAGGTCCAGAAGTCGATTGATCGCTCTGGTCCGCGGCGGGCGGAACGCGGCTGACACCAAGCAGGACGGGGCATGCCCCATCCACCGCAGCGGGGCGGGGCATTCGCCCCGTCCCGAACGTTTGCTCCGTGGCCGAGCGTTGATTGGAACCGGTAGGTTCGGACTAAACATCGCGGACGGTGTGCAGACCCCGTCCCGCTCGGGTCGCTCCCGCGCCGATGGGCGCAAGCGGCATTACGGCTTCATTCATAGTGATAGCGGCACGCGAGAATGATGACGGCATTTGGCTCGATCTGATAGACAAGACGATGCTCATCATTGATGCGCCGGGACCAGCAACCGCGTAGTTGATGTTTCAAGGGCTCCGGCTTTCCAATACCCGCATAAGGCTGACGGAGGATATCCATGATCAGGGCGGTAATGCGCTTGTGAATTCTCTTGTCGCGCTCGGCCCACTCGTAGAAATCCTGGAACGCTCCCTGTTCGAACACTACGCGTTTCATTTCCGGTTGTCGAAGTCACAAGGCACGATATGGCCTTGCCGAACATTTTCGATCGCCTCCATCAATCGTTTGCGATTGGCGGGACTGCGGAGCAGATAGGCCGTCTCATCCTGCGCTTCGTCCTCCGCCTCACACACCGCAATTTCAATAGTCTTGCCCTTGAATAACGCCTTGAGCGAGTTCAGGAAGTGGTCGTCCAGTTCATCCGTGTTCAGCCGATATGTCGTGTACATCGCGATGATCTCCCAGGCCGGACCGAGCAGGTGCCCCGTTCGCAACCTTCAATTCGTGTGAGCGGTCGGCTACGGATCAAACGTTAGGGACGGGGCGAATGCCCCGTCCCGCGCCGTCTGGCGACAGTATACTTAAGTCTTGCCTCGGCGCATGTTCGGGTATTAGGGTGAAGGATCATCGGTAATATAATATAGCCCTGACGCTTCCTGTTCCGGGGCGACCACTGAAGCACGATGCGGATCATCGGCAACCGAGCACTGCGAAGTTCCATCACCCACCGCGCTTACGACAAAGGAGCGTGGAAACCGTGAGCATGGACGTTGAAATAGGACGCCTGCTGCCGGCTTGGAAGCGCTTTCGGCAGGCGACTGACATCGGTCCCATCCGTGACGAGGCCCACTACCTGCGGATGGTAGCCACGCCGGAGGCACTCCTGGACGAAGTGGCGGGCGATGAACAACATCCAGCGATGGGTCTAGTCGATATACTCGGTGACCTGATCGCGGACTACGAGGCGGGCGAGCCGCCGCTCCCGGCGGCGTCCGGAGTGGATACGCTGGCGTTCCTCATAGAACAACATGGGCTTACGCGATGCGATCTTCCCGAGATCGGCGGCGAGAGCGATGTCCGAGAGGTCTTGGCGGGGCGACGGGAACTCGACATCCGACAGTTGCGCGCGCTCGGCCAACGGTTCGGCGTGTCGCCCGGAACATTTCTCTGAACCCGGCGCTGTCGCCAATCACGGCGAACCGCGAACGGGGGACTAAGGCGATGGCTGTCAATCGCTTAACCCCGATCAGGCCCGAGTTCACCTTGGTGCGATCCGCGTCGGCGCAGAGCCAGCCGCGGGATCTGGAAGTGTTCACCGAGTTCCGCAGGGGTCTGAAAGAACGTGATCGCTGTCGTGCGACTGATCTCGGCCGCTTGCGTGATGATGAAGGTCACCGGGCAGGTCGGGTCGGCCAGGCCCAGCGGATATTCCGCCTCGACCCGTTCAAGCCCCCGTTCCTCGCCGGTGTTGTAGGGGGGATCGATGTAAATGCACCGAACCTGACCCGCATAGCGCGGCAGCAGGGCCTTGAGCGCGTGTAGGTTGTCGCCCCGCACGATGAGGTTGCCGTTGTCGGCGGGACACCCGCAGGAGTGTTCCGGCATCGGCTCCAGCAGGCGTAGCGGCACTTCCTGGTGATGCTTGACCACCGACGCTTTGCCGATCCAGTTCAGAGTGGGCACGGGTGCTAGTCCTTTCGCTTGATCCTCGGGCCGGACGGGGCATTCAGCCTGTCCGAAACGGTTGGATGCTGCCCAAAGGCTGTGCGCTTCTGGTTCATACAGGTCATTCGCTTCAGTTCATCCGTGTTCAGCCGATAAGTCGTGTACATCGCGATGATCTCTCAGGCCGGACCGGGCAGGTGCCTCGTTCGTAACCTTCTAGTACGTGCCAGCGGTTGGCTACGGACCAAACGTTAGGGACGGGGCGAATGCCCCGTCCCGCGCCGGGGTTATCCTTGGTTTTCGATCCGAGAAATCCAATAACCCGGACGCTTGCGATGATGGGCAACTGCCGTGATCTGCAAGGCGTCCCCGACGACCCGAAAGAATATCGCGTACGGAAAGCGGGCTAATCCGATGCGCCTGATCCCTGATGGATGCACCAAGCGCCAACTATGCGGGCGATTCAATGCCAGTTCGAGAGCGCGCTCAAACTCCGTGATCAGTGCGGCACCAAGTCCGGGTTGGCGGTCTTCATAGAAACGAATCGCGTCCAGATATTCAGCCTCCGCACCGGGCAGGAAGTTGTGCCTCACCTCAGCAATGCCCGCGCCTTGACCGCAACGGCCTCGCCGGGAATCGCTTGTACCAGGCCGGCATCGCACTCCTCGGCCCGCCTGGTACTTTCTTCGCCCCAGAGACGATCGAATTCGGCATCATTCGGTTCTTCCAGACTCAACAGCAGTCGTTGAGCGAGCGCGGCCCGCTGTTCCAATGGAAGGGTGAGCGCGGTGGATTCAAGCTGCGAGAACGTCATGGTGACACCTCAAAAGAACCAATACCCGGTATCGAAGAATACCAATCGCTTCACCTCCCTTGCCCGACGAGATAACGGTCGTGCCCCGCTGCTCAGGCCGTCCGCCGCAGCAGCGACTCGACCACCCAGCGCAGCGGGTCGGCGCGGCTGGGGAAGACGGCGACGGCGGTGAGCGCGTCGGTCAACAGGTTATTGGCCATTTCCTTGGCCTCGCTCAGACCGACGACCGAGGGATAGGTGGATTTGTCGAGTTCCTGGTCGCGCCCGCGGGTCTTGCCGGTGACGGCGGTTTCGGCGATCACGTCGAGCACGTCATCCTGAATCTGGAAGGCCAGACCGACGCATTTGGCATAGCGGTCCAGTCGTTCGGCGCGTTCGACGTCGAGCGGACCGTCGGCGAGGATGGCGAGGCGCACGGCGGAGCGGATCAGGGCGCCGGTCTTGTGAATGTGGATGTGCTCCAGCATCACGCGGTCGAGGTGCTTGCCCTCGGCCGCCAGGTCCAGGGCCTGACCACCGGCCATGCCGCGCGAACCGCTCGCCAGGGCCAGGGCGGCGACCATGCTGACGCGTGCCGCGGCACTGAGGTCGTTCGCCTCGGCCAGGGTCTGAAAGGCGAGCGTCTGGAGCGCATCGCCGGCGAGGATGGCGGTCGCCTCGTCGAAGGCCTTATGGCAGGTCGGGCGTCCCCGGCGCAGTTCGTCGTCGTCCATGGCCGGCAGGTCGTCATGGATGAGTGAGTAGGCGTGGATCAGTTCCACCGCCGCGGCGGGGCGGTCGAGTAGCGCCGGGGCGACGCCCAGTGCCTCGCCGGCGGCGTAGCACAGCAGGGGGCGGATGCGTTTGCCGCCGTTCATGACGCTGTAGCGCATGGCCTCGTGCAGGCGCGTGGGCTCGATCTGCGGGGCGGGCAGGAGTTGGTCGAGCGTCGCCTGGACGCGCGCGACGCAACGTGCCCGAAAGGAGTCCAGTTCTGATTCACTCATGTGGGGTGCCGGGTGTCTTCGATGGAGTACTAAAGGGTTCGGGCTCGGCGTCGGGCCGGCCGTCGGTGAGGATGCGGACCCGCTGCTCGGCGGCCTCCAGGGCCTGGCGGCAGGCGCGGGTCAGGGTGACGCCGCGTTCAAAGGCGCCCAAGGATTCCTCCAGGGTCATCTCGCCCTTCTCCAGGGCGTCGACGATCGCCTCCAGTTCGCTCAGTGATTGCTCGAAGGGGGGCGGGGCGGTGGCTGCGGCTTTTTTCATTAGGTTTGCATCAGGGTTTAGAGCTACGGTAGCGTACCGCAGTTTGACGGTCAAACCGGCGAGCGCCTGGCGCGCGCCGCGTCTGCGTTATCACGCCCGATATCACCTAGGGTAAACCAGAGGGAAAACCGATCCGCCCATGACAGGCAATTACGACGCTTCAGCAATCGAGGTTTTGAGCGGCCTCGACCCGGTGCGCAAGCGCCCGGGAATGTACACCGATACCACGCGCCCCAACCATTTGGCCCAGGAGGTCATCGACAACAGTGTCGATGAGGCGCTGGCCGGTCACGCGCGGACCATCGAGGTGGTGCTCTATGCCGACGGCTCGCTGGAGGTCAGCGACGACGGCCGCGGCATGCCGGTCGATATCCACCCGGAGCAAGGGCTGCCGGGGGTGGAGGTGATCCTGACCAAGCTTCACGCCGGCGGCAAATTCGGCGGCGGCAGCTATAAGTTCTCCGGCGGTTTGCACGGGGTCGGCGTGTCCGTGGTCAATGCGCTCTCCAACCGTCTGGAGGTCTGGGTGCGCCGCGCCGGGCACGAGTACCACATGGCGTTCGCTCATGGCGACAAGGCGAGCGCGCTGGCGCAACTCGGGACAGTGGCGCGCGCGCGCAACGGCACCCGACTGCGCTTCTGGCCGGATCCCAAGTATTTCGATACCCCGAAATTCGCGCCCAAGCCGCTGATCCATCTGCTGCAGGCCAAGGCAGTGCTCTGTCCTGGGCTGACCGTGCGCTGGCGCGACGAGGCGGCCGGTGAGGAGCAGACCTGGTGCTACCAGGACGGGCTCCAGGACTATCTGCTGCAGACCCTGGGCGACTGCGAGACGGTGCCCGCCACCCCCTTCGTCGGCGATCTGGAGGGCACCAGCGAAGCCGCGAGTTGGGCCCTGGCCTGGGTGCCCGAGGGCGGGGAGCCGGTGGCCGAGAGCTATGTGAATCTGATCCCGACGGTGCAGGGCGGCACCCATGTGAACGGACTGCGCAGCGGGCTCACCGAGGCGGTGCGGGAGTTCTGCGAGTTTCGCAATCTCCTGCCGCGCGGGGTCAAGCTGGCCCCGGAGGATGTGTGGAACCGGCTGGTCTACATCCTCTCGGTGAAGCTCATCGACCCGCAGTTCTCCGGTCAGACCAAGGAACGGCTGTCCTCGCGCGAATGTGCCGCCTTTGTTTCCGGGGTGGTCAAGGACGCCTTCAGTCTGTGGCTCAACCAGCACACGGCGGAAGGCGAACGTATCGCTGAACTGGCCATCAACGCGGCCCAGGCGCGGCTGCGCGCCGGGCGCACCGTGACCCGCAAGAAGATCACCCAGGGCCCAGCCCTGCCCGGCAAGCTGGCGGACTGCACCTCCACCGATCCGGATCGCAGCGAACTTTTTTTGGTGGAAGGTGACTCAGCCGGCGGCTCGGCCAAACAGGCGCGCGATCGGGAGTTTCAGGCGATCCTGCCGCTGCGCGGTAAGATTCTGAATACCTGGGAAGTCGACCCCGCCGAGGTCCTGGGTTCCCAGGAGGTCCACGATATCGCGGTGGCCATCGGCGTGGACCCGGGCAGCGACGATCTGGCGCGGCTGCGCTTCGGCAAGGTCTGTATCCTGGCGGATGCCGACTCGGACGGCGCCCATATCGCGACCTTGCTGTGCGCCCTGTTTCTCAAGCACTTCCGCCGTCTGGTAAGTGAGGGCCATGTGTATGTGGCGATGCCGCCGCTGTATCGGATCGATGTCGGCAAGCAGGTCTACTACGCACTGGACGACGGCGAGAAGAAGGGTATCCTTGACCGCATCGCGGCGGAGCATCTCAAGGGGAAGGTCAACGTGCAGCGCTTCAAAGGACTGGGTGAGATGAACCCGGCGCAGTTGCGGGAAACGACCATCCATCCGGACACCCGCCGACTGGTGCAGCTCACCATCGCGACGGAAGACCAGAGCAGCGCACTCCTCGACATGCTGCTGGCCAAGAAGCGCGCCGCCGATCGTCGTGCCTGGCTCCAGGAGAAAGGTGACTTGGCGGAGGTCTAACGATGCGGCTGAATTCTTCTGTCCAGGCTGAAGCGTAAGTTACCGAGGACACAACCTATGCATCCATTTCAATTTGCCCACGCCGAGGGCGCCGACTGGCGCGTGATCGCGGACGACTGTCTGGACCGGCTCGGCCCGGTCCCGACCGGCGCCAATCTGGGCTTTCTCTATGTGACTGATTCGCTGGCCGATGAGCTCGGAGACCTGTTGGCTAATGTGCGCACCGCCACCGGGGTGCAGGCATGGGTGGGGGCAGTGGGCATCGGCATCTGTGCGACCGGCGTCGAATACTACGAGGAGCCGGCCGCGGCGCTGATGCTGGGTGAGTTTCCGTCTGACGGCTTCCACGTCTTCCCGAGTGTGGTCAATGACTTGGATGCATTCGATGCGCACAGCGGCGCGTGGATCGCGGCCCATCGGCCGCTGCTCGCATTGGTTCACGCGGACCCCGCGAACGGGGACACCGAGGACCTGATCAAACAACTTGCGCAGCGCACCTGCGCCGGCTTTCTGGTGGGCGGGTTCGCCAGTTCACGCGGCACCACCTACACGATCGCCAACGGCCTGCATCAGGACGGCATCTCCGGAGTCCTGTTCGCCGAAGAGGTCGGGCTGATCACCCGCCTCAGCCAAGGCTGCTCACCCATCGGTCCGCACCGCACCATTACGGCCTCGCAACGCAACATTCTGGTCTCGCTGGACGGCCGGCCGGCGCTGGACGTGCTCAAGGAGGATATCGGCGCCGAGTTGTCACGCGACCTGATGCGGATCGGCGGGCAAATCTTTGTCGGGCTGCCGATTCAGGGCTCGGACACCGGAGACTATCTGGTCCGTAATCTGGTCGGCATTGACCCCAACGAGGGCCTGGTGGCCGTTGGCGATCTGGTCGAGCAGGGCCGGGAACTGATGTTCTGCCGACGTGACACGGCCACCGCCCGCGAGGACCTGGAGCGGATGTTGCGGTCACTCAAGGGGCGACTGCGGGCCCCGCCGCGCGGCGGGGTCTATTGCTCCTGTCTTGGGCGCGGCGCCAATCTGTTCGGACCCGACTCGGCCGAATTGAAGCAGATCCGCGATACCCTGGGAGACTTTCCGTTGGTCGGATTCTACGCCGGCGGTGAGATCTCGCAGGACCGGCTGTATGGCTACACCGGGGTCTTGACCCTCTTTACCTGAGTACGCTGCTCGCCGGTCGGGCCTGCGCCCGACCAGCGACTATAGCCTTCCTACTGGATATCCAGACAGATCCTTGGTGTAGGGGCGGGTTTCAAACCCGCCACTAGGTCCGGTTATCACGTCCGATGGCTATATCAGCTCCCTGAGTGCCCGCGCTTTTTCATCAGGTTCATGATGAGTTCGGTGAGAATCAACTCCATTGCGTAGATCATCTTGCCCCCGGGAATCACCAGGGTGTTGAACCCGGTGATCATGGTGCCTTCAATCAGACCCCGCAGTTGCAGCTTATACTCCACGCTGGGCTTGGGCTCCAGGAAGTGGATCATCACCAGGCTCTGGTCGAGCGTCGGGATATTCGCTACACAGAAGGGGTTGGACGTGTCGGTCAGGGGGATACGCTGGAAGTTGATATGGGTGCAGGAGAACTGCGGCAGGATGTAGTGCATGTAGTCGTGCATGCGCCGGTAGATGTTGAACATCACATCCTCCTGGCTATAGCCGCGCTCCTTGGTATCGCGCTGGATTTTCTGCACCCATTCCAGATTGATGGTGGGGCAGACGCCGATCAGCAGATCGACCTCCTTCGCCATGTCGATGTCGCCGGCCACCACTCCGCCATGCAACCCTTCGTAGAACAGCAGATCCGAATCCGGCGGGATCGGCTCCCAGGGGGTGAAGGTACCGGGCTCCTGACCGAATTTGACCGCCTGCTCCTCGTCGTGAATGTAGTGTCGGCGTTCACCCGTACCGGTGCGGCCGTAATTGCGGAAGAGTTCGAACTGCTTGTCGAACAGATTGCCCTCCGGGCCGAAATGGCTGAGATTCGTACCCTCGAGTTTTGTTTTCGCCAACTCCTCCTTCATCTGTTTACGGTCGTAACGATGGAAACTATCGCCTTCCACGAAGGCGGCGCGCGCTCCGACCCGGTGGAAGATCTTCTCGACGGCTTTCTTGACGGTGCTGGTACCGGCCCCCGAGGAACCGGTGACTGCAACAATGGGGTGGTTTCGGGACATGGGGCTCTCCTCGATGCGCTCGTTTTTCTAGGCTTGGTTTGAGGTGCCGAGACCGGCTTTGGGTGTCGCTCTGACGCGTTCCCTAATTCGCCGCAATCAACTCGCGCACCCGCTCGATCATCGGTTCCAGGGCGGCGGCGGCGGTGGGTGTCAGGGTGTAGTTTGAATACTCGAAGAAGGCCCCGGCGGCGGAGACCAGGTAAGCCTCGGGTTCATGCTGGTAGAGCGTCTGACTCCAGGCGAGGAGTTCCCGCGGGTCCAGGAAGTGGGCCATGGTCGACATGGCGGAGGCGTCCGGGGCAAGGCTGCGCACCCGTACTTCGCCGGGCTCACCTTCGACCGTGGCGTCGAGAAAGATCACCCGGTCGGCGGCGACGATGTCTTCCACCAGTTCGGCGGTGAGGATATGGCGGGAGATGACGTTGACGCCCGCGGGCAGCGGGCCGGCCGCCAAGGCGTCCGCCGCCAGCGGGCCGATGGCGTCGTCGCCGCGGATGGGGCTGCCGTAGCCGATGATCAGGGTCTTGTGCTGGGTCATGGTTCTTCTTGCCGGTCCGTGCGTGCCGCGAGGGACCATCCGTGGCGACGTGCTTCCGGCATCCCGCCGGAATGACGGTTTAGGATGCCTTTATCGCCGTCGGACGTGATAACCGGACGTAGGGGCGGGTTTGAAACCCGCCCCTACACCACGGGCTCGTCCGGATATCAGGTTCAAAGGCGATCACTTCCAATGGAACGCGGGACTAGCCCCGAGTCAGCCGATCAACCACTTGACCCGCGGCGTCCTTGAGTTCGATCAGCAGCGGCATCTGTCCGAAGGCGTGTGAGGCGCAAGACAGGCAGGGGTCGTAGCAGCGAATGACGGCCTCGACCCGGTTCAGCATGCCTTCTTGGAGGTGATTGCCGTCGACATAGGCGTCCGCGACCTGGCGAATCGCCTGGTTCATGGCCAGGTTGTTATGTCCGGTGGCAATGATCAGGTTGACCCAGGTGATGAGCCCGTCGTCGTCGATACGGTAGTGGTGCATCAGGGTGCCGCGCGGCGCCTCGGATACACCGATGCCCTCGTCGCGGTTGCTGCGGGCGCGGGCGCGCACACGATGATCCAGGATGTCCGGGTCCTTGAGCAGCCGCTCCATCATCTCGAGGGCGAAGATGATTTCGACCAGTCGCGCGTAGTGGTAGTGGAAGCTGCTGGTGATGGGACCGTATTCCTGCAGCATGTGGAACTCGGCCAGGGCCACGTCGGCATAGGGGGTGCCGCAGGCCTCCGCGTTATTGAGCCGCGCCAGCGGGCCGACCCGATAGACGCCCTTGGGATAGCCCATGGGCTTGTAGTAGGGGAACTTCATATAGCTGAAGTCTTCCACCGCCTCGCCCACCAGACGCTGGTAGTCCACTGTCGGGACCATGTCCTCCACGATCCGCCCTTGAGCGTCCTTGATGCGCAGGAAGCCGTCATAGTGCTCGAGATTGCCCTTGGGCGTGACCAGGCTCATGAACATCGTGGGTCGGGTGCCGAAGTTGCTGGCCTCGGTCTTGAATTTGGGAACCAGGGTCTTGAAGAAGCCGTAGGTGCGCTTGGCGATCTCCAGCCCCTCGGGCAGGAGCTTGAGGATGGCTTCGCGCTTCTCCGGGGTCAGTGCCTCGGCGACCCCGCCCGGAACCACCCAGGTGGGATGGATCTTCTTGCCGGCCAGGATCTCGATGACCATCTGGCCGATCTGACGCAGCCGAATTCCGTCCTTGGCCAGGGCCGGGTCCTGGCGCATGACCCCGAAAATATTGCGGGTGGCCGGATCCGAGTCCCAGCCCAGCAGCAGGTCGGGCGAGGACAGATGGAAGAAGGACAGGGCGTGGGACTGGGTGATCTGCGCCAGGTTCATGATCCGCCGCAGCTTCTCGGCGGTGGGCGGGATGGTGACCGAGAGCAGGTGGTCGCACGCCTTGTTGGAGGCCAGGACATGGCTGACCGGACAGATGCCGCAGGTCCGGGCGGTCAGCGCCGGCATCTCGCGGTAAGGGCGACCCTCGCAGAACTTCTCGAAGCCGCGGAACTGGGTGAGGTGAAACCGGGCGTCCTCGACCTCGCCCTGATCACCGAGCTGGAGTGTGATGCGGGCATGACCCTCGATGCGGGTGACCGGTTCGATGGTGATGGTGCGGCTCATGGGTTCAGTCCCCTTGGAAAGATCGGTTGGGAGGGTGCGCCGGGTGCGGTACGGGTCACGCGGGCGGAGCCCCGCCCTCATTGGCCAGGGCGCGCTCGGTGATCTCGCGGTAGAGGGAGACCATCTGCGCGGCGATGTCATGGAGTTCCGGATGGCGGACCCAGATCGCCTTATTGTTGTTCGCGTCGTCGAAGACCTCTTTCAGGAAGTCGATGTCGGATTGACCGAGAGTGCTGCCCGCATCGACCTTGGTTTTGATGCCCAGGATGCGCGGCAGTCGCTGCGTACGCATGCGGTCGAGCAAGACGACGACCAGTCCGTCGTCGCTATCGGGTTCATTAGCGGCCATGGGTCGTGGTTCCTCTGCAATCAGGCGCCGAAGCGGGTGACCCGACTGGGGTCGGGCGTGCGTCCCTCGATCAGCTCGTTCAGTACATAAAAGATGGCGTCGGCATGGGGTGGACAGCCGGGAACGAACACGTCGACTTTCACGCAGCCGTGGATCGGGCGTACCTGCTGAAACAGCACCGGCACGCCCACGGTCGGCCGTTGCGGCTGAACGTCGACGTTCTCACGGTAGGCCCGATCCATGACATCCGCCAGCTTGAACGGGTTGCGCATGGCCGGGACATTGCCATTGACGGCACAGTCTCCAAGGCTGATCAGGAGCTTGCAATGTTTGCGGAATTCCTGGGCATGATGCAGATCCGACTCGGACGAAATCGACCCCTCTAGGATACCGACATCCACCTGCTCCGGCAGTTCCTTGGCGTCCACCAGCGGGCTGTAGACGACGTCGATCTTCTGGGCCAGGTCAACCAGCCGCTCGTCCATGTCCAGGAACGACATATGGCAGCCGGAGCAACCGTCCAGCCAGGCGGTTGCGACGGTGATCCGCGGGGTTGCAGGGGTCGTCATTGGGCGTGCCTCCGGCGGGCAAGGATGGGCAGGAAGTGTTGGTCTTTGACCATCTCGCCGGCCGAGGTTCCCTGTTTAACCAGGGCGCCGGTCGGGCAGACCTGGACGCACTTGCCGCAGCCGGTGCAGGTCTCGCTCTCACCCCAGGGGCGGGCCAGGTCGGTGATGACTCGACAGTCGCTGCCGCGGCCCATGACGTCCCAGGTGTGCGCGCCTTCGATCTCGTCGCACACCCGGACGCACCGCGTGCAAAGAATGCAGCGGTTGTGGTCCAGCCGGTACATCTCGTGGGAGGAGTCCACCTCGTTGCGGACCTGACGGTAGGGCACGCGCACATGGTCGACGCCGCATTTCTGCGCCAGCCACTGGAGTTCGCAGTGACCGTTGGAAACACATACCGAACAGACATGGTTGCGCTCTGCAAAGAGCAATTCCACGATGGTACGGCGGTAGCGCTGCAGCCGCTCGGTGTTGGTCAGGATATTCATCCCTTCCGCCACGCGGGTGGAGCAGGCGGCAACCAGTCGGCCTTGACCGACGATCTCGACTAGGCACAGGCGGCAGGCGCCCCAGATACTCAGGCCATCCATGTAGCAGAGACTGGGGATCGGGATCTTGTTCTCCCGGCACAGTTCGATGACGGTCTCATCGGCGCGGGCCGAGAAATCCTTGCCGTCGATCGTGAGCGTAACGACGCGGACATTGGGTTGTGAGGCGGGTGGGGGCATGGGTGCTCCGGGTGTCGTCGTGTCTCTTTAGTCGGTTGCTGGACGTTCAGTTATCGATCGGTACGATCGGTACGATCGGTACGACCGGGAATGACGGACTTCAAATGATTCACTCGGCCCAAAACTCCATATCGAGCAGTTGCGCGATGCTGAACGGGCATTCCGCCGGGAATGTCGCCAACGCAAGGCCGGTTTCCAGGGCCGTGCGGCTGCGCGCCGCCGGGTAACGCCGTCGGAGAATCTCCGGAAGTTGCGTCGCGAGGCTTGGGCTGTCCTCCAGTAATTCAGCGATCTCATCGCGCGCATTGGCAATGGACAGGCGCCAACTGACGCCGCGCAAACCCGGTTGATCGCGCCACTTGAGCAAGTGAACGACGAGGACCTTCAGATGACTGCCCAGGGCATGTTTCTGGTTCTTGCCCATGTCATCGAGCTCCTCGGCAACCCGTTCAATGTCGACCTCGGACACCCGTCCGTCGCGCAGCCGGGCCGCGCTTTCCGTCGTCCAGGCGTAGAAGTCCGAATCAGGTTGCGACTGCATCACTCGGATACCAATTTCGCCTCATACTCGTCACGGAAATACCTCAGGGTCGACAGCACCGGGTTCGGTGCCGACTGCCCCAGTCCGCACAGACTGGTGGCCTGGACGACCTCACAGAGTTCTTCCAGCAGGGTCAGATCTTTTTGAGTCGCCGTGGACTTGGTGATGCGATCGAGCAGTTCGTGCATCTGCCAGGTCCCGGTGCGGCAGGGGATGCACTTGCCGCAGGACTCGGTCATACAGAATTCCATGAAGTAGCGCGCCACGTCCACCATGTCGCAGGTCTCGTCCATGACGATCATGCCGCCGGAGCCCATCATGGTACCCAGGGTTTTCAGGCTGTCGTAGTCGACCGCGATGTCCAGATGCTGGGCGGGGATACAGCCGCCCGAGGGGCCGCCGGTCTGCACCGCCTTGAAGGCCTTGCCGCCGGGACAGCCGCCGCCGATCTCCTCGATGATCTCGCGCAGCGACATCCCCATCGGGACCTCGATCAGACCGATATTGCTGATCGATCCGGCCAGCGCAAAGACCTTGGTGCCCTTGGACTTCTCGGTGCCGATGCCGGCAAACCACTCGCCCCCGTGCTTGATGATTGGGGCGATGTTGGCGAAGGTCTCCACGTTGTTGATGAGGGTGGGGTAGCCCCAGAGTCCGGCCTCGGCGGGGTAGGGCGGGCGCGGGCGTGGTTGGCCGCGCAGGCCCTCGATACTCGCCATCAGGGCGGTCTCCTCCCCGCACACGAAGGCTCCGGCGCCCAAGCGGATCTCCACCTCGAAGCTGAACTGGGTGTCGGCGATGTTGGCGCCTAAGAAGCCCGAGCGCTTGGCCTTGCGGATGGCCGTGGTCATGCGCTCCACCGCCAGCGGGTACTCGGCGCGCACGTAGACGTAGCCCTTGTTGGCGCCGATGGCGTAGCCGGCGATGACCATGCCCTCCAGCACCCGGTGGGGGTCGGACTCCAACACGGCGCGGTCCATGAAGGCACCAGGGTCGCCCTCATCGCCGTTGCAGATGACATATTTCTGGTCGGCCGGCATCTTGGCGACGGTGGACCACTTGAGGCCGGTTGGGTAGCCGCCGCCGCCGCGGCCGCGCAGGCCGCTGGTGGTCAGCTCCCGCAGCACGTCGCCCCGGCTCATCTCGCTCAGTGCCTTGATCAGCGCTTGGTAGCCGCCGACCGCGACATAGCCGCTGAAGCTGTCGGGGTCGATGAGCCCGGAGTTCTCCCGCACGATGCGCTGTTGGCGGGCGAAGAAGGGCTGATTGGTCGGACAATGCAGCCGTTCGACCGGTGGGCCGCCGATGCTCGCCAGGACCTCCGGGGCGTCGGTCGGCTTCACCTCACGGTATAGCACCGAGTGAGCGATATCGGCCTCCTTCTCCGCGATCGCCACCATGGGGCCGGCGGAGCACAGGCCCATGCAGCCAACTCCCTTGACCTTGCAGGACGTCTCCTCGTTTTCCTTGGTTAGCGCATTCAAGACCGGCAGGGACCCGGACGCCTGACAGGCCGCGGCGACACAGACCCGGACCTCGGTCTTGATGGCGGCGCTACGGGCGCGGAATTCTTGGGCCTTCTCGGCTAGATCGTCCAGATTCATGCGAGCGTCTCCAGCTTGGCGAGCACCTTGTCTGCCGTCTGTTTGCCGGCCAGGTCCCCATCGATCACCACTGCCGGGGCCAGACCACAGGCGCCGACGCAGCGGGCGGTGAGGACGGAGAGCCGATCGTCCTCGGTGGTCTCGCCGGGCCGGACGTCGAAGCGTTCCTTCACGGCCCCCAGCAGCGCATCCGCCCCCTTGATGTAACAGGCGGTACCGGTGCACACCACGCAGGCATGGCGGCCCTTGGGCTTGAGCATGAACAGGTGGTAGAAGGTCGCGACCCCGAAGACCTTTGATAAGGGGAGGTCGAGCGACCCGGCGACGAAGCGCATCGCGGGCTCGTCCAGGTAACCGAAGCCCTCCTGCACGCTGTGCAAAGTCTCGATCAGGGCGTGCCCGGCGTAGCCGTTGCGACGCATCGTGGCGTTGACCAACTTCCAGCGCTTGTCGTCGCTGGGTAGGGCGGGCCTGGTTTGCAGCAAGCTCATGTACCCTCCTGATTGGGGCCGTTGTAAGGGGTGGGTGCGGCCGTGCGGGTCGCGTTTCCGGGTTCCGGCGACTGGACCTGGATTCATGCTGGAGTTACGACACGCTTGGCAAGGTAAAGACTAACGCGCGAACGCCGTCTGGTCCATAGTAAGTTTTTGGTTTTTCGATACAATATATTTGAATATTATCGTATTACCATGCACTCTTCGACGCTCTACTGTGCCCTGAGGGCGCGCTCGTGGATCTCGATCTGTCGAAGGTGATAGCCGGACTAATCGAGGGCGATCCGCTGCCAGGCCCCCGAGCGCCAGCGCAACGCCATCATGGTGCCCAGGGCGGCCACGTAGACGAGCAGGGCGGCCCAGCCCCCCAGGGCGCCGAGTCCGAACTGCGGCAGCCAGTCCACCCAGCCCTCCCCAGGGGCGAAGGTCAGCATATGCGCCAGCGGCAGAAAGCCCAGCCAGGACAGGAGGAGGGTCATGAGCGCCGGCAGCCGCACATCCCCGGCCCCGCGCAGCGCAAAGCCGCAGGCCAGATTGAGTCCGTCGAAGATCTGGTAGGCGGCGCCGAGCCAGATCAACAGCGCGGCGGTCTCCACCACCGCCCGGGCATGCGGATCCGCGGGATTGATAAAGAGCGGCATCAACCAGGGTCCAGCCGCGGCCAGGACCAGGCTCACCAGGCCCATATAGGCGACGGTGAGCGCGATGGCCGTATTGCCCACCCGCCGTGCCCAGTCCCGGTCGCCCGCTCCGATGGCCTGGCCGACCAAGGTAGTGCCCCCGCTGGCGATGCCGATCGCCGGCATGTAGGCGATGGAGGTCATCATCATGGTGACCTGGGTGGCCGCCCCGGCGACCGTGCTCAGGTCCACCTGCATCAACTGAAAGAGTCCGGTGCCGATCAGATCCGCGGCCGGCAGCAGGCCCATCGGTAGACCCAGGGCCAAGGCCCGTATCATGGTGTCGGATCGCGGCCGCCAGTGGTGGTGGCTGGCGAACTCCCGACGCGTCCTGGGACGCAGAAAAATCCACAGGCCCAACAGAAAACCGAGCGCCTGAGCGCCCGTCGTGGCCCAGGCGATCCCCGCGACGCCGAGCCCGAAGCCGAACCCCAGAAGCTGATTCAAGATGACGTTCGCCACGCCCACGACGGTCATCAGGGCCAGCGTGACCCCGGTGCGGCCGATGCCGTTATAGAAACTGGTGACACACCAGAGTGCCACGCCGGCGACCGATCCGGCGACGCGCGGGAACCAGTAGTCCAGCGCCAGGGCTTCGATCTCGGGCGGGAGCCGCGCCGGCGCGAGAAACCAGCCGCCCGCCAGCCCGGCGGCCACGAATAGCGGGCTCATCAGTAGCACCACCCAGAGCCCGCCCCAGACCGCTGCGGCCGCCCGCGTGCGGTCGCCGGCGCCGTAAGCCTGGGCGACCAGGGTCTGCACCGCCATGGCCGCCCCGCCCACCAGCAGCAGGATCACGATGGTGAACCAGAAAACCCCGCCGACCGCCGCGGTCGCCGCGGCGGAGATGCGGCCGAGGAACCAGGTGTCGGTCAGATTCAGCACCGCCTGAATGCCGCTGTTCAGGAACAGCGGCGCCGCCAGCGCCACCACCGCACCCAGATCCACCCGTCGTCGGCCCGCGTGATCCAAGCGCAGGGCGGGCAGGGCACGAGGCAGCAGCGGGCGATCGGGGAGGTTGGGGTGCATGGAGTCGGCGGGACGGCAAAGCCGCGACCCTGCCTGAGGCGGTCGGTGGCGTCAACCGGCGCGTGATGGTCAAGGCCCACGCGGTTGGCTCGACAACCCGTTCGCGGCGACCTAGCATGGCGGCCTTCGCCCATCGACCCGGAGGATGCAGCAGATGGAAGCGCACAAACTGAACACCATTGCGGACCTGTTGGTCAGCCCCGAGGAGCGGGTCGAACTGATCAACGGTGAGATCGTTCGTCGGCCCATGGCACGCGCCGAGCACGGGGTGGTGCAAGGCAATGCACGCGAAGAACTCAGCCCGTTCAGCCGCAAGTCCGGTCCCGGCGGCTGGTGGATCATCCCCGAGGTCAGCGTCGCTTACGAGTTGCATCAGTGCCCCTGCCACGATCTCGCCGGTTGGCGCAAGGAGCGGATGCCGCAGCGTCCGCAAGGCGTCATCGATCTGGCGCCGGACTGGGTGTGCGAGATCGTCTCACCCGGTCACGAGCGCAAGGACACGTTCACGCTGTTTCTGCTGTTGCAGCGCCACCGCGTCCCTTTTTATTGGCTGATCTGGCCCGAGGACCGCACCCTGATCGCCTACCAACTCGACGGCGACCATTACCGGATCATCGCCACGCTCGCCGAGCCGATCCGGGCGCGCGTCCCGCCGTTCGATGACATCGAACTGGACTTGGCCTACATCCTCGGCGACTGAGTCCGCATCGGAGCCTGCATGAGAACGACCGTCCCGCCCCGCGCCATCTGGCTTGGAACCGCCGCTGCCGCCGCGGCCGTGGTGCTGGCCAGCCTGGGTTTGACCGCCTGGCTGGCCCTCGACCCCTGTCATCTGTGTATTTTCCAGCGGCTGCTTTTCATGCTGATCGCCGGGTTGGGACTGCTGGCCGCGCTGACCCGCGGCCTGATCCAGCGCTTCACGGGGGGGCTGATCGCCCTCGCGGCGGTGGCCGGCGCCGCGAGCGCGGCCTACCAGAGCTGGCTGCAGGAACAGCCGCCGGATGCGATCTCCTGCATCGGCGGCCAGCCGGGGCTGATCGAACGGCTGGTGGAATGGCTTGGTCAGCAGATGCCGGCGCTGTTCCTCGCCACCGGATTCTGCGAGGAGAAGGAACTGCTGATGTTGGGGCTGTCGCTCGCCAACTGGGCGCTGCTGTGCTTTTTGCTGACCCTGGCCGCGGCCTGGTGGGCGCTGCGCCGCGGCGCGCGCCCGGCGGCCCCGCCGGTGCCATGATGTCAATCGATGATCGAACTCCAGGAGACCGAAGAATGCTCATGACCCGCCGCCGCTTTCAGCGCATCCTGCTCGGTGTGCTCGGTGCTGCCCTGATCCCCCCGGCGCGCGCTGCCGAGCTCATCGAAGGCCGTGACTGGCGCGCCCTGATGCCGCCGCAACCGGTCAAGGACCCCGGCCGGATCGAGGTGCTGGAGTTTTTCTCCTACGGCTGTCCGCATTGCGGTCAACTCAACCCGCTGATCAAAACCTGGGCCGCGGGTTTGCCCGCGGATGTGACGTTCGAGCGGGTACCCGTGACCTTCGGCCGCGCGGCCTGGGCGAATGTCTCACGGCTTTATTTCGCGCTGGACCAGATCGGAGCGCTGGCGCGCCTGGACCAGGCGGTGTTCGATGCGATCAGCAAGGAGCATCGCAACCTGTTCACCGAGCAGGCGATCGTTGACTGGGTCGCCGACCAGGGCGTGGCTGCGGAGCAATTCAAGGCCGTCTTCTCGGGCTTCACGACTGAGACGCGGCTCATCCGCGCCAATACGCTGGCCGAGCGCTACAAGGTCGATGCGGTGCCGATGATCGTGGTCGGCGGGCGCTATGTGGTGATGGGCGCCGCGGCCCAGGGGTATGAGGATTTGTTCGGCATCGCCGACGGATTGGTCGCCAAGGCGCGGGCCGGCGCCGTGGGCCAGGGCGGTTGAACTGAACAAGCGATCAGCTTGAGTGAGCGCAACGTCTTGGAGGAAGTCGGAAGCTGGTCAGGCCAGCGCGGATCTGATCGGCCGACAATCCGAGCGCCCAGGCCGCGGCGGTGGCGGCCAGCGCGTTGCGCACCCGGCGATCGTCGCTTCCCTCCCCGGTGATGGAGACCATGGTCAGCTCCACCAGGGGCGTTTCAGCCGCACCCTCGATCAATCCGATCATTCCGTTGCGTTCCACCACCGCCCGGCCGCCCGCCGCGCGCTGGGCGTCGATGAGCGGATGGGCCGGGTCGCGGGCAAACCACAGGACAGCGCCCCGGCAGTGCTCGGCCATTTCAGCCACCAGGGGATCCTCGGCATTGAGGATCGCGCTGCCGGTGGGTAAGACCGCTTCCACCACGCAACGTTTGACCCGAACCAGGTCTTCCAGACTGGCGATGCCGCGCGGCCCCAAGGGCGCGTCGGTACCGATCGTGGTGACCACGCCGACCTGGCAGCGGTCGAAGCCCAACCCCTCCTGCAGGATGCCGGTGCGCGCGGTCGCCAGCACCGCCGCGGCGACGCGCGGATGTTGGAGCGCGGCCCGGGCACTGCCTGGCCCGGTGGCGTCGCGCGGGTCGATGCAACGCGCGCCGATGCGCAGGCCGTCGGCGGCGGCCGTCGCCGCCGGGACGCCGGTGCCGTGCAGGAGGTGGGCAATGAGGTGGGTGGTGGTGGTCTTGCCCTGAACGCCGGTGACGGCGATCACGGGAATCCGACCGTCTGCGCCGGGCGGGAACAGCAATTCGATGATGGCCTCGCCGACCGGGCGCGGCGACCCGGCCGAGGGCTCCAGATGCATGCGCAGCCCCGGTCCGGCGTTGACCTCGATGAAGGCGCCGCCCTGTTCCTCCAGGGGGCGGCCGATGTCTGCGGCCAGGCAGTCGATCCCGGCGATGTCGAGTCCGACCACTTGGGCGGCCTCCACGGCGCGGGCCGCGACCTCCGGGTGGACCTGATCGGTCACATCGATGGCGGTCCCGCCGGTGCTCAGATTGGCGTTGCGGCGCAGCAGGATGCGCTGCCCGGCGGCCGGTACCGAGGCGGGTGTCAGGCCCTGCTCGGCCAGCATGGTCAACGCGATCCCGTCCAGTTCGATGGTGCTGAGCATGGTCGCATGACCGGCGCCGCGGCGCGGGTCCCGGTTGACCGCGTCGACCAATGTCCGAATGCTGGAACAGCCGTCGCCGGTCACCTGCGCCGGCTCGCGGCGGGCGGCCGCCACCAGCCGCTCGCCGATCACCAGCAGGCGATGGTCGGCGCCGGGGATGAAGCGCTCGCACAAAATGGTGGAGCCTTCTTCGCGCGCGGCGGCGAAGGCCTGCACAACCTGCTCACGCGTGCTCAAATTGGCGGTCACACCGCGGCCATGGTTCCCGTAACGGGGCTTGACCACGACCGGTGCGCCCAGTGCTTCGGCGAACGCCCAGGCGGCGTCGGCGTCCGCCACCGTGCCGCCGGCCGGGACCGGGACCCCGGCGCAGTCCAACAACATCCGCGTCAGGTCCTTATCCTGGGCAATCGACTCGGCGATGGCGCTGGTGCGGTCGGTCTCGGCGGTCCAGACGCGCCGCTGCCGGGCGCCCCAGCCGAGTTGCAGCAGGTTCTCGCTGCCGAGCCGACGGACCGGGATGCCGCGTGCGCGGGCGGCCGCGGCGATGGCGGCGGTGCTCGGCCCCAGGCGGACCTCCCGGCACAGGGTGCGCAGCCGTTCGCAGGTCTGCGTGACCGGGAACGGCCGATCTTGGATGGCGGCGAGCAGCAGGTCGCGGGCGCTCTCCACGGCGGCGCGGCCCAGTGCTTCCTCCTCATAGCGGATGGCGACCTTATAGACACCGTCCTCCGGCGTCTCGCGGGCCCGGCCGAAACCAACCGGCGTACCGGCCAGGGTCTGGAGTTCCAGGGTCACATGCTCCAGACAGTGGGCCATGTAAGTGCCCCGGTCCAACCGCTGGAAGAAGCCCCCGCGTTCGCCCACGCTGCATCGGTGTTCGATCATCGACGGCAACCAGGACTTGATGCGGTCGTTGAAGCCGGGAATCGCCTCGGAGGAGGTGTCCTTGATCTCACCCAAGTCCAGTTCCAGCTCGATGACTGGGAAGTGAGCCCAGATGTTCGGTCCACACAGGACCCAGAGGCGGCGGATTTCAAGCATTTTGGTTAGTGGTTAGTGGATAGTGGATAGTGGTTAGTGGATAGTGGATAGTGGATAGTGGATAGTGGGGGAGGTGAGTTAATTCAGGGTAGCGGCGGGGCTTGGTTGTCATCTGGAGCATGGGTCGTTGTCGTGTTCGGATAAGCGATTCAAGTGAGGTTTGAAAGGCTTCGATCGCCGCGCACGCGACCAACGCATTCTTGAGGCGACCATCAACCGAACTCGGTTACGGCAACGACAACGACCGAGACGCCGCAGACCTTCCCTAATGGACATGTTTCGCTCAGTCGTGAACGGCTCCTAACCACTAACCACTAACCACTAACCACTAACCACTAACCACTATCCACTATCCACTAACCACTTCCGCCAGGTTCTCCGTGCCCACGGCGCCGGCGCATCCTGGCCGATTCAACACCGGGTCGCGGCGGCTCAGCTCCTCGGCGAGACGGGTGCGGACATAGGCGACGGTTTCATCGATCGAGTCGGCCTGCACCATCAGCAGGTCGCCGGGCTGGGCAAGCCAGAGTGCCGCTTCCACCGCGTCCTGCCAGCCGTGGATGGTGTCGACTTCCCGGACCCGGTCGCCGGCGGCCAGCCCTTTGCGAAACAGCGACATTATCTCACCGGGCAGCCGTCCGCGGACATACTGGTCTTCGTAGAGGATGACGCGGTCGAAGGCCTGGCCCAGGAGTTGGCCTTGCCGGATCAGATCGGCGTCGCGCCGGTCGCCCGCCGCGGAATAGACGGCGATGCGCCGCCGATGGGGGAAGACCGCCAGGGCATCGATCATCGCCAGCAGGGCCGAGGGGTTGTGACCATAGTCGAACACCGCGGTAGCGCCGTTGATGGTCAGCACATTGAAGCGTCCCGGACTCTTGTCCAGGTCGGTGCCGAAAGTCTCCAGCGCGGCACAGAGCGCCTCCATGGGCAGACCCAGCGCCCAGAGTGCGGCGGCGCCGGACAGCGCATTTTCCACCTGGAACCCGATCCGGCCGCCGTGGGTCAGGGGGATGCGCTCGAGTGGGAGCACCAGCCGCTCCGCCTCGCCCTCGGCGAGGACCAGATTCGATCCCTGGATGCAGGCAACCCGTCCGCCGTGACGACGGTGGCGGAGGAGCGCGGGGTGCGCGCAGTCGCGGGCAAAGAACAGGATTTTGCCTTTACAACGATCCGCCATCCGGACCACCAGCGGATCGGCCGCGTTGAGCACGGCGGTGCCCCAGGGGGCGACGGCGCGCACCACCGTCTGCTTGACCTCGGCCAAGTCCTCGACCGTGTCGATCGAGCTGAGTCCCAGATGATCGCCTTCACCGATGTTGGTGACCACGGCCACGTCACAGGCGTCGAAGCCCAGGCCCTC